>WNGB01001863.1_pt1 | contig 34367 bp, 29 predicted proteins | sample 5400681 | NCBI WGS metagenome assembly WNGB01 (sample SAMN13153367, study PRJNA577476) | soil metagenome | isolation source: 115 cm soil or saprolite under grassland replicate 2 | place: USA:California | collected 2016-06-15
ATCAACTTCCGGCGCGACATCGCGCGCAAGAACGAATTCGACTTCCTCGTCTACACGCCCAAGAACGGCAGCGGCTTCGTGTCGCGGTTCCCCGACCTCGTAGGGATCGAGCGGATCGAGCCGCCGCGCCGGATCGAAGTCATGCCGTACATGACGACCCGCGCGGCGTTCACGCCGCACGCCGCGGGCGATCCGTTCAACGACGGCTCGCAGATGACGCCCGGGTTGGGTGTCGACGCCCGCATCGGGCTCGGATCGAACCTGACGCTGAATGCGACCGTCAACCCGGACTTCGGGCAGGTGGAGGTGGATCCCGCGGTGGTCAACCTGAGCGACGTCGAGACGTTCTTCAACGAACGGCGGCCGTTCTTCGTCGAAGGATCCTCGATCTTCGACTTCGGATTCGGCGGCCAGCGGAACTTCTGGGGCTTCAACTGGCCGGGCCCGAACTTCTTCTACAGCCGGCGCATCGGCCGCGCGCTGGGCGTGTCGGCGCCGGCGAACGGGTACGCCGACGGGCCCGACGGAGCGCACATCCTCGGCGCCTTGAAGCTCACCGGCAAGGTGGCGGGGAGCTGGAACGTGGGCGGCCTCACCGCGGTCACCGCGCGCGAGCGGGCCACCCTGGTGGACAGCCTGGGCAGCCGCTGGGGTCAGGAGATCGAGCCCCTGGCCGGGTACGGCGTGTACCGCGTGCAGAAAGAGTTCCACAAGGGTCGCCAGGGACTGGGATTCCTCTCGACCGTTGCCGTGCGCGACTTCGACGCTGCGGCTTTGCGGGACGCGCGCAACGCCAGCTCGCTGCTGTTCGGCGCCGACGGCTGGACCTTCCTCGACACCAGCAAGACCTGGGTCACCACGGGGTGGGTGGGCGCGTCGCGCATCGCGGGGACGCCGGCCCGGATGACGGCCGTGCAGCAGAACTCGACCCATTACTTCCAGCAGCCGGACGCCGGGCAGGTCTCCGTGGACACGACGGCGACCTCGCTCGACGGCGTCGCGGGGCGCTTCACGCTCGCCAAGCAGCGCGGCAACACCTTTGTAAACTCCGCGTTCGGCTTCATCTCGCCTGGGTTCGATTTGAACGACCTCGGCTTCTTGTCCCGGACGGGGATCGTCAACATGCACCTGGGCGGCGGCCGCACCTGGACCAAGCCGGGGAAGGTGTTCCGCTATGCCGAAGCGGGCGGCGCGGTGTTCCGGAGCTACGACTGGGACGGCAATATCAACTGGTCGGGGGTGTTCCAGTTCGGCTACGTCCAGTTCAAGAACTACTACGGAATCAACTGGAACATCGCGTACAATCCGTGGACCGTGAACAATCGTCGGACGCGCGGCGGCCCGCTGACCCTGACGCCTCCGGGCTACCAGTTCGGCATCGACGTGGGGAGCGACAGTCGGAAGGCGATCACACTCAGCGCGGGCGGGGGCACCTACTATCGGGCGCGCCGGGACGTCGAGTGGTGGAGCTACGCGAACCTGCAGTACCGGCCGGCGCCCAACGTGTCGGTCACGGTCGGTCCGAACTTCTCAAAGGGCCAGTACCCGCTGCAGTACGTGGACGCGATCGCCGACACCGCGGCGACGGCGACGTTCGGGACGCGGTACGTGTTCGCCCACCTCCGCCAGACCGAGCTGTCCGCCGGGGTGCGGCTCAACTGGACGTACAGCCCCACGCTGTCGCTGCAGCTGTACGCGCAGCCGCTCATCTCCGCGGGGAAGTACGACGACTTCAAGCAGCTGGCCCGGCCGCGGAGCTACGACTTCGACTCGGCGGCGGCGCCGTACAACCCCGACTTCAACTTCAAGTCCCTGCGCGGCAACGCCGTGCTCCGGTGGGAGTATCTCCCGGGCTCGACGCTCTATTTCGTGTGGACGCAGAGCCGCAGCCGCTTCGACCCGACGGGCGACTTCCAGTTCGGCGACTCGATGGACCGCCTGTTCCGGGCACCGGCCGAGAACATCTTCATGGTGAAGGCTACTTACTGGTGGAACCCGTAGCCTAGGTTCGCATTTACAACCCGTCGTTCGGAGGCCGAGGCGGCGCGGGGACGAAGTGATTCAGCGGGCCGTGGCCGCCGGGCCCGCGTCCGAGCCCGGGCGCCGCCGCGATCGCCCGGTGCACGAAGTCGAGCGCGTCGGCGACCGCCTGCTCGAGCGGCCGGCCGAGCGCGAGCCCCGCCGCAATGCCCGCCGACAGCGTGCAGCCGGTCCCGTGCGTCGACGTCGTGTCGATGCGTGGTCGCACGAACCTCCGCACTGCCCCGTCCATCACGAGCACGTCCACCACGTCGTCCCCCCCCCCTCCCCCTCCCCCGAGGTGACCGCCTTTCACGAGCGCGGCGCCCGCCCCCAGCCGCACCAAGGCCCGCCCGGCGCCCTCCATCTGGTCCGGTGTGCGGACCTCGGTCTCGACGAGGATCGCCGCTTCATCGAGGTTCGGCGTCACCAGGGCGGCGAGGGGCAGCAGGCGGCTGCCGATCAACTGTTCCGCCTCCCGCGCCAGCAGCCGGTCGCCCGACGTCGCCACCATCACCGGGTCGAGCACGTAGTGCGGGAACCGATGTCGCGCGATCCCCGCCGCCACGGTCTCGACCAGCTCGGCCGTGCCGAGCATCCCGCTCTTGACGGCGAGGGGCGGCAGGTCCTCGGCCAGGGCGTCGATCTGCTGGCGGACGAGCGCCGCGGGAAGCGCCTCCCAGGCGCGTACCCCCACGGTGTTCTGCGCGGTCACGGCGGTGATGACGCTCGTGCCGAAGACGCCGAACTGGTGGAACGTCTTGAGGTCCGCCTGGATCCCCGCGCCGCCGCCCGAGTCGGAGCCCGCGATCGTGAGGGCGATTCTCATCGGCCCTGCTTGGCGAACATGGCCGCGTGGGCGATGTTAGGAGGCACGGACCGACCGGTGGGAGAGGGCATCGCCAGTAATCTGCAGTCGAGCATCCGGGATCTCCAACGCCGCAAGGCGCGGGGCCGCCGCGGCCTCGCGGTGCTCGAAGGCGTGCGCCTGGTGGAAGAGGCCCTGGCGGCGGGACTCGAGCTGCGGGGCGCCGTAGTCACGTCGGACCTGGCGCGGACTACGCGCGGCCAGGCGTTGGTCGCGGATCTGGCGAGCCATGCCGTGCCCGTCGAGGAGGTCGGCGCGCGCACCTTCGGCCAGCTCGCGGGTACGGACACCCCGCAGGGCGTCCTGGCCGTCGTGGTGCCGCGGGTCTGGACCGTTGCGGACGTGGCGCCCGGACCGGGCGCCGCGGTGCTGGTCGTGGACGGCGTGCAGGACCCGGGCAACCTCGGCACGCTGATCCGCACGGCCCACGCCCTGGGCGCGGCGGCGACCGTCGTGCTGCGGGGCACCGCCGATCCCTTGAACGCGAAGGCGCTGCGCGCCGCGATGGGCGCCACATTTCGGCATCCCGTCGTGCCGCTGGACGACGCCGCGTTCATCGCCTGGGCGCAGCGTCGCGGTCTCACGCTGTGGGCGGCGGCGGTGGACGGCGTCCCGCTCGCCCGGGCGCTGGACGCGAGCAACAACCGAGAGGAGCTCATCGCCGTGATCGTGGGGAACGAAGGCGCGGGCATCCGGCCGCAGCTCAACGCCGTCGCGGCGCAGCGCGTGGCGATTCCGCTCGCGCGCGGGGCCGAGTCGCTCAACGTCGCGGTGGCGGCGGGCATCCTGCTCTACGAGGTGCTGCGTGGTCGCTGACGCCGCGCTGATCGTGGGCGCGGTCGCGCTGGGGCTCTGCTTCGGGAGCTTCCTGAACGTCTGCATCCTGCGGCTCCCGCACGATCAGTCGTTGCTCAAGCCCCGCTCCCGCTGCCCGCAGTGCAAGCAGCCGATTGCGTGGCGCGACAATGTCCCCGTCTTCTCCTGGCTGTGGCTCCGCGGGAAGTGCCGCTGGTGCCACAAGCCCATCGCGCTCCAGTACCCCGTCATCGAAGCGCTCGTAGGCGTGTTGTTCGGCGCCTCGTTCGTGGGCTACGGGCTCTCCCTCCACGCGGTCAGCGCGGCGGTCTTCGGGACGCTCTTGCTCGGCATCGCCATCACCGACGCCCGCCATTACCTCATCCCCGACGAGTACACCTGGGGCGGGCTGGTGCTGGGGCTGCTGCTCGCGTTGGGCGGGGGTGTGCCGGGCTTCCTCCAGGCGCTGCTCGGCGCCGGCGCCGGTTTCGCGCTGCTGTGGGGCGTGGCCCGCGTGGGCTCGTGGGTGTTCCGGGAAGACGCGATGGGCGGCGGCGACATCAAGATGATGGCGATGGTGGGGAGTTTCGTCGGCTGGCGCGGCGTCCTGCTCACCGTGTTCGCCGGTGCGGCCCTCGGCTCGCTCATCTTCGTGCCGCTGTCGCTCAAGAAGAAGCGTCTCGTCCCGTTCGGGGTATTCCTCGCCGTGGGGGCGGCGGTGACGTTTGTGTTCGGCGACGCCATCCTCGCCTGGTACGGCCACTTCCTGCAAGGCGACTGACCATCCGATGGGCGACCCCTTCGAAGGCTTGTTCGACAGCGGGGACGTGCTGGAGCGCGTGGGGATCGATCTCACCGCGCTGGCGCGCCGCGGCGACCTCGAGCCCGTGCGCTGCCGCGATGCCGCGATCGCCCGCGTCGTGGACATCCTGCTGCGCCAAGGGAAGAACAACGCCGCCCTCGTGGGCCGGGCGGGAGTGGGGAAGACCGCGATCGTCGAGGGGCTGGCCCAGCGCATCGGCGCCGGCGACGTCCCGCCCGCGTTGAAAGACGCGCGCGTGCTCCAGCTCGATCACGTCGCGCTTCTCGCCGGCACGGCGTTCCGCGGCCAGTACGAAGACCGCGTCCGCCGGCTGGTGCGCGCCCTCGCGGCCGACCCCGATCTCATCCTCTTCGTCGACGAGCTGCACAACCTCATCGGCCAGGGCACCGCGATGGGGGCCGCGATGGACGCGGCGAACATGCTCAAGCCGGCCCTCGTGCGCGGCGACATCCGGGTGATCGGCGCCACCACGGGCGAAGAGTACGACAAGTGGATCCGCCAGGATCCCGCCCTCGAGCGCCGCTTCCAGCCCGTGGTGGTCGACGAGCTCGACGCCATCCAGACCTGGGAGGTGCTGGTGGCGCGACGGTCGCGGCTCGAACGGCACCACGCCGTCGCGATCGAGGACGACGCCCTCAAAGCGGCCATCGTCCTCACCGATCGATTCGTGCCCGAGCGCGCGCGCCCCGACAAGGCGATCGACGTGCTCGACGAGGCGTGCGCCCATGCTCAGGCGACGGCGCAGGTGTCGCCCGAGCTCGACCGCCTGATCCGGGAGCGCCGCAAAGTGGAGGCGCTGATCCGGCGCGGGTTGACCGAGGAGCACGCCCCAGACGCGCCAATGCCCGACCTGGCGACGGTGCTGGACCAGGTCGTGGCGGACTTCCAGGAACTACTGGGCGGTGAAGGACGGCGGAAGACGGCGCCGGCGCCTTCGCCGACCTCCGCCGACGTTCACCGTCCTGCGACGCTCGCCGACAGGCGAGCGGAGCTCGATCGCCTGCTCCGCACGGAGCTCGAGCGCCAGGGCATCGTGGTGTCGGGGCGGGACGTCGCCCGCGTCGTGGGGGCGGCGGTCGGGAAGGGGATCGAGTGGGCCGGCTGACGCTCCCGGCGGCGCTCGCCGCCGCCGGCCTCGCGCTCGCCTGCCGCGAGCGCGCGGAAGCCGTACAAGGGGACGCCGAGCTGCGCGACATGGTGCGGCGCATGATGCCCCTCGTCGCCCAGGCGGCGCAGCTCTCGTTCAAGCGGGAGCCGCTGGTGCTGCGGCGCTCGCGCGCGCAGGTGCATGACTACGTCGTCCACAAGTTCGACCAGGACCTGCCGCCGGGCGAGCTTGCCGGCCTCGAGTCGGCCCTGCGCCTGTTCGGGCTGATCCCCCCGACGTTGGCGCTGCGGTCCACGATGATCGACCTGCTGACCGAGCAGATCGCGGGCTACTACGATCCCGACTCGAACGCGCTGTACATCCCCGCCGACATCGAGCCGTTCCAGCTGCGCGTCGTCGTATCGCACGAGCTGGTCCACGCGCTGCAGGACCAATACATACGCCTCGATTCGATCATCTCGCAGCACGGCCGCAACGATCGGCGCTCGGCGGCCCAGGCGGTCCTCGAAGGGCAGGCGACCTTCGCGCAGATCCCCGTCCTGATGCCGGAGCAGCGACCCGACACCTTTCCGGTAGGCTGGTTCTGGAGCCAGCGAGTCGTCGCGGCGCGGCAGCAGGCGCAGATGGCGCAGTTCGCCAGCGCGCCCCTGTGGATTCGCGAAGGCTTGATCTTCCCGTACCTGGGTGGCGCGGACTTCGTCGTCTGGTTCCGGCGCAACCGCCCCGGCCGCTCCGTCCTGAGCGCGATGCCGACCTCCACCGAGCAAATCCTCCACCCCGACCGCTACGCCGCGGGCGACCAGCCGACCGAGATAGCGTTCAGCCAACCGGCGCCCGATACGGTGCGCTACGAGGACGGCCTCGGCGAGTTCGAGACGCGGCTGCTGCTCGAGCAACACCTCGGCAACGAGTCCGAGGCCGCGCTGCTCGCCACGGGGTGGGACGGAGACCGCTATCAGGTGCTCGGACGCGGTGCGGACGCGCTGGTGTGGTACAGCGTGTGGGACGACGCGCGCGCGGCCGACCGGTTCGCGGGCGGGCTGGAGCATGCGTGGAAGAGACGGTCCCTAAAGGACGCGGCGGTCGGACGGTCCCTAAAGGACGCGGCGGACAGACAGACGGAGATCCGACGGCTGACGATCGAAGGCCGGCCCGTCGTGCGGTTGGTCGATGCGCCCGCGACCTGGGCCGGATGGAAAAACCTGCCGAGGGTTACCCTAACAGGCGGTTGAGGCCGAAGGCGGCCAGGCCGACCAACGCCCCCAACACATACCCCAGCTGCACGATCAACCGTAACTCGCGCTGCGTGACGCCGCGGATGATCTCCTCCATGCGCTGCACCGAAAAGCCCAGCACCTTCTGCTCGACCATCTCTTGCACGGACAGCTGCGACACGATCACCGGCACCTGCCGCTGCATCCAGCCCCACAGCGGCTCGGTGAGCGCCCGTCTCAACCGCGCCTCGGCGTCCGCGGGGAGCAGGTCGGCCGGGCGGCCGATCGGCCGCTCGAGCAGGGCGCGCACGGCCGCATGAGCCGCCTCCGCCACGCGCTGTTGGCCCGTTTCACCCGCGAGGGCCGACCGGCCCAGCGCGATGGCGTCGTGCGCGCGGGCCACGGCCCAGGCGCGCGTCTCCGGCGCGCGCAGCGCCGCCACGATGTAGTCGGCGGCCGTGCGCTCGACGCCGTCCAGCCGCTCCGGGCCCAGCGCCCACAGCCGGTCGGCGAGGGGGGCGCGGAGGAACCGCACCACGGCGTCGTTCACCGCCCGCGCCACTTGCGCGCGGAACTCGGGCGTCTCGAGCACGTCCGCGAGGTCGGCGAACCCGCCGTCCTCGAGGCCGTCGAGCAGACGGTCGAGTCGCTTCTCCGTAATCACGAGCTTCGCCATCATGCGCTCGTGCACCATCAAGTTCTTGATGGCCCGGTCGAGGAAGCGCTTCAGCCCCGTACGGATCCGTCCTCTCGCCTCGGGATCGCCGAGGAGGGCCCCGAGGCGCTCCACGGCGATGGGGAGGTAGTCGGCGATCGCCTGCTGGAGCGCGGCGATCAGGCCCTCGGGCAGCCGGTCGAGCAGCGGGCGCTCGTCCCGCAGCAGCTGGGCCCGGTGTGTCGCGACGAACCGCCGCACCGCCTGCTCGAGCTCCGGCCTGGCGACCCCCTCCTCGACCCAGCGATCCAGTTGGATGTATTTGTCGACGGCCTCCGTGAACCCCGGGCCCGCCACGAACTCCGCGAGGCGCCCGGCGAGCGCTGCGGCGAGCGGCTCGAGCGACGCCTCCAGCTCGGCGACGAGGGTGGGCGGCAGCTCGTCGCGCAGCGCGCCGCGGGGGGTGTTGAGCGCGCGATCCAGGAATCCGGCGATGGCCCCATCGAACGCCTCCCGCAGACCGGGCGCGCCCAGCTGCCGCGCCAGGTCCTCCTCGGTGAGGAGCCGCTGGCCGACCGTCTTGCCGATGCTCTTGGCCAGGCGGGCCTTGTTCTTGGGGATAGCGCCGTGAATGGCCAGGGGGCCGATGCCGCGGCGCTCGTAGGGGTGGAACAGCATCCAGACCGCTACGGCGTTGGTGACGCCCCCCGAGATGGCCCCGACGCCCACCGTCACGAGTCCTTGCAGCCACACGCTTTCCGCCATAGGCTCCGAAATAACACTCCCCACTTGGATTCGGGCAACTCGCTAACTATTTTGCGAGGCTTATGTTTACGGCCCTTTTCCAGAGAGCGTAGCGGACGTATGGCAACTCGGATTCGGTTGCGGCGCGTGGGACGCAAGGGACAGGCCTTTTTCCGCATCGTGGTCGCGGACTCGCGCTCACCGAGGGACGGGCGCTTCGTGGCGACGATCGGCAACTACAACCCACGCGCCAACCCGGCGGTCATCCAGGTGGACGCCGAGCAGGCGCACGCGTGGCTGGCCAAAGGAGCGATGCCCACGGACACCGTGCGCTCGCTTCTCAAGAAGGCCGGGGTGTTGGGCAAACGGCCCGCGTAGTCGGGCGGCTGCGCAAGCCGCACGGGCAGCAGGGGGAAGTCGCGGTCGTGCCGTTGGTGGCCAACCCCGGGGCGGTGTTCGTGCCGAAGGCGCAGGTGTACGTGATGGACGAGGAGCGCCGCGTGTTGGCCGGGCCGCTGGTGCTGGCGCGGCGCCGGGCCTACCACCGGGAGTGGCTGCTGGGGTTCGAGGGGATCACGTCGCGCGCCGCGGTGGAAGGCTGGCGCGACCAGCTGGTGGCGGTCTCCGACGCCGATGCTGACGGTTAACGTCGTCACGCTGTTCCCGGAATGGTTCGCGGCGCCGCTCGCCACCAGCATCCTCGGGCGCGCCGCGGCGGCGGGCCTGGCGCGGTATCGGGTCGTGCAGCTGCGCGACTACACGCACGACAAGCACCGCACCGTGGACGACACGCCCTATGGGGGCGGCGCGGGGATGGTGCTGAAGCCCGAGCCGTTCTTCGAGGCGGTCGAGGATCTGAAGGCGGGACCGCCGATTGTGCTCTTGTCGGCCCGCGGCCGGCCGTTCACGCACGACACGGCGGTGCGCTACGCGGTGGGACGGGAACTGACGCTGCTGTGCGGCCACTATAAGGACGTGGACCAGCGGGTGGCCGACGGGCTCGGCGCCGAAGAACTGTCGATTGGGGACTTCGTGCTGTCGGGCGGCGAACCGGCGGCACTGTGCGTGGTGGACGCGGTCGTGCGGCTGCTGCCGGGCGCGCTCGGCGATCACGAGTCGGCGGCGACCGATTCGCATTACGACGGCCTGCTGGCGCCGCCCAGCTACACGCGGCCGCCGAGCTATCGCGGCCTCGACGTCCCCGAAGTATTGTTGAGCGGCGATCATGAGAGGATTGCGGCCTGGCGGACGGCGGAAGCCGAGCGCCTGACGCGCGAACGGCGGCCCGACTTGTGGTCGACACACGAAGAAGGATAGTCCCATGGAAAGGCTGAGAGCGATCGAACGGGAAGGGCTCAGGGCCAACATCCCGGCCTTCGCCGCGGGCGACACCTTGCGCGTGATGGTGCGGGTGCGCGAAGGCGAGAAGGAGCGCCTCCAGGCCTTCGAGGGCATCTGCATCGCCCGGCGGGGCGGCGGCATCAACGAGACATTCACCGTCCGCAAGATCTCGGCCGGCGTGGGCGTCGAGCGGATCTTCCCGCTGCACGCGCCGTCGATCGCCGAGATCGAGCTCGTCCGCAAGGGCCGGGTGCGGCGCGCCAAGCTGTACTTCCTGCGCCGGCTCGCGGGGAAGGCGGCCCGGATCCGCGAGAAGCGCGGTGCGGTCGGGGGCGTCGTGGTGCCCGAGACGTCGGGCAGCGAGCAGCCGCCCGCGTGAGCCGCCGCCGCCCTTCGCTCGAGCGCGAAACCGCGCTCTGGCGCGAAGGGCGGAGCGTCGTCGCCGGTGTGGACGAAGTCGGCCGTGGCCCTCTCGCCGGACCGGTGGTGGCCGCGGCCGTCGTGTTTCCGGTAGGCGCGAAGCCGATCCGCGGGCTCGACGACTCGAAAGTGCTCACACCGCGCCAGCGCGCGCGGCTCGCGGTCCGCATTCGGGCCCGCGCCCTGGCCGTCGCGGTGGGCGCGGCGAGCGTGCACGAGATCGACCGCTTCAACATCCGCCGGGCCAGCATTCTCGCCATGCGCCGCGCGCTCCGCCGCCTCGGCGTCGTGCCGACCGACGTGCTGGTCGACGGGCTTCCCTGTCCCGAGCTCGACTGCCCCCACGAAGCGATCATCGACGGCGACGCGCGCTGCCAGTCGATCGCGGCCGCGTCCGTGATCGCCAAGACGCTGCGCGACCTGCTGATGGCCCGCCTGGGCGCCCGCCATCCCGCCTATGCGTGGGCGGAGAACAAGGGCTACGCGACGGCCGACCACCTCGCGGCGCTGCAGCTGCACGGCCCCACGGCGCACCACCGTTACAGCTTCATGCCCGTCGCCCAGCTGGAGTTGTCCGTCTAGCGGCGCTTCGCCCGCTTCAGCCCCGCCAAGAAACCGTCCAGCGGACGCGTGTTCAGAATGTCGGCCGCCTCGAGCCCGGCCCGGCGCGCCACGTCCACGGCGTAGCGCATGAAGGGCAGGTGGTTCGGCTGGTGGCTGTCGGTCGAGAGCACGAAGCGCACGCCTTGGCGCTTCGCGGCGGCGGCGAGGGTGTCAGGGAGGTCCATGCGCTCGGGATGCCCGTTGATCTCGAGGAGGCAGCCCGCGGCCGCCGCGGCCCGCGCGACGGCATCGAAGTCGAGGGCGTACGACCGCCGCTGATTGACGATGCGTCCGGTGGGATGCCCGATGGCGTCGACCCACGGGTGCTCGATCGCGCCGAGCAGGCGCTCGGTGATCTGGCGCTCGCCCTGTTTCAGCCCGTAGTGAATCGTCGCGACCACGTAATCTGCCTCCGCCAGCAGATCGTCGGGGAGGTCCATGCGGCCGTTCTCGAGGATGTCCATCTCCACGCTCTTCAGCACGCGGAGGCCGCCCGGCGTGCGGTTCAGGGCGTCGATCGTCTTCCATTGCGCCCGTAGCTTCGCGGCGTCCAGGCCGGACATGGACACCCGCTTCGAGTGGTCGGTGATCGCGATGTACGCGTAGCCCAGGGCGCGAGCGGCCTCGGCGAGCGGTTCGATGGGCGTCTTGCCATCGCTCGCGTCGCTGTGCATCTGGAGGTCGCCCCGGATCTGCTTCAGGTCGACGAGTGTGGGGAGCCGGTGCGTCTTCGCGAGCTCGATTTCGCCGCGCGCCTCGCGCAGCTCCGGCGGGATCCAGTCGAGCCCGAGGGTGGCGTACACCTCCTGCTCGGTCCGCCCCGCCACGCGGCGCGTCCCCTGATAGACGCCGTACTCGTTGAGCTTGAGCTTCTTCGCCTGCGCGATGGTGCGCAGCTCGATGCTGTGCGCCTGCGAGCCGGTGAAATACTGCAGCGCCGATCCGTACGCGTCGGGCTCGACGGCGCGGAGGTCCACCTGGAGGCCGTTCGAGAGACGCACCGACGAGCGGGTCGGTCCCTGGGACACGACGCGCTTCGCGTCGGGATACTTGGTGAACCGCGCCATGACCTCGTCCGGCGCCGTGCTCGTGACCAGCACGTCGAGGTCCCCGATCGTCTCGCGGCGGCGGCGGAAGCTGCCGGCGACTTCGATCTGCTGCACTCCGCCACCACCACGCAGATAGTCGACCACAGCCCGCGCGTGCTGCTCCGCCTCTTGCAGCAGCATCCGACGCTCGGTGCTTCCCGCCTGGCCGAGCCCGGCGCGGATCTTCTCGACCATCGTGGGACCGAAGCCCTTCAGCTCGGCGACCCGGCCGCTGTCGAGCGCCTTCGCGAGGTCGGCGGCCGTTCGGATCTTGAGCTCCTCGTGCAGCACCTTCACGCGCTTGGGGCCGAGCCCGGAGATGCGCAGCAGGTCGAGCAAACCCGGCGGCAGCTTTTTCAGCAGCTGCTTGCGCTGCGGCATCTCGCCCTTCGACAGCAGGGCCGTGATCTCCGTCGCGATGCCTTCACCGATGCCGGGGAGGTCGGTGAGGTCGAACTCCTCGTCCTGCACCAGGTCGATGAGTGGGTCGGGATGATCGCGCACGGTGCGCGCCGCGTTGCGGTAGGCGCGCACCTTGAACGGGTTCGCCTCGGAGATTTCCAGGAGGTCGGCGACCTCGTCGAGCAAGCGGGCGATATCGGCGTTCTGCATCGCGCCAGAAAGGTAGCATTCGCCGCTCCTTGCGGAGGGCGCGGCCGGGTGATACGCTAGCCCGTCGCTACGCACCCACCCCACGCAAGCCGGAGGCCGACGTCATGCTGCGCAAGCTCCTCGCACCGGTGTTCCTCGCCCTCGCTGTGCCGATCGCGGCCGCCGCGCAGTCGCAGGCCACGACCGGCATCATCCGCGGCGTCGTGTCCGACCCGTCCGGCGGGCCGGTGGCCGGCGCCACGGTGACGTTGCGCGAGACGCAGACCGGATTTCAGCGGCAGCTCACGACCAACGACCGGGGAGTCTTCGTCGCGTCCCTGCTGCCGCTCGGCACCTACGAGGTGACCGCACGGGCGGTCGGGCGTGCCGAAGCGAAGCGGACCGGCATCGGGCTCCGGGTGGGCGAGACCGTTGACCTGGCGTTGGGGCTCGGGGCGGTGGAGCTGCAGGCGGTGACGGTCGAGGCGAGGCAGCAGGTCGTGGACGTCTCGAAGGTCGAAACGTCCACGCGGCTGCCGACCGAGGCGGTCGCGGACCTGCCGAACAACGGCCGCAACTATCTGAACCTCACCTTACTGACTCCGAACGTCGCGATCGTGCAGGGCCCGGACGGCGACGAGCTGACCGTCGCGGGGCAGCGCGGCATCCACAACAACGTCTCGGTGGACGGCGCCGATTTCAACAATCCGTTCTTCGGCGAACAGCGCGGCGGCCAGCGGCCGCCGTTCACGTTCAATCTCGACGCGGTACAGGAGATCGTCGTCGTGGCGGGCGGGGCGAACGCCGAGTTCGGGCGCTCCTCGGGCGGGTTCGTGAACGTGGTCACCAAGTCGGGCACCAACGCGCTGCGTGGCTCGGCGCATTACTACGGAAAAGACGGGCTCCTGTCCGGCCACCCGCATCACGGCATCCAGACGCTCGCCGTGCCGGATTTCACCCAGCACCAATTCGGGCTCACGCTGGGCGGGCCGATCAAGCGCGACCGCGCATTCTTCTTCTTCGCCTACGACCAACAGATCTACGACGAGGTCAAGCAGACCGATCCGAACCGGATCGACGCCCGTCTCCGCGCCTGGATGGATACGGCGTACGGCGGGGCGCTGGCTGGCGACTATGGCCCGATCGCGCGCACGAACCATGCCCGCGTGCTGCTGGCCAAGTTCGATTTCCGGCTCTCCGATCGGCACAACGCGTCGCTCAAGTACAACTACACCTGGTCGGAGCAGCAAAACGGGACGTTCGATGTAGACCAGTGGGCGCTCAGCTCCAACGGGCTCGAGCGCGATCACTCGAACGCGGTCAACGGGAGCCTCGTATCCTACCTCACGCCGAGCGTCGCGAACGAGTTCCGGTTCCAATACTCTCGGGAGGACCGGCCGCGGCCATATAGCGGGCCTCGGAGCGCGGCGCTCGGGGCGAACCGCTCGGACCCGCCGGCGGCGCGGCCGTTCCCTGATGTGGCGATGGATGTGGGGTATCGGTTCGGTATGCCGTTCTTCTTGCCGATCGATTACTACGACACGCGGGTGCAGCTGCTCGACAACATCTCGTTCGCCAAGGGCGATCACTTCTTCAAGCTGGGCGGCGAGTACAACCGGGTGCACTCGATACAAACCTTCGTCGGGTTTGCGAACTCCCGCTACATCTTCAGCTCGGTGCAGAGCTTCTTGGACTTCGCCGCCGATCCCAGCCAGAGCGGCGGCGTCCTGCTGTACTTGCAGCAAGCGGGCGTCGGCCGCACGGTGCGCGAGGCCGGGACCCAGAACATCCCGCAGACGGAGTACGCGCTCTACCTCCAGGACACGTGGAAGCCCAACCCCAAGTGGACGTTCAACTACGGGCTACGCTGGGAGGCGCAGATCGAAGCAGATCCGATCACGCCGCCATCTCAAGTGTTCTACCGGCCGTTCATCGGTCAGACGCGGACGCGGGTCAACGACCGGGGGCAGACCGTGGTCAGCACGTTCCCCTCGGACGGCACGATCCCGTCGGACAAGAAGATGTTCCAGCCGCGCTTCGGCTTCGCGTACGATCCGGCCGGCGACGGCCGGCGCGTGCTCCGCGGCAGCGCCGGACTGTACTTCGCCCGTATTCCGGGCCTCAACCTGGCGTCGAGCCGCAGCACCAACGGCTCGGTCGGCATGACGTACTTCCGTGCCAGCTTCTTCGGCCCCGTCCCGGGTTTCGGTAGCCAGCTTCCCGACAACGTGGCGCCGAGCGCCGTCTTCCTGCCCGACGTGTTCGTGTTCGACAAGAACTTCCGGAACCCGCGCACGTTGAGCGCGAGCCTCGGCTACGAATGGCAGGTCGGCAACGATCTTGGCGCCTCGATCAGCTACACCCACTCGCGGACCGATCGCCTGACCCGCTTTATCAACCGCAACGACGTCGCCTTCGGGTCCCCCTGGGACTCGGCGCTAACCGCACCGACCGATCCCAACGGCATTACGACGCTCACCACGATCGAGTCGAGCGCCCAGTCACGGTACAATGGCATTACCTTCGGTCTAAAGCGCGTCCTCGACCCCAACTTCCAGTTCCAGCTGAACTACACGCTGTCATTCGACAAGTCGGACGACGACAATGAGCGCGATCCCTTCAGCTTCCGGTACGCGCGGGCGAACGATCTCGGGCCGGAGTACAACTGGAGCGACCGCGACCAGCGCCACCGCTTCAACGGGTGGTTCCTCGCCAACATCGGCTCGGGCGTCTTCCTGAACAGCCGCGTGAGCCTCTACTCCGCGCAGCCGGTCTCGGAGAAGTGCGGCGCCAACAACGTCGGCACGGGACGGCGGGCGTCGAGTCCAGCCGATCGGAACTGCCCGAACGGCTCCGTCCTCCCGCGCAACACCCTGCGCAAGGACAACGGGTTCTTCTCGTGGGACCTGGGACTCACCTGGCCCTTCAACGTCGGGAAGCAGGGGCGCCTAGAGGCCGTCGTCCAGGTGTTCAACGTCCTGGGCAACGCGAACTTCCGAGATCCGGCCGCCACGAGCCTCCTGTTCAACTTCGACGGGACGCTCCGCAGCGGCTTCGGCGATCCCCAGCAGGCGCAGGTGGGGGTGCACTGGGTCTTCTAAGGTAGGCCGCGGGCCTAGGATCGTCGTTCGAGCAGCACGACGCCCGAGAAGCGCTTGAACTCCTCGCGCCGGGCCTTGGGGGCGAACCACCCCAGCAAGCGCCAGAGCCACGCCATCCTCGGCGCGCGCTCCAGGCGCGTTGCCTCGTCCAGCATCGCCCGGTACTCCGCCTCGCGCCAGCCGTGCGGCTCGAAGAACCGCGTGCTCTCGGCCGGCGCGAAGATCATCGGGGCGTTCCCCGCGCGCAGCTTCCCGCCCCAGGTGCGCTGCAGCCATTGCAGCAGCGCGGGCGACGCGAGATCGATGAGCCACCACTGAAAGGCCGGGTGAACGGCGAGATCCCGCGCCAGGGCCGCGACGTCCGCAGGCTGCAGGTAGACGAGCAGCCCCTCCGTGATGACGAGGGCGCGCCGCGCCGACGTGCCGACGCGGGAAAACAGAGCTCGGCGCGCGGCCGCGTCGGTGAGGTCCGCCTTGGCGAACTCGAGCCGGCAGCGCGGCCGCTCGCCGGCCAGCTGACCTTCCTTGTACGACAGAATGCCCTCGAGGTCGGCGTCCACCCACCGCAGCTGGGCCGGCAGATCCAGGCGGTAGGGCCGGGCGTCGAGCCCGGCCGCCAGGTTGAGCACCGTGTCGACGTCGTCGCGCGCGACCGCGCGCAGGATGAGCTCGTCCATCACCGCCGTGCGGACGATCATCGGCCAGGCCCAGCGGCGGCCCTGCGGCATGGCGTCTACAATCGCCTCGCCCGCATCCCCGGCGAGGCGGCGGGCGTACGGATCGTGGAACAACGCGTCTGGGCGCTCGCTCTCCATGGCGCGGTACACGGCTACCCAGCGGGCCGTGTCGGACACGTGCGCGATGGGGGTAGGGGGGGTGGGGGTCATACGCGGGCGCAAAACGTAACCTCCGCCGCTATCTTTCGCACACCGAGCCGGTAGCTCAGTTGGTAGAGCAACGGACTTTTAATCCGTAGGTCCTGGGTTCGATTCCCAGCCGGCTCATTGCAATCCCACCCGCAGTTGTCAGCCGAGGGCGTTGGAGCCAAATTGGTCCGATGCCCTCCATTGTCTGGATCGACGGAAAGTGGTACGACCGCGGCACCGCGGCTATCTCGGTGTTCGACCACGGCCTGCTCTATGGCGACGGCGTCTTCGAGGGAATCCGGGCGTACGGCGGCCGTGTGTTCCGGCTCGGCGCCCACCTCGACCGCCTGTTCGGCTCGGCCAAGGCGATCTGGCTCGACATTCCCATGCCAAAGGCCGAGATGGCCCGCATGGTGCAGGAGGGCGTGGCGAAGAGCGGGCTCAAGGACGCCTATATCCGCCTGGTCGTGACGCGCGGCGTGGGCGACCTCGGGCTGGACCCCCGCAAGTGCGCGAAGCCCTCGATCTTCTGCATCACGGACACGATCAGCCTCTGGCCGGCGGACCGCTATGAGAAGGGCCTGACCGCGCTGACGGCGGCCACGCCGATCAGCCACCGGGAAAGCCTCTCGCCCCGGGTCAAGTCGCTCAACTATCTGTCGCACATTCTCGCCAAGATCGAAGGCATCGCCGCCGGCGTGGACGAAGTCATCATGCTGGATTCGAGCGGGTACGTCGCGGAAGCGAGCGGCATGAACCTGTTCGCGGTGACGCGCGGGACCCTCCGAACCCCGCCTCCCTATAGCGGCATCCTGCGGGGCGTGACGCGCGACACCGTGCTCGAGATCGGCCGCGACGCCGGATACGGCGTGGAGGAGCTGCCCCTCAACCGCTACGACCTCTACACCGCCGACGAGGTGTTCCTGAGCGGCACGGCTGCCGAGATCGTGGCGGTCTCGAAGCTCGACGGGCGGGTGATCGGCACGGGGGTGGCGGGCCCGGTCACGCGCGACCTCGCGACACGATTTCGGGCCTACGTGACGCGAGGCGACTAGGCTTGCAGGATGCACGGCTCCGGGATTCCCCGCGAGCCGCTCAACTATTGACGGGACTTCAACTTATACCAATATTAGGACCCCTTTTGCCCCCCAGTCTCGGGGACGAGGTGATCTATGCCATGGCGGGTAATCGCCCACGGTGACCAGGTTTGGCACGTGGACGCGGTCGCCGAGCGGCGCGCGAACACGGAGGCGTGGCAGCTCGTGCTGTCGTTCCGGGCCGCGTCTGAGCCGGGGCGACACCAGTCCTTCTGGACGCCGTACCCGCTGGAGGCGACCTCGAAGTCCTCCCTGTTCATCCAGGCCGAGCGCATTCCCGACGCCGCGCTCTCCCAGGTGCTGGCCGAGCGACTGGCGTGAGCACCGTGGACCTGCAGGATCTGCGACGGATCGTCGGGGCGGTGGCGCGGCTGCGCGGCGAGACGGTCAAGGACGTCACCGTCCGGTCCGACGTGCGCCACGTCAAGGTGGAGTTCGAGAGCGGGTTGATCCTGGTGATTTCGGGGGAGCGGGACGCGCAGGGGCGTCCACGGCTCGAGGTGGATGTCGTGGAGTCGCCGCAGGACGCGGCGGCGAAGCATCAGATCGAGGTGCGGTTCGACTGAGGTGCGCCGGTGGCCGACGGACGTCTGCGGTTCGAGGAATTCGGCTTTCAGCGGCTCCCCAACGGGCGCTGCCGGGCCAAGGTCGTACTGACCTGGGCGGACGGCCGGCGCTTCGAGGGCGCCTCTGACGGCGTGACGTCGCAGACGGGCGAGCTGCGCTGCTGCGCGGTGGCCGCCGTACAGGCGCTCGAGCGGGCCGTCGAGACGAAGCTGTCCTTCGAGTTGCTCGGCGTGAAGGCGGTGCGTGCCTTCGATGCGACGGTGGTGATTGTGTCGCTCTCGGCGCGCGCGCCCACGGAGGCGACGCGCCTCGTGGGCTCGGCGCTCACGGAAGCGGACCCGCCGCGGGGTGCGGCGCTGGCAGTGCTCAACGCGACGAACCGACTACTGGGGAATTACCTGGCGACTCGATGAAACGGCGGCGGAAGACCTGGCTCTGGATGATGGGCGCGGCGGTGCTGGCTACCGGCTGCGCGTCTGCGCGCGCGGTCGGTGGTGCCGGGGGCGCGGGGGGGGGAGCCGTCGGTGCGGTCGCCCCTGCCGAACGGGACACATCAGTGCTGGGCCAGGCGCGGGAGGTCGGTGCCGCACTCGCCGGCGTGGAGCGTGATTCTGCCGCCGACCAGTCGGCGCTCGACAGCCTGCACGCCCGCGCGCCGGCCCCGACGGCGGCGTCCCCCACGGCCGTGGTCCCCGGCACGGTGGCCCCGCCCCCCCCGCCCCCGGCGCCCTCGTCCGACGCGCCGGTGCGCGGCGAGGAGGTACAGCGCGAGGCGGAGCGCCTGTTCGGCGCCGAGGGGCGGACGTTGCTGGGCGCGACGGACGAGGCGGGTGCCACCTTCGACATCGACGTCACGACGTTCGCCGCGAACCGCCGCGTCCTCGAGTACCTCGAGTTCTTCCAGCTGGATTCGCGCGACCGTTTTGCCATCTGGCTGTCGCGCCTGGGTCGCTACGAGGGGATGATCCGGGAGCGCCTGCGGGCCAAGAGGCTGCCCGAGGACTTTGTGTACCTGACGCTGATCGAAAGCGGGCTCTCGAACACCGCCGTGAGCCGGGCGCGCGCCGTGGGGATGTGGCAGTTCATCGCCAGCACCGGCAGGATGTACGGCTTGACGGTCGATCCGTGGGTGGACGAGCGGCGCGATCCCTTCCGGGCGACGGACGCCGCGGTCAATCACCTCTCCGATCTGGTGCAGCGGCTGGGCAGCGTGTACCTCGCCGCGGCGGCCTACAACGCGGGAGCGGGGCGGATCGAGCGGGGCATCCGCCGCCTCCCCGGCGAGCCGGACTCGATCGGCGATCACACCTTCTTCCAGATCGCGGACCGCCGGTATCTGAGGCGCGAGACGCGCGATTACGTACCGAAACTCATCGCCGCGGCCCTGATCGCGAAGCAGCCTGCGCGCTACGGCTTCACCGACATCGAGCCCCTGCCGCCGCTCCTGTTCGACGAAGTCACGATCCTGGACGCCACGGGGCTGGACGTGCTCGCCCGGCTTGCCGACACGACGGTCACGGCGATGCTCGAGCTCAACCCACAGCTCGTGCGTGGCATCACGCCGCCCGGCCGGAGCGTGCTGGTGCGAGTGCCCCGGGGGACCGGCGCGCGCGTGGCGGAGCGCTACGCGGAGCTGCCGATCAACGAGCGGATCACGTTCGTGGACCACTACGTCGCGTTGGGGCAGACGTTGTCGGAGATCGCCCGCCGCTACCGGGTCACCGTGGCGATGCTCCAGGGCGCGAACCCGCACCTGCGGGCCCAGGCGTTGCGGGTCGGTCAGCGCATCATCGTTCCGATGAGCGGGCGCGTCGTGCCCGCGGCGGCCTGGAGCGTGCCGCCCGAGCCCCGCTACCGCCGCGTGGGAGGGGTAAGTGGGGGCGCCCTGCGGCATCGCGTCCGGGCCGGCGAGACGCCCAGCGCCATCGCACGCCGCTACGGTGTCGGGCTGGGTGCGCTGCTGAATGCGAACGGGATGACGATGGGGAGTGTGATTAGGCCCGGGGATATCCTCAGGATTCCAAAATAAAGGCTAAGGGCCAAGAAAGACTAAGGGGCTAAGATCTTCTTAGCCCCTTAGTGTTCGTAGACCCTTAGCCGCTTGCTTAGCGGTGCCGGAACCCCTTCATGACGGACGTCGCGTACCCATTCTGCGGGTCGCGGCCCGCGCCCAGCAGCTCCTCGACCTTCCCCGGCCCGCGATTGTAGGCGAGCAGCGCCAGGGACATGTTCGTGGGGTAACGGTCGAGCAGGTCCCGCAGGTAGCGGAACCCGATCCGCAGATTCGTGTCGCGGTCGTACAGCTGCTCGGCCGTAAGGCCCGGCTCGTACAGCCGCGCCGTGCTGGGGAGCACCTGCGTGAACCCGATGGCGCCCACGCGGCTCTTGGCCCGTTGCGTGAACCCGGACTCGACCTTGACCAGGCGGAACGCCAGGCCCGGGTCGATCCCTTCGCTCAGCGCCACGTCGTAGATCGCCGTCGCGAGATCGGCCGGGATCCGGTAATGGGCCGAATACTGGATGATCGCGTTGGCGCGCTCGAGCTGGAGCCGGGCGACCTCGAGCTCGCCCTGCTTCGCGTCGAGCTGCTGCCGCAACGCACGCAGCTCACCCAGGACCTCGGTGCCCGAGCCGGTGCCCGTCGCGTGGTCGGCATCGGCCGACGCGCCGCGGGCCCACCCGCCGACGGTGCTCACCAACAGGGCGCCGACCAGAATCATCCCGCCCCGCAGCATCAGACGCTGAGTTTTCGTGTGCATACTCCTCGCTTGTAAGTCTCGTTGCCCGCCCCAAGGTGCGGGGCGGCCGTCAAGCGCCGCTCAAGGCTCGTGCGGCGCCTTTTTCTTCTCCACCAGATGCACGTCCGCAATCACCATCGCGGAGTCCGCAGCCTTCACCATGTCGTACACGGTGAGCAGTGCCACCGACACCGCCGTCAACGCCTCCATCTCCACGCCCGTCCGGCCCACCGACTTCACCGCGGCCCGGACCCGGACGCCGGGCAAGGTCTCGTCCAGGCTCGCCTCCACCGCGATGTGGTCGAGGCCGAGCGGGTGGCACAGCGGGATCAGCTCCGCCGTCCGCTTCGCCGCCAGCGTCCCCGCCACCTCGCACACCGCCAGGACGTCGCCCTTGGCCACCGCCTCACCCGCGACGAGCTGAAAGGCATCGCTCGTCATCCGAATCGCGCCGGCGGCAACCGCCGTCCGGACACTGATCGGCTTGTCGCCGACGTCCACCATGCGGGCGCGGCCCGCGGCGTCGAGATGCGACAGCTTCATGAGGCCCCCGCCCCCGCCCCCGCCAAGTCCTCCGCCAATACGGCGCTGAGGAGTTGCGGATTCACGTTTCCCTGGGCCATCTCGCGCGCGTCCATCACGCGTGCGATCGCCTCGACCAACTTGTGCGTCTCGCCGCCACGCCGAGCCTCTGCGCGGAGCCGGCCCGCCAGCGCGTCCAGCATCTCGGTGAAACCGCCCCGCGCCTGAAATGGCATCTGCCCCAGCGCGACGGCATAGCCGCCTCCAGCACGTAACAGCCGATCTGCCAGCTGCTGGCCACGGGCTACCGCCTCCCCCTCAGCAGCAAGGAGCCTGCCAATGCACCCCTCAGCGCCGCTAACTCGTTGGGCCAGTTCGTCTTTCGCCTTCAAACCGAGCACTTGCTGCGCGAAAGCTGTCACGGCACTGTCGGCGATTCGCGCCACGCGAACCCGCACAACGCGGGACAGCATGGTTGGCAGCAGCGCCTCAGGATCAGCTGCTGTCAGCACGAAGAGCGTGTTGGCCGGCGGCTCCTCGAGCGCCTTGAGCAACGCGTTCGCGGCCGCCTCCGCTCCCTGCTGGGGGATCAGGCGTTCGGCGTCCCCGATGATGAACACCTTCCACCGGCCCAGCGCCGGCGTCAGAGCCAACCGGCGCAACAGCAACCGCACCGCGGCGATTCCGTGGATCGCCAGCCCGCCCGGCGCCTGGTACAGTGGTTGTTCACGCCGCGCCGCCATCTCTTCAGCCAGCGCCTCGGCCACCAGATCCACCTGTTTGTCGGCGTCGGCGCCCTTCCGGCTCAGCTCCAGCGGCACGAACCAGTGCACGTCGGGGTGGGTCAGCGTCAGGACGAGACGACAGTCCTGGCACTGCCCGCAGGGTTCCCCTCGTCCAGCCCGACCCGCCGTGTGGCGACAAAGCAACAGCTGGGCCAACCACAGCGCTAGACGCTGTTTGCCGGCGCCCCGCGGGCCCTCGAACAGGAGGGCTTGCGGCAACCGGCCGGAGGCGGAGGCGCCTGCCAGCCGGTTCCGGACCCCCTCATGTCCGAACAGGGGAGCTAGAGGCATCGCCCAATCTACCCTGGGGTGGGGATCGGCCGGGGTCTAGGCTGGACAAGTGGCTCAGGAGTAAGGAATTGCCGTCGGTCCCCGGGTCTTGCGCCACTGTAAGAGTCGCTGTGACAATGTGATGCAGCACAAAGTGAGCGCGCACTCGCGAGATAATGCCCAAAATATCGATGTTTTCGGCTGATTTTCGGGTCAGCGAGGCCCGTCGAGGACTTCTCGGACCTTGCGGAGCAGGGCTTCGGGGTGGAAGGGCTTCTGGAGGTAGTTGACGCCGTCCTCGAGGATGCTGTGCCGGACGACGGCGTCGTCGGTGTAGCCCGACATGAACAGCACGCGCAGCCCCGGATAGCGGGGCACGACGCGTTGCGCCAATTCCCGACCACCCATGCCCGGCATGACGACATCCGTGAGCAAGAGGTCCACCGTAACCGCCCCGGCCTGGAGCAACGCGAGGGCTGCGGTCCCCTCCGGCGCTTCGATCACGTCGTAGCCGTTGCGCTGCAGGAGCTGGCGCGTCACGGCGCGTACGGCCGCCTCGTCCTCGACGAGGAGAATCCGCTCGGTGCCGCGCAGCCTCGCGGGCGGCGCGCTGCTCGGTTCCTCCAGCGGCTCGGCGGGCTCGTCCACGCGCGGCAGGTAGATCTTGAAGGTCGTACCGTGGCCCAGCTCCGAATCGACCCAGATGTGTCCACCGCTTTGCTTGACGATCCCGTACACCGTGGCGAGCCCCAGCCCCGTGCCCTTGCCCAGCCCCTTGGTGGTGAAGAACGGCTCGAACAAGTGGGCCTGAGTCTCCGCGTCCATCCCGGCGCCTGTGTCGCGCACCGCGAGGAGGACATAGCGGCCCGGGATCACGGCGCGGTGCTCATCGGCGTATTGCTCGTGGAGGTCCACGTTCCGGGTCTCGATCGTGAGGCGGCCTCCCCCGGGCATCGCGTCGCGGGCATTCACCGCGAGGTTGAGAATCACCTGCTGGAGCTGGCCCGGATCGGCGCGCACGTGACCCAGCTGCCGGTCCAGGACGCTCGCGAGGAGGATGTCCTCGCCGATCAGCCGGCGCAGCAGCTTCTCGATGTCCAGCACGAGCGCGTTGAGGTCGAGCACCTTGGGCTGCATCACCTGGCGGCGGCTGAACGCCAGCAGCTGCTGGGTGAGGGCGGCGGCGCGCGCGGCCGCGCGGTGAATCTCGTCCACGTCCTGGCGCCGGGGATCGTCGGGCGCGAGATCGGCGCGGAGCAGATCGGTGTACCCGCCGATGGCCGTGAGGATGTTGTTGAAGTCGTGCGCCACGCCGCCCGCCAGGCGGCCCACGGCCTCCATCTTCTGGGCCTGAATCACCTGTTCCTGGAGGCTGCGCCGCTCGGTGACGTCGCGGTAGTTGTTGACGATCGCCCCGACGCTGGGATCGTCGAGCAGGTTCGTGAAGATCCCCTCCAGGTAGCGCCACGAGCCGTCCTTGTGGAGCACGCGCGCGGACACGTCGACGCGGACGCGGGGGTGCATCATCGCCTCGGTGAGCCGCGCCACCACGGCCTCGCGGTCGTCGCTGTGGACCAGCTCCACGGCGTTGCGCCCCACGAACTCAGTGAGCTCGTAGCCGAGGATGCGGGTCGTGGCGGGGCTGCCGTACAGAATGGTGCCGTCCGCGGCGTACAGGGCGATCGCGTCCCAGCTGTGCTCGACGAGGGCGCGAAACCGCTGCTCGCTGGCGCGCAGCGCCCCTTCAGCGGCGGTCTTGTCCTCCCGGCTGCGGCGCATGGCGAGCGCTCCGCGCACCGCCGGGCCCAGCCGCGCCAGGTGCGTCTTGAGCACGTAGTCGGCGGCCCCGGCCTTGATGCATTCGGCGGCGGTCTCTTCGTCGAGGCTGCCGGTGACGACGATCAGCGGGGTGAGCGGCGCCGTGCTCTGGAGAATCTCGAGGGCGGCGATCCCCCCGAACCCGGGGATGGAGTAATCGGCCAGGACGATGTCGGGGGCGAAGGCGCCCAACTCGCGCCGGAACTCGTCCTCCGTCTTGACGCAGCGCGTCTCGCACTCGAGCTCGGCACGCTTCAGCTCCCGCGTGGCGAGCGCCGCGTCGCTGTCGCGATCCTCGAGGAGCAGGACCCGCAGAGGCGCGGTCATCCTGCTACTGGGGGGGGTGGTTCAGGAGTAGCCAGTAGAGGCCGACGTCGGAGACGGCGCGGGCGAATGCCTCGAAGTCCACCGGTTTCACGATGTAGCTGTTCGCCCCCAGGCGATACGCCCGCGCGATGTCCGGCTCCTCGCGGGACGACGTCAGCACCACGACTGGGATCGTCTTGGTGCGGTCGTCTTCCTTGAGGCGGCGCAGCACCTCGAGCCCGTCCACTTTGGGCAGCTTGAGGTCGAGGAGAATCACCTTGGGGACGACGCCGATCTCGCGCAACCCGTGCGGCGCATCGCCGAAGAAGAACTCCAACGCTTCAGCGCCGTCGTGGCACGTGAACACCTGGTTGGCCAGGTTGCGCTGCTTCAGGGCCCGCAGCGTGAGCTCCGCGTCCTGCGGGTTGTCCTCGACCAGGAGGATCTCGACCTCGTGCGCGTGGGTCATGCCTCTGGCGCTCCCGGCAGCGTGAAATAGAACGTGGCGCCCTCGCCGACCTTCCCCTCGGCCCACACCCGCCCGCCGTGGCGGTGGATGATGCGCTGGACGATCGCGAGCCCTACCCCGGTCCCCTCGAACTCGTCGAGCCGGTGCAGGCGCTGGAACACGCCGAACAGCTTGCCGGCGTAGCGTTGATCGAATCCGGCGCCGTTATCCTTCACAAAATACACGGTCTCGCCCCCGTCGGCGCGGGTGCCGACGTCAACCCGTGCCGCCGCCCGGCTGCGGGTGAATTTGACCGCGTTTTGCAGCAGGTTCGTGATGACGTGACGCAACAGGTCCCGGTCGCCGCGGGCGGGGGGCAGGGAGCCGATGGTGATCTCGAGGGACCGCCCCTCCTCGCCGCGCTGCAACTCCTGCGCGATGGCTCGGAACAGCTCCCCCACGTCCACCCGGGCCTTCTCCATCTCGGTGCGGCCGAGGCGCGAGAAGGCGAGTAAATCGTCGATCAGCTGGCCCATGCGCCGGGTGTTGTCGTCGATGACCCCGAGCAAGCGCTGTGCTTCGGCGTCCATCTGCCCGCGGTGGTCCTCGACCAGGATGCGGGCGAAGCCGTGAATGGCGCGGAGCGGCGCCCGCAGGTCGTGAGACACGGAGTACGAAAACGACTCGAGCTCGGCGTTGGTCTCGCGCAGCGCCTGCTCGATGCGCTTGCGCTCGGTGATGTCGCGGATGACGCCCGTGAATGCGAGTCCCGCTCCGGTCGGCGCGGCGGCGAGCGACAGCTCCAGAGGGAACTCGCTGCCGTCCTTGCGCCGGCCCTCCAGCTCGACGGTCCGGCCGACGACCCGGGCCTCCTGGGTGGCGACGTAACGCGCCATCCCCTTGCGGTGCAGGTCGTGATAGCGCTCGGGCATCAACTTGGTCAGCGGGCGGCCCAGCACTTCGTCGCCCGCGTATCCGAAGATCCGCGCGGCGCCGGGATTCCAATAGGTGATGTTCCCGTGCGCGTCGGCGGCGATGATCGCGTCGTGCGCGGTCTCAGTCACGATACGCAGCCTGGCCTCGCTCTCCTGAAGCTGGTGCGTCCGCCCCGCCACTTGGGCCTGCAAGCCGCGCATGCGGCGGCTCAAACCCCAGGCCGCCGCGGCGCCCGCCGCGACCAGGAGCAGGCCCACGGCGCCCATCCGCAGCAGGAACGCGCGCGCTGGGGCGAGCACTGGGCCTAGGGGGAACTCCACCAGGACCGTCCAGGGCGTCGCGGGGATGCGGGCCGGCGCGGCCATGTAGGTCCCGCCGTCGGCGCGCCGGTACTCGACGAGCGCGCCGGCGCCGCGCATGTCCACGGGGGGGCCGGGCACAATGGCGCTGAAGTCCGTCCACAGGTCGCCCGTGGCATTCCCGAGATAGAGTGCCGCGTCGGACCCGATCAGCTGGGCGAGCTGCCGGCCGCCCTGCGAGGAGCCGGAGAGGCGGCGCAGCCGGACCACGTAGCCGAGCAGCTCGCTTCTGTCCCGCACCGGGGCGATGACGGGATAGACCAGCGTGTCACCGATCTGCCGGATCGCCCCGATGGTGGGCGTGGCCGCCGTATCGGCGTTTCGAAGCAGCGCCTGCGTCGCCTCCGCTGGGAGGGGCGGCATGTCCCCCCGGGTGGTCAACGTGCGCGTGCCGTTCGCGTCCCAGAGCTCCGTCGCCACGACCATCTGTGTATTCGCGGGGGCCGGCTGGAGGGCGTCGAGCGCCTCCGCGCGGACGCCGCCGAGGGGCGCGCGCAGATAGCTCCGGACGGCGGGCCGCTCCGCCACTTGTTGTGCGTTCGTGACGAGCTGGCGCGCCGAGGCGCTCAACAGATCGACCAGCTGGTTGGTGACGCGGTGCAGGCGCTCGGTCGCGCCGGCCACGGCCGAATGGCGCACCTGCCGATACGCGGCCGCCGTGAACCCGGCGATGACGATCGCGAGGACCCCGCTGAAGAGCAGCGGGAGCTTGCGCTCGAGCGACCACTTCCAGACACGCCAGGGCATCGGACGCGCTCGCCGTTCGAAGGGGCTAAGGGGCGTCGAGCACTTCGCGTACTTTACGTGCGATGGCCTCGGTTGTGAATGGCTTCGCCAAGTAGGCGACGCCCGCGTCGAGCACGCCATGGTGCACGATCGCCTTGTCGGCGTATCCGGACATGAAGAGGACCCGCAGGCCGGGACGCTCCGCCTGCACCGCCTGGGCGAGCGACCGGCCGTCCATGCCGGGGATAATAACGTCAGTGAGCAACAAGTGAATCGGCCCCGAGTGACGACGGGCGACCTCGAGCGCGGCCGAGCTGCTGCCGGCTTCCAGGACGGTGTACCCGTGGCCGGCAAGGGCCCGGTACGCCAGCCGGCGCAGCTGCTCGTCGTCCTCGGCCATCAAAATGGTTTCGACGCCGGCCAGCCCCCCGGCAGTCGCGGTCGCCGGAGCCGCCTCGACCGACGCGTCCACGGCCGGTAAATGAATCTTGAAGGTGGTGCCGCGCCCGGGCTCGGAGTACAGCCAGATATTCCCGCCGCTCTGCTTCACGATTCCGTACACCGTCGACAGCCCCAGCCCCGTGCCCTTGCCGGGCTCCTTGGTCGTGAAGAACGGCTCGAAGATCCGCGCCTTGGTCTGCTCGTCCATGCCGGTGCCGGTGTCGCTCACCGCGAGCATCACGTAGCGCCCGGCGACGACGCCCACGTGCCTGGTGGCGTAGTGCTCGTCGAGCTCGACGTTGGACGTCTCGATCGTGAGCTTGCCACCCTTGGGCATGGCGTCGCGCGCGTTGATCGCGAGGTTCAGGATGACCTGCTCGAGCTGATTGGGGTCGGCGCGCACGGCGTGCAGTCCGGGCGCGAGCGCGGACGTGAGCTCGATGTTCTCGCCGAGCAGGGGGCTCAGCATCTTGCCCAGGTTCTCGATGAGGGCGTTCAGGTCCAGCACCCGCGGCTCCAGCACCTGCTTGCGGCTGAAGGCGAGGAGCTGCCGGGTCAGCTGGGCGGCGCGGCGCGCGGCCTTGCGGATCTCCTCCACGTCCTCGAGCCGGGCATCGCCCGGGGGTAGCTCGTCCCCGAGCAGGTCCGCGTACCCGTGAATCGCCGTGAGGATGTTGTTGAAGTCGTGCGCGACGCCGCCCGCCAGCTGCCCGATCGCTTCCATCTTCTGGGACTGCCGTAGCTCCTCCTCGAGCCGGCGCCGCTCGGTGATGTCGGTGGTGAGCGCCAGGATGTGCGGGGCGCCGTCCAGCTCGATGCGCTCCGCCGAGTAGAGCAGGGTGCGGAGGACCCCGGCCTTGGTGCGGAACTCGAGCTCCAGGTTCTCGACGTGGCCGCCCGCTTGTACCGCCGCGAGCACCCGCGCGCGATCCGCCGGGTCGCGCCACAAGCCCAATTCCACGGTGTTGCGCCCCACCACTTCGTCCCGCGTGTAGCCGAGGGTGCGGAGAAAACTCTCGTTCACGTCCACGAGCAGTCCGTCGAGGGCCGTGATCGCCATCCCCGACGGGTTGGCGTAAAACGCCTTCGCGAACTTCGCCTCCGAGGCGCGCAGCGCTGTCAGCGCCGCCTCCGTGGCCTCGCGCGCCCGCCGCCGCTCGAGGGCGCTCGCCACCGCGCCCGGCAACCGGGTGAGATGGGTCTTGAGCACGTAGTCGGCGGCGCCGCCCTTGATGTACTCGGCCGCGGTTTCCTCGTCGAGGCTCCCCGTGACGACGATCACGGGAGTGAAGGGCTGCACTTCCCGCCCGATCCGGAGCGTGTCTTGCGCCGTGAACGACGGCATCGAGTGATCGGTGAGGATCAGATCGGGCTGGAAGGCCGCGAGCGCGGTGCGCAGCGCACGCTCGGAGTCGACACGCGTTATCGTGGCGGCGACGCCCCCGACCCGCAGCTGGCGCTCGATGAGGATCGCGTCGCTCGGGTTGTCCTCGGCAAGCAGGATGCGGAGCGTCATTGAGGATGCTCCGCGGACGCGCGCTGCAACTCGCCCAGAATCGCCGGGATGCGGGGGAACTCCGTCGCCTTGTCGAGAAACCAGTCCGCCCCCGCGGCAAACCCTCGGGCCCGCAGCTGCGGGTAGGCGTAGCTCGTCAGCACGACCACCGCCGGCGCCGGTGTGAGCGCCTTTACGGCGCGGATGACGTCGAACCCGTCGCCATCGGGCAGGCGCAGGTCGACGAGGACCGCGTCGGGCCGGCCGGCGGAGATGTGGGCGACGGCGTCCGCCACGCTCCCGGCCTCACCTGCGACCACAACGCCCCGCAGCTCGGCGAGCATTGCGACCAGTCGAGTCCGGACGACCTCCGAGTCCTCGACGACGAAGACGCGAAGGCGTCGTGCGTTGCGCATAGTGTCAGAAGGTGGCTCATCGGGCCGAAACGACCAGCGAGTTTTCCTGTGCGAAATCGGCGACGGGGCTGTCGGCGATGTCTGACACTCGGCCGATCAGGCGATCAGGCCGTGCTCCAGCGCGTACCGCACCAAATCGGCGTTGGTGCGCAGCCGCAGCTTGCGCAGGATCCGGCTGCGGTACGTACTGACCGTCTTGGGGCTGACGCGAAACGTCGCCGCGACCTCCTTGTTGCTGCGGCCGGCGCCGAGGAGACGGAGCACGTCGTGCTCTCGGGCCGAGAGCCCGTGGCGGGGGCGCGGGAGGCGGCCCGTCGCCAGCTCGGCAGCGAGCTGCTCCGCGAGGGTCGGCGTGACGTAATTACCGCCGGCGTGCACCTTGCGCAGGGCCGCCACCAGCTCCGCCCCGCTGCGGGTCTTGTCGACGTAACCCGCGGCCCCCGCCTGGAGCGCCCGCAGCGCCATTTCGCCCTCCGGGTGGACGCTCACGACCAGCACGCGGACGGCGGGATGGACCTCCCGCAGACGCGCCAGGAGCGGCAAGAACCCGGGCCCGGGCATGGTGACGTCGAGGACGACGACGTCGGCCGGCGTGGTGGGGAGGCGCGCGAGCAGGTCGTCGCCGTCCACGGCCTCGCCGACGACGTCGAAATCAGGCTCGTCGGCGAGCAGCTGGTGAAACCCGGCGCGGACCAGCGGATGGTCGTCCGCGATGACGAGGCGGATCATGCCGCGGTTCCGGCCGGGGTGGGCGGAACGATCGGCATGAAGACGCGCACCGTCGTGCCGCGCCCTGGCTCGCCGTGGATGATGACCTGCCCGCGCCAGGTCAGGGCCCGCTCGCGGATGCCGAGGAGGCCGAGGGTGCGGCGGTTTTGGATTTCCTCGGGGGTGATCCCCCGGCCGTCGTCCGCCACAACCAGCTCGAGCGCGGTGGGGACGACGTGGAACCGGATATCGACGTGCCGGGCGCGTGCGTGCCGCGCCACGTTGGTCAGCGCCTCCTGCAAGGTCCGGAACACCGCGGTCGCCTGCGCCGTCTGCAGGCTCGGCTCGACGCCGGTCACGCTCACGGCGCAGCGGATATGGGTGCGCTCCTGGAAGTCGGTCGCGAGCCAGCGGATCGCCGCGGGGAGGCCGAGGTCGTCCAGCACGCCGGGACGCAGTTCGGCCACGATACGGTGCATCGCGTCCATGGTGGCGTCGATGACGCCCTCCATGTCCCGGAGCTTGGGGCGGAGGGCAGCGGGCCGGGGGGGCAGCTTCTTCGCCAGCCACGCGAGATCCATCTTGAGCGCAGTCAGCGCCTGGCCGAGCTGATCGTGGATCTCCCGGGCGATCCGGGTGCGCTCCTCCTCGCGGATCGCCTCGAAGCGCGTGGCGAGGTTGCGCAGCTGGGCCTCGGCGCGCTTCCGCTCCGTGACGTCCTGCATCGAGCCGACCATGCGTACCGGCACGCCCGCGGCGTTGTGAATGACGTACCCGCGGTCGTAGATGTCCGCGTACGTGCCGTCGCGTCGGCGAAACCGATACTCGTCGGACCAGAAGGTGCGGCCCCCGTCGATCGCGCTCCGGATTGCGGCGGTCACGCGTTCTTGGTCTTCGGGATGCAGGCGGTTGTGCCAGGATTCGATACCGGGCTCGATTTCCTCTGGCAGATAGCCGAACAGGGTCTGGAAGCCCTCCCCCCGCCACAGCGCGTCGGTGACCAAGTCCCAATCCCACACCGCGTCCGTGGTGGCGCGGGAGACGAGCCGGAGGCGCTCCTCGGACTCGAGCAGCGCGCGTTCGGCGCGCTTCCGCGTGGTGATGTCGCGCGTAATGCCCAGCAGGGCCGTAATCTGGCCGTCCGGCTCGCGCAGCGGCACGGCGTGTGATTCGAGCCAGCGCCGCGTTCCCTTGAGGCCGATGATCTCGAACTCGAGGGCGCCGGCCTCACCCTGGAAGACGCGCCGCGTGAGGTCGGCGAAGGCGTCGCGTTGCTCGGGCGCCACGATGGCCAGCACGCTTTCGCCCACGACCTGCTCCGGCGCATCCGCCTCGATCATGGCGAGCCCGGCCGGGTTTATCGTCAGGAGCCGGCCTTCTGCATCGAGCAACTTCACGCACTCCGGCTCCGCGTCGATGATGGCCCGCAGCCTGGTCTCATTCTCCGCCAACCGCGCTTCGGCGCGTTTGCGCTCGGTGATGTCCACGGCCACGCCCATGCCGTAGATGACCGCGCCGTCGGCATCGCGAATCGGGAGGAGCTGCACGGCATGCACGCGGCCGCCGAACGTTTCCTCGAAGTTGACGACCTGCCCCGCCAGGGCGGCGCGACGGTGGGGGGCCAACCGCTCGCACACGTCGGCGGGAAGGACCTCCCAGATCGTGCGCCCCTCGAGGGCCTCCTTGGACATGCCGACGCGCTCCAGGCTGGCGCCGTCCACGAGCACGTACCGCAGGTCGTGGTCGTACAGGAACACGGACGTGTCCGGGAGGTTCGTGACCAGCGCGCGGTAGCGCGCCTCGCTGTGCCGCAGCGCTTCTTCGGACGCGCGGCGCTCGGTGATGTCCTGCACGAAGGCTTCGAAGTACCCGGAGGCCGCGTGCGCGCTGATCTGCACCCAGAGCGGCGTGCCGTCGCGTTTCTTCCATTGGACTTCAACCGTCCAGGGCGCGTCCGAGTGCTCGTAGCGGGCGACGAGGGCGCGGCGCTCCTCACCGTGCAGATAGACGTCGCGCGCGAGGTCGAGGGCGCGCAGGTCCTCGGGGCGGTCGTATCCCAGCATCGCGGCGAGCGCCGAATTGGCGAGGACGATGCGGCCGTCGGGCGTGGACCGGAAGATGCCGATGGACGCGAGCTCGAAGATCTCGCGATACTGGCGCCGCGACTCCCGCAGTGCCTGCTCCGCGGCGGCGAGCGCGGCGTGCAGCTGCGCGTCGGGGGGGAGAACGCGCTGCGTCATGTGTCCAACACGTCCCGGACCTTGCGGGCCAGTCCGTCTGGGGCAAACGGCTTCGACAGGAACGCGCTGCCCGCCGCGAGGGTGCCGCCCTGGGTGATGGCGTCCCCCGGATAGCCCGACATGTACAACACGCGGATGCCCGCCCGGCGCGCGGCGAGCTGCTCCGCGAGCTCGCGGCCGCTCATCCCCGGCATCACGACGTCCGTGAGAAGGAGGTGGATCGGGCCGCCGTGCCGCTCCACGATACGGAGGGCGTCCGCCGGGTTCGCCGCGGCGAGGACGTCGTACCCCTGCTTCTCCAGGGCGCGGCGACTGAGCGCGAGGACGGCCGCCTCGTCTTCGACGATGAGGATGGTCTCCGAGCCCCGCGCCGCGGTAGGCCGGGAGGCGGTGGGCGCGGTGGCCTGCGGCAGGGGCGCGGTGCGGGGCAGATACACCTTGAAGCTGCTCCCGTGGCCGGGCTCGGTGTACACCGAGATGTAGCCCCCGCTCTGCTTCACGATGCCGTAGACCGTGGCCAGCCCAAGGCCGGTGCCCTTGCCGACCTCCTTCGTCGTGAAGAACGGCTCGAACAGGTGGGCGCGAACCACGGCGTCCATCCCGGTTCCCGTGTCGGTCACGGCGAGCATCGCGTACGCGCCGGCGGCGGCGCCGAGGTGCTGCTCGACGTAGGCCTCGTCCAGGTCCACGTTGGCGGTTTCGATCGTGAGCCGGCCGCCGTCCGGCATGGCGTCGCGCGCGTTGACGACGAGATTCACGATCACCTGCTCGAGCTGGCTCGGATCGGCCCGCACTCGGCCCAGGTCGGGCGCGAGCGCGGTCGCCAGGACGATGTGCTCGCCGATGAGCCGGCGCAACATCCGGTCCATATCGGCCACGACGACGTTCAGGTCGAGCACCTCGGGCTGGAGCAGCTGCCGCCGGCTGTAGGCCAGGAGCTGGCGGGTGAGCGCGGCGGCGCGCTCGGACGCCTTGCGGATCTCCTCCACGTCGCTGCGGCTGGCGTCGCCGGGGGGCAGATCCCGCAGCAACAGCTGCGTGTTGCCCAGGATGGCCGTGAGCAGGTTGTTGAAGTCGTGCGCGATCCCCCCCGCCAATTGGCCCACCGCTTCCATCTTCTGGGCCTGGCGGAACTGCTCCTCGAGGTGGCGCTGCTCCGTGACGTCGCGCTGGCTGCCCCAGACCCGCACCAGCAGTCCGTCCTCGACGAAGCCCACCACGTTGTTCAGAAATACGCGGGGGCGACCATCGCGGTCGCGCTCGTGGGTCTCCGAGTCCACCTGGCGGTATCCCGACCGGACGAAGGCGAGGACCTGGTGGCGGTTCGCCGGGTCGGTGCGGTCGTGCAGGTCGACGAGCCGCGTGCCGATCATGTCCCGGGCGGCGGCGAAGCCGTACATGCGGGCCATCGCGTCGTTGCACTCGGCCAGGATTCCCGCCTCGTAGATCCGGTCCACCATCTCCTCTTCGGGCAGCCCGATTGGGACAGGCGGGACCATCTCCAGCCGGGACACGCCCTCCGAGCTCTGCTCGATGAACGCGCGGTAGCGCTCTTCACTCTGGCGCAGCGCCTCGTCGGCCCGCTTGCGCGCGGTGACGTCCATCCCGATCGCGAGCCATCCGCCCTGCGCCAGGGCCACGTTGGCCCAGGTCGTGTCGACGACGCGGCCGTCGCGCGTCCGGGTGCGGAAGTCGGTCCACTGGCCCGGCGGGTTGCCGACCGACTCGCGCACGCGCTCCTGGTCGGCGGGCTCGGGGTACATGGCCGCGAAGATGTCGCGGTCGCGCGTGTCCTGCACGGTGTAGCCGAGCGCCCGCGTCCATTCGCGATTGCCCCACGTGACGTGCCGCCCCGCCGGGTCGAGGAAGGCGAGCATGACCGGGATGTTTTCCACGATCTGGCCCAGCAGCTGGGTCTGCTGGCGCAGCGCGTCTTCGGCGCGCTTGCGCTCGACCGCCATCGCGATCTGGGACGACACGAACATCAGGATGTCCTTGTCCTGCTCCCGGTAGCGCACGCCCTCCGAGTAGCTCTGGGCCGCCACGACGCCGATCGTCCGGTCCCGGATCGTGAGGGGCGCGCCCACCCAGTCGATGGACGGCGCCCCGATGAGCTCGACCTCCCCCCGGGCGACGAGGTCGTCGTACACGTCGGGGGTGGCGAGCAGCGGTTTGCCCGTCCGCAAGACGTACTCCGTCATGCCGCGCAATGGCGGGCGGGGGGCGACGTCGTGCTCCGGGTCCGCCTCGTCCACAAAG
>WNGB01005022.1_pt1 | contig 34349 bp, 34 predicted proteins | sample 5400681 | NCBI WGS metagenome assembly WNGB01 (sample SAMN13153367, study PRJNA577476) | soil metagenome | isolation source: 115 cm soil or saprolite under grassland replicate 2 | place: USA:California | collected 2016-06-15
TCGGGCCGGCTCCCCCGCTCGCACGCCCTGGGCCTGGCCGTCCTCGGCCTGGTGGCCGCCGAGGCCGCCTGCCTGTGGCTCGGCGAGCCCACGCTCGCCGTGCTGGTCGGCGTCTACCTGGCTTTCTCCCTCATGTACACGTTCGTGCTCAAGCACATTCCCGTGGTCGAGCTCGCGTTCGTGGCCGCGGGCTTCGTGCTGCGCGCGCTCGGCGGCGCGTCCGCGACCCGGGTCCCCCCGTCCGGCTGGTTCCTGGTGGTGTGCAGCCTGGGCGCGCTGCTGGTCGCGATCGCCAAGCGCTACACCGAACTCGCCCTGCTCGGGCCCGAGGCCGCGGTCCACCGCCCGGTCATGCGCTGGTACACCCCTGCCCTGCTGCGGCTGAGCCAGCGCATCGCCGCCGGCGTCATGATCGCCGCCTACCTGCTCTGGGCCTACGGCCAGCACGGCGGGTCGACCCGCGCGCTGCACCGGCTCAGCGTGCTGCCGCTGGCCGGGGCGCTGCTGCGGTTCGACTGGCTGACCGCGGACCAGCCCGGCAAGCCGGTCGAGGACCTGATCGCCCGGGACAAGCTGATGATCTGCTGCGAGCTGGCCTGGCTGGCCCTGTTCGCGGGCGGCCTGTAGTGGGTGCCGCCGCCCCGCGGGAGACGAGCCGCCTGCTGGCCGGCCGGGAGTACCGGTGCTCGCCGCTGCCGGGGCACCGGCTGGCCCTGCGGCGGGCCACCGTGACATCAACAGGGACAGCGAGCGGGAGGCATCATGCCGGATAAGCACGGCAGGCCGGGCAGGCACGGCACGGCAGGCAGCCCGTTGAGGGTGCTGCTGCTCGGCGGGACCAGCGAGATCGGCCTGGCCATCCTGGCCGCGCTGGGCCTGCACCCGGACACCGAGGTGCTGCTGTCCGGCCGGGACGAGCAGCGGATGGCCGCGGCCGGCAAGGAACTCGGCGTCCGGGTCCGCACGCTGCCCTTCGACGCCACCGCGCTGGACACCCACCAGGCCCTCGTCGACAGCGCCTTCTCCGGCGGTGACGTGGACCTGGTCATCTCCGCGGCCGGCATCCTGACCGATCAGCAGATCCTGGACCGTGACCCGGGCGCCGCCGGGGTGCTGGTCGAGACCAACTTCACCGGCCACGTCACCACCTTGCTCGCGGCGGCCGGCCGGATGCGCGCCCAGGGCCACGGCACCCTCGTGGTGCTGTCCTCGATCGCCGCGATCCGGCCGCGCAAGGCCAACTTCGTGTATGGCTCAGCCAAGTCCGGGCTGGACGCCTTCGGCCGCGGGCTGGCCGATTCGCTGCACGGCACGGGGGTGGACGTGCTGCTGGTCCGGCCCGGCTTCGTGACCGGCCGGATGACCGCGGGGATGACGCCGGCGCCGCTGGCTACCACGCCGGGGGCGGTGGGCGCCGCCGTGGCGGCCCGGCTCCGCCGGGGCGGCGGCACCTCTCCCGGCGGCCTGCTCTGGGTGCCGCCCGCGCTGGCCCCGGTGGCCGCCGCCTTCCGGCTGCTGCCCCGGCCGCTCTGGCGCCGGCTGCCCCGCTGAGGCCGGCTCCCCCCGAGAGGCAGGTTTCCCCCGATGCGTGTGCTGGTGGCCGAGGATGACCGTGGCCTGCGTGAGGCGCTGAGCCGCGGGTTGCGGGAGAGCGGCTACACCGTCGATGCGGTGCCGGACGGCCAGGCCGCCATCGAGTACCTGCGCGGGTACGACTACGAGGTGGTGGTGCTCGACTGGCGCATGCCCGGGCTCTCCGGCCTCGAGGTGCTGCAGTGGATGCGCCGGGACTCCCGGTCCAACCCGGTCCTGATGCTGACCGCCCGGGACACGCCCCGGGACCGGGTTACCGGCCTGGATCAGGGCGCCGACGACTACCTGGTCAAGCCCTTCGATTTCGCCGAGCTGCTGGCCCGGCTGCGGGCCTTGCAGCGCCGCCCCCGCACCGCGCAGCTCCCCCAGCTGGTCGTGGGGGACGTGGTCTACGACCCGGCGACCCAGGAAGTGCGGATCGGCGCGCAGCGCCCCGCACTCACCGCGACCGAGCGCGGGATCCTCGAGATGCTCATGCGCCGGTCGCCCGCCGTGGTGGACCGGCGGTCGATCGCCCAGAACGTCTGGGAGAACGACGCGGACGCCCTGGGCTCCAACACGATCGACGTGCACATGGCCCGGCTGCGGTCCAAGCTGGCGGGCGGGCAGGTGCGCATCGAGTCGGTGCGCGCCGTCGGATACCGGATACTGGGCCGGTGAGCTGGCGCCGGCCCTGGCCCCGCGTGCCGCTGCCCCCCCAGTTCGGGCACGCGGCCCGGGTCGCGCTGGCCGCGACGCTGCTGGTCGGCGTGGTGTACGCCGGATGCGTGGCGATCCTGGACCGGGCGGTCTCGGCGCGGCTGGTGGCCTCGGTGGACACCCGGCTGCGCGGGCACCTGGCCGGCCCGTCCCCCGGCGGCCCGCCCGCGGCCGGCCACCCGGCGGCGGGCGGCGGGGCCCGGCCGGCCGGCCGGGTGCACGCCGACGATGACGACGACGTGGACGAGGCACCCGTGTTCCTGTGGCGGGCCCGGCCCGGGCACGCCGCGGTCGCGCTGAGCGCGGGCGCCCCCGCCCTGCCCGCGGGCCAGCTCCGGGCGGGCGGCGGCCCGGTCACGCTCCGCCTGGGCGCCAGCACCTTCCGCCTGGATCAGGCGCGCCGCGACGGCTCCTGGCTGGTGGCCGGGCAGAGCCTGGCCGAGCAGCAGCACACGATGAACGTGCTGCGGGACGGCGAGGCGCTGGTGGGGCCGGTCCTGCTGCTGGCCATGTTCGCCGGGTCGCTCATCATCGGCCTGCGCGCGCTGTCACCGGTGGAGCAGTCCCGCCGCCGTCAGCTCGAGTTCACCGCGGACGCCTCGCACGAGCTGCGTACCCCGCTGAGCGTGATCAGCGCGGAGATCGGCATCGCGCTGAGCGCGCCGCGGCCCGCCGCCGGCTATCAGGCGGCGCTGCTGCGCATCGGTGACGAGAGCCAGCGGCTGCGGCGGATCGTCGAGGACCTGCTCTGGCTGGCCCGGTTCGACTCGCAGCCACCGCCGCCGGGGGATGAGCCGCTCGACCTGTGCACGATCGCCGGGCAGTGCGCGGACCGCTTCCAGGCGGTCGCGCACTCCCAGTCGCTGGACATCTCGGTGACCGCGCCGCCGGCGCAGGCCTCCTGGATCAGCGCGCCCCCGGAATGGATCGACCGGCTCGCCGGGGTCCTGGTGGACAACGCCTGCCGGTACGCCGGCCCCGGCGGGAGCGTCCGGCTCGGCGTGTCCGCCCGCGGCAACCGGGTCAGCCTGACGGTGGAGGACAGCGGGCCCGGCATCCCGGCCGCACAGCGGCAGCGGCTGTTCGACCGGTTCCACCGGGCCAGCGAGCAGGGCGGCGGGGCCGGGCTCGGGCTGGCCATCGCCGACTCGATCGTGCGGTCGACCGGGGGTCACTGGCGGATCGGCGAATCGCCGCTCGGCGGCGCGCTGTTCGAGGTCTCGTGGCGGGCAGTTTCGGACAAGCGTGCTGCTGCGGGAGCAAGAGCTTTGGCGGCCCACAGGTCACGGCCAGCCTGAGCAAGGGCACCGGCCCGGGCCCGCACGCTGGGCCGCGGCCGACCCGGGTCAGCTGAGGCGCCCGCTGCGCTGGCTGGCGCGGGCTGCGCCGGTGACCGTGACGCCCGCCATTTTCCGCTCTCAAACGGTCCGGGGTACCCGGGCTAGGCTGGGCTGGTGAGCAGCCTGCGGGTCCTCTTCCTCGGCGGTACTGGCGTGATCAGCTCGGCGTGTGCCCGGCTGGCGGTGGACCAGGGCATCGACCTGTCCGTGATCACCCGGGGGCAGACCCGGACCCGCCCGCTCCCGGCCGCGGCGCGGGTGCTGCACGGGGACGCCCGGGATCCGGGTCAGGTCCGCGAGCTGCTGGGGCACCGTGAGTTCGACGCGGTCGTGGACTGGGTCGCGTTCACCCCCGGGCACGTGCAGGCCGACATCGACACCTTCCGCGGGCGGGCCGGGCAGTACGTGTTCATCAGCTCCGCCTCCGCGTACCAGACGCCGCCCGCGCGCCTGCCGATCGTGGAGTCCACGCCGCTGCGCAACCCGTTCTGGGCGTACTCCCGGGACAAGATCGCCTGCGAGGACCTGCTGGTCCGGGCGTACCGGGAGGAGGGCTTCCCGGCCACGATCGTGCGCCCCTCGCACACCTACGATGCGACCCTGGTCCCGCTGGACGGGGGCTGGACGGCGCTGGGCCGGATGCGCCAGGGCAAGCCGGTCGTCGTGCACGGCGACGGCACGTCACTGTGGACGCTCACCCACCACCGGGATTTCGCGCGGGGGTTCGTCCCCTTGCTCGGCCACCCGCGCACGATCGGAGACTCGTTCCACATCACCTCCGACGACGTGCTGACCTGGGATCAGATCACCCGGGCCCTGGCCGCCGCGGTGGGCGCGCCCGCCGACATCGTGCACGTGCCGTCGGCCGCGATCGCCAGCGCGGACCCGCAGTGGGGCGCGAGCCTGCTGGGCGACAAGGCGCACTCGCTGGTCTTCGACAACTCGAAGCTGCGCAGCGTGGTGCCCGGCTACCAGGCGGTCATCCCGTTCGAGCAGGGCGCCCGCGAGATCGTGGACTGGTACGACGCCGACCCCGACCGGCAGCAGGCCGATATGAGGCTGGACTCGATCATGGACAAGCTGGTCCAGGCGTACGGCGGCTGACCGTCCGGGGGGCCGCGCCGCCCGGGTCAGGCCGCACGGCCGCGGCCGGCCAGCCGGGCCCGCTCGGCCTCGCGGGCCGGGCTGTGGGTGATCCAGATGGCCACGTCCAGGAGCCGGAGCAGGCTGGCCCCGGCCGCGTCCGGCGGGCGCAGCGCGTCAACGCTGTCCCGGGCCTGCGGGTTCTGGCCGAGGGTGGCGAAGCTCATGCCCGCGAAACCCTCGGCCGGATCGAAGTACGCCGCCATCGCCTGGCCCAGGCCGGGCGCGGCCAGTGTTTGCCTGAGCCGCCCGGCCGCACGCGGGACGGCGTCCCCTCCCCTTAAGGAACTCATCTGCCCAGTATGCGAGTATCCGGCCAGTTCAGCCCAGGAATATCCGCTGTAAAGATCATGCAGGTTTGATTACAGATATCCCAGCTCAGCAGGGGTGACGCCGCCCGCGCCCGCGGAGCCGCGCAGCTCCCCGGGCCCGCGGTCACCGCAGCGGCACGCGGCGTCACCGGCGCGGTCCCGCGGGGCGGCCCGCAGCACGGCCGGAGTCCGGAATCTCGGTTAGGTCACGAATCGGCGTCAAGTGATATCCCGGGTCTTGCCGGGACCCCGGGGCTGATTTTCAATCAGTGAACCAGGATTCATCAGATGCCAAAGTTGCCTATCTGAGCAGGATCTTCTCGGTGAATGATGATTCATCTCCTGCGCCCGCGCAGGCTGCGGCACGCCCCGGCGGCCGGACGCCCGGCGGCACGCCCCCAGGGCTAGGACCGGACCCGCCCCCGCTGCTGGAGGTGCACGGGGTGACGGTGCGCTTCGGCGGCCTGACCGCGCTGGACGACGTCTCGTTCCACGCGCCGGGCCGCCAGGTCACCGGGATCATCGGCCCCAACGGGGCCGGGAAGACCACGCTGCTGAACGTGATGTGCGGGTTCGTCCGTCCCGACGAGGGCCGGCTGAGCTTCGGCGGGACCGAGCTGGGCCGGCTCCGCCCGCATCAGCTGGCCGCGCTGGGCATCACCCGGACGCTGCAGGGCGTGGGGCTGTTCCGCCGGCTGTCCGTGCTGGAGAACGTCATGGTCGGCGCGCAGGGCCAGGCCCGCGCCGGGTTCTGGTCCGCGCTGGGCGGGCTGCCGGCCAGCGACCGGGATGAGGGCCGGCTCCGGGCCCGGGCCCGGGACGCGCTGGAGCAGGTCGGCGCGGCCGGCCTGGCCGACGTCCTGCCTGACCAGCTGGCTTACGGCCTGCGCAAGCGGGTGGCGCTGGCCCGCGCGCTGGCCGCCCGGCCACGCCTGCTGCTCCTGGACGAACCGGCGGGCGGCCTGTCCGAGACCGAGCTCGGCGGGCTCGGCGACCTGATCTCCGGCCTGTCCGCCGAGACGTCAGTGGTGCTGGTCGAGCACCGGATGGACCTGGTGATGGCGGTATGCGACACGGTGGTGGTGCTCGACTTCGGCCGGGTGATCGCCCGGGGGACGCCGGACGAGGTCCAGGCCGACCCGGCGGTCACCACCGCCTACCTCGGGGTGGAGGATTCCGGTGAGTGACCCGGCCGCGCTGGCGGTCGAGGATGTGGTGGCCGGCTACGGCGGCGTGCTGGCTCTGCGGAGCGTCTCGATCACCGCCCCCCCGGCCACCATCACCGCGGTACTCGGGGCGAACGGGGCCGGCAAGACCACCCTGCTGCGCGCCATCAGCGGCGTTATCCGGCCGCGCCGGGGCCGGGTGCTGGTCAGCGGGCAGGACGTGACCGGCCGGGGCGCCGAGGACATGGCCCGGACCGGGGTGGCGCACGTGCCCGAGGGCCAGGGCGTGATCGCGGAGCTCACCGTGCAGGAGAACCTCCGGCTCGGTGCGCTCTGGCGGCGCGGGCGCGGCACCCGGGCCGGCGCCCTGGCCGAGGCCTACCAGCGGTTCCCCGTCCTGGCCGCGGCCCGGAACCGGGCCGCGGGGACCCTGTCCGGCGGCGAGCGGCAGATGCTCGTCATCGCCCGGGCCCTGATGGCCGGGCCGAGGGTGCTGCTGCTGGACGAGCCGTCGCTCGGGCTGGCGCCGAAGATCGTCTCCCAGGTCATGGAGCTGACCGCGGGACTGCGCGAGACGGGCCTCACGGTGCTGCTGGTCGAGCAGAACGCGCGGAGCGCCCTGAGCATCGCCGACCAGGGGATCGTGCTCAACCTCGGCCAGGTCGTCGCGGCGGCGGACGCCACGGCGCTCGCGTCCGACGTCGGGCTCCGCAGGCACTACCTGGGCTTCTAGGAGGCGGCTGGTGGCACAGTTTCGCGAGCTGACGCTCGGCGGCATCAGCGTCGGCATGATCTACGCCGCGATCGCGCTGTCCCTGGTGCTGATCTGGCGGGCGACCCGGATCCTCAACTACGCCCAGGGCGGCATGGCGATGTTCACCACCTACATCGCGCTGCTGGTCATCAACCACACCGGGTCGTACTGGGCCGGCTTCGCCGTGGCCCTGGCGGCGGGGCTGCTGCTCGGCGGGGTGATCGAGCGGCTGGTGATCCGGCCGGCCGAGAACAAGCCGCCGCTCAACGCCATCATCATCACGATCGGGCTGCTGGTCTTCCTGGAGGGGCTCGCGGGCATCCTCTACGGCGGCCAGTTCCGGTCCTTCCCCGCGGCGTTCTCCATCAACGGGCTGCATATCGGGACGGCCGCGCTCGGCATCTCGGCCAACGACGTGTTCGTGGCGGTGGCCGTGCTGGCCGCGGCGCTGCTGCTGGCGGCCGGATTCCGGTACACCTCCGCTGGGCTGCAGCTGCGCGCGGCCGCGTTCAGCCCGCCGGTGGCCCGGCTGCTCGGGGTCCGGGTGGGCCGCATGCTGACCCTGGGCTGGGCCCTGGCCGGGCTCATCGGCGCGCTGGCCGGGGTGCTGGTCTCCCCGTCCACCTTCCTCTACCCGAACAGCATGGACTCCATCTTCGTGCTGGGCTTCACCGCGGCGGTCATCGGCGGCCTGGACAGCCCGGCCGGCGCGGTCGCCGGCGGGCTGATCCTCGGGGTCGCGCTCAGCTACGTCGGCGGCTACCTGGGCTCGAACCTGGTGCCGTTGTTCGGGCTGGCCGCGCTGGCCGTGGTGCTCATGATCCGCCCTTCCGGCCTGTTCTCCCCGGCCGCGACCCGGCGGGTGTGAGATGACCCTGGTCCGGCACCTGGCCGCGGCGGCCGTGCTCGCCGTGCTCCTCGTGATCATCAGCAGCGCGCTGAGCCCGTTCCGCGACTACCAGATGGCCGAGGTCGCCTGCTATGTGGTGGCGGTGGCCGGGCTGACCGTGCTGCTCGGGCTGAGTGGCCAGATCTCACTCGGCAACGGGGCGTTCATGGCCATCGGCGCGTACGCGGCCGCGCTGCTGATCCCGCACCTGCACTGGCCGCTGGCCGTGGTCCTGGTGGCCAGCACGGCCGCCGCGGCGGCGGGCGGCGCCGTCGTCGGCGTGGCCGCGGCCCGGCTGCGCGGGCCCTACCTGGCCGGCGCGACGCTGATGCTCGCCGTGGCCCTGCCGTCCCTGGCCCTGCGGTTCGGGCTGCTGGGCGGGGACCAGGGCCTGACCGTGGTGATCAGCAGCCCCGGCTTCCTCGGCCCCGCCTTCCCGCTCACCCGCTGGCAGGCGTGGCTGACCTGCGGCTGCGCGCTGATCGTCCTGGTGCTGCTGGCCAACCTGGCCCGCAGCCGGGTCGGCCGGTCCTGGCGGGCGGCCAGGGACAACGAGGTGGCGGCCGCGCTGGCGGGCCTGAACGTGGCCCGGCTTCGGGTGCTGGCCTTCGTGGTCAGCGCGGCGTGCGCCGGGCTGGCGGGCGCCCTGCTCGCCGTGACCACGTCGATCATCTCGCCGGAGGCGTTCACCCTGACCCTGTCCATCGCCCTGCTCACCGGGGCGGTACTGGGCGGCCTGGGCACGCTGCCCGGCGCCGTCTGGGGCAGCCTCGTGCTGGTCCTGGTCCCGACCTACGTGACCGACGTGGCCAGCAGCCACGGCCTGTCCAGCTCGGCCGGATCCAACATCCCGGTCGCGGCCTACGGCGTGGTGCTCGTCGTGGTCATGCTCGCCTTTCCCGACGGCATCCAGGGCGGCCTGCGCCGGCTAGGCCGGCCCCTGACCGCCCGCCTGCCTGCCCTGCCCGGCGCGCCCTGGCGGCGCGCCGCGCGCTCCCAGCTTCACGCGCCAGCCAGCGAACACCAGGAAGAAGGCTCGATATGAACAGATCTCACCGGGTCGGCCTGCCCGCCATTGCCGCCGTGGCGGCCCTGGCCATGGTGGTCAGCGCCTGCAGCTCGGGCGGCAGCGGATCAGGATCGGGGAGCACGGGCGGTGGGCTGACCGCGTCCGCGCCCGGCATCACCGCCACCACCATCACCATCGGCAGCCACCAGCCGCTGACCGGCGTGGCCGCGCCCGGCTACAGCGAGATCGCGCCGGCCTCGAACGCCTACTTCCAGTACGTCAACGCCCACGGCGGGATCTACGGGCGGAAGGTCGTCTACAAGTACCTCGACGACAAGTACGACCCGACCAACACGGTCTCCGTGGTGAAGCAGCTCGTGCTGCAGGACAACGTGTACGCCGTGTTCGACGGGCTGGGCACCCCGACCCACCTGGCCGTGGCGCCGTTCCTCAACTCCTCGAAGGTGCCGGACGTGTTCGTGGCTTCCGGCTGCGAGTGCTGGGACTCGCCGTCCACCTGGCCGGAGACCTTCGGCTGGCAGCTGGACTACGTGCGCGAGGGCAAGGTCCTCGGCACCTACATCAAGCAGCACTTCGGCGGGCAGAAGATCGGCTACTTCTACCAGGACGACGAGTTCGGCAAGGACGGGGTCAAGGGCCTCGACGCCGTGATCCCGAAGGCGGACGTGGTCAGCAGGCAGAGCTATGACCCCACGAACATCAACGTCGGCCCGCAGGTGGCCGCACTCAAGGCGTCCGGGGCCAAGGTGGTCGTGTCGTTCACGGTCCCGGCCTTCACCGCGCTGCTGCGGCTGAACAGCCTCAAGCTCGGCTTCAGCCCGACCCTGGTGGTCAGCAACGTGGGCTCCGACCCGATCACCCTGGCCGGGCTCCTGGAGGCCTTCGCCAAGCAGGGCGGGGCCACCGTGTCGGGCAACCAGCTGACCCAGGGCATCATCACCGACGGCTACCTGCCCACCCTCGGTGACACCGCCAACACCTGGATCGCGCTGTTCAAGCGGATCCACGACAAGTACCTGCCCAAGCTGCCCTTCGACGGCAACGTGCTGTACGGCGAGGCGGTCGCGTACACCTTCGTCCAGGCCATGCTGAAGGCGGGCAGGAACCCGACCCGGGACGATCTGGTCAAGGCGATCGGTGGCGGGCTGCCGCAGGGTCCGGCGGTGGCGCCGTACGCGTATTCCGCCACCGATCATGCCGGGATCACCGGGGCATTCATGGGGGTGATCAAGAACGGCGCGATCGTCAAGAAGAGCCCCGTACAGGTCACGGACACGTCACCCACGGGCGCCGTGACCACGTACACCGGGTCGCAGGCCCCGGCACCCTCCAGCGGGATGCCCTAGCATACGCACGGGCTCCCGGTGCGGCAGGGCCTGGTGATGGGTCCCGGACGGGGGTAGCAGCGGTGGGCGTCGCGACGACCCGGCGGCTGCCCGACGACCGCGGGCAGCCGCCGGCACAGCGGCTGCTCGCGGCCGCGGAGCGGCTCTTCGGGGAGCGCAGTTACCAGCGCACCACGGTGGCCGGCATCTGCGCCCGCGCGGGCATCGCGACCGGCAGCTTCTACGCGCACTTCGGCTCGAAAGCGGAGATCTTCGCGGCCGTGGTCCGGCAGCTCAACGCGGACCTCCGGACGGCGATGAAGGATGCCATCGAGCGGGCCGGCCCCGGGCAGCGGGAGCTCGAGCGGGCCTCGTTCCGGGCCTTCTTCGACATGCTGTCCGAGCGCCCGTGGATGGACCGCATCGTGCGCGAGTCCGAGTTCGTGGCGCCGGGCCTGTTCCGCGAGTACTACGAGCACCTGGCCCGCGGGTACGCCCGCGGGGTGCGCCAGGCCCAGCTCAGCGGCGAGGTGGACGCACGCTACGACCCTGAGGTCATCGCGTTCGTGTACACCGGGATCGGTAACTTCGTCGGGATGCGCTGGGCGGACTGGACGGCAGGCGGCCAGGTGCCCGACGACGTCCTGGACGATCTCCTGGAGGTGCTGCGCCGGGGCCTGCCGCCCGCCGGGCTGCGGCGGTAGCCAGCGTGACCGGCATGGCCGGCATGGCCGGCGTGGCCGGCGTGCTGGTCACCGGCCGCTTCCGGGCCGCCGCCCATCATCTTCAGCATGGCGCCGCCACCGGACCGGAAGAAGCGCACCACCAGCGCCACGGCCACGATGATGAAGACGATGTTCAGGTACGTGGTGTAGTTCCACACGATCCCGGTCTCCCCGACCTTCGCCGTGCGGGACGCCGGGACCAGGCCCAGCCCGTTGAACGCGAACTCGACGATGTAGCCGGCCAGCACCATGGTGGCGTAGAACACCCCGGCGATGACCAGCATCATCCGGGTGCCGTAGTACTTCCGGTAGATGATGAGGATCGGGATGATGATCAGGTCGGCGAAGATGAACGCGACCACGCCCCCGAAGCTGATGCCCCCGTTCCACAGCACCGCCGCGAGCGGCACGTTGCCGATCGAGCAGACGAAGCTGAGCAGCGAGATCACCGGGCCGATGAGCGGCCCCCAGAGCCGCGCGCCCAGCGGATGGCCGGTCAGGAACAGGTGCTGCCAGAAGCTGTCCGGGACCCAGGCTCCCACCGCCCCGGCGATCAGCAGGCCGATCACCACGTCGCGCAGCACCGCGGCCCACTCCATGACGAAGATGTGGCTGACCGAGGTGTAGCCTTCCCGGCTGAACAGTCGCCGCCGGAAGCTGCCGCTGGCGGTGATGCTCATGTCCATGGCCGCGTGGCCTTCCATGGAACCCGCCAGGCCCCGGTCGGCCTGCCGCCGCGCCTCGTCGATCAGCCGCTGTCGGACGAACAGGCGGAAGGCCACCGCGACCAGCACGATCATGATGGGACCGCCGACGAACTCCGCCAGCGTGAACTGCCAGGAGATCAGCAGGGCCAGGATGATCCCCAGCTCGATGACCAGGTTCGTGCTGGCGATCTCGAAGACCATGGCCGCGGTGAAGCTGGCACCCTTGCGGAACAGGGACCGGGCCAGCGCCACGGCCGCGTAGGAGCACGACGATGAGGCCGCGCCCAGCGCCGTGGCCCGGGCCAGCGCGGCCGGGCGGTCGTTACCGAGCAGCCGGACCACGGTGGACCGGCGCACCACCGCCTGGACCACCGCGGACAGCGTGAACCCCAGCAGCAGCGACCAGGTGATCTGCCAGGTCATCGAGCCGGCCACGGCCAGCGCGTGGCCGATGGCGTCAAGCGCGCGCATCATCGGCCTCCGGCGCGGCGATGGTCAGCAGCTGCCGCAGGCAGTGCTCCAGCAGCGGGTGCGGGAAGCCGTCGCTCAGCCGGTAGTAGACGACCCGGCCGTCCTTGCGGAAGCTCACCAGCCCGGCCAGGCGCAGCATCTTCACCGCGTACGACACCTGGTCCTCGGTCACCTCGAGCACGAGGGCCAGGTCCCCGACACACAGCTCGCCGGCGGCGACCAGGGCGAACAGGACCCGGGATCGCACCGGGTCGGCCAGCAGCCCCAGCAGCCCGGCCAGCCGCGCGGCGTCGCCCACCGACAGGGCACCCGCCCGGGCCGCGGCCACGCCCGGGACGCTCACCGGATGATCATGATCTCGTACTGGCATGTCCTTACCTCCGTACGTCCGTATAGTCACACGGATATACGGAGGTGTCAAGAAGGCCGCCCGGCAGCGCTGAGGGCTGGGCCCGGGCTTTCCAGGCAAGCCGCCTGGGCCACGCCGCGGCCCGACGACGCGAGCGGGAGCCTACCGCTACGCCGGGGCGTTCTCGGCCGGGCAGGCGCTGACCGTCAGATGGTGATGTCTAGACGTCCGCCCGGACGGCGCCGGGTTACCACGGCCGGTCAGCCCGGGCCGCCGATCCACAACGGGATCGTGGCGCCGCGGTAGGTGCCCCACCGGAACCCGTAGTCACGCGGGCTGCGGTGGTAGTAGCGCAGCCGCATCCGGGAGAAGTAGCTCGCTCCATGGTGCGCCGCGACCCGCGACAGGCTCACCTCGGCCGGGTACCTGGCGTATTGGCCGGCCGCGCAGTTCGGCTGGCAGTTATCCGCCCACAGGGTGCCCCAGGCGAACGCGGAGCTGGCCGTCCAGTGCGACCAGTGCTGGACGCGCACGAACGTGTCCGGGCCTCCTACGTAGATGACCGGCAGCCGGACCGCCCCGTGGCCCCAGCCGTCCTGCCCGTTGTAAGCCACCGGGAGCCGGAGGCGGTCCGCGGCCGCGACCGGGTTCCGCGCGCTCCGGGTGGTAAGCGCGGCGGCCGCCCCCGCCGCCAGGAACGCGAGCACGACCGCCGCCAGCGCCGCGATGCCGACCTTCTTCACAAGCAACGTCCCCCTGTATGACTAACGCTGTATGACCAACGCTGTATGACCAACGCTGCACGACTAACGCCGCAGGGCAAAGGCTGCAGGAACAGCTCTGGCAAGCCCCGGGCCCGGACCGGCCCCCGGCCGTCCGGCCAGCATAATGCCTGGCCGCAGGCGTGGTCAGGCGATGACCCGGGCTATGGAGGAGCCGTCTGCCAGGCGCCGGACCTCGAGCCGCTCGGCGACCCGGTCCTTCAGGTCAGCCACGTGGCTCACGATGCCCACCACCCGGCCCCGGTCGCGCAGTTCATCGATGACTGCCATCACCTGGTCGAGGGTCTCCGCGTCGAGCGTGCCGAAGCCCTCGTCGATGAACAGGGTGTCCAGGTCCACCCCGCCGGCCTCGGCCTTGACCACGTCGGCCAGGCCCAGGGCCAGCGCCAGCGAAGTGTAGAAGGTCTCGCCGCCGGACAGCGACCGCGGGCTGCGTTCCGCGCCCGTGTGCCGGTCGATCACGGCGAGGGTGAGCCCGGTCCGTTCCCGCCTGGTCCCGCTCTCGTCGGTGCGCCGCAGCTCGTACCGGCCAGCCGACATCGCCGCGAGCCGTACGTTGGCCGCGGCCACGACCTGCCCGAACCACTGCCGCAGCACGTAGGTGGTGAGCGCCATCCGGCGGTGCCCGTCCATGCCCTTGGCCAGGCCGGCCAGCCGGATCACCGCCGACGTGTCCTCCTGCAGCTGGCCGAAGGCCTCCTGGGCGTGCTGCACCTCGGCGAGCCGCTGATCCAGCCGCCCGACCCGGGCCTGGGCCGCGTCACGGGCGGTACGGACCTCCTGCTCAGCTTCCTGGGCGCGGGCCAGGGCGGCCGCCGCAGCCTGCGCCGCCGCGTGCACCGCGGCCGCCTGGCCGGGATCCAGGCCGGCCAGGTCCTGCGCCGCCGCCGCGGCCCGGAGCGCGGCCAGGTCAGCGGCCCACCCGGTGACCTGCTCGTCGAGAGCCGCCTGTTCCCCCGGGCTGAGCAGCGCCGCGCTGGCCAGGTCGGCCGACGCGAAGTCACGGGCCACCGCCTCGCGCTCGGCGCGCTCCGCGGCGCGCCGCTCGTCGGCCAGCGCGGCAGCCAGCTGGTCCAGCGCCGCGGCCAGCGCGCGGTTGGTGTCGGCGGCCCCGCGCAGGGCTGCCTGACGCTGCGCCACGGACGGGTGCCCCTGGGCGGCGCCGGCCAGCTCATCCTGCAGCTGGCTCAGCTCATGCCCGGCCGCCGCGGCCCGGGCCTGAGCCGCGGCCAGCGCGGCGGCGGCGTCCTGCAGTTCCTCCGCGACCCGCTGCTGCTGGGCGCGGCGGCCAGCGAGCGCGGCCTCCAGCCCGCTGGCGTCCGCCGCGGCCCGCCCCGCCTCCGCCACCAGGCCGTCCACGGCGGCGGTCTCGGCGGCCAGGCCGTCCACGGTGCCGCCGTCCGCCACCGCGGCGCTGGCCGCCACCGCGGCGGCCAGCCCGTCGCGTTGGCGGGTCAGCTGGGCGCGGGCGGCTTCTGCCGCGTCCCGCCGCGCCGCGGCCGCGGCGAGGGCCGGCTCGGAGACGAGGTCCCCGGCGGCCCGGGCCGGGGCCGGGTGGGCGGTGGATCCGCAGACCGGGCACGCGGCCCCGTCGGCGAGCTGAGCGGCCAGTTCCGCCGCCATGCCATCCAGCCGGTCGGCCATCAGCCGCAGGTGGGCTTCGGTCAGCGCCTGGTGCTCGTCCACCGCGGCGAGCAGGGCCGCGTTCTTGTCCGCAAGCCGTGGCTCCAGGCCGGCGAGGTCAGCGGCAGCGGCCGCGCGCCGTCCCAGCGCGGCCTGCTGCTCGCGGGCGGCCCCCAGGCCGGCCGCCAGCAGCCTCGCCGCGGCCAGCTGTTCCTCCGTATCGGCGATCTGGCCGGGCAGATCCGCGCGCGCCTCCTCCAGCGCCTGGACCAGCCCGGACGCGCTCGCGACCCCCTGCTGCGCCACCCTCAGCGCGGTGACCCGGTCGGGCAGGGCCGCTTCGGCGTCCGCGAGATGCTGCAGGGATGCGGCGTCCCTCTCGGCCGCCTCCGCCCGGACGAAGGCCTGGGCGGCGCCGCCGCCCGCGAGCATCGTGTCGTCCGGGTCGGGGACCAGCCGGAGCAGGCCGCCGCGGGCCTCGCGGACCGCCTGCTGTGCCTCCTGCCGCGCGGCCAGCAGGGGCCGCACCGGTTCCGCGCGCCGCGCCGCGGCCAGCCGCGCGGCCCGCTGGTCGTGCCTGGGCCGGGACGCCTCGTGCTCGCCGCGCCGCCGGAGCGCCTCGGTCAGCCTGGCCATCAGGCGGGCCTGCTGCTGCTCCCGCTCACAGGCGGCCCGCCGGGCGGCGGTCTCAGCCGCCGCCACCTCCAGACCCTCGGCGCTCACCGCTGCATCCTGCGCCAGGTCCGCGGCCACCTGCTTCAGGTGGGTCGCCCGCTCCGGGCCGGGCAGCTCCAGCAGCCCGGCCCGCGCGGCGGCGTCCAGGCCCGCAGCCTCGGCCGCGGCGGACGTGGCCGCGGCGATCGCGGCCTCGCCGTCCTGGCGCTGCCGCACCGCGACCGAGCGGCGCCGGTCCAGCTCGGCCGTGATCCGGTCGTACAGCTGGGTGCCGAACAGCTTGCTGAGCAGGACCCGCCGCTCGTCGTCCGCAGCCTGCAGGAACTTCGCGAACTGCCCCTGCGGCAGCAGCACGACCTGGGTGAACTGCGCCCGGTTGAGCCCGATGAGCTCGGTGATCAGCTCGCCGGCCTCGGCCTTGTTGGCGGACAGGCTGACCCAGCCGCCACCATCGTGGCGCTGCAGGTGCACGTGGGCCGGCTCGGTGGTGAATCCGTCCCCGCGCCGCTTCGGGCGCCGGTGCTCGGGCACCCGGGTTACCCGGTGCCGGACGCCGCGTACCGAGAACTCCAGGGTGACCGAGGGCTCCGCGTCCGGCGCGGCGAAATGGGAGCGGAGCCGGTCCCCGGCGGACTCCTCCCCCGCCAGCCCGCCGTACAGGCCGAACGTGATCGCGTCCAGGATGGTCGTCTTGCCCGACCCGGTCGGGCCCTCCAGCAGGAACAGGCCGCTGCTGGACAGGCGGCTGAAGTCGATCCGCTGCTCGCGCGCGTACGGGCCGAGCGCGGTCAGGTCCAGGCTGTGCAGCCGCATCAGGCGGCCGGCCCGGCGTGCTGCGCGGTCTCGACGGCCGCGCGGAGCACCGCGCGGTGCCCGTGGTCGGCCGGGCCGCCGCTGGTGAACTCGACGAACAGGCAGCAGATCTCGACCGGGTCACTGACCGAGGCCAGCCGCTGCAGGTCGGCGTCGGAGCTGGTCAGCTGCCCCTCAGGGGCGAAGTCCAGGATCAGGGTGTGCGGCCACTTCTCGCGCAGCCGCTCCATCGGGACCGGCGGACGCACGGTGTCGGTCAGCACCACCTTGACCCAGGCGCCGGCCAGATCCGCGAGATCGGAGTCCGCCCGGGCCAGGAGGTCGTCCAGCCTGCCACGCGCCTCACGGAGCGGCCGGGGCACGGGCGCGGGCAGCGCGCTGGTGCTGACCTGGCCCTCGGCGTCGATCTCGGCCAGCGTGACCGACTTGACGTGGTCCCTCTCGCCGAACGAGAACGCGAGCGGCGACCCGGAGTACCGGATCACCGGGCCCTTCGTCACGGCGCCTTCTGCCACGGGGCCGTCGCCGGACTCCGGCGGTGGCCCGGCCCGCTGCGCGCCGTGCAGGTGGCCGAGGGCCACGTAGCTGAACCCGGCGAACACGGCGGCCGGCACGTCGGCGACGCCGCCGACCCGGATGTCGCGCTCGGATTCGGCGGGCTGCCCGCCGGTGACGAAGGCGTGCGCGGCGACCACGGTACGGGTCACGCCGCGGGCACCGGCGTCCGCCCGGATCAGCCGGGCCGCCTCCGCCAGCACCGCCTCGTGCGTCCGGGTCTGGACGCCGAGGTCCGCCATCACCGCGTCGGGCAGCAGGTAGGGGATCCCGTAGACGGCTACCGGACCGTCGTCGTCGGCCAGCAGCACCGGCCGGGCCAGATCCGTCACCGACGTGCGCAGATGGATACCGGCCGCCTCGCTGAGCCCGGACCCGAAGCCGAGCCGGACGGCCGAGTCATGGTTCCCGCTGATCAGGATGACCGGGATGCGCGCCTGCGCGAAGCGCAGCAGGGTCGCGTCGAGCAGCCGGACCGCGTCGAGCGGCGGCACCGCGCGGTCGTAGATGTCCCCGGCCACCACCACCGCACCGGCCCGCTGGCGGACCGCCTCGTCGAGCAGCCAGCGCAGGAAGCTGTCCTGATAGGGCAGCAAGTTCTCGCCGTGCAGCGTGCGCCCCAGGTGCCAGTCCGAGGTGTGGATCAGTCGCATCGCACCGCCGTGACTCCCCCGTGCTGGCTGGCCGGGCCGGCCAGGCCGGCAGATCGGTGGGATCGTGACGCTCGCCATGATGCCGGACCGTCGCGGCATCCTCGGTGATCCCGGTCCCGTCCGCGTGTCGCCGCCACTACGCCCGATTCGCCGCATCGGCACCGGGCCGTGGGATGCTCGTGACGCTGGCTGCCAACGTGCCGGGTACGGGGAATCAGGGCACGGGATCACCGCGCGGGACCCGCGGTGCGAGCGGCCGGCGCAACGGGGAAGTCGTGAGCGGGCGGCCGGCGCGGACCCGGACCTGGCCCGGCTGATCGGCGCCGCGGTCCGCGGGCTGGCCGGCGCGTTCGCCGTCCCCTGAGGCATCAGCCCCCGGGCGCGGGCCGGCGTGGCGCTAGAGCTGGCCCACGTCCGTGACCCGGAGCACCGCGTGGCCGGCCTCTCCGGAGGCGGCCAGGTCGACCTGGGCGGAGATGCCCCAGTCATGGTCGCCGGCCGGATCGTCGAAGATCTGCCGCAGCGTCCAGGCCTGCGGGCCCTCGTCGATGATGAGGAGGGCGGGCCCGCGGGCGTCCGGCCCGGTGCCGATCTCGTCGTGCACGTCGAAGTACGGCTCGACCGCCGCCTCCCACGCGGCCGCGTCCCAGCCGTCCTCCCCGTCCAGCTCGCCCAGGTCCTCGTAGCGGCCGAGCGCGGCCAGCTCGACCCGGCGGAACAGCGCGTTGCGGACCAGCACCCGGAAGGCGCGGACGTTCCGGGTGACGGCCGGCGGCCCCGCCTCCACCTGGGTGACCAGGGCGCCGGACGGGTCGCGCAGTTGCTCCCACTCGTCGAGCAGGCTGGAGTCGACCTGGCGGACCAGCTCACCGAGCCACTCGATGAGGTCGGCCAGCTCCTCGGTCTTGGCCTCGTCCGGCACGGTGTTCCGGAGCGCCTTGTACGCGTCGGCCAGGTAGCGCAGCACCAGGCCCTCCGAACGGGACAGGCCGTAGAAACCGATGTACTCCACGAACGTCATGGCCCGCTCGTACATGTCACGGACCACGGACTTCGGGGCCAGGGCGTAGTCCGCCACCCACGGGTGCCCGCGCCGGTACATGTCGTACGCGGCCTCCAGCAGGTCGTCCAGCGGCCTGGGGTAGGTGACCGCGTCCAGCAGGTCCATCCGGGTGTCGTAGTCGACCCCGTCCGCCTTCATCTGCGCGACCGCTTCGCCGCGGGCCTTGAACAGCTGCGCGGACAGCACCGTCCGCGGGTTGTCCAGGGTCGCCTCGATGATCGACACCACGTCCAGCGGGTAGGACGGCGACTCGCGGTCCAGCAGCTCGATCGCGGCCAGGGCCAGCGGGGACAGCGGCTGGTTCAGCGCGAAGTCGAACTGGAGGTCCACGGTGAGCCGGGCCCGGCGCCCCGCGGCGTCCGGCTCGTCCAGCTGCTCCACCACTCCCCCGGCCAGCAGCGCCCGGTAGATGGCGATGGCCTGGTGGATGTGCCGCCGCTGGGCGGCCCGGTCCTCGTGGTTGTCGGTCAGCAGGTGCCGCATCGCGGTGAACGCGTCGCCCGGCCGGCTGATCACGTTCAGCAGCATCGCGTGCGTGACCGTGAAGCTGGACGTCAGCGGCTCCGGGTCGGCGGCGACCAGCCGCTCGAACGTGGGCTGGCCCCAGGCGATGAATCCCTCGGGCGGCTTCTTGCGCACCACCTTGCGCCGCTTCTTCGGGTCGTCGCCGGCCTTGGCCAGCAGGCGCTCGTTCTCCACCACATGCTCGGGGGCCTGCACCACGACCCGGCCGGTGGTGTCGAACCCCGCCCGGCCCGCCCGGCCCGCGATCTGGTGGAACTCGCGCGCCTGCAGCAGCCGGGTCTTCGAGCCGTCGTACTTGGACATGGCGGTGAACAGGACCGTGCGGATCGGCACGTTGATGCCCACGCCCAGGGTGTCGGTGCCGCAGATGACCTTCAGCAGCCCGGCCTGGGCCAGCGTCTCCACCAGCCGCCGGTACTTGGGCAGCATCCCGGCGTGATGCACGCCGATGCCGTGCCGGACCAGCCGGGACAGGGTCTTCCCGAACCCGGCGGTGAACCGGAACCCGCCGATCAGCGCGGCGATCTCGTCCTTCTCCGCGCGAGTGCAGACGTTCACGCTCATCAGCGCCTGAGCCTGCTCCAGGGCCGCGGCCTGGGTGAAGTGCACCACGTAGATGGGGGCCTGGTGGGTGCTGAGCAGCTCCTCCAGGGTCTCGTGCAGCGGGGTGATCACGTAGGAGTAGGTGAGCGGCACCGGGCGCTCGGCGGACTGGACCACAGCGGTCGGCCGCCCGGACTGGACCCGGGGCAGCTCGATGATCGGCACCTGCCAGGCCCAGCCCCGGTCGGGGTCGGCGTAGAAGTGGAACTCGTCCATCACGACCTGGCCGGCGTCCGCGTCGGCGCCGTCCCGCAGCGCGATGCTGGCCAGCACCTCGGCGGTACAGCAGATGATGGGCGCGGTCGCGTTGACGCTGGCGTCGCCGGTCATCATGCCCACGCTGGCCGGGCCGAACGCGGCGCACAGGGCGAAGAACTTCTCCGACACCAGGGCCTTGATCGGCGCCGTGTAGAACGAGCGGCGCCCGTCGGCCAGCGCCGCGAAGTGCGCCCCGGTAGCCACCAGGCTCTTGCCCGAGCCGGTCGGCGTGGACAGGATGACGTTGGCCCCGGACACCACCTCGATCAGCGCCTCTTCCTGGTGCGGGTAGAGGGCGAGCCCCTGCTCCTTGGCCCAGCCGGCGAACGCGTCGAAGACCGCGTCGGGCGCAGGGTCAGCGGGGAGGAGGTCGGTGAGGGTCACGAATATGCAATGCTAACGGCCCAGTTAATGTTCCCGCAGCGAGGCTCAGCCCGCCTGCTGGCCGGGGAGCCGCCGCAAGGCGCGGGCATCCCGCACGGCATTCGCATCGGCGTCGTTGTTGAAGGAGGCGAAAACGTCACGGCCGGCCGCGTCCCATTCCCGGATCCGGCCGCCCACCAGGCCAGATCGGCGTGAATGGCGGAATTCCACCGCGACCTGCATCCATTCCGGGACCAGCCGCAGGAAATAGCCCAGCCGGGCCGAGCTGGACCAGCAGCACGGCCCGTTTGCCGCCCAGCTCGTGCCAGCCTGCGCTGATGGCCACCCGGGCTTACGCTCCCGGTGTGTCCCCGTCCGGGCCTGCCCCGCCGGGGTCCGGGCGGCCGGGCTGGCCAGCCTGGTCTTCGTTGCGGAGATCTGGGCCGCCGGGCAGGCTCGCGTCCACCAGCGCGGTGGACCCCGCCGGCCGCGTGGTCGTCTCCTCGGTCCGCTCCCGCAGGCGGTCCAGGCTCTCGGTGTCACCGAGCGGGATGGTGGCCTCCAGGCGGCTGCACGCCTGGACCTCGGGCAGGTCCACGACCGCGTCCACCAGGTCGGCCCGGTGACCCGGGGCCACATGCCCGGGCGCGGCGTGCAGCGATGCGCGGACAGTCCCGCCCGGCCGCCGGGAGACCTCGGCCACGGCCACGGTCTGGTCGCCATCCTTGATCTCGACGCGCCGGGCGTCCCTGGGATCGGTCATGGAACACCTCCTCAGTCGCTACCATGCCGCTGCCCTGTCCTGGGCCCGCGAAACCGCCCGCCCGGACAGCGGGCGGAGCTTCGCGCCCACCGTCCCCGGCGCACGCTCCGGCAGCTCGGCGTCCGGCTTGACCGGCAGCGTCGTGGCGGTCAGCCACAGCGCGGCGAAGATGAGCCTGCCGAGCACATCGGCCGGGCGGGGCGCAGCCGGCCGGCGAGCCCCCGTCCGGTCAGGGGCCTGCCGGGTTAACCGAACAAATACACCCGGAGGGCCAGGATCACGGCGACGAGCACGATGCAGGCCACGCACTTGATGGCCGCCGCCGAGGAGTTCCTGGCCGCGACGACCACCCTCATCGTGGCTACCGGCATCGTCAACATGTGGCAGTACGAGCCGCATCAGGTGGCCGCCTCGTTCCAGCGGGTGGAGCAGCGCTTCCCCGGCCGGTTCCTGCTGGGCGTGGGCGCGGGCCACCCCGAGGTGACCCAGCAGTACGCCAGGCCCTACGACACGCTCGCCCGCTACGTGGACACCCTGCTGGATGACGGCGTGCCGGCCGGCCGGCTGGTCCTGGCCGCGCTCGGCCCGAGGGTGCTGCGGCTGGCCGCCGAGCGCACCGCGGGCGCCCATCCCTACCTGGTGACACCCGACTACACCGGGCAGGCCCGGAAGATCCTCGGCCCGGGCCCGCTCCTGGCCCCGGAGCAGAAGGTGGTCCTCAGCCCGTGACGACCAGGACCTTGCCGCTGATCCCGCGCTCCACCGCCTCGTGCGCGGCGGCGATGTCCTCCAGCGGGAAACGGTGCTCCGGCAGCCTGGTCAGCGCGCCCGCCCTCAGCGCGGTGCCGATGTCGGCGACCCCCTGGTCCAGGATCGCCCGCGGCAGCGTGTAGAGCAGCATGAACCGGAGCACGATGCCGGCGGTCATGCAGGCCCGGACCGGCAGCACCGGGTCGCTGGCCTCGGCCGCGTAGCAGGCCACCACGGTGCCCGGCCGGGAGATGGCCAGGTCCAGCTGCAGGTTCGCGCCGAGCGCCACCTCCACGATGCGGTCCACCCGGCCCACCGCGGCGGTGATCTGGCTGGCCGCGCCGGGGTCGGTGTAATACACCACGTGGCCGGCCCCGGCCTCCCGGGCCAGCTCGGCCTTGTCCGGGGTGCTGACGGTCGAGGCCACCCGCCCCGCCCCGCCCCACCGGGCCGGCTCGATCGAGAAATGCCCGACCGCCCCGGCACCGCCGGCCACCAGGACCGTGGTGTCCTTGACCGGCCCGTCCGCGAACACCAGGTGGTGCGCGGTCAGGGCCGGCACGCCCAGGCTGGCGCCCAGTTCCATGGAGACGCCGTCCGGCAGCGGCACGGCGCGGTCTTCCGGGACCACGGTCCATTCGGCGGCGGTCCCCCAGCGGCGGCCGGCCGCGGCGAGGTACACCCACACCTGCTGGCCGATGCGGTCCCCCGGGCCGCCCGGGCCGACCGCGTCGATCACCCCGGCGCCGTCCTGATGCGGGACCTGGAAACCGTCGATGGGCCGGGGGGTCGCTCCGCTGCGGCTCTTGACGTCGGTCGGATTGACCCCTGATACGTGAACCCGGACCCGGACCTCGCCCGGACCCGGTTCCGGCCGCTCGATGTCGTCCACCCGCAGCACCTCGGCCGCCGGGCCGGTGCGGTCATAGACAGCCGCTTTCACCGTGTACCCCTCACTCCGGGCCGCCCTCGCCCTGCGCCCGGTTGCCGTCGTCATCCCCATTCTGGCCCCGGGCGGGACGCGCGGCAGGGGACCCGGCCAGACGGGCGGGGACTCCGGACGCGCGCGGGCGGGGACGCGAATCGCGTCCCCGCCCGCGCGGGTGGCCCGGTCATGGTGCGCCTGGCCCGGCTGGTTCCGGGCCCGGCGCGCCGTTTGCCGCTGGCCTCAGGCCTTGAGGACGGCCTCGATCTCCAGCTGGATGGCGATCTTGTCGCTCACGACCACGCCGCCGGTCTCCATCGGGGCGCTGAAGTTCACGCCGAAGTCGCGGCGGTTGATCTCCGTGGTGGCGGTGAAGCCGGCCCGCGTGCCGCCGTAGGGGTCCGGGCCGAAGCCGTTCAGCTCCAGGGTGAGCGGGACCTCCTTCGTCACGTCCTTGAGGGTCAGCTCGCCGTCCACGATGTAGTGGTCGCCCTCGGCGCGGACGCCGGTGGAGCGGTAGGTCATCGTCGTGTACTTGTCGACCTCGAAGAAGTCGGCCGACCGGATGTGCTGGTCGCGCTGCTCATTGCCCGTGTTGATCGAGGTCAGGTCGATGGTGGCGGTGACCGACGACTGCAGCGGGCTCTCGCCCAGGGCAATCTCGCCGGAGAAGGTCGTGAACCTGCCGCGGACCTTGCTGACCATCATGTGCCGGGCGGTGAAGCCGACCTCGGAGTGGACGGGGTCGATCTCCCACGTGCCCGCGACGTAACCCGGGATCGCGCCAGCGTCGGTGCTAGTCGTCATAGGGAATACTCCTGTCGTTCATAGTGACGGGGTTCATATTTGAACCCTCAACGAGTATCACGCTCAGTCTAGCATTGTCAAGCGTTCAACTATTCCCGGGTATGCTGGGGGGCATGAACGATCCTGGACCGCGCTGGCTGAGCGCTGGCGAGCAGCACACGTGGCGGGACGCCATCCAGGCCTGGCAGTGGCTCCTGGCCGCCGTCGACGCCCAGCTGCAGCGGGATTCCGGGATGCCGCTCGCGTACTACGAGATCCTCGTGCGGCTGTCCGAGGCGCCAGACCGCTCACTGCGGATGACACAGCTGGCCGAGGCTTCCTCGTCCAGCAAGAGCCGGGTATCCCACGCGGTGGCCCGGCTGGAGGAGCGCGGCTGGGTCCGCCGGATGGACTGCCCGACCGACCGCCGCGGCCAGATCGCCGTGCTCACCGACCAGGGCTTCGCCGCGCTCAGCGCGGCCGCGCCGGGGCATGTCGAGCAGGTCCGCCAGGTCCTGTTCGACGCGCTGAGCGGGGAGCAGCTGCGGCAGCTGGACGGGATCAGCGCCGCGATCCTGGCCAAGGCGGCCACCTCGCCCACGGACGCGGAGGGCTGTCCCGCCTAGTGGCGGCGAGCAGGCGGCAGCGACCCTGGCCAGCCCTGGCGGTCCGCTCACTACACTCAGGCCCTATGGAGAAGCGCATTCTGGGCAGGACAGGCAGGGCAGTCTCGGTCGTCGGCCTGGGCACCTGGCAGCTGGGAGCTGACTGGGGCGAGGTCGGCGAGAAGGATGCGCTGGCCGTGCTGGAGGCGGCCGCGGCGACCGGGACCACGTTCCTGGACACCGCCGACGTGTACGGCGACGGGCGCAGTGAGCGGATCATCGGCCAGTTCCTGGCCGGCAACCCCGGCGCGGAGTTCACGGTGGCCACCAAGATGGGCCGCCGGGTCGCGCAGGACCCAGGGTTCTTCACCCTGGACAACTTCCGGGCCTGGACCGACCGGTCCCGGGCCAACCTGGGCACGGACCGGCTCGACCTGGTGCAGCTGCACTGCCCGCCTACCCCGGTGTTCTCCTCAGACGCGGTCTACGACGCGCTCGACACGCTGGTCGCCGAGGGACGCATCGCGGCGTACGGGGTGAGCGTGGAGACCTGCGCCGAAGCTCTCAGTGCGATCGCACGGCCCGGCACCGCCACCGTGCAGATCATCCTCAACGCGTTCCGGCGCAAGCCCCTGGATGAGGTGCTGCCCGCGGCCCACGCCGCCCGCGTGGGCATCATCGCCCGCGTCCCGCTCGCCTCGGGCCTGCTGTCGGGCCGGTACACCCACGAGACGTCCTTCGCGGCTGACGACCACCGCACGTTCAACCGGCACGGCGAGGCCTTCGACGCCGGGGAGACGTTCTCGGGGGTGGACTTCGACACCGGTGTGGACGCCGCCCGGGAGTTCGCCGCGCTGGCCCCGGCCGGCGCGACCCCCGCCCAGGCCGCGCTGCGCTGGGTGATCCAGCAGCCCGGTGTCTCGACCGTGATCCCGGGCGCGCGCAATCCGGAGCAGGCCGAGCAGAACGCGGCCGCGGCCGCGCTGCCGCCGTTCAGCGGCGCAGGCCTCGCGGCGATCGCCGACCTGTACGACCGGCGCATCCGCGCCCAGGTACACGACCGCTGGTAGAGCTGTGCTAGCCGGGGGGGCGACCCCCCGGAGCCCCCAGCTTGCCCGCTTCCGCAGGCACTTCGCCTGCTGCGGCTGCCGGGTTCATCGCCGGCTCGGCGAGGACACGCCTGCGGCGCGCCTCCCCTCGCCGGCGATCAGCTCTCTTCGGTGGTCATGAGGGCGACGGGCTTGACCCCGTCGAATGTGACCAGATCGGCGGTGGCGGCGGCGGCTACGAAGTCGGCGACGTCGGCCGTCTGCGGCGCGGTGAAGTGGGAAGGGAGATACACGTTACGAGCGTACGCATCCGGCGCGCCGATGAGTCCGGCCCGCCCGTGGCGTCCAAGCTAGTGACTGTGCCAACCACACAGCCCGAGCATCGCAAAGGAGCGACCAATGCCCGCACGAGACACCACCCCCGCCGGGGTGCCCTGCTGGGTCGACCTGATGACCTCCGACGCCGAGCGCAGCCGGGACTTCTACGGCCAGGTCTTCGGCTGGACCTCCACCGAACCCGAGGAGCAGTTCGGTGGCTACTTCAACTTCGCCAAGGACGGCGTCCTGGTCGCGGGCGGCATGCCCAAGCAGCCCGGCATGGAGGCGCCGGACACGTGGTCGGTCTACCTGGCCACCGATGACACCCAGAAGACCCTCGAGGCCGCCACCGCCCACGGCGGCCAGATCCTGGTACCCGCCATGCAGGTAGCCGACCTCGGCACGATGGGGATGGTCTCCGACGCGGGCGGGGCCGCGATCGGCATATGGCAGCCGGGCCTGCACAAGGGCTTCGGGATCGTGGCCGAGGAGGGCGCCCCCGGCTGGTTCGAGGTGTACACCCGGGACTACGAGGCCACCATCGCCTTCTACCGCGACGTGTTCGGCTGGGACACGCAGACCGTCGGCGACACTCCCGAGTTCCGCTACACGGTCGGGCTGCACGGCACGGACCAGATCGCCGGGATCATGGACGGGTCCGCGTTCCTGCCCGAAGGCGTGCCGGCCCACTGGGCCGTCTACTTCGGCACCATGGACGCCGACGCCACGCTGGCCAAGATCACCAGCCTGGGTGGGTCGGTCATCAGGCCCGCGGAAGACACCCCGTACGGCCGGCTGGCCGAGGCGGCCGACCCGACCGGGGTCCACTTCAAGCTCGTCGCCCCGAACGCGGCCATGCCCGCGCGGGAGTCCTGAGCCAGGCAACCCCCGGGACCGGCGGCCTCCGGTCCCGGACCGGACGTACCAGCCCGTCCCGCGAGGGAGCGGACTGGCGCCCGCAGGGGCGGCGCCAGTCCGCGCGGTCACGGTGCGCTGAGCCGTGCGCCAAAGAGGCAATAAGGCCGTCCCATACTGGTGTGTTTGCCGTCAAAGGGACCGGCCGCGTTGCTAAATCGCCGCCGCGAGGGCTGGCCCTTGAGCTGGCTGGGTGGCTGGCTGAACGGAGGCTGGACCCAGGGTGGGTGGCCCAGCCAGGGCGGGCCGGGCAGCGGCTGGGCTCCGGACGGCCGGGTGGGGCACCACCACGGCTGGCCCGGCGGCCGCTGACCGTGCCGCGGCCGCCCCGCCACGCCCGGTAGGGTTCGTGCCATGACTGACCGGGATGCCCTCGAAGCCCTCTCCTCCCAGGAACTCCACGACCGCGCGGTGCACCGGGCCGTGCGGCATCTGGATATCGGGTTCCTGTGGCAGCTGCTACGGGAAGTCCCGGAGGGGGAGGCGGTCGCCGGGCACGCCGACCAGACCGCGGCGGACGTCACCCAGCTGTCTGCGATGATCGATGACGCCTTCGGCCACGAAAACCCGGACGTCGCGGACGCGCTGCGCCCCCTCTACCTGGACTACCTGGAAAAGCACGGCGGCTGAGCCGCCGGTCACCTAAGCGCGGGCGGGCCGCGTCCGCCGGGCCAGCGCAGACCACCGCACCGGCCCAGTCCGCGCTGGCCAGGGCCGAGTCGGCCGCCTGGATCAGCCCGGCCAGCGAGGACCGCGACTCCTCCCGCACGGCGACGCCGATCGAGACCGTCATGCGGAACACGAACCCGGCGTGCCCCCCGTGCTGGACATCGACCGGCTCAGCGGCCAGCTGGTCACGCAGGCGCTCGCTGACCCGGCGTGCCTCGTCCAGGCCGGTCTCCGGGAGCAGCACCGCGAACCGGTCCGCGGCCTGCCGGCCGATCAGGTCGTAGCCGCGCAGGTGCTCGCGCAGGATGCAGGCCATCCGGCGCAGCACCTCATCCGCAGCCTGGCGGCCCGCCGTCTCGGTCACGCTCGCGAACTGGCCGATGTGCACGATCACGAGCGCCGCCCTGCCCTGGTGACGCTGCGCCCGGGCGAGTTCCACCTCGGCTTCCCGCCGCCAGGCGCCGGCGTTGAGCAGGCCGGTCCGGGGGTCGATCCGCGCCTCGGCGACGAGCTGCGCCCTCATCATGTACCGCCGGTACAGCAGCACCGAGGGCAGCGCCAGCGCCATCAGCAACGGCTGGATCGCGACGACCAGCGCCAGCGAGACGCCCAGGCTGAGCTCGACCAGGTCGGCGGTGAGGGTGGCCCGGGTGCCGACCAGCTCACGCACTCCCGCTCCCCGGTCGGCGAGCTTGATCGCCACCACGATCAGGCCGTCGTTGATGACCCAGCCCACCAGCCCGCAGCCGACCACGACCAGGACCCAGGACAGGACGTGCGCGCCCGCGCCCGGCGCGGGGCCGGCCACGGACCGGGGAACCGCGTGGAACAGCACGGCCGCGGTGCCGTATCCCAGGCTGATCGTGGCGTTGCTGAATACCCGGCGGTAGGCGACCATCCCGGGTGCCCGGCAGAGCTTGTACACCAGGAGTGGCAGCGGGGCGAGGAACGCGTAGGCGGGCGGCAGGGTGACGGCGATCGCGAGATACCAGACCGGCTGCAGATCCCGCACGATGGACCCGTGGACCTCCCGGATCGTCCGCGTCGACTCGATCAGGGCGACGCCGCAGGCCAGCAGCGCGACGAAGACGGCCAGCTGCGGCAGGCGCCACCGGGTCGCAGCCGTGGCCACCCCGGTCGCGGTCACGGCCGCGGCCGTGACCGCCAGGACGAAGCCGCGCAGCGGCGCGGGCAGAGCCCAGACCTGCCAGTCACGGGCCTGCCGGGCGGGGCCGCTCAGCGTCCCCGGCCAGCACCCCTGCAGCCGGAGCGCGGCCATGTGCACTCTCCTGTGGCGCCCGTATGCCGATACCGTGTGCCGATAAGGGGTATAACGGCCCGTAAAGGGCCAATGCCGCATCGTCACAGAATTGGCATTCCACTGTCAAGGTCACGCCAATAACCGGCCACGGCGGCGTCCCGTCCAGACGGGCGGAAGGAGGACGCCATGACCGGCGAATGGGGATGACCTCCGGGGCTAGGGCGCTGGGGCGGGGAGGGGCCGCCCCGGGCCCGCTCCAGCCGCCCCGGCCCGGTTCACCGCCCCAGGCCGCGCCCCGGCCGCGCCCAGGGCCGCCCGGGTCAGGACGAGGGCCCGGCGGGCGGGCGCAAGGGCGGTGCGGTGGATCCGGGCGGGACCCGGCGGCTGGACGAGGCCCAGCCGCTGCCTGAGGCCCCGCCGTGCAGGATCTGATCGATGGCCGCGCTGACCCCGCCGTCCTCGTTGACGAGGCGGCGGACCACATAGATGAGCGCGGGAATGGCCCAGACGTCGCCGCAGACCCACAGGATCGCCGCGCCGATCTCCTGATCCGCGAACGGCGGCAGCGTCACCCCGGGCACGTGGCTGTACACGGAGTACCAGGCGTTCTGGGAGAAGATACTCATCGCCATGGCCAGCATCCACATGACCAGGTTGGTCCCGATCAGCGCGACCGCCTGGGGGACCAGCGGCATCCGCCGCTGGAAGGGCGGGGACGGGATGAACTGGAGCCAGAACAGTACCCCGGCCACGAAGAAGCTCCCGTGGGCCAGCCAGATGTGCACGGCCTGATTCTGCCGCGCGAGGTTGAACAGCGCGGGAATGTGCCAGACCAGCATGACCACGGAAAAAAGTGACACCGAGACCCACGGCCGCAGCAGGAACCCGGCGATCGCCCGGAGCGGCCGTGACCAGGCGTCCCGCAGCACCGCGGCCGTCGCGGCCCGGCCCGCCCGCCCGGGCAGCCCGTCGAGCAGGGGCTGCCAGGGGGCGCCGGCCACCACCAGCGTCGGCGCGGCGAACATGAGCAGCAGATGCTGGAACATGTGGGCGAAGAAGTAGTCGTCCGCCCAGTAGTCGATGGGTGACTCGACCGCGATGAGCAGGACCGCGAGACCGCTGTAGAACAAGAGCGAGCGGATTCTCCGCTGCCGGGTCCGCTCCGGTCGGGACCGCCGGGCCAGCCGGGCCAGCCCGAGCTCGTGCCAGGCGACCAGGACCAGGACCAGGATCAGGAAGGGGTCGAAGGACCAGTTGTCGACGAGGTAGCTCACAGCACCCATCTCACCCGGACGAGCCGTAGGGAATGGCCACGTTGATGACCTGGGACCGGCTCCACGGGGACCCACTCACGGACGCTGACCCAGATCATGGCGAGAAGAAAGAAGATCAGGAGCGCGATGATCCCCTGGTGGATGAGCGCGGACCGGAAAGCCGCCACCACCGTGGGATTGTTCAGCTGGAGGGTCGAGCCCATCCCGGACATGACACGTGACTCCTTCATTCACCCCCGCTGGCTCTGCCTGCCACTCCCGGTCCCAGAGGGGTGACACAACCGCCATAGCGGCGGAATTACGCTGACGCGATCCTACGCCGCCGCCTGCCCCGGACGATCACGCTATCGCTCCCGCCCAGACCCGCCCTGCCAGAGGCGCGCGGCCCGCGTCTGCTGCACATCGAGCCGGCTGCCGAAGTTGTTGCAGCCGAGGCCGGCCACCGAGACGAGCAGCCCGCTATCACCCAAGGACCTGTAGCGCATGACCCTGCCTTCATGATTGCGACGCGTTCTGGCCAGGGCTCAGGTTACCGGCGGGTTCCCGGCAGAGCCCGCCGGCGCCGGCCCGGGGGCGCGGCGGGGTGCCAGGCAATGGCTCAGGAGATACAGTGACCGGGTCAGCGAAAAAGGCGAATCCCCGCATTTCTCCCCCAAAGAAGCGAGGCACGTGGCGGTAATGCCGGAGCCCACCTGGACCGCCCGGGTGCATGCTGTCTGGCAGCCGTTCCCGGAGAGGAAGTGGGTCGATGGCAGATGCGGTCGGCGGCCCGACAGTCCTGCGCCTGCTTCTCGGGGCTCAGCTGCGCCGCCTGCGCGAGTCCCGGGGAATCAGCGCCCAGGAAGCCGCGCGCGCCATCCGGGGGTCGGAGTCGAAGATCAGCCGGATAGAGCTCGGCCGGAATGCGGTCCGCGAGATCGACATAGCTGACCTGCTCACCTTGTACGGGATAGCCGACAAGGCCGAGCGGGAGCAGATGCTGCTGCTGGCCAGCCGGGCGAACCAGCCGGGCTGGTGGCACCGCTACCACGACGTCCTGCCCCCGTGGTTCCAGGCTTACATCGGGCTGGAGGAGTCCGCCCAGTCGATCCGCACCTATGACGCGCAGTTCGTGCCGGGCCTGCTGCAGACCGAGGACTACGCCGCCGCGGTCCTGGCCCTGGGTGACTACCCGCTCGACGAGGCGGAGCGCCTGGTCGTGCTGCTGAAGGAACGCCAGCGGCGGTTCGCGGCGGGCGGCATCCGGCTCTGGGCCATCATCGATGAGGTGGCGCTGCGCCGCCCCGTCGGCAGCCCCGGGATCCTCCGCGGCCAGCTGGAGCACCTGCACGACGCCTGCGGCCAGCCGTCCCTCACCCTGCAGGTGACCCCGTTCCCGGTGGTCAGCTACGCGGCCCCGGGTTCGTTCAGCATCCTGCGCTTCGCCGACGCCGACATGCCGGACATGGTGTACGCGGAGCAGCTGACCAGCGCAACCTACATCGACAAGCGGGCCGAGGTGGAGCGTTACCTGCTGGCCATGGAGCGGCTCAGCGTCATGAGCGCGTCCCCCGCCGACTCCCTCGAGCTCATCACCAGCATCCTGACCGACCTGGACCAGGCACCATAGGTGGCGGCGGGCGCGGTCCCGGGAGAAGGACCGCGCCGTTACCGCCCCCCGGGAACGCGGGCCAGCCCGGCAGGCTGACGCTGGCTAGCCGACGGGGAGGTCGAACTCCCCGTTGCGGACGCCAGCCAGGAACGCTGTCCACTCGCGGCGGTTGAACACGTGCGGGGCCTTGCTCACGTCCTTGGAATCGCGCAACGCCACCAGGCCATCAGGCAGGTGCGCCACTTCCACGCAGCCCGTGACGCTCGAGGCGCTGCTCTTGAACCAGCGGGCATTGGTGAAATCCGGGGTCATCCCCACTATCCCTTCTATGGAGGTTAGGAGCATTCGCATCAGGTGATGTCGCCAGCCATTCGCTCGATGAAGGTGACCGTGTCGGCTGGCGACAACGCTGCTGCCCGGAGCAGATCGAAAACTTCCGCGCAGGAGCGCACCTCGGCGTCTCTTTCCAGATAAGCGTGGCCGGCGACGCCCTCCGTATAGACCACGTCCTGATCACCGCGCTCAGGGAATTCAAGAATGCAGAACGGCCCGTTGAGGGCCGGGTGCACGCCGCTGGACAGCGGCAGCACCTGCAGCGTCACGTTCGGCCGCTGGCTCGCCTCGAGAAGCCGGGCCAGCTGCTCGGGCATGACCTCCGGGCCGCCGATCATCCTGGAGATGACCGGCTCGTTGAGGATGCACCACAGCTTGAGCGGGTCTGATCCGGCGAGCACCCGCTGCCGTCCCATCCGCAACTCCACGGCCCGGTCGATCTGCCGGGTGTCCTGCCACCGGCGGACCGAGGTCATGACCGTGCGCGCGTAGCCTTCCGTCTGCAGCAGGCCGTGGACCACCTGGTCCTCGAACACCCGCAGCCCGGATGCCTCGGCCTCGAGGCCGACGTAGACATCGAAGCCGGTCGGGAGCACGTCATCGTAGACGGCCCACCATCCCTTGCGGTGGCCTTCCCGGGCCATCTCGACCAGCACCTGGCGCTGGCCCTGGTCGTCCACGCCGTACATCTCGAACATCGTCATGAGGTAGGCGGTCCGGGTGGGCGCCTTCCCGGTCTCGATGCGGGACAGTGTCGACGCGGCCAGGCCCAGGCGGTCCGCAGCCTCTTCGAGTTTGAACGAGTGGGCCTCGCGCAAACGCCTTAACTCGGAACCGAGCCGCCGCCGCCGCACCGTGGGACCGATCGACACGGGCATCTCGCCTCCTCGAAGGCAGGTCCGGCGGACTCCCGTCCCAGGTCAGGGGCAGGATTGACGGAACTCTTCCGGTTACGTCAAGTAACGATACCGGACTTGCGAAAGGGATGAGATCTCATCTGAAATTTCGCCTGCGTTATTTGTGCTACGCACTTGCGTGAGATGCACGCCCACCCCCATCATGGATCTGACGCGCCGTATCTGACCGGCTACCCTCGCGGACCGAGGCGGCGTGGCGCCACGCACCCGGCGGCTCCTGGCCGCGTCAGGGGGGGAACGCGCGGCCAGGGAAGGAGCGCACGAGGGATGGGAGCCACCGCCTCCACGGCGGCCGGGACGGCACGCACCGGCGGCCCGCGGACAGCAGCTACGGATATGCCGCAGGCGACTGCGGCGGCCGCCCCGGCACCGGTCATCGTGGGCAGCCTGACGACCGCTGGCCGGACGAAGAACGTCTCCGAGGCCCGGGCGTTCGTGGCCCGGACGCTCGGCCCGGCTCATCCCTGCGCGGACGTGGCCGTTTTACTGTGCTCTGAGCTCGTCACCAACGCCGTGCTGCACAGCGAGTCGGGCCGGCCGGGCGGCACGGTCACCGTGGTCGTGCTCGGCCTTCCCGGTGCGGTCCGGGTGGAGGTCGTGGACAACGGCTCCGCGCGCAGCACCCCGGTGGTCAAGGCCGAGGCGTACGAACCCCACGGTCACGGCCTGTTCCTGGTCGAGCAGCTCGCCGATATCTGGGGCTACACCCGTGATGAGATGGGCACCACGGTGTGGTTCCGGCTCATCTGCTGACGCCGGAACGAGCCGCCGGCCATGAGTCACCGGCCGCCCTCCCCAAACGCGCTCGCCGCGGCCCCCGGGGGGAGGGCGGCCGGTTCAGTCTTCCCGGCGGGCGCGGGCCCCGCGCCGCGGGCCTCCGCCGCCCCGGCCCGCACCGGACCGGCGCTCCCGCAGCCGCAACGACAGGCGGATCGGGCTGCCCTCGAACCCGAATTCCTCGCGCAGCCGGCGCTCGAGGAAGCGGCGGTAGCCCGCCTCCAGGAAACCCGTGGTGAACAGCACGAAATGCGGCGGCCGGATGCCTGCCTGGGTCGCGAACATGATCCGCGGCTGCCTGCCGCCCCGGGACGGCGGCGGGGTGGCGGCGACGACCTCGTTCACCCACGCGTTCAGCCGCCCGGTGGGCACCCGGGTCTCCCAGCTCTCCAGGGCCTGCTCGATCGCGGGCACCAGCCGGTCCACGTGCCGCCCGGTCCTCGCGGAGATGTTGGCCCGGGGCGCCCAGCGCGCGGTGTGCAGCTGCCGGTCGATTTCCCGGTCCAGCTGCAGCCGCCGGTCCTCATCCACCAGGTCCCACTTGTTGTAGGCGATGACCAGGGCCCGCCCGGCGTCGATGACCATCGCGATGATCCGCAGGTCCTGCTCGGTGAGCGGCTCGCTGGCGTCCACCAGGACCACGGCCACCTCGGCCCGCTCCAGCGCCCCGGCGGTACGCAGCGCAGCGTAGAAATCCGCGCCCTGGTTCTGGCTGGCCCGCCGGCGGATCCCCGCCGTGTCCACGAACCGCCAGGTGGTGCCACCCAGCTCGATCAGCTCGTCCACCGGGTCGCGGGTGGTCCCCGCCACCTCGTCCACCAGCACCCGGGTCTGCCCGGCCAGCTTGTTCAGGAGGCTGGACTTGCCCACGTTGGGCCGGCCGATAAGGGCCACCCGCCGCGGGCCCCCGGCCTCGCCGATCTGCTCGCGCGGGGTCTCCGGCAGCGCGGCGAGCACCGCGTCCAGCAGGTCCCCGCTCCCCCGCCCGTGCAGCGCGCTCA
>WNGB01002874.1_pt1 | contig 34338 bp, 24 predicted proteins | sample 5400681 | NCBI WGS metagenome assembly WNGB01 (sample SAMN13153367, study PRJNA577476) | soil metagenome | isolation source: 115 cm soil or saprolite under grassland replicate 2 | place: USA:California | collected 2016-06-15
GCAACGGCACGGCGAGCATTTCGGTCGATCTCCCGAGCCGCAATGCTTTCGCCATCTCGCCCCGGGCCGGCTACATCCTCGCCATCAGCCCGATGATCGCCTTCTGGCTTCGAGGCGGCATCACCTATTTTACGGACAGCGTCGAGGAAACGGACCAGGGCCCTCCCGCCGCCACCGTGACCACCTCGGCGAATGGGTTCGCCTTGGATCTCGAGCCCCAGCTGGTGATTCTGCCGGTACCTCATTTCGGGTTGACCGTTGGTGTCGCCGGAGACATTGGCCTCGGGGGCAATTGGAAATCGGAGACGAAATCGGGAGGCTCGGTGGTCACCACCGAGCTCACGAGCAAAGTCACGAACGTCAGCGTCACATTCGGTTTGCTCGGTCACATCTGAGCGTCGAGCCTCCCGCTTCCGAGCGAGGATCAAGACGGGTCAAAACTTTCGCACCACACGGGATGCGCGCGAGCTGAATTGCTTATCGAGAAGGCAAATCGCTGGCGCACCCATTGTTGAGAGAGCCATAACCTTCAGGCCGCATCGGGTCCGCTGTAACTTTCGCGTCCAGACTGCGGCATCCCGGGAAGAATCGAATCATGGGCCCCATTCTTCGACTGCGTCGTTCTCTTTCGCTGGTCATCTCCGCGTCCGTCGTAGCGGGATGGCTGGTGCTGCTCGGCGCGTGCGGAGGGGATCAGGGTGGCGAAACAGGCGGCACGGCAGGTTCGAGAAGCACGACCAGCGCGTCGACTGGCGCAAGCGGGAGCCCTGCAACCGGCTCCGGCGGAACCACCGGCGGCGATACGACCGGCGGCGGTGACACCACCGGAAGCGGCGGCGATACCGGTGCAACGGGTGGGTCGAACCCCGCCGGCGGCGCGGGCGGGAGCGCGGGCACTGGGTTGGGGGGCAATGGCGGCGACACCGGAGATGGCGGGGTCAATTCGAAGACCACCGTGGTCATCTTCGTCATCGACGGCGTGATGTTCCAGGCCGTCCAGACCGCGGCAGCCAACGGCGGCACGAACATGAAGTTCCTCCTCGACAACGGCGTGCGTGCCGAGCTGTCCCATTCGTCGAGCCCCGCGGTCACCGTGCAGCTGCCCGATGGCTCGCGGCCCAACGGCGGCGCGACCTCCGGAAACACGATAATTCACACCGGCACGCACCTCATCGAGGCGCCCAGCTCGGGCATGGACGATATCTTCAAGGCGACTGCCGCGGCCGGCATCAAGTCGCTGTTCGTCGGCGATGACAACAACTACGCGATCTACACGACGCCGACCTACCACTCGATCGTGGTCGGCGACGACGCCGTCGCCAACTACGCGATCATGCAGCTCAAAACGAACCACGTTCGTCTGCTCCGTATCCACATGCAACGCATTCGCGACGTGTGGACGGGTCCTGCGGGCATGACCAATCCGAGCTCCCAGTATCTTTTGCACCTGTTGCAGAACGATGCGCACATCGGTTCGATCATCCAGGCGCTCAAGGACGAGGGTGTGTGGGACGCTACGTATTTCATTCTCGCTTCCGATCACGGCATGGGGACGACATCGGCGAGCGCGCACGTGCCTTCCCAGGCATCGTCGTGGAACAACCTTCTCGTCTTCTATGGACCAGGGCTCAAGAGAGGGACGACCATTCCGTACGCGGAGCTTCCCGACGTTCCGGTCACGGTGATGCACTTTTTCGGGTTGCCGCCGCTCAAGGGGCACACCGATCCCGGCGTGATGCTCGCGCAAAAGGGCGCGACCGGCGTGTTTCTTTCGAACCTCTACGCCGGCGCTCCTGCCGATCTACCGAGCCACCCCAAATACATCGATCAATATCTTCGGACGAGCTTCCCTACGACCGACGATTATGCGCCGTACCGTTTGGGCATGATCCGCCTCATCAAGTAACCCCTGCGCCTCGCGCGCAAAGCCGCCCATCCGGCGATGAGCAGCGGACCCGTGGCCGTCGCGGTTCGCCGCGACGGCCGTAGGGCGCAGCCGCAACCCGATGCTCCTGCAGCAGGGGCCGGTTCATCGGGTGCTGCGTCGGTGGTCGAGGCGCCCCCGTCTATCATCGCGTCCGAAGCGCCCGCGTCCGCCGGGCACGTTGCACCGACCGCGGGCCCGACGAGCGTCCAATCGTTGGCGCACGTCACCGTGGACGCCGCGTCGGATCCACATCCCGTTTCTCCGCACAATTCGCTGAATGTGAGCACTGGGTCGAACGTCGCCGCGCCGTCGCGCGAGCGACCGAGCGAGAAGCCATCGACTTTCATGTCGGCGCAGGCGAACAGCCCGTCGTCGCTCCAAGCAAGGCACGTCGGCCGCACATCCGAACGACGCAGAGGGTTGGTTCCATCGGAGGCAGCGATCCAGATGCCATCGCCGGGGCCACCGAACGCAATTTCATTGCCCTCTGGCGATATCGCGAAACCCAAAATTTGATCGGTCCCGGTGAACGCCTTGCGAAAGTTCACGCCGGCGTCGTCGCTCAGCCAAATCGTCGTACCGCTCGGGCCCCAAACACGGACGTAGATACGATTCGGATCCGAGGGATGGACCGCGGCGATGTACGCCAGGTGGTGCTCCGCAGACTCTGGAATCGCGGAACGTTCGAAGGTTTGGCCCCCATCGCTCGACCGCAAAACAGCCGACGCGTAGTTGTCGGCCGAGCTGAGTCGGCCGGAGAGGTAGATCCGCGAAGCATCGCTCGGAGCTGCGTCGATCGTGAGCGGCAGAAAATCGGTCGGCAGAGGGGGACCGAGTGGCAACCAGCTGCCGCCGCCGTCGTCCGAGCGAATGACTTGCGAATCGAAACCCCCGCCTAGCTTCGCGTCGACGTAGAAAGCCGCCACGATATTCGGTGCGCTGCGAAAGAGAGTGAGATCGCCGACGTTTCGCCCCGCGAGCTGGGGGGAAGATTCGAACGTGCATCCGTCGCTGGTCCTCACGACCCCGTCGTACTTCGCGGCGACCGTCGCGCCTGCCGAGGTGATCGCGATCATGAGGTCCTGCTGGCCGGCGACGCCGAGCACCGACTCGCAACTCCAGCGGAAAGTTTTTGCCCCGTCGCGCGACTCGAGCAAACCGAACGTGGCAGCCAGCACGATGTGGTCACGATCGACGGGATCGAATGCGAGCAGATTGGCCGCCGGATAACGACCGTTGGCGAACGCGGCCGTCGGGCACAACAGCGCGGCCCCGACGAACGCTGCGCGCGATCGGACGGACACGTGACTGAACATCGCTCCTCAGCTCATTGGGTGCCGGGCAGGCCGAAACGGCTCTTATTTTCAGCGAGAAATTGAACGTAGGCCTCTGCCTCGAGACGCGGCGCGATTTCTCCGGCGTCGATCGCCGCCTCGAGGCCGCGCTTCAGGTCCCCGATGAGTCGCGAAGGAGGGAGCTGAAAGGCCCGCATGATGGCGTCGCCGATGCCACTCGGAAGAGGAGGCACGAGGGCATCCTGCTCGGCCAGCGTGTGGATGCGCCGAGACAGCTCGCTGATTTGCTCGAGGCCGCGCCTTCGCTTCTCGGCCCTTTTGGTGGTGATGTCGGCACGCGATAGGCACAAAAGATCGTCCAGGTGCCCCCCCATCTCGCGCGCAAAACGGCGAACCGCACTGTCCGTCCAATCGCCTTCGTATTGGTTGGCACGAAGGTGATGCAAGATCAGGAACCGAACCGTTTCCTTCAGCGCGGGTTCCCTCGAGAACAGTGGAAGGCGGCGATTCAACCGGTCGAACATGCGCGCGCCGACCTCCGCGTGACCGAAGAAATGAACTTCACCGCTGGGCGAGATCGAACGTGTTTTGACCTTGCCGACGTCGTGGAGGAGCGCGGCCCAGCGCACCTCGATCCGGGGTACCGCCTGCCGCACGACCTGCTTGGTGTGCTTCCACACGTCTTTGTGCCGCCACTCACCGTCTCCGAACCCCACCATGCTACGCACCTCGGGCAGGAGGACGTCGAGCGCGCCGTTCGCCAGCAGCGCATCGAGGCCACCTTCGGGGTCTTTGCCCAGCATGATCCGATCGAGGCGCGAGCGGAGATCGGCCAGCATCTGGAGTGACGCCGAGTGCCAGTCAGTCTGGCTCGCCACGAGAATCGGTCGATCGGCGGCCCCCGTTTCGGCGACGACCACGGCCCGCTCGAGCGCCTCGATGGCGCGCGAAGCGTTCCCCTGTTCGGTGGTGGGCTCCTGCTCGGTCATCTCTCTCATCTTGTCATCGGCTCATCGCCCGAGCCGGCGATGACTCGGCCAATTTCGCCGTGGGCAACCCTAGCATCAAGTCCGACAATCACGCCCGCTTCGCTACCTACGAGCTCGTCCGCTGTCGACAGAAAACAGCGGCGAAATGGGCATTTGGATCGACCGCAAGCTACGATTCCAAAAGGCTTATGCGGCGTAACACTCGTCGGCACCAGCGAAAACCCCGACGCGATTGGGGTCGTCTCGTCGCGCGTCTGTGGTGCGTTCTTTTCGGTGTCGTCGGCGCGGTCCCTTTTGGTCTTGGGCTTCTCGTGCGCACGCCGGTCGTGCGGGCCTGGGCATCGCGCGAGACGGCAGCCGTACTGGAACGAGAGCTCGGCCTCTTGGCCCGTTACCGCGTCGACGTTCAGGCCTGGCCGTTGTCGATCGCTCTTTCCGATGTCGTCATCGAGGGTTCCGATGGACTCGGGACTGCCCTCGAGGCCGTGCGTATCGCCGTCCGCCCGCGCCTCTTCGCGCTGATGGGTGGGCGACTCGATGCGGGGCACATCGAGATCGACGGACCGCGCGTGCGGGCGGTGGTGCGCGATGGTGAGCTCGAAAACGTCAAGTACAGGCTCCCGCCGACCAAGGACCGTGGTCCCGTTCGCCATGCCCCCTTCCTGTCGATCGCGATCACCGACGCGGCGATGGATCTCGACATCGAGGGTTTGCGCCTTCGAGGTCACGACATCGACATCGACGTATCGGCCGACGAGGGGCCCGTTTTTGACTTCGTCGTTCGAGCCGGTGAACAGTCGCTGGTTCGCGAGCGTCCGATCCTATCCATCGATCCTGACGTGGCTCCGGGTACCGCGACGGATGAAGACGCTCTCTGCCGCCTCGATGCACGCGTGCGCTTCGCCCGCGGCTCGCTACTCGTGCGCAGGCTTGCCCTTTCCGGCATGGTCGATGCGGATGAGCAACCGGGCACTTTGCCGTCTTGTGGCGCAGGGAGCGAAGACCCTCGCCGACTCGAGCTCGAGCTCGGCCACGTGCTCGTCACGTTGCCACAGTCGGGGCGGCCCGACGTCGAGGGGAGCGTCCACGCGAGGGCCCCGCTCGGCGTGATCAATCGTTTCATCCCCTTTCCACCGCTCCACGGGTATGTGACGGCCGATCTCGAAGGACACTTCGCAAGCACGTCCGCGCTCCCGGTCGTGCGCGGAAAGGTGGGCGCTGTCGGTGTCGAGCTCGAACGTTATCATCTGATGCAACAGTTCTCCGCCGACGTTTCGCTGGAGGGGGAGCAGATCCGGTCCGAACAGGTGTCGATCGCCTTCGGAGACGGCACGCTCGTCGCCAAGAACGTCGCGGTCGAACCCTTCAAGAAGGGCGCCCCCGTCCGCATCGGTTCGATCGATGGTGCGAACGTCAGCTTCGCGGCGATGATGCGTGACCTCGGGGTGACACCCCACGCCCACGTGAACTGGCTCTACAAGGCGACCCACGTCGGCAACCTGGAAGGCACCCTGGCGCCCCTCAAGCTCGACGCCGACTTCACCGGCACCACCACCGACTTCGAGGTATTCGATCGCGCCGTCGACGATCCCGCCCGCCACCACATGATCGGCGTCAAGGAAGCCCGGGTCGGGGGTCACGCGTCCATTCGCCCCGATGCTGTCATTTTTCGAAACTCACGGGTCGACTTCGGCGATAGCCACATCGAGGCGAGCGTTTCGCTCGGCTTTCACAGCGACCTCCAGCTCACCGTATCGCCGGGAGCCAAAGTCGACCTCTCGAATATCTCGCCTCTCGCCAATCTCAAATTGGCCGGTAAAGCCACGGTGGGCGCGGAGATGAAGGGGACGTTCAGCGATCCGGTGCTGACCGGCGATCTGGCGATCACGAATTTCGCGCTCGCCGATTTTCCGCTCGGAGATATTTCGTCGAGCAAGGTTCGTTTTCATCCTCTGACCGTCGATTTTTGGGAGCTTCACGCCACCAAGGGCAAGAGCGCCTTCGACGTTCCGACCGGGCGGCTCGATTTCAACGGTCCCGCCACCCTCGTTGCCGACGCGACCGTCGATGCTGCGGACCTCTATGTGCGGGATTTTCTCCACATGTGGCACTTCGATACCGACCCCCGCTTCGAACAAGTGGACGGGCACGGGCGAACGAAGGCCAGCGTTCACTACGAGCTCGGAGGGCCGAGCGATATCTGCGGCGGTGGCATCCTGGGTGTCCGCGGTACGCTGCACATGAGCGCGATGGACCTGTTCGAGGAGCATTACGACACCCTCGATTCGGAATTCACTTACAACTGGCTCGATCGCGACGCCGCCGACCTCGGGCTCGACATCGACATCCGTTCGCTCACCCTGAAGAAGGGACGAGGGTCCATCTTCGGATCCGGAACGATCCGGCGCGGAGGCAACGTGCGCATGCAGATCGTGGCCGACGATGTTCCGCTCTCGCGCATGCAGGCCATGGGTCCGAGCGCCAAGCTGCTCGACGGCTTCGCTTCCGCGGTGGGAACCGTGAGCGGAACCCTCGAAGAATTGGAGGCGGACGTCGACGTGAAGCTCTCGCCCCTGCGGATGGGCGGCTCGGTTCTTCCTGCGTCGAAGTTTCATCTCGAGCTCATTCCGGTGAAGAAGGACGCCCGCGTGCCCGCCAGCGCAAAAAGACGACGTCCGGCGTCGTCACGATGAACAAGCTCGACCTCTCGGCGCTCGGAGGTATCGCCGCCCCCAAGGAGGGCTCCGACCCGGGTAGCAAAGAAGCCCCTTCCGGCACGCTCTCGGCGACCCTCGCCATCGGCTCGCTCCCCCTGGACGCGCCCGAAAAAATGCGAGCCAGTCTGATCCTGTCGCAGCTCGACCTGCGCGCGAAAGCCGGCAAGCTCGGCCTCAAATCCGCGACTCCGGCGATCACGATCGGCGACGACCATCTCACGTTCCCCCCGCTCGACTTCGAGTTCAGCGCGGGTGGGGGACTGCGCGGAGCGGTCACCGCATCCGGCGAGTTGAAGCACCTGAGCGGCAACCCCGAGGTCAACCTGTCCGCTCGAGTGGCTCCGATCGAGCTCTCGTCGCTCACGTCGCTCATGCCGCGGGTCGAGAGGGCCAGCGGCACCGTCGAAGCCAATCTGAACGTGACCGGCAGGGTCGCCGCTCCGAGCTACAGCGGTGAAGCTCACCTCAAAAAGGGGGAGCTCGCCTTTCGCGGCGTTCCGATGCCGCTTTCGGACATGAACGTCGACCTCGCGATCGGAGGTGGTGAGGTGCGGGTCGTGCGGGGAACCGGTTTCGTCGGCGGCGGCACGGTCTCCATCGCCGGTCACGCCCCCATCCATGGATTCCGGCTCGGCGACGTCTCCGGCAGCATCACCGCCAAAGGGGTCAACGTACCGGTCGTCGAAGGCATCGACATGACCTGCGACGCCGACCTGCGTGCCGAGTGGGAAGAGCATGGCTCCGACGAAGACGAGCCCCCGCTGCCGCGGCTCAGCGGCGAAATACTGCTGACCTCGTTCAGCTACACGCGCCCGATCGGGATCGCTGCGACCGACATCGGCTCCATCGCGCAGCGCGGTGGCCGCAAGATGTTCGAGTCCTACGACCCCGCCGACGATTTCATGACCTTCGACGTGCAGCTCAAATCCCGCGACCCCCTGCGACTGCGCAACAACTTGGTCGAAGCCCAGCTGATCATCGACTCCGACGCACTCGTCTTCTCCGGAACCAATCAGCGCTTCGGTCTTCGCGGGCGCATGCGTCTCGTGCCGGGTGGACGAATTCGCCTGCGCTCGAACGAGTTCGAGGTGCGCCACGGCTACGTGCGATTCGACGACGCGACGCGGGTGGCACCCAAGGTCGACGTGACGGCGGTCACCGAATACAGGCGCTACTCGGCGGCGGCGCCGGCCGGCGCGGGTGCTGCGACCGGGCCAGGTGCCTCCGGAGGGGCTGGCCGAACCGGCGGCGTCTGGCGCATCACGCTGCACGCCTACGGCGACGCCGACAACCTCCGTCTCGATATGACCAGCGAGCCGGCGCTCTCCCAGGAGGACATCGTCCTCTTGCTCACCATCGGCATGACCCGCGCCGAGGTCGACCAGCTGCGGGCCTCGAGCATCGGTGGTACGGCCGCGCTCGAAGCTCTTTCCTCGCTGACCGGCGCCGACTCCGCCGTCAAAAAGGCCGTCCCGGTCATCGACGATTTCCGTTTCGGCAGCGCGTACTCGTCGCGCACCGGCCGCACGGAACCGACCATCACCCTCGGCAAGCGGGTCACCGATCAGGTTCGCGCCAATGTCACCAGTGGGCTCTCCGAAAATCGCGAGATTCGCTCGAACCTCGAATGGAAGCTGACGCCGCGGGTCAGCGTCCAGGGCAGCTACGACAACGTGAACGACGTTTCCAGCTCTTCCCTCGGAAACTTGGGTGCGGACGTGCGATGGAGGCTAGAATTCGAGTAGCGTCATGCCCAGGTGAGTTCGCGCGACTTAGCTCCTTCGTTACTGGCGTTGGCTCTGGCGTTCGTGCTGGCACTTGCGGCCGGCGACGGTCGCGCTGATCCACCTCCTCCTGCCCCGCCGCCGACCAATCCGGCTCCGTCGGGCGAGACCGAGGAAGCCCCGGCCGAAACGCCCGAGCTCCGGCCGGCTCCGGCTTTGGGCGCTCTGGTAGGGCGTCCGATCTCGGCGATCGAGGTTCGGCTGATGGGCGATCGATGGATCCAGCCGGTTCAGGTCAGAACCGTCCGCATCGGCGACCGGTTGACTCCGGCGCTCGCCCGCGGCGCGGCGCGCGAGCTCGCCGACACCGGGCGCTATGCGCGCGTCTCGGTCTCCGCGGAAGCCAGTGGCACCGGCGTGATTCTCCGGCTCAGCGCGCTGCCGCGCCGCTTGATCGCGAGCGTCACGGTCGCCGGGGGCAAGCTCGAGGAGGAAGCCATGCTGGCCGAGGCGCGTATCGCCGTAGGTGGCGAGATTACCTCGCTCAGCCTGCCGCAGATGATTGCGCGCATCCGGGCTTTTTACGGCGAGCACGGCTATCGGCAGGCCGACGCGAGCATCGACCTGCGAGAGACGGACGATCCCATGAAAGTAGCGCTCGTCGTTCGCGTCGAGCCCGGCCCGGAGAGTACGGTCAGCCGACGCGTCTTCGTGCGCGACGGCCCCGCCTATTCTCCCGACGTCGACCTCGACGCAGAGCTCTCCAAGCTCGAGCAAAGCTACACCGTCGAGGAAGGCGATGGCGTCGACGAGGAGCAATTGGCTGCCGCCGATCGAACGCTCCTCGAGCGGATGCGCGCCGCGCAGTACCATCGCGCTCGCGTGCAGCATCAGGTTCTTACGAAGGGGCCGCACGTCTTCCTCTACGTCCGTATCAACCCCGGTCCGAAATTCCACACACGCTACGAGGGGCTGCACTATTTCGACGGGGACCAGATCGACCGCTCGCTCGACCTCGACAAAGAGTTCGACAAAAGCTTGCGTCACCTGTCGGCGAAGGTGGCCGATTTCTACATCCGCCGCGGGTTTCTCGACGTCGAGGTGGCAGTCGAGGAGCGCGGTGGCCCCGCCGACCGGGTGCACGTCTTTTTTTTCACCGTTCGCGAGCACGGCCCGGTGCGGGTGGTTTCGCGCGAGTTCCCTTGCCTCGGCGGTGGACCGCTTTCCGGGGCCGAGGCCCGGCGCGACATCGACAGCTTTCTCGACGAGGAGTTGCCGGGCAGCGGGCTCTTAGGCGCCGTCGACCCCGCGGCCGTCGACACGCTGCTCGGCCCGACGGCCGGCACCGGCACCCGCGTGGCTCCGCTCGAGCTCGCGCCACGGGCGACCTACGTGGCGGAGACGTACGATCGCGCGTTGAAGCACCTGCAGGATTATTACCGTAGCCAGGGTTATTTGTCGGCGACGGTGGGACCCCAGCAGCTCGTGCGGCGCCAGTGCGCTCGACGCTCACCGTATGGGCAATGTATTCCGGTGGAAACACCGGTGAAGGTGCAGGACCCCTGTTCGTTCGATCCGGGCGGGCTTCCCATCGAGGAACCGCCCGCCGATCCCCGGCTGTTGTGCGTGCCCGATCCGAAGAAGGGTGTCACTTGTGAGCCGAGCCTGCGCGTTCGGGTGCCGATCAAGCTCGGTCCTCGCACGATGCTGCACGACATAGCGTTCGAGGGAAACCGCGTCTTGGTCGAGCAAGATCTCGCCGACCAGGCTGACCTCGAATTGGGCGGCCCCGTTTCACAGACCGAGATCGAAGCCGCCCGCGCGCGTGTGCTCGACGCTTTCAAGGAGCAAGGCTTCGCGTTCGCCGAAGTCCGCGCGGTGCTCGACTTCTCGACCGATCGCACGCGCGCGCGGTTGAGGTTCATCATCACCGAAGGAGAACGAGTTTACGTGGACGGCATCGTCGTGCGCGGCGCGAAGCGCACGAATCCGTCGCTCATCTTGCGTCGCGTGAGTTTCGAGCGCTGCCCGCGCGACCGCCCCATCGACCAGTGCCAACCGTACCGCGCGAGCGACGTGCGCAAGAGCGAGGAGCGGATCGCCACGTTGGGGACTTTTTCGAGCGTCTCCATCTCGCTCGAGGACCCGCAGGTGCCGGCCAGGCGCAAGATCGTCATCGTGGAAGTGCAAGAGCGGGTGCCGCAATACCTCGATCTGCGCCCCGGCTTTTCCACCGGCGAAGGCTTCCGCACCACGCTCGAGTATGGCCACCGCAACGTGGCCGGCCAAGCCATTCAGCTGACCGTGCGCGTGCAATTCGGCTACCTGCCCGACGCATTCATCCTCGATCCCGACGTGCAGGAGAACTACGACAAGCTCACCGTTGCACAGCGGCTCGAGCGCCGCGACACCGTCTCCGTCGTCTTCCCCGAGGTAGGCCTCGGCCCCCTCATTCGCTTCGGTCTCGATGGCATCGACGTCCGTGACAACGCGCGCGACTTCGGCCTCACCAAGGACGCGGCGCTTGCGACCTTGACGTACCGTCCTACCCGCAGCTTCTACGCGCAGCTCGGCGGCTCGCTCGAACGCAACGACGTCGGCATCTTTCGCGGCGGAACGGTGACCGAATACCTCCAGGAAGTCGCCAGGAGCGGCGGGTCGATCGTCGATCTCAGCCGTCTTCTGCGGGTGCCGGAAGGGCTCACGTTCGCCATCGCCGAACGTCTGTCGGCAACGTGGGATCGGCGCGACAATGCTTTCGGCGCCACCCGCGGAACGCTTCTGGTGGGCGGCGTGGAGCACGTGCACGCTTATCCCGACGTCGAGGACCCCGCGTGTCACTTCGATCCCATGGCCCCGACCTCCGTTGCGCCTGGCACTCGACCGGTCTCGGAACAAGACTATTCGGGGCCGCCGCGCTACGTGCTTCCGGTGAACTGCGCGAGTGACTTCTTCCGGTTCACCGGAACCGTCGCGGGCTACGTGCGACTGACCGAAGGGGGCCTGGCGGTTGCGGTGAGCTTGCGCGGCGGGCGAATCCAACACCTCATGCGCTACTCGAAAACCTATCCTGATCGCCTCTTCTTTCTGGGCGGCGTCGACTCCTTGCGCGGCTTTCTGCAGGACTCGCTGGTTCCCGAGGACATCGCCGAGAGAATTCTCCACCCCGGCCCCGAGCATCTCGAAGTCCAAAATGTCGCCATCCGCGGAGGCGACGTCTTCATCAATCCTCGGGTCGAGCTTCGGATTCCGTTCAGCGGGATCTGGGAAGGTGGTCTCTTTCTCGATACCGGAAACGTGTGGGTCGATCCCAAAAACTTCGATCCTTTCAAGCTTCGCTACGCGGCCGGGGCCGGGATCCGAATCGGAACGCCGATCGGTCCCATCGCTTTCGACTACGGGATCAACCTGATCCGCCGCGAGTGGGAAGACTTCGGCAACTTCCACTTCTCCATCGGCCTTTTCTGAACGCCGCAGGCAACTACGAGCCTATCTCGGTAGGTCGCCAGAGCCGATGGCCGAGACCGAAAGCCGCGAGAGATCGGCCGTCGGCGACAAGGCCTACCGAGATAGGCTCTAAGGTTCGGCGGGGCGTTCGGCGCGTGGGCCGGCGACGTCGCGCACGAACGTCTCCACCGTGATTTTGACGAGGAACGAGCGCGGCGCGTCGCTCACGCGAGTCGAGACGACGAACTGGACGGGGCCGCCGAATTCGCTGCTCCATTGCACGATCTCGAGCTTGCGGTCGCTCGAGGTCGTCGACGACAACAGCGCAACTTTGGGAAGAAGGAGGTCGAGTTTCAAATCGGTCGTTGCCAATGCGATGGCCATCGCCGCGTCAGGCTTGCTCTTGGCGGCCAACTCGTTCGAGGGCACTTGCACCTCGACGTACAGCTTGGGGGCGGCGCCGGGCGCATCCCACGCAGGCCAAAGGACGCTCTTCGGCGTTCCCAGCGACAAGCGAACTTTGTCGCCGGCGGGCTTCACGACCGCTCCGGCGGTCGCTACATCGTCCATGTCGAACGAAGCGATATTAGAGTCACGGCCGCTCTTGTCGTCGGTGACTTCTACGTGAAGGCGTCCGGTGAGGGGAGGATGCCTCGATGGTTTGTCGACCAGCGTTTTCCAGCGTTCGACCTGACGGACGCAGGACTCGTTGCGCCCGCATTCTTTGGGGTCTCCGAGCACGAGAGCCTTGCAGGTCGTGCGGTCGCTCGACATCGCAGCGGCGCAAAGCCTTTCGTCCCGGCTCGCCCGCGCAAGACACATCGGATCGCGCGCCCCCAACTTGCCCGCCTCCTGCGCGGTCGGACACAAAGCGGGGTCACCGACGAGCGTCGCCACGTAAGACGTGCATCGTGTTCGCAGGGGGGAGGCGGCGATTGTCTTGCACAACGCGGCGTTCTTGGCCTTGAGAGCCTGGAGGATGCGGCAGGCGTCGCGCGTGAACGTGTCGTAGCCGAGCGCCTCGATCGCATCGCCGAGCAGTGGATCGGTCGTCGCGCGCTTTCGCACGCAGGTATCGAGGGTGGTGAACGAATCGACATCTTGCTTGAGGTCGCCGCTCGGGGGGGTGGGGTCGGTCGAGAGATCGACGCCCGCCTCCGCTTCGAGCCTCGCGAGCTCCTCTTTCATGTCGGCGGGCATTTCGCCCGCCCGGCGCTGCTCGCGAGGAGGAGGTTCTATGTCGGGCTTCGGCGCGCGGTTCTCGCAGCCGACGCAGAGCGCGAGGCAGGGAAAAACAATGACCGCCCTGGCGACAAGCTTCTTGCGAGCTGAACGAGTGCGCAGTATAGAAAAAAAGAGGAGACGCTGAATCATGGACGACAAAGCCCGCAACAAGGCGCTCGAACTTGCCATCGCTGGGGTCGAAAAGGAGTTCGGCAAAGGGGCCATCATGCGCCTCAAAGACGGCGAATCGCTGCATGAGGAGATTCCCGTCGTTCCCACAGGTTCGATTGGCCTCGACGTGGCGCTCGGCATCGGCGGTTACCCGCGTGGCAGAATAGTGGAGATCTACGGGCCCGAGTCGAGCGGCAAGACGTCGCTCACCCTACACGCCATCGCCAATGTCCAAAAGCAGGGGGGCGTCGCCGCATTCATCGACGCCGAGCACGCGCTCGACGTTCTCTACGCCAAAAAGCTCGGCGTCAAGACGGAAGAGCTTCTCATCAGCCAGCCGGACTACGGCGAGCAAGCTCTCGAAATTGCCGACATGCTGGTTCGCTCCAACGCAGTCGACCTCGTCGTCGTCGACTCGGTGGCGGCGCTCGTCCCCAAGGCCGAAATCGAAGGTGACATGGGCGATAGCCACGTCGGTACGCAGGCGCGCCTCATGAGCCAGGCCTTGCGCAAGCTCACGGGGACCGTCGCGCGCAGCCAGTGTCTTCTGATGTTCATCAACCAAATCCGCATGAAGATCGGCGTCATGTTCGGCAGCCCGGAGACGACGACCGGCGGCAATGCGCTCAAGTTCTACGCTACCGTTCGTCTCGATATCCGCCGCATCGGCGCCATCAAGGAGGCTGCCTCGCTCGATAAGAAAGAGCCCGGAGTGGTCGGCAACCGCACACGGGTCAAGGTCGTCAAAAACAAAATGGCCCCCCCCTTTCGCGAAGTAGAATTCGACATCCTTTACGGGCAGGGGATCAGTCGGGCGGCGGACGTGCTCGATCTCGCATCGGAAGCGGGTGTCGTCGAAAAAAGCGGCGCATGGTTCTCGTTCCAGGGCGAACGCATCGGGCAGGGACGGGAAAACGCGCGCACGTACCTCGAGCAGCACCCCGCCATCCTCGACAAGGTCGAAGCGCTGCTTCTCGCCAAACATGGCATCAAACGCGGATTGGGTGCGCCAGAGGAAGACGAACGGGCCCCGACCAACCACAAAGGGGCAAGCTCCACCCCTCCTCCAGCCGTCCGCCCCATCTCGAAAGGTCCCGCCAACTGATTCGAAGCGTACGAGGTCGCGCCGGTCGGACGTAGTACAGTGACCACCACGGAGCGAACGACGTGAAAATTTACGTGATGCGCCACGGTCCAGCGGAGGACCAGGCCGCCACCGGCCGGGATTTCGACCGCAAGCTCACCGCGAGCGGCCGGACGCGCACCGAGCTCGTCGCCCAAGAACTCGGAGAACGCGACGAATATCCGAAGCGCATCATCTCGAGCCCCCTGAGGCGCACCGTCGAAACCGCTGCGATCGTCATCGCGGCGCTCCGTCTCGACCTGGAGCTCGAGCGCCGCGAGGAGCTCGCTCCCGGCGGCGAAGCGCTCGACTTGGTGCGCTCGCTCGCTCGCGAGGGCGCGCGACGGGTCATGCTCGTCGGACACGAACCCGATGTGTCGCGGTTGACGACGCGGTTGTGGCCCGGCTGGTCGCGTGGGTTCGACAAAGCCATGATCGTGGCTCTCAAGGTCGATCGCGATGCACTCACAAGCGCGTCGAAGCCCGGCGCGATCGCCGAGCTTCGATTCGTCGTGGAACCCAAACGACTCGACAACTAGCCGGGGCGCGGGCCGAGAGGAAAGAGAGACTTCCCCACAACGTGGGCGGTACCCTCGGGAAACGCTGAAATTTCCGCCGCTTCCGCGGGAAAACCCGGCCCTAACGCGAGGTTACAAGACTTCCTGCAGAGCCCGCGCAGCTGCTTACCAACTCATGGAATTTACTAGCTAAAAAGTGCTTGCTTGACAAGAACTGGCACCCCCCATACCCCATCCTGGTAGGCCTACATCGATGCGCGGACAGCCCGACTTCCCGTTCTTTCAGCCTCCCGCGGCACGGGCCGGACGTGGTCGACTGAACGCGCAGATTGCTCCGCGCATGGCGCCGGCGGCAATGCGCGTGCCGAACCCGGTGCACGCTCCGCAACTCGCACTTCGCTTTCCCCTGAGCCATCCACAGATCTTCGTGCACGAAGGCGCTCGGCAGACGCTCGAGCGACGTCTGCGGGCCGCGTTTCCCGGCCCGGTGCTCTTGGCCGTGACCGACAACCGTCACAGCATGGTTTCGTACGCGCGCCGCGGCGGCATTCTGCGAGCGCGTCTGCACATGATGTTCCTCGATGCACCGGCCGCGGTACAAGAGGCACTGGTTCGCTACATTGTGCGTGGCGATCGCGATGCTTCGCAGGTGGTCGGGCGGTTCATCGATGCCAACGGCCACCGCATCCGCGCGACGCGTCCCGTGCTGACCCCGCTCGTCACCAAGGGCCAGCACCACGACCTTCTGACGCTCTTCCACGACGTCAACTCCAAGTACTTCGGTGGCACCGTGGACGCTCTGGTCTCTTGGGGACGTGCCTCGCCCCACAGGCGGCAGCGCGCCACGATCAAGCTGGGAAGCTACAGCGCGGTCGAGAGGCTGATCCGTATCCACCCGAATCTCGATCGGTCGTGGGTGCCGCGCTACTTCGTCCAGTTCATCATTTATCACGAGATGCTGCACCACGTGATTCCCGCGAGTCGCGGCGCCGGGCGCGCGCTGCTCCACCCGCCCGAGTTTCGGCGTCGCGAGGAGCAGTTCCGGCACTACGAGCGCGCCATTGCCTGGGAAAAGGGGCACATCGGCCGCATTCTGCGGTCGTAACGCCTGACACTGCTGCCGCATCGATCGTCGGAGCGGCCTTAAGCCCGCTTAAACTGACCGAAGAGGGCGGCGCGGCTCGTTTTCGTCTATCGGGGTGATTCCGAAAATCTGCAAATCTGCAAATGGGATCTGCCGATGCCAAGACTGCGGCAGTCATGCTAGTTCGCGCGCATCAGCCAGCCGCGAACGAGCCAGAAGAGCAGGACCGCGGCGACCACGACCACCGCGCAGCCTACGGCAACACCGGTGCCCGAGCCGAGGCGGGGCACATCGTCGATCGTCAGCGGCCGCCGCAATTCCGGTTCATCCGTCGAGGGAGCGGGCGGCCGCTCCGGTTGCGCGCCGGGCGTGCCCCCATCACCACCGACGTCATGGGAACTCATCACAGCTCGAGAGCCAGGCCGATCACCCACGTGCTCGTACCGATGGCCAGCACCGAAGCGTCGGACGTGCGGCCGAATCCGTCGAGATTCGCGAACATCCACTCGAAGTAGAAGTACGTGTTGTTGATCCCCCACTCGTTGTCGAGCTGCACCGCCGCGTGTTGATCGAACGCATCGAGCAGCAGCATGCCACCGAGGGCGAAATGTGTGCCCCAGGTGTGCCCCTTGCCCTGGGTTGCGATGTCGTTGCTGGTCCACCAGAGACCGTATCCCAAGCCGGCCTTTCCGTAGCCGACGAGGGGGATGGCCGTTTCGCGAGCGAGAACATCGACCCGGAGCACGCCGACGGCATACATCGGCATGATGCTGAGATTCGTATCTTCGGCGGAATCCTCACCCGACGGGAGCTTCGCCCTGGCGCTCATGTGCGTGTATTGCCAACCGAGCCCCGGCCCAATCGTGCCGACCTTGGGGATCCGGAAGAGCTGCCAGTCGAATTCGAGGCCGATGAAAAGCCGATCGTCGTCGCCGAATGCGTTGTAGTACGGCCTCTCGGCCGGCCACTGCTCGTCGATGCGCGGACGATAAGGGCCGAAACGAAGCTCGAGCGCGAAGCGTTGCGGGCTTTCGAACGGTCGCTCGGAGCGCCGCCAACCGGTGTAATCCTCGGTCTCGCGCGCGCGCGCGGCGCGCGTCGTGAAAAGGCCGACGATCACGATCGCGATGGCCGCAGAAGGCACTCGAATACGACGAAGAAAGGACCCACGCAGGCGATTCGCCATTGCCCCGTTGACAGCACAGGATGTGCCACACTGCAACTCACAGCCGTTTTTCTCGCTCATGGGTCGATGACCGCCAGGTTGGCAGATACGGCGAGGCCTCGGAGAGGGCTTGTGACAAATTGGCAGTCACAAGCGGAAGTCGATATGCGTCCCGTGACGCATCTCCTCGATCCACTGCCGGCGAGCTTTGTCCATTTGCTCCGAATACGTCCGCTGGAGCAGCTCGTCACGCAAATCCTCGACTTGGGGGAGCTGGGAGCGATCGCGCGAGACGACCTTGATGATGACGATGTCGTTCTTGAACTTGAAGGGGGGAGACACCCCGCCGACCTCGAGCTTCTGCGCTTCGTCTTCGATCGGTTGGGCGAAATCACCCGGCTTGTGGTCGCCGAGGTCACCCCCCTTGGGACGCGTCGGGGAATCGTCGGAGAAACTGCGGGCGAGCGCGGCAAACTCGATTCGGTTTCCCTGCGCATCCACCCCAGCGCGCGCCGTGGCGACGATGCGTTCGGCAAGATCCTCGCGATCCAACCGCGCCGACTGGGACGAGCCGGCGGGGATGTGCAGAACGATCCACGCCAATCGATAGCCGAGCCTCCCGCGCTCGGCCTGAAGGAGACGTGCGTAGGTGGCCTTGATGTCATCCTCGGTGACCCGAACGCGGGTACGCACCCGCAGCTGCAGCAGCTTGCCCTCGAGGATTTGGCGTCTGACTTCGTCGCGATACTCCTGGACGGTGAGCCCGGTCTTCAGGGCCTCTTCGACCAGCTGTTCCACCGTGAGACCTTGCTGGCTCGCGACGTTGCGAAGGCCGTTGTCGATCTCGTCGGTGGTCACCGTGAGGTGAGCCTTGTCGGCCGCTTGCTGCTCCACGCGCTCGTCGACCATGCGCTGCAGCAGCTGCTTGTACAGCTCCGATTCGGCTGCCGCTTGCTGGGCGCCCGACGGCACCTTCTGCTGAATTTGCAGAAGAAACGGACGCGCCCTCTGGCGAATGTCACTGAGAAGAATGGCATGTTCGCCCACCACGGCCACCACCCGCTCGGCAACGGTGGCGCGGGCCGGCGACGCGAGGGCCAACAAGAGGAAGGCAAGCAACGCGACGGCGCGAGACGGCAGTTTCCAGGTCACGGCAGGCATTTAACACGTCCGCGCGCGTCGAACATCCCCTCTTACCACGTTCGTACTACCCGCTCGACGAGCTGGGCCGATCCCGAGAATACGAGGGCATCGAGCCAATGGTCCTCGTCCACGAGTTGGAGCGCCGGCGCGTCGGCTCGGATTTGCAGGTATCCACCGGCGTCGCCAAAACCGAGGGCACGTGCTCCCACCTCGCTCGCCGCACGCCACAAATGCTCGGCGGGCGCTGGCCAGGTAGCGAAGCGCTTGCCGGTTCGCAAACGCTCGCCGAGCTCGACGCCGCGCATTTCTTCGAACGGATCGCACAAGGCATATCCGTCTACGCCGAGACAGATCGGCACGCGCGCCTCGATCAAGGCGCCGACGTCCGGCAGGCCATCGCCGAGATCGCGTTCGGTCGTGGGACACAGGCAAACGAAAGCGGCGGCCTGCCCGAGTAGCCGCGCTTCGGCCGGGGTGATGTGTGTCGCGTGAACGGCTACAAATCGCTCGGAGAGCACTCCGCGTTCGGCGAGAAGCTCCACCGGTCGCCGCTTCGTCTCGTCGAGACAGGCTTCCACCTCGGCGGGCTGCTCGGCCACGTGCATGTGAACCGGCATGCCGCGGGTGGCGGCGAAACGCGCAATGTCCTCCAGCCAATCGGGCGGGATCGCACGTACGCTGTGCGGTGCGACCCCGATGCGGACATCCGCGTCGTGGCGAAAGCGCGTCTGCAAGGTCTCGATGTCAGCGAAACCCTCTTCGAGGGATCGATCGCAAAACCGGCGCTGAGCGTCCGAGGGCGGCTGCCCGGGCCCGCCGCGCGCGTAGAGGACCCGCAACAGGGCGATGCGCAATCCAGCGTCCTTGGCCGCGCGGATGACTGCGTCGCTCATCACCACCCGGTCGGCGTACGGCGAGCCATCGGGCTGGTGGTGAACGTAGTGGAACTCGCCGACGGTGAGGATGCCCGCGGCCGCGAGCTCACGGAAGGCAATGAGGGAAACTTCGTAAATCGACTCCGGCGTGAGCGATGCCGCGATCCGGTACATCGCCTGACGCCAACCCCAAAAATCATCGGGTTGGCCGGGCGCCCTGCGCTCGGCGCGTCCGCGCATCGCGCGCTGAAAGGCGTGCGAATGAGCGGTAGCAAACGCCGGAAGTCTTTGCATGTCCAAGGTCCGACCCGGTAGCTACGAGCTCACGATTTGCTTTCTGGCCCACAGACGCAAGGCGAGCTCGGAGACCAAAAGTCCAAGCAGCACGACCGCAAGATGGGGTGAGAGGTCGAGCTTCGCGCGGGTGTCGCCCAGCGAAGCGGAGCGAGTCTGCGGCGCGACCGGGCGCGGGCGGAGGTCGACTTCTCGTTCTGCCGGCGCGGCCACCCGGACGAGCTTGTCACCGTCGAGCGAGATTTCATAGACGCCGATGCGGTCCGGAACCACGGTCTTGATCATGGGGTCGTTGCCGACCCGCAGCCGGCTCTTCTCCGGTCCGATCACTTCGAGTGACTTGGCACCTTCGAACGCCCATGCTTCGCCGACGGTCGTCCTGTGAGCTCCGGTTCGTGCGCGGGCCGCGTCGACGAATTTCTCGAGCAGCGTCAAAAATGCGGGCCGCAGGGCGAGGTCGCTCGCGTCAGCGGAGGTGGGAACGGTGAGCACGAACGAAAAACCGCGCCCCAGCGGGCGTTCGATCAGCCAGGGCGCGCCGTCTTTCCATCGGGCGACCACCTTCGCCGAGCTTCCGAGCGAATCGACGTCGAAACTCGAGCGGCCGCGTGGATGAAGATCGTCCAGCCCGGGCGCGGCGGCGCCGAAGACCGCCGCCGATGGCTCGTCCAGCCCCTCCACGGGGGAAGGGCCCCACACCGTCGTGCCGTGCAAGAGCGGCTCGAAACTCGCGCCGAGCGGCGCAAGAGCGGTGTTCGGGCCGAGCGCCAGGAGCACGACCCCTCCTCGCTCGAGCCAAGCACCGAGCGACCGGCGCGCCTCCGGCGTAAACCCGGGTGGGTCCTCGATGACGAGGCCCGCAAAGGGGGCGAGCTCGTCGGAATGGTCGGGGACGATGGGGAGCGGGCGGACCTGCATGTCGAGCTCGAGTGCGGCGAGGGCCTGTTCGACGGGCGGTGCTCCACCGGTCGCAAGCTTCGAGCTCGCGGGGTCGGCAACGATGGCGATGGCGAGCTGTCCCGCCGTCGTGAGAACCGGCGCGACGTCATCGGCCGCGATGGCGTCCTTGCCGGATAGGCGCGCAACGAGCTCACCTGACGCATCGTGCAGTTCGACGCCGACGTCGGTGGCCGGCGCTTCGTCGGGAAGTTTCGACTGGCCGACCAGCTTCTCTCCCGCGTAGACGTCGACGGTTCGCCGCCTCCCGGCGGCGGCGGGAAAGCAGGCCACGCGCACGGTGACGCGGTCGCGCTGACGATCGGCGCGCAGCAGCGCGCAGTTTTCGGCCGGCTCCAGCAGCTCGGTGAGAGGTACCCAGAGTGCGACATCCTCGGATCCGGTGAGCGCCGGACCGTCGGGGTGGCCGTCGGCCAGGTCGCTCAGGAGGACGACCCGACGGTCGACCTGCGGCAGCCCGTGCACGAGCGAGCGCGCGAGCTCGAGAGCGCCCTCGAGATCCGTCGCGCGATGCGACGGAGTCAATGTGTCGAGAACGCTCCGCGCGGCCGCGAGATCCGTCGTCGAGGCGAGCGCGATGCGCGGCGGCGAGCCGGCCAGCACGATACCGAGCGCGTCCCCTTCGCGGGCGCCGGATGCGAGGTCGCGAGCGGCTTTCTTGGCTCGCTCCCAGCGGGTGCGGCCCGCGGTTTCGGCTTGCATGCTGAGCGAATCGTCGAGCACCAGCGCGAGCGCGATCGAGGCTCCGCTCTGGCGGCCGATCGCCAGAGCCGAGCAGCGGACGAACGGCGTCGCGCCGAGCGCGGCAAGTGCCAGCACCGCGGCGGTTCGGACGGCATAGAGCGCGCGATCATCGACCCGGCGTCGCCGCCGCGCGACCGGCGGGCTCGGCGGAACGAGATGAGCGGGCGGAAACGGCCGTTCATCCGCTCGCCGCCGCTGCAACAGATGGGCGATGAGTGGAGCGATGGCCAGCAGCCCGACCGCGAGCGCAGCCGCGTAGAGAAAGCTCATCGAGCGTCTCGTCGGGGGATGTAGCGGCCGGCCACGGCCGATACCGTCTGGCGTACGACGTCGGCGGGATTGTCGGTGCTCCGGGCCTGCAGCAGTTGCCCTCCGTGATCGGTCAGTTTGCGTGACCACTGCTCTGCGATCTCGCCCAGGCGAGCGAGGTACCTCACCCGGGTGAGCTCGGCGTCGGTCTCCACGAGAGCGTCACCTTCGAGCGCGCGAAGGCGCACCGTTCCCTCGAACGGAAAATGCGCCTCTTCGGGGTCGAGCACTTGGACCGCGATGAGCACGCGCCCTCCGGACGCCAGCGCGGTGAAGCGGTCCAGGGTGTCGTCGGGCAGGTCGAGCAGGTCGGAGAGCAGCACGATCACCGTGCCCCGCCTCGCCTTTCGCGCAATCGATCCGAATGCGAGTTCCACGGCGCCGATGTCGAGCCGGAGGTCGCCCACCGCTTGAACGGATTCGAGCGCCCCGATGATACGTTCGAAAGCTTCGCGACCGGCCATCGCCGGAAGCGAGCGCGTCGCTTGCCCCCCCAGCCACTCGAGGCCGACCGGATCGCCGCTTGCCAGGGCGACGCGAGCGAGCGCGCCGGCTAGGACCGCGGCGAACGCGAATTTCGCGGCGGGTGCACCGCGGCTGCGAAACCCCATCGAGGCACTCGCGTCGACGATCAAACGCAGCCCCCGGTCGGTCTCCGTTTCGAACTCGCGCACGACGAGCTTGTCGTGGCGCAGCAGGGCTCGCCGATCGAGCCAGCGAAGGTCGTCGCCGGCAACGTAGGCCCGGTGCCCGCCGAACTCGACGCCGGGCCCGCGCCGAAGGCTGCGATGAGCTCCCGCGTACACCCCTTCGGCGACCACGCGTGCCCGGAGTCGCAGCGGCGCGAGGCTTCCCCAGTCGATCGAGCGAAGGGGCGTCGTCACCTGGCTCCTTTTAGCACCGAGTTAGCACCGAGCCTGTGCTCGGGCGTACCAACTACGGCTGCCCTCGCGAGCACACCGCGATCACCTTCGGCGACGACATGATCGGATCGAGCCTGGCGCGCGGGTCGTTCTCCCGCCATGCGGCACACGACGCGGCGGCTAGACCGTGGGCTTCGAGGGCCGCGTAGGCCTCGGTGAGCTGGCGATGGATGAGAGCGAGCTGAGCCTTGGTCAGATCGCCGGACGCGAGCAGCTTGCCGCCCCGGGTGATGGCGTCGACGTAGCGCCCGCCCCGCACGTCGCCGAGCAAGCCGGGCATTTCCGATTCGACTTTGCGCTGAGCTTCACGCGCCGAACCGGCCGCCTGGCTGCGGGCGACTCCTTCGGCGGCCGCGGCCTCCGCTTTGCCTGCCTCGGTGAGCGGCAAGTTCGTGAGAGGAATCAAGATGACATCGCCGCGGCGGACCGGCTGCCCCTTCAGGTGGTTGTACTGGTCGAAGACCCAGGCTTTCTCCTTCTCTCCGGTGAACTTCTGGGTGATCGTGACGATCGTGTCGGCCTGGGTGGCGATGTAGCGAAGGTTGTAAGGCACGATGATCTCGGCACCCTCGGACGGCGCTATCCACGGCATCGTGTCGTTGGCCTGAGCGAGAACGGTGGCCCGCTCTGCATCGCCGAGCAGCTGCTTGGCGAGCGCTTGCCAGCTGTCGCCGCCAATCACGCGGTAGTGATCGACCGCTGGAATCTCCAGGCGCTGCCCGGCAACGATGGGCGAACCTCCCTGGGCGTCGAGCGCGTTGGCGGCAACGAGAATCTTCTCGTATTGAATCCGCCCGTACGTGCGCTCGGCGATTTGGGCGAGCGTTTCGGTTTTTTGGACGACGTGGGTGAAGGCGTCGGCGCGCCGTGCCACGGTGGCCACGAAGATCGCGCACGCGACGGTGAGCAGTTTACCTAGCCGCATGGCTGCACGTTAGCAAAGGAGCTCGTCGCTTACTTGTCGAACTTCTCCAGTCGGATGCCGGTGCGTTGGATGAGCCGCCACAAGTGCTTGCGATCGATCTTGGCCAGGCGTGCCGCCATCGAAACGTTTCCACTCGCCGCTTTCAGCACGCGGGCGACGAAGTCCGCCTCGAATCGCAGAAGCACGCGCTTGCGCAGCTCACGATAGCCGAGCTGCCAGGGTTCGCTGCCCGGTTCGCCGATCCCGCGAGGCAGCCACAGATCCATGGGCTCGATGATCTTGGTCGGCGACAGCACCACCGTCGTTCGTACGTATTCGTAGAGCTCGCGCACGTTGCCCAACCAGCTGCGGCGGATCAGCATCTCGATGGCCGCGGGCGAAAAGCCTTCGACGTCGTGACCGAGCTCTCGCCTCACGAGATGCACGAAGTGCTCGAGCAAGAGCGGAATGTCTTCGCGTCGCGATCGCAAGGTAGGCATTCGAATCGTGAAGCCGGAGAGCCGCTGATGAAGTGCTGCGTCGAAAGAGCCGTCGCGACCCGCACGAACGAGGTCGCGCGTCGAGCTGCAGCTCAGGCGAACGCTGGAGAAGGGCGTCGTTTCGTCCGGGGATTTGCGGTCGCGTTCTTCGAGGGCCAGCTTCAGATGCTCTTGTAGCGTCGGGGCAAGGTCTGCCACCTCGTGCAAGAAGATGCTCGTTCCGGCCGGCTTCGGTCCGAAAATCTTGCTGTCGAGCACGCCGGGTGGAGAGCAGGCGTCGATTCTGACGAACGGAGCCGACGTTCCCTGAAGCTCGTGCAGGACGCGGGCGACCAACTCTTTGCCGGTTCCGGGCTCCCCCGTCAAAAAGACGTCGCAGCTTCGCGCAGCCGCCTGCTCGACGAGCCGGCGAACCTCGCAAATCGCTTCGCTGGTCCCTACGATGATGGGTGGATCTTGTTGCGACGGTGGATCGGTGCTGATGCGGTCAGCCATGGCCGAAGACTTCACGCGGCAAGTGCCACGCCAAGTCACGGTCCTCAGGCTCGCGGCAAACCGGCCCTATGTAATCTCCGATGTTTTCGAACGCGAAGGATTCCGTGGCTCCAATGTGGGGCCCTATCGCCTCAGGAAAGGGCCGTATCCTGGTCTCGGCGGGTGCAACGAGGTGCCCGGATTCGTCCACCGGTTGCCTAAAAACAACCAGCTCACCTTCCGGCGATGGTCTACCGGATTCGTCGTGTCCAGCGGGCCGACGGAAAGTTGCTGGGCGTGCGGGTGGTGCCGGGCGGATAGGAGCGCAAGAGGTTGTCGAGCGGGATGGCTGCCAAGAGGGCTTCGAGCTCACGGGCGCCCTTCGGCCGCTCGTCGACATGCTTGCGCAGCGTTTTCATCACGACCTGGTCGAGCGCCTCCGGAATGTCCAGATCCGGCCGGCGCTGGCGCAAGGTGGGCGGGATCTGCCGTTGATGCAGCTCGAGCAGCTCCCTTCTCGTGCGCGCGACGATCGGAAGCTCGCCGGTGAGCGCTTCGTACATGAGCACGCCGAAGGCGTAGAGATCGGTTCGCGGCTCGACGCTGGCGCCGATGCACTGCTCGGGAGCCATGTATTCGGGCGTTCCCAGCGTGTAGCCTTCCTGGGTGAGGCTCTCGGCCGAGGCGAACTTCGACATGCCGAAGTCGAGAACCTTGGCCCCGCCATCGTCGCACAAGAAGACATTGCCCGGCTTCAAGTCGCGGTGGATGATCCCTTTTTCGTGAGCGGCGCGCAGGGCTCGACAAACCTGGATGAAGATGGGAATCGCGAAACCCGGCGCGACGATGCCCGTTCGGGCCAGCTTGTCGGCCAGGCTGATTCCGCGAAGGAGTTCCATCACGACATAGATGCTGCCGTCCGGCATTTGGTCGAGGTCGAGCGTTCGGACGACGTTGGGATGCTCGATCGACACCTGTACCTGTGCTTCTCGCCGCAGACGCGCGATCTCGCTCGCGTCCTTGGCCGCTGCTCCGCGAAGTACTTTGATGGCTACCTGAGATCCGAGCGCGATGTGCTCGGCCGCGTAAACCACGCCGATGCCCCCCGATCCGATCTTGCTGGTGATTCGGTATTTGCCACCGAGCACCGTCCCCGCGAGGTCGCCGGGGACGGCGGAAGACTCGCCGCGGAGGGAAAGCCCCCTCTCGAGCGCTGCGATGCGGTGCTTGTCGAGCGTGCGGGCGGCGCGGTCGCGGTGGAGACGATTGGAGAGAGCGCCGATCACGCCGCCGAGCGTCGCGCCGATGCCGGCGGCGATACCGATGGCGAGCGGACCACCGGACATGCCGACCGAGCCCGCGGAGACGATCGCCCCGGTGCAGCCAGCCAAATAGGGGCTCCACGGCGAAGTGAACGGCTTCCAGGTGACCAGGTAGCTACAGCTCGAATCGCCCTTCGCGAGACAGCTCTCGTGCTCGACGCTGGCGTCGGGCTGCCCCCAGAAGCGCGGCAGGCTCGAGAGCTCACCCTCGCGCGCGTCGCAGAACAAGCGGTGGCGCTGGGCATCCTCTCCCTCGTCGCGTAGTCGGTAGGTCATGCGAACCGAGAGCGACGAAATTTCGGTCATCTCGTACGATCCGATGCGGCACGCCTGTTCGGGATTTTGTGCGAGGTAGCGATAGGCATCGAGAGGCGTCGTCGCCGTGCGCAGCAGGCGTACGTACGTGCCGAGGTTTTCAGGGTGCGTCAGCCAGGTGTCGCGCCGCGTGAGAACGCCGGCGCCGAGCGCGTCCTCGATGGCGGCGAGCGCGCGACGTCCCGCCGCGACCGAGATCCACCCGGTCTCATCGTCGATGACGCTGAGCGGAATGCCGGCGACCGCCATGAGTGCGCGCACCGCGGCGTCGTCTTTGACCGAACGCAGGCGCAACAAATAAGGCTTGAGGAGATTGGCGCGAAGCTCTTCTTTGCCACCCGCGCGCGGCACCGGGATCGTGCTCTGCGGCGTCGCGGCCTCCTGCATCGGTGACGTACCCATCAATCCCATCAAGCGTACCTCAAGCTCTTGACCCCGCGATGGGTGGCGTCAAGTCGGGTGTGGGAGGATGGGAGTTTCTTCGGCATGTTTGCGCCAGAGGCCCGCCGCCAAGATGCACAAGATCGGAGTGACTACGATGTGGTAACGGTCCTCTCCGAAAAAAACTGCATGGGTGACGAGCGTCCCCAAGAGCGAAAGTAAGGCCCAGCGCATGACCGGCCCCACGGCGGCCGGTTTTTTTCGCACCCAGCCGAGAACGGCGATGGCGACGGCCAGGAGGTAGAACGGCTCGCTGTCCAGGAGCCATGCGGCGAGGGCGAGCGCTCCCACGATGAGGCCGAGGCCGAGCGCGAGGACCGGTCGGGCCCCTTTTCGCAGGGATGCGGGGCGAGGCACGATCGCGAAAGCCGCCGCAGTGAGCAGAGCGCGATGGGCGCCGGTCAGCCAGCCGCGCCCTTTTCGCCTTCGTTCTTCCGGCCAGCGGTCGGGGTCCGCTTCGTGCAGGTACTCCACCTGAAAGGACTCGTGATCGAACGTATAGGCGAGCTTCTTCGGAACGAGGCCGAGCCAGCGCAGGGGATCGCTGCGGATGGTCGCGAGCGCCAGGTCGCGCCAACAGGCATCCTGCTGGACCTGTCCGGTGACGACCGCGCACCCGTCGGACGAGCGCAACGTTTCGAAGCGACCGGTCGCGCGCGAAAACGAACCGATGGCGAGGTTCCATCCACCGTTCGTGGAGACCAGCGTGCAGCGGTCCATCACCCTGCAGTTGCGAAGCGTCCAGGGCAGGACGGGTAGGAATGCGCTGGCCGTCGCAATCGCGGCGCCGATCATCGATTGTCGGACGAGTGGCAGCGAAAGAGAACTCCACACCGTCTCACCGAACAAGAAGACGACCGCTGGGGCGTAAGCGATGAAGCTTGGATGAATCAAGGTACCGAACCCTAACGCGAGACCGAACAACACTGCCCCAAGCGCTGGCCGATCCTCGCGGTAGCGGACGAACGCCCATCCGGCGACTACGATGGCGAGCGCGGAGAAAGGTTCGGTCATGACTAGGGCGGAGTAGACGACGAGACCCGGGTACAACGCACAGAGCAGTCCGGCCGCCCGCGCGCGCCAGCGCGAAAGCTCGTAGCGGGCCAGACGATGCGTGAAGACGGCGAGCAGCGCACCGGCGACGGCGTTGAAAGTCGTCGCCGCATGCGCTCCGGACCCGAAAACGCGGTACACCGCAGCGAGCACCCCGCTGTATCCGACCGGCCAATGGCACCAAGGGTGCCAGGTCGTCGTTCCATCGGAATAGCCGAGTCCGGCGGCGATGCGGCGAGCACCGAAATCGTAATAATGGCCGTCCCAAACGGGCTCCCGCGGCCAGGCGATCGCTACGTAAAGCCTGGGGAGCAAAGCCACTACCCCGAGAAACGCCGAGAAGAAGAAGTCGCGATCGGTCCTCGGCGATCGAAACCAAGTCAAAGAGCGCTCCGACCCGAAAGCGCAAGCGTGTCGCGCATGCGCTTGAGGTAGGTCCTGGCGACCTGCGAAGGATCGAGCCGCAAACACTTGGCCAGTTCCTGCACGAAGCCCCGTGTATAGACGAGCGCCGGTAACTCGTGGAACGCGTCCTGCTCGATAGCCCGCAGATGTGTGATTGCGATTTTCGTGCGGGCGGCGATGTCGGCGATTTCGATTCCTTGCGACTCGCGCACCTTCTGCAAGAGAGCCCCGGTGAATTGCGTTTCGGCGTGGATTTCTCGCGCGAGCTCGGATTGCAGCATCAAGAGCTCGCTCGCGATCCCTTGCGAGGAGGTATCCTGCTCCGGCTCGGCGACAGCGACTTCCTCGGGGAAGGTCGACAAGTCGTAGGCGCGGCGCCGGACGGCGTCGAGCAGGGTATCGTGTGCCTCTTCGATGCGCGCCTGTTCGCGGGCAAGCTCGTCACCCCACACGAGGGACGTGAGAGGTAGGCTGTCTTCGGTGAAGATGTCCCGCTGGCGCTTGGACGCGCGACGGATTTCTTCGTCGGATGCGCCGCGCGAAACGCCGAGCGCTTCGTAGAGCGTCAAAGCTTCGGGAGGCGGAGGCGGCCGGATGTCGATGGCACGGGTGTCGCGGGCCGTCGCCAGCGCGAGCACGCGCCGGGCGATCCGCTCGAGATTCCGCGCCCCCTTGGAGGCGGGGCTGTCGATGAGCAACGGTCGCCGGCGGCGAACGGTGAGCCACACCGCGTCGTCGTGCTCGATATGGCCGAGGTAATCGAAATCGATTCCGAGATAGCGCCCGGCCAGCGCCCGCATGGCGGGCCCGAGGTCGAGATCGCTCCGGATGCGCGTCTGCGAAACGACGAGCCGCGGATGCAGCCGCGCCAGCTGCGCGATGGCGGCTGCGCCGACCGGGCGATCGTAACGCTCGAGCGCCCGCAGCAATTCGAGGGGGGTGGGCAGCGGCGCCAGATCCTTCAGAGCGCGCTCGACCAGGCGCAGTTTGTGGCGTTCCTTGGCGAGCGAGCGACGCAGCTGGCGAATGAAGACCGCGCGCAAGAAACGGTACGTCGATTCGATCGCCGGCGGCTCGGGCATCGTGACGCAGAGGCCGACGTCGGACGTCGCGAAGAGGTCGAGCACGGTCTGCGAAATGCCGCTGCCGAGGTCCAGCAACACGTAATCCGCGGGCAGCTCCCTCACTTTGCCGAGCCAATGAGCTTTTTTGGCGGAGCGCGCCGGTGCTTCGCCCGCTTCGTGTGCGGGCGGCATGAGGAGAAGGCCCGGGATCGAGGTGGGGATTGGATCGGACCTGGGCTCGTCGTCGGGAGCCGGTTTTCGTGACGGGTCGAGGCCGACCATGGTGTGCAGCCCCGCACCCGTCGGGTCCGCATCCGCGACGATGACGCTTCGCCCGAGCTGCGCGAGATAGACCCCCAAGTTGACGGTCAAAAGGCTCTTGCCGACGCCCCCCGGTCCCCCCCCGATGGCGATGACGCGGGGTTCACCCTTCGCAGGGGCGCTGCTCGAACGTGACTCGTCGGACATGGTTGCTGCGGAGGCTGGACGGTACACCCCTCCGCCTGCCGGTCAAGCCCGGGTCTCGCCCCAGCTCGCACATACGCGCCACCTGATCTAAGCTGCCCGCCCGATGCACGCCCTGCCAATCGTTCCACTCTTTCTGGCGGCGCTCGCGACGTACCAGAGCACCTGCCGGAGCACGGCGGGTGCGGGTCAGGCGCCCGGCGGTGGGTCTGACCCCGATGTGACCCTCGCCGCAGTCGACACCTCGTCCCTCACGCCGAGGGAGAAGAAGGAGTGGTCGGCTTGGGTTTCGGAATTGCTGGCGCCGTGCCCGAGCGAGCCGGTCAACATCGCGCAGTGCGTGAAGGAAGGCCGCAAATGCACCAAGTGCGTTCCGGCGGCGCGTCTCTTGTTGAAGCAGGTTCGCGCCGGTCACTCGCGCAGCCAGGCCGAAGACGCATTTTACGCGCGTTTCTCGGCGGATCGCATCAAGTCGATCGACGTCGGCGACTCCCCTTCGCGCGGGCCGGCGTCGGCCCCGATCACGATCGTCGAATGGGCCGACTTCGAATGTCCGTTCTGCCGTCAGGCGGCGCCGCTGCTCGACAAGATCGTCGACGCGCATGCCGGCAGGGTGCGGCTCGTCTACAAGACCTACCCGCTCAAGGCGCACGTGCATGGTGAATCGGCGGCGCGCGCGGCCGCGGCAGCCATGAAGCAGGGCAAGTTTTGGGAGATGCACCATGCGCTCTTCGAGCACCAAGATGCCCTCGAGCCACGGGACATCGAGAAGTACGCCAAGGACGTCGGTCTCGATATCGCAAAGTGGAAGGCCGACTGGGACTCCGAAGCGTCGGCCGATCGCGTGAACCGCGATCGCAAGCAGGGGGATGCCGTGGGCATCTCGGGCACGCCGACCATCTACATCAACGGCCGCGAGTACGATCTCAAACAGTTCGACATGACCGACGACCTCGAGGAGTGGATCAAACTCGAGATCGAGCTCACCGCGAGCGGTTCGGGGACGGCGGCCGAGACGACTCGCCCCGCCGCCGCGATTCCCGCGTCGTCGGCGGTGAAACCTCCCGCCGGCGGCGGCGAGCCCGGCCGCCCCGCGAGCAAGAAATGACATGAAGAGTTTGGCCGAAGGCTGCGGGTGCTTTCCGACCGGGCGCCATTACGCAGGCATCGCGCACCTCATTCGTATCCAAGCGATCGGCGTCGTCGAAGGTTTCGACGGCGAGCAGAGTTGGGTCGAACTCCCGATCGCGCTCATCGACGTCGAGACGACGGGTCGCGACAGTGCCCTCGATCGGATCGTCGAAATCGGTATCGTAGTCGGCCGCGCCGGAGAGGTGATAGAACGCCGCTCCTGGCTGCTCAACCCGGGCTGCCCGATTCCCGAGGAATCGCGAGCCGTGCACGGTATCACCGACGAGATGGTCGCCGGCAAACCGGCGTTCGCCGAGGTGGCCGTCGAGATCGCGGCGGCGCTCACCGGCGTCGTTCCGGCGGCTTACAATGCCACCTTCGATCGGAGCTTCATCGCCGGCGAGCTCGAACGGGCAGGGTACGGTCGCGAAGCGCTGCCTCCTTCGCTCGCCCACAACGTCGAGTGGATCGATCCCTTGGTGTGGGCGCGCGAGCTTCACGAGCTCGAGAAGGGCAAGTCGCTGGGAGAAGTCAGCGCACGGCTCGGCGTGGCGCTCGAGACGGCGCACCGCGCGACCGACGACGCCGAAGCGGCGCTCAAGGTGCTCTACGCGTTCGCCAAAGACATGCGCGTCCCGAAGAGTTACGCGGGCCTCGCGCAAGAGCAGCGCAGGCTCTTGCGGTTGCAGGACGAGGAGCGTAACCGCTGGCGAAATCCGGCCATCAAGCCGAGTTGAAAGAGCGCCACGCGCGTGCGGCTCTTTGGTCCGGGCCGGGTGCCTTCTGGTAACGCCGGCGCGGCAGTTGGGTTACCCTGCGGCGCATGTCAACGAACGATCGCGTCGCCATCGTGACGGGGCTCAGAACCCCGTTCGCCAAGGCGGGGACGGGGCTCCGCAAGATGCGAACCGTCGACCTCGCCATCACCGTCGTCAAGGAGCTGCTCGCAAGGGCCGAAATCGCGCCGCGCGAGGTGACCCTCTGCATTTATGGTCAGGTCGTTCCCACGCTCGACTGGCTCAACATCGGCCGTGAAGTGGTGCTCGGCTCCGGGCTACCCAAAGACGTGGACGCGTTCAGCGTCTCGCGGGCATGCGCAACCTCGATTCAGGCGCTGACCGACGCCGCGCAGGCGATCCAAGCCGGCCACCATGACGTGGTGATCGCCGGCGGTGCCGACAGCATGAGCGACGTGCCGCTCGGTGTGTCGCGCGCGCTGCGTGATGCCCTGATGGCGGCGCAAAAAGGAAAGACGCTCGGCGCCAAGATCTCTGCTTTTTCCCACATGAGCGGCAAGGATTTGGTTCCGCCGGTCCCAGGATTTTCGCGCGAGCCGACCACCGGAGAGCTCATGGGTGAGGCAGCCGAGAAGATGGCCAAGGAAAATGGCATCACCCGCGAGGACCAGGATGCCATCGCGCATCGTTCCCACGTCAACGCTGCGCGCGCATGGTCCGACGGCACCTACGCACCGGAGGTGATGCACGTCATTCCGCGCGGCGGCGGTGACGTCGTCACCGAAGACAACGTGGTGCGCAAGGACTCCAAGCTCGAGTCTTACGCCAAGCTGCCACCGGTTTTCGATCGCCATCACGGAACGATCACCGCGGGAAATTCCTCCCCGCTCACCGACGGGGCGAGCGCGCTTCTCGTGATGCGTGAATCGAAAGCCAAGGCGCTCGGCTACCAGCCGCTCGGGTATTTGAAATCGTGGGCGTATGCCGCGGTGGACCCCGGCTGGCAACTGCTCATGGCCCCGGTGTTCGCGGTCCCCAAGGCGCTCGAACGAGCGGGGCTCTCCCTCGCTCAGATCGACATCGTCGACATTCACGAGGCATTCGCGGCGCAGCTCGCTTCCAATCTCAAGGCGCTCGCCTCCAAGAAGTTCGCTCAGGAGAAGATGGGCCGCAGCGAGCCGGTGGGGGAAATCGATCCCGCCAAGCTCAATGTGAACGGCGGCTCGGTTGCCATCGGGCATCCTTTCGCTGCAACGGGCGGGCGGATGGTCGTCTCGACGCTGCGGGAGCTCAAGAAACGAAAGCAGCAGTATGGACTTCTCTCGATCTGCGCCGCGGGAGGGCTTGGCGCCGTGGCGGTGCTGGAGGCGACATGACACTCGAAGCGATCATCGATTCCAGCTGGACGAGCACGCATTCGAAGAGCGCTCTTTCGACGCGCGTCCGCGACGACGGCGTGGCGCTGATCACCTACGACGTCCCCGGCGAGCAGGTCAATACGCTCAAGGCGACCTTCCATCAGGAATTCAGCGCGCTCTTGTCGGACATCGAGAAGAACGAGCGTGTGAAGGCGGCCGTGCTCATCTCCGGTAAAGCCGACACGTTCATCGCCGGAGCCGATATCGAGATGTTGAAGTCGGCGGCGACCGCGCAACCGGCAGAGGATCTCTGTCGCGCCGGGCACCAGGCGATCGCGCGACTGGCGGCGTCGACCAAGCCTTTCGTTGCGGCGATCCATGGGGCAGCCCTGGGGGGAGGCTTCGAGGTCGCCCTCGCTTGCCAGGCGCGCGTGCTGAGCGATGACAAGAAAACGGTGCTCGGATTTCCGGAGGTGCAGCTCGGCTTGCTGCCCGGACTCAATGGGCTGCAGCGACTCGCCGAAAAAGCGGGGCTTCAGGCGGCGCTCGACTACGGCCTCACCGGCAAAAATATGCGTCCGGCCAAGGCACGCCAGCTCGGCGTCGCCGACGACGTCGTCGCCCGTCCCATTCTCGAGAGCGCGGCGATCGAGCTCGCGCTGGCGCTGGCGGCGGGCAACAAGCCCAAACCACCGCGCAAAAAGGGGCCGCTCGGCAGCGAGCTCACCCGCCTCGCGCTCGAGGACACGTTGGTCGGTCGAACGATTCTCTTCCAAAAAGCGCGCTCGATGACCCTGAAGCGAACGCATGGCCACTATCCGGCTCCGCTCGCCATCATCGAAGTGCTGAAGACGTACGCTTCGGACGGCTTTGCCGCTTCGAAAGAGGTCGAAGCCCGTTCGTTCGGCGTGCTCGCGGTGACTCCGATCGCGCGTAACCTGATGGAGATCTTCTTCGCCACCACGGCACTGAAGAAAGACACCGGTGTCGACGACCCCCAGGTCAAGCCGCGACCGGTCGAAAGAGTGTTCGTGCTCGGGGCCGGCCTCATGGGATCGGGTATCGCCTACGTCAGCTCGGCCATCGGGGGGCTTTCGGTGCGGGTGAAGGACCGCGACGACGCTTCGGTGGCCAAGGGAGTGCGCGCCATCACCGATCTTCTCGATGAGCGGGTGAAGAAGAAGCAGATGACCCGCATCGAGCGAGAGCAGAAGCTCGCTCTGCTCACCGCCACGACGGACGACTCCGGGCTGCGCACCGCCGACCTCGTCATCGAGGCCGTGTTCGAGGAGTTGGAGATCAAACACCAGGTCCTTCGCGAGGTCGAACAACGCGGAAAGCCGGGGGTCATCTTCGCTTCCAACACCTCGTCACTGCCCATCTCCCAAATCGCCCAAGTCGCCGAGCATCCGGAAAACGTCGTGGGGATGCACTACTTCAGCCCCGTTCACAAGATGCCGCTCCTCGAGGTCATCCGGACCGAGAAGACCGACCCTAGCGTGTTCGCGACGGCCGTCGCGGTGGGAAAGAAGCAGGGCAA
>WNGB01001869.1_pt1 | contig 34325 bp, 41 predicted proteins | sample 5400681 | NCBI WGS metagenome assembly WNGB01 (sample SAMN13153367, study PRJNA577476) | soil metagenome | isolation source: 115 cm soil or saprolite under grassland replicate 2 | place: USA:California | collected 2016-06-15
TGGTTCAGGCGGCGGAATAAGCAGCCAATCGACGATCATCAGCCGCTGCACGCGTTTGTTGGCGGTGTCGGCGACGTATACGGTGCCTGGCCATCGACGGTAATGCCGCGCGAAGGAGAGAATTGGCCGGGCTCCTCGCCGCGTCGGGCGGCGCACATGGCGGGTCGCTGTAGCGCAGTTGCGCCACTGATCCAGAAACGCACCGTCCGGCGCGAGCTTCTGGACGCGCCAGTTGCCGCTGTCGCTGACGTACAGGTTGTCCGCGCCATCGGCGCGATCGACATGGTCGCCGATCCCCGTCAAGTGGCACAGCTCGAGGTAGAGCTCCTCGGCAACTGACCGAGGCCGGCTCAGTCCACGGTCAGCGTGATGGCGCGGCGCAGTATGGTCCCAAACGCGCGGTCGAATTCGAGCCGCGCCTCGTGCGGCAGCGCATCGCGCTGGCGCGCCCAGGCGCAGGTATGCGCGAACGTGCCGACACGCATCGCCAGCGCGAATGTTTCGGTCAGTCCTTGCCCCCAGGGCTCGAGGTAAGCGTCCCGCAGCCGCGCAAACCAGGGGTCACTCGGTGCTAAGCGGTTCGGCGCCAACTCCAGAAACCGAAACGTCTCGATCAGTGAAGCGAAGGGGTGCGAGATGGACGCATCGCCCCAGTCGAGCACGCGCAGGCACTCGCCCTGAACGTAGACGTTGGCGTAGTGGAGGTCGTCGTGCTGGACCGACTCGGGAATAGCGTGTGTCGCAAGCTCGGCGCACAGCTCGCCAAAGCGCGGCGCGAACTCGCGCAGGCGTTCCATCTCGCCAGGGTCGATGGGCAGCTCGTGCTCAAGCAGTTCGGCGTAGCGGTTCGGCAGCGTCGGCAGCCGCAGATCGGGCACGCCGAACATGAGGTGCTCGGCGACGCGCTCTGCTTCGCCGAGCTGCAACTCGGCATAGCCTGGCAAGACGCGCAGCCAGGCCTCGGGCGGGTTACCCTGGGCACCCAGCGTTGTGCCCGCGTCGGCGAGCAGCAGCCACGCCCGTGCTTCATCGTGGTCGAGCACCTCGGGGACGCGGTCTGGCCAGCGGCGAAAGAGGCTGGCACTCAGGCGAGGCTCGAAGGCCTGCACCGGCGCGCACGCCTTGAACCATGCCGCGCCGTCCGCGAGCGGCACGCGTAGCACGGTCGACCACGGCCTGACGTGGGCAACCTCTATGGCGCCAACGGGCTCAACGCGCGCGCGGATCCAGTCCTCGGCGGCGGCGCGATCCAGTGGCGGCCCCGGTGATGCATGCACGATGGATTATGTGCAGTACCTTGGAGCAAGTCGCACGCTTGGACGGGTGAGGGGAGTCGGAGCATGGACGGTCGGATCGCCATCTTGAAGCACAGCCACGGGCCCTGGGAGATCGAGCGCTATGCGCTGCCCGACCCGGAGCCGGGGCGATCCTGGGTCGGCTCGATCGTGCCAGGGTTCGCGTTTCCGCTCGATCCGCTGGTGGCCTGCCAGCGCGGGCTGCGGTTCATCGCCTTTTTCCAGTACGACACCCGACTGCTGCCGCGCGCGCTGAACTTCGTCGAGCGTACGCGGCAGCGGGTGCCCTGGGACCGGGTGGTCTCGCACACGTTCCCACTCGAAGGGATTCAGGAAGCGTTTGAACGAGCCGAGTGGGTAGGCCGGGATCCGAACGAGGCGGTGATCACCCGGGCGGCGATCACACCGTAGGCCGGCGCAGGGCCAGGAAGCGGGCGAACTCCAGCCAGGCGATGCCCAGCGCGAGCGGGACGAGCATCAGCTCGATCGCGATAGGCGAGCTGAACGAGATGTTTGGATTGATGCTCGGCAGCGCGCCGCCCAGGATGGCGTAGGTAACCAGCGACATGACGCCCAGCGCCAGGGCCGACAGCGACGCGGCAAGGGCGACGAGCGGCTCGTAGGCGTGCTGCGCCCCGAGGGGTGCTGAGAGGCGGCGGCGCACGACCTCCAGGGCGGTGATTAGCAGCACGGCGCCGGCGCCGACCTCGGTGAGCCGCGCGAGGTGCGCGGTGAAGTCGAGGTTGGGCAGCACCAGCAGTTGCAGCACCGGCGCGAGCGGGCCGCCGGTGGCGGCGGGACTGTTGCCGACGATGGCCCGGAACTGCGCAAGGTAGTCCGGATTGACGGCTTTGTTGAGGCCGGCGAAGAGGAACTCGAGACCGATGGCGGCCTGGATGAGGGCGCCGGCGGCGAGGGCGGCGTTGCCGCTGAGGGGGAGGCGCTGGGAGGTGGCGAGGGCGGGCATGACGTCGAGCGCTCCTTTCCGTGTGTCGGATGTTTCGTGTACTTCCGAAAAAAGCATAGCAAAACGCCCACCGACACGGCAGCCAATATTTGCGCGCTCGCTAGCTCAGCCCGAGCGCCACGCGCGCCGCCAGCTCGACCACGTACTCGATCAGCAAGCGGCGGACGGTGCAGGCATCAGCGACGTGCGGCTGTACCTGGATGGCGAGTCAGCGGGCGCCGCGGAGCTCGGCCGCGCACGGCCGGACATCGCGGCCAGTTTTGGCCAGCAATTCGGGCTGTCAGGCTGGTCGGCGACGCTTGACGTGGCGCCGCGCGGCGTGGCCCGGCACGTGCTCGAGGCGCACGCACGCAGTGCCCTGAGCGGCGCCGATACGACGTACACCATCGCGCTCGAGGTGCGTCGGCAGAGTGATGCGCACGGCTCTTTGGACGTACCTGCCGAAGGCGACCGCGTCACAGGTCTGGTCGACGTGCGCGGCCGGGAAAACCCGCCACCCGACGTTCATAGAACGAACAGACCGATCACTCTTCGCGTCGCCCGGGGGTCCCACCAATGTTCGACTTGGACGCGCATTCTGCGCACGGCAGCAGCGTGCCTGCCGAACACGAACAGATTGAAATCCGCGTCGAGCCATACGAGGCCGAGGCAGAGGCCAAGGAGCGGCTGCACGCTGCCCTGGTCAGGCATCACGCCGTTCGGGCCCATCTCGGCGGCGCGAGCCTCCAGCTTGTCGAGTTTGAGCTACTCGACAAGGACGCCGACGAACAGGCCCGCTTCCTCCTCTAAAGCGAAGCAGGCCCAGGGGTGCGGCTAGTCACTCGCAGGCGCTCACGCGGGACGACTGCCTTCTCAAGCGAGAAGCAGAACTCGGCCAGGGCTGGTCTTCCTGGGCCCGCGTCACGGTGAGCCGGCGGCGTACCACGGGCAAAGCGTGGCACTGCCGGCCGCGCGTGCCACACGGGCGTCACGGATCGGCAACCGGGCGACCTTACTGAGCGATCCATCCCACGGAACCGCCAGGAGGGCCCTCGAAATGTCCCGTCTCCTCGATTCCTCGCTCGTTGCGCGCGGTTCCGTGTCGACCGCCCGCGACGACGAGACGCTTGCTTTCGAAGTCATGCGCCGCGCCATCTGCGAGCGTGACGACGACGCCTGGGCCAGCATCCTGCTGCGCTACGAGCGCCTCGTGCGCTCGTGGGTTCGCCAGCAGCACGCCATGCTCGATCCAAACGACGAGGCCGCGTTCGTCAATCGCGCCTTCACCCGCTTCTGGCAGGCGATCGGGCCTGCCCGCTTCGTCGACTTCAAAGACCTGGCGTCGCTGCTCGGCTACCTGAAGCTGTGCGCGGGCAGCGTGGTGCTCGACGATCTGCGGGTTGCCCAGCGCCACCCCTCGGTGTCGCTGGACAGCCTGATGGTCGATCACGCCTTTCAGGGACCGAGCGCATCCGACGATACGAGCATGGAGGTCACCGCGCGCCTCTCGGCCAGCTTTGTCTGGCAATCAGTCGAACGCGTGCTATCCGATCCGTCGGATCGCCTGCTGGCGTCGCTGTCGTTCATCGACGGCTTACCACCGGCGACGATCGCACGGCGCTACCCGCACGTCTTTCCAACCGCCCAGGATGTCTACCGCCGCAAGGCGCTGGTGCTCGACCGGCTGCGACGCTCGCCGGCCCTCAAGGCACTAGCAGGCTGAGCGCGTCGGGCTAGACTCAGGCGCGCATAGTCTTCATGCGCGCCACCTGGGACGGGCAACCCATCAGCGCAGAGCCTCCGTTCGGGGCGACCGTGGTCGTGTTTCGCTTCTACGGCGGCGCGACGGAAGTGCTGTTGCTGCATCGGGCCCATCATGGACCGGAGTACGCCGGCGATTGGGCGTGGACTCCACCGGCGGGAGCGCGGCTACCTGGCGAGGCCGTTGACGCGTGTGCGCGGCGCGAGCTGCTGGAAGAGACGGGCCTGGAGTTGCCGCTCGAGTTGACCGAGTGTGGCTCGGCGGAGTGGCCGCATTACGTCGCGGAAGCACGCCACGGTGCCGAGATACGGCTGGATGCGGAGCACGACCGGTTCGAGTGGGTCACGGCCGACGAGGCGCCGATGCGCTGCCTGCCGGACCTGATGCGACTGCCGCTGCTGGCGGCGATCGAGCGCATCCACGGCTCGCGCGCGGTGGGCGGAGGCGCGTTCTACGATCAAGCGGCTGTCTTCGAGACGTACATGGCGCATCGCGCGCGGCCGGAGAGCCCCAACGAGGCCATTGAAGGCCCGGCCTTGCTCGACGTGCTCGGCGAGGTGCGCGGGCTGCGGGTGCTCGACCTGGGCTGTGGCGACGGCCGGTTTGGGCGGCTCCTTCTCGACCGCGGCGCCGCCGGCTATGTGGGCATTGACGGCTCGCGGCTGATGGTCGAGCGGGCTGCGCCCGGATTGAACGTCCGGCATGCGCGCATTGAGGAGTTCGCGGCGCCGGCGGCGAGCTTCGACGTCGTCGTTTCCAGGCTGGCGCTGCATTACGTCGAGAACCTGGCGCCGGTGTTTGACAAGGTGCGCGCGGCGCTGACACCCGTGGGGCGGTTCGTGTTCAGCGTGGAGCACCCGGTGATCACGTCGTCCGATCGCGCCTGGGGTGGGCGTGGCCAGCGCCAGGAGTGGGTCGTGGACGAGTACTTCGTCACCGGCCGGCGTGAGACGGACTGGCTCGGCGCGCGTGTGGTCAAGTTCCACCGGACCGTCGAGGACTATGTGCGGCTGGTCCAGTCCTCGGGCTTCTCGCTGGAGACGCTGCGCGAGCCTGGACCGACCCGGGCGGCCATCGCGTCCGAAGACGAGTTCCGCAGGCGCCAACGTATCCCGCTGTTCCTGCTCATCGCTGCGGCGGCGGATTGAGCTCCTTCTCGAGCAGCAGGGCGACCATTTTGGTCAGGCGGGCGATTTCCTCCTCGGCACGCACGTTCACCGCGTAGTCGGCCTGGGCGCGGCGGTCGGCGATGTCGCTCTGGCGGTTCTGGGCGATCATGACGAACGTCGACAGGAAGATCGCTTCGAGCGAGACGACCAGCGTGAGCAGCCCGAACGGGAACGGATCGAAAGGCACCAGACCAGCGCCCATCGCGACCAGGAGGCCGGCGTTGATCGCGATCCACAGTGCGAACCAGGTCAGATGCAGGTAGACGAAGCGCATCGACCCGGCGAAGTCGGTGATCATGCCGGCCACGCGGTTCTCGACCGACGCGTGCTGAAGGTGCTCGTCCTCGGTGATCGGCTTGGGCACATGCGCGCCGCCCGAGCGCTCCCACTCGAGGACGTGGTGGACGAAGTTCTGGAACGCATCGCTGCTCATGGCGTGCACTGTAGGCGCTGCTACGCTGGGCCGCGATGCGACCCGCGCTCGTCCACAACATCGCCGCGCTGCTCGGCGCGGGCTAGACCGCGCGGCGGCGGGCGCGCATCTCGCGGGCGGTGATGGGCGCGCCGCACTCGGTGCACGCGGGCACCAGGCTGGTGAGATGGCCGCATACCTTGTGCTGGAGCACGATTGGGCCGCCGGGCGCGTCGGCGACGTAGCGATCGCCCCACTGCATGAGCGCAATGATGACCGGGTACAGGTCGATGCCTTTGGGCGTCAGGTGGTACTCGAAACGGGGTGGGTGCGCTGCGTACTGACGCTTCTCGAGAATGCCGCCGTCGACCAGGCGCCGCAGGCGCGCGGCGAGGACGTTGCGGGCGATGCCGAGGTGCTCCTGGAGCAGATCGAAGCGATGCGCGCCGAGGAACATTTCACGCAGCACGAGCAGGCTCCACGTGTCGCCCAGCGCATCGATCGCCCGCGCAACCGAGCACGCGTGTCGATCAGCGAGCAGGTAGTCGGTCAATCGCCCTCCAGCGCGACTGTACCACCAGTGGGTTGCTCGCAGCAACTGACTCCCGTAGAGTGGGTTGCGATGCAAAACGGACTCGCCTCGCTGCGCGATTTCGTCACGCGCCTGGGGCGCGGTGAGGCGACGCCGCCGCCAATTGCCGAGCTCGTCGGTTTTCGCCCGGTGTCGGTTGATCCTGGCCTGGCGGTCTTCGAGCTCGACGCAGATCCCGCGCGGCACGCCAATCCGATGGGCACAGTGCACGGCGGCGTGCTGGCGACCCTGGCCGATACGGCGATGGGCATGGCCTACGCCGCGCAGCTCGAAGACGGCGAGACGTTCGCCACGTTGGAGCTCAAGATCAACTTCTTGCGACCGGTGTGGAGTGGGCGGCTTGTTGCGACCGGACGCGTGGTGCAGGCGGGGCGCACGGTCGGACTGACGGAGTGCGACGTCACGGACGAGGCGGGCAGGTTAGTGGCGCGCGCGAGCAGCACGTGCATGACCCTGCGCGGCGAGCGCGGCGCCGGCCGCTAGCTCAATCCGGCGATGACCACACCCTTCGATTCGAGGTAGTAATCGAGCGCCTCGGGGCCGTGCTCGCGGCCCAGACCGGATGCTTTGACGCCGCCGAAGGGCAGCTCGTCGTAGCCATAGTGGAGCGAGTTGACCCAGATATTGCCGACCTGGAGCTTGTCGATGGCTCTGTTGGCGGCGACCAGGTCGCGCGTCCAGATCGAGCCGCCCAGGCCATAGATGGTGTCATTGGCCATGTCGATGGCCTGGTCGAGGTCGGCGAAGCGGAACACCGGCAAGACTGGGCCGAAGACTTCCTCGCGCACGACCCGCGCGTCCTGGGGCGCGTTTTCGATCAGCGTCGGCAGATAGAAGTTGCCGTTGGTGAGTCCGTCGCTAGCGGGCCGTTGGCCGCCGACGAGCACCGTCGCGCCACGCCCGCGAGCGTCTTCGACTTGCGATTCGATCTCCTCGCGTTGGGACGCCAGGTGCAGTGGGCCCATGCGCGAGCTGCGCTCGGTGCCCGGGCCGACAGTCTTCTTTTCCAGGATGCCTTTGAGCTGCGCGACGAAGGCGTCATAGACCGACTCGTGGACGAAGACGCGCTTCACGCCCAAACACATCTGGCCACAATTGAAGAACCGGCCGACATCGGCGTTCTTGGCGGCGGTTTCGACATCGGCGTCGGCGCACACGATCATCGGATCACTGCCGCCCAGCTCGAGCGTGACGCGTTTGATCAGCGGCGCGGCCACGGACATCACGTGGCGGCCGACCTCCGTCGAGCCGGTGAACGCGATGCGCGGCACGCGCGGGTTCTTGAGCAGCTCCTCGCCGACGTCGCTGCCCGGGCCGGTGACCACGTTGACGGCGCCCGGCGGCAGCTGCTTGTTGCCACCGGCGTAGGTCGCCTCCTGGATGAGCTGCACGATGCGCAGCGTGGCCAGGGGCGTGGTTGAGGCCGGCTTGACGATGATGCTGTTGCCGGCCGCGAGCGCGGGTCCGACTTTGGTGCCCATCAACGTGAGTGGGAAGTTCCAGGGCACGATGGCGCCGCACACGCCGATCGGCTGTCGGACGACCAGTCCGTAGGCGCCCTTCTGGGGCAGCGGGACGTAGCTGCCGCGAACCTTGGATGCCAGGCCGGCATAGAACTCCAGACCGTGCACCAGGTGGTGAATCTCCAGGTTGGCTTCGAACAGTGTTTTGCCTTGTTCGGCCGTTAGAAGCTGGGCTATTTCGGCGGCGTTGGCTTTGATGCGCTCGCAGGCGTCGAACAGGGCCGCGCCACGGTCTTCGGCGGAGGTTTCGCCGAGGGCGACGAAGGCCTGCTCGGCGGCGGCGACCGCTTGCTGGACGTCGGCTGCTGTTCCTTTGGGCACGCTGTCCACGACTTCGCCGGTGGCTGGATTGCACACCTGGTAGGTGTTGCCCGATACGGAGCCAACCTGCTCCCCGCCGATGAGCATGTGCGCCATGGCTTCAACGGTACCTGACGGTGGAGGCTGCCTGGTCAGAGCGGCGGGCGGAAGGGCTACTCGTCGGGGACGAGCTCGAAACCGGCGGCGTACAGGGCGGCGTCCAGGCGCTCGATGGTGCGCGGATCGCCCGGATCGACGAACGCCGGATGATCGACCTGCCAGTTCGCGGCGCCGTGGAACTCGGCCTCGGCCCAGCCGACCTGTAGACCGTCGCGGGTGATGCGGTAGCGGTACTCGAACTCCATCTCCGACGTTACCGGGATGGTGGCATATCCGGCCGGCGGAACTGGAGCTCGAGGCGCAAACGTTTATTTTCCACGGCCGTTGGTCTGGAAGGCGCCAAAAGTGGTTGGGAAGCCTACTGAGCTGGGCCACGCGGTCGGCCAGCACGAGGGCAAAGTGGACATCGTCGACGGTATAGCGGCGATTGTGCTCGGGATTGGCGACAGTCAGTCGGCCGAGGAGGCGGCCGCTAGCGCGGATCCGGAATGCAGGGACTCCTCGGCCATGATTGTCTCGTCAGCGCTGATGGAGATGGTGCATCGGGCACCGAGGTAGGCCGATGCTTTGGCCAGGCTGTCCAGGACGTCGAGTGGGTTGGCAGCCGCCATCAGGGTCTCGCCCGCTTCGACCAGAAGCGCCAGTGCGGAGCTGGCTCGCGGCACGCGAGCATCGTAGCGGCGAGGGCGGGCAGTTCCTGCTAGTGGAAACCCCTGGTCTATGCGCCCTGAGGCGCTAGTCAGTCCACGGGACCGGCTTGGACCAGCCGTTGAAGTACGTGACTTCGGACGTCGGGCGGCGGTTGGTGGGACCAAAGTTGCCACGTGGGTAGCCGAGCGGAATGCACAGGTGGAACTCCATCTCAGCGGGCACCCCAAGCAGCGCGTTGACGCGCTCCATCACGGTCGGGTGCAGCGTGGTCGGGACTGAGCCGATGCCCAGTGCGCGCGCCGCGAGCATCAGGTTCTCCACAGCGGGGATGACCGAGCTGGCCTGGCCCTTGCCGGTGCTGAAGGCGAGCACGATGGCGGGCGCGTCATTGATCTCGTCGGCCAGCAGCGCCGCCGAGCGCGACGTCTTGTTGTCCTCGGGAATCTCCTCGCGCCGTGTCCAGGGCTGGTTCTCGTCGCGGCGCTTGGCCCACCAGGCCTCGTGGTACAGCTCGCCGAACTGCTCGATGACTTTACGATCGGTCAGGAGCAGGAAGCGGGCGGTCTGGCGATTGCCGCCGTTCGGCGCGCGTACGGCGGCCTCCACGATCAGATGCAGGTCATCCAGCGGAATCGGGTCTGGTCGGAAGCGACGAATCGACCGCATGGTGAAGATGGCCTCGCCGAGCGGCATCGCCAGTCGCGCACTGTCCATGCGCGCCATGGTATGAGGAAGGGTCATGCACGTACGGGACGTTTTGCTCGATGCCTTCGCGCGCATCGACGAAGAGGTGCGGCAGACGCTCGAGGGGCTGGACGGCGAACAGCTGGCATTTCGACCGCGCGAGCAGGCCAACTCGATCGCCTGGCTGGCGTGGCACCTGACGCGCGTGCAGGACGATCACGTGTCTGACCTGGCGGGGCTTGCGCAAGTATGGGTGGCCGATGGGTGGCATGCGCGCTTTGGCAAGCCGGCTGAGGCGGGTGATACTGGATTTGGGTACACGGCCGAGCAGGTCGCCGCTATCCGGCCCGCTGATCCGGGCGTGCTGCTGGAGTACTTCGGCGTTGTGCACGCGCGGACCGTGGAGTACGTGCGGCGGCTCGAGGCGAACGACCTGGATCGGGAGCTCGACGAGCCGCAGTGGCAGACGCCGGTCACGGTCGGCGTGCGCCTGGTCAGCGTCATCTCGGACTGCCTGCAGCACGTTGGCCAGATGGCGTACATCCGCGGGTTGATCGAGGATCGGCATTGGCTGCCGTACTGACGGCTTGCGCCGGCCGGACGAAGGCCCCTCACCCGCGCCCTCTCCCTCTCCCTCTCCCCGTGCGCGGGGCGAGGGAGCTCACCAGTCTGCGCGTGGAGCCAGGGACGGACCGTTACCGCCTCGCCCCATCGGGGGAGAGGCCGCCGCGGGCGGTTGAGGGGCCAAATCCGTGAGCGAGTCGGCGGCGTGGCGGGTTGTTTTGCGCGGGATCGTGCTGGCCTTTGCGCTGGTCGCGCTGGGCATGCTCCTGTTCCAGCTGCAAGCGGTCATCGTCCAGCTGGCGCTGGCGGTGCTGCTGGCGGCAGCGGCCAACCCGCTCGTGGATGGCCTGACCGTGTCGCGGATGGTGCAGCGCTGGCGCTGGCGACTGGGCCGCGGGCTCGCGGCGCTGCTGGTCTTCCTGGGCGGGCTGCTGGTGCTGGCACTGGGTATCGTGATCGTCCTGGCGACGGTCGGACCGGATGTTCGCGCCCTGGCGAACAACGCGCCGACGTACGTCGTCCAGGCCGAGCAGCTGCTCGCAGATGCCGCGATGGCCAATCCGGACCTGGCCGCGCGCATCAGCGATGCGCTGCCCTCGCTGCAGTCCGCGCTCGGCGGAGCGGTTGCGCTGCTTGGCCAGGCGTCACGCCTGCTCGTGGTCGCGACCGGTCTGCTGAGTGGACTGCTGTACCTGGTCTTTACGCTGATCCTGGCGCTGTATCTGACGATCGACGGCGACCGGATCCGGCGCTATCTGATCACGTTTTTGCCATTCGATCGCCACGAACAGGCGCTCATTGTCACCGAGCACATCGGCGTCCGCCTGGGTGCCTGGGCGCGCGGTGAAGCGCTGCTCGGCGTGATCATCGGCGTCATGACCTGGATCGCCGCGCTCGTCCTGGGTTTGCCATACGCCGGTGCGCTGGCGCTGGTCTCGGCCATCGGCGAGCTCATCCCGAACCTCGGTCCGATCGTGGCCGCGATTCCATTGATCGTGGTTGGGTTCCTGTCATCCCCGACACAGGGCGTGCTCGCGTTGATCGCGGCGGTGCTCATCCAGCAGCTCGAGAACAACCTCATCGTGCCGCGCGTGATGTCGCGCGCGGTTAATCTCCATCCGGTGGCGGTCATGCTGGCGATCCTGGCCGGCGGCGAGCTGCTCGGCATTCCGGGCGCGCTCATGGCAGTGCCCTTTGTCGCGTCGCTGTCAGTGATCGTGGATGAGATCCAGCGCGAGCGGATGGAGAAGCGTCTGAACGTGCCTCAGGACGAGCGGGCGGCGGCGAAGACGAGCTCCAGCTTGAGCTGATCTTCGATGCTCAAGACCGGACCGGCCTTGGGCGGGGTCATGCCGAAGTCGGTGATCTGGACCGTCGTCGTCGCGTTGCCGGTCATTCCGCCGTCGCCGAAGGTGGCCGTGACATCCCAGGTCACCGGCTTGGTCACGCCGTGAACGGTGAGATCGCCGAGGAGTTGAAACGTCGCAGAGCCCGAGGTGGGCAGCGGCGACGACAGCCCCTGGACGCTCTTGGGCACGAACGTGGCCATTGGAAATTGACGGGTATTGAGCGTTTCGCCCTTGATGAAGTTGTCGCGCCGACCCTCGTCACTTTGCAGCGCGGTCAGGTCGACGGTGATCTTGGACTGCTCGTCGATCGGATCGCCGGTCGGGTCGAGGACGATGGTGCCGGTGACCTTCTTGCTGGTGCCGACGGCTTCGCTGGGCAGCTGGCGGCCGACGAGCGTTTCGCGCGCACGGTAACTCGCCTGACTCTGGGCGCCGTCGAGGACGAGCTTGACGTCCTGGCCGGTGCTGGGTGCCGCGGCTGCCGCTGGTGCGCTTGCTGATGTGGCGGTGGTGGGCGCAGTTGCGGCGGCGGTTGGTGCCACCCCGACCGCGCCAGTGGGAGTGGGCTTGGCCGGCACCGCGGTGGGCGGCGTCGTCGGGACGGGTGCAGGGGCGACCGTTGGCGGCGCCGGCGCGCTGGTGGGCTGAGTCGTCGTCGTCGCGGCGCCGCAAGCCGTCAGGACCAGCGTCCCGACAACACATGCGGCAGTCAGGCACTGCTTGAGCATTGCCCAGACCGTAAGGGTTGAAGCTTGGATTCAGCTTGAAAGCCGGCGGCTCAGTTACTCGGGCCAGTGGTGATGATGGCCGTTCTGCCTACTTTGGTCCGACTCGATCTTCGCCAGGGCAGTCACAGCCGAGTCGCCAGACTCGATCACACGCCGTAAGCCGGGCAGATACTTGTCCGTGACCGCGACGTTGTCCCAGACCAGTTGGCGGAGTAGCGCTGCGCTCAGGCGGTCGCCTTTGACGTCGACGCTGGTTTTGTAGCGAACTTCGCCATCATCCAGGTCGAGCTCGAAATTGCCCATGATCAACCCGTAGTTGGCGCGGGTGATGAATGCCATGGTCTCGGCTCGGCGCGGCTCGGGCGCCGTGAGGCAGGTCGAATACACGACGACCTGCTGCTCGGCCTCGCGGGTGCCGCTGAACGCAGGCCACTCGCCGCTTTCGCCACGCGCCCGAATGCGTGCCAGGTGCTCGCCCGGCACCGGCTCGGGCGACCAGCCATCCTCAGTCAGAAAGTCGACGACGAGGTCGAACAGCGACGCGAGGGGCACACTACAAGCGTAGCGTAGGTGTCTACTACGGCTCGGTATTTGGAGTGCGGATCGTCGTCGGCGCGTTCGGCGAAAGCCGAGGTCGTACGGACCGCATATGTGCAGGAGTGCATGTTTGGATCGGCGTGGCCCCCGGCGTACAGTGGCCACAGGCCCATGGCCATGCTGACTGCAATTCATTCTGAGGACGCACGCCCGCGTGTCTTCTTGCTCGAGCCGAACACTGGTCTGCGGCGCGCCATCATCGACGTCCTGAGCGCGGACGACTTCGACGTTGAGCAGTGCGAATCACTCGATCAAGTGCTCGCCCGTACGCGTGGCCACCACAACGTTGCGCTGGTCGCCTGGCAGAGTATGGAGGGCCTGCTCGCGGACGAGCATCGGCATCATCTGCTGGAGCTGACGCATCGACTGCGTCTGGTCTTGATGGTGCCGCGCCGTTGGCAGCAACTGCTGGATCAGTCCGAGTTCGGACTGGCCGGCATCATCGCCAAACCGTTCGATGCCGACGAGCTGCTCGCGAGCTTGCGCCAGGCGATGGACAGCGGCCGCGAAGCTCCGGCCCAGCTTGCTGATTAGCCAGTACTAGCCCACGCGGGCGCAACCACGTCATGCGCGGCCCACGTGTGCCGCAGCGCGTCGAGCGGCGGTGCATCGGGCTGCGCTTCGGCCCACGCCGCCGCCTCCGTGACCTCGTCGGCGATCTGCTGCTCGAGCTCGTCCAGGTCGACGCCTTTGTTGTGCACCAGCATCTGGCGCACCAAGGCGATCGGGTCGCGTTGGCGCCACTGCTCCACTTCGGAGCGCTCTCTGTAGCGTGTGTCATCGTCGTTGGACGTATTGGGCATGTAGCGGTAGGTGCGCGCCTCCAACAAAGACGGCCCGTCGCCCGCCCGAGCACGCGCGACCGCTTGCCGCGCCGCGGTGTAGACGGCCGGCAGGTCCATCCCGTCGACCGACACGCCCGGCATGCCATAGCCCGCCGCGCGGGTCGAGAGGTCGGTCACCGACGACTCGAGCCGCAACGGCACCGACTGCGTGTACAGGTTATTTTCCACGCAAAACACGACTGGCAGCTTGTGAATGGCCGCGAAGTTCATCGACTCGTGGACTTCGCCCTTCTGCGCACCACCGTCACCGAAGGCGATCCAGACCACCGCTGACGAACCAAGTTGGCGGCTGGCGTACGCTACGCCGACGGCATGGCTCACGACATTCGGCTGTGGCCCCTCCTGCGAGATGATGCGTCGCTCACGTGAGCCCCAGTGCGCGAATGGCTGGCGCCCGCCAGTACATGGGTCGGCCGCGCGGCCGAAGTAATGGGCCATGACCTCGCGCGTGTTGAGTCCCCAGGCAAGGCAGGCGGTCATGTCGCGGTAGTGCGGTGCGAGGAAGTCCTGCTCGAGATCGACGGCGAGCCCGGCCGCGGCGCCGATCGCCTCGTGGCCGGCGGGTGAGACCACGAAGTGGCCCTTGCCCTGGCGTCGCAGCTGCCACAGCGTCTCGTCGATTCGCCGCGCGGTCAGCATCCAGCGATATGCGCGTTGGAGCTGGTGCGCGTCGAGCGAGGTGGCCCGTTTGCGTTGCGCCACTGTATGCGAGCATAGCGCGCGTATGCGCGTCGCCGTTGCGGCTGCTTGGCCGCGGATGTTTCCGGGCGCCCGCGTGGGCACGCTTATGGTGGGAAACGCAGCCAACGTCTCAGGCGCCGACGGATTGGACCGTCATCTCGCACAACTTGCCGACGGGCTGCGCCAGCGCTACGCAGGTTTCGATCGCGCCCGGCTGGCCGAGCTGCCGACGATCCGCGCCTACCAGCAGCACTATCGTCAGTTTGGCCAAACCTATCACTTGCTGGCTCAGCTCGAGTCAGTGGTGCTCAAGGGCCGCGAGCTGCGCAGCCCAGGCGGCGCCCTGGTCACGGCGATGTTCGCCGCCGAGATTGACAACCTGCTGCTCACCGCCGGGCATGACGCGGACATCGTGGCGGGCGCGGCTGAAATCGACGCCGCGCGCGACGGCGAGCAGTTCGTCAGCATCAGCGGCCGGGACGTCGCGCTCAAGCCGGGCGATATGGTGATGCGCGACGCGCTCGGCGTGATCTCGGCCGTGCTGAACGGGCCGGATCAGCGCACGCGGCTGCTGCCTACGACGACGCGCGCGCTGTATATCACGTACGTGCCCGCGGGCATCGCCGACACACTGGTTGATAAACACCTCGACGACATCGTGCGCCTGGTCCGGCTCGCGCAGCCGGAGGCGGACGTCGAGGCGCGCGCGATCTACCCGGCCTGAGCCTCCTGCCAGGCGTCCAGCAACACTTTGGCTACGCGCCCTGCCGCGGCCACCGTTCGACCATCCGCATCGTCCGCGGTCGCGAGCACCTTGAGCCGCCCTTCGAAGGTTGGGCCGTCGGGGTCGTTCATGATCGTGGAATGCAGGATCTCGAGGGACGCTGCCTGGGCGGCGGGGAGGAGCTCCTCGTCACCCAGCAGCAACAGTTGTTCTTGACAGAACTCGCGGGGCGTCACAACCCGCGCAGACTGACCTCAGGGCCTCCCCAGAAGCCCGGCGGCGCCCATCGCACCGAGGCCGAGCGCGGCCAGCAAGATGCCGATGACCGTCAGGACCACGATCAAGGCAATGATCCCGACGATGATGGTGCCGACGGTCTTGCCGTTGCTGATGTCGAGCGCCTGGCGAGTAGCGATGAAGCTAGCCACGAGGATCCAGATGCCGGCTACGGCGCCGACCAGGGGGCCGAGGACCGGGATGAAGGCGAGGATCGACAGCACGCCGGGGCTTTCGGCGAAGCCGAGGGTGCGCAGCAACTCGCCGTAGGTTGCCGTGCCACCGAAGAACCGCGTGCCGACGAAGTAGATTACGAACGACCAGACCGCCCAGCCGATGAGAGCGCTGACGATGCCGCCGATGAGACTACCAATCAGATTGCCACCGGCCTGGTTCATCGAAGCGGCAATGCCACTACCAATGCCCGATGCAAGTGACACGATGACCACCACGGTCAAGGCCTGGGTGGTCGCCGTTGTATCGGCTTCGACCTCCTCGTACAGGGGAACACTCAAGCGCGCCGCGCGCATCATTCGATCCGGCAAACTGGCCGAAGTCGCCGCTAACGCCATTGGGTTTAAATCTCCTTCTGGTGCACCAGTAGAACACCACGCCCGGGCACGCGCCTATAGAACATATATTCTATACTGTGCGACGTGGCCCGCTGCCCACATTGTCTCGAGCTCGAAGATGAGGTCGAAGCGCTGCGCTTGCGCCTGTCGAACATGGGCCAGTTCGTCGTCTACTCGCCGGGGCCCAATCAGAATCCCAATTGCGAGCACGAGCTCGCGCGCTGGCTAGCCATCAACCCGAGTGCCGATGCCGCGGCCGGCTTCCGCGCCGGCTGGTCGCGCCTGGCGCGCTTCATCTCGGCGCGCCTGCGTGACTGGGAAGCGCGCTGGTTTCGCATGGCGCGCGAGAACGAAAGCCTGCGCTCACGCATTGGCGTGCTGCTGGCCGAGATCTCGCGTTTGCGCGACCCCGGCTAGAGTCTTCTTTGGTAGTGGCTAGAGTTTTCTTTTTGGTAGTGGCTAGAGTTTTCTTTGGTAGTCGCAAGCCTGCGGGCTCGCTCCCCAGGGGCGCTGCCCCTGGACCCCGCTCCGCGAGGACGCTGACCTCCCCTCCGAGCGGGCGCTGGGCTCAGCGGCGGGCGGTCGGAGATGGCGTGGCTGCGGGTGCGGCCGTGAGCGCTCGCGTCGTGGCGGTGGTTGGCGGGACCGTCGTTGGGGTGGCCGGGCGTGCAGTCGGGGCGGCACTTGTTGCCACGGCGGTGGGCGGCGCGGCTGTTGGCGGCACGGCGGTCGGCACAGGCGTGGCCGTCGGTTCGGGCTCTGGTGTGGGCGTGGGCCTGGGTGTCATGGTTGGTTTTGGATCGCGCCACGTCGGCGGCACGGTCCGTTGGGGCTGGGGCGGGATACGTGGTCGATCGGGGTCGGTCGGCAGCGCCTCAAAGTACGTGTGCGCGACCAGCGCCACGCGCGCGATCGCGGCCGCCGCCGCGGCTTCGTTCGACGTATCGGAAACAAGGGCGGCCACGGCCACCGTGCTGCTCGGGCCATAGATGACGCCCACGTCGTTGACGACACCCGGCAGATTGCCCGTCTTGTGCGCCACGCGCACGTCGCTTGGCAATAGTCGCGGCAGACGATCGTTGACCCGCTGGCGCAGCAACAAGTGCAGCATCTCCGCGCTCGCGTTGGGCGAGACGGCGTCGCCACGCGCAACCGGCTCGAGCAGCGACACCATGTCCAGCGCCGAAGTCGTCATGCGCTCCAGGCTGTAGTGCGTGGTGTCCATGCCGAGCGCCGCGATGTCCCGCGTGATTCGAACGGCACCGACGCGACTGCCGAGCATGATCGCCGACGCGTTGTCGCTGATGGTCACCATGCGCTCGAGCGCTTCGGCGACGCTCAGCGATTCGCCGGCATTGGAGGCAAGCTCCATAGTGCCGGCGTCGAAGGCGAGCGCCTGGTCGGTCACGGGCAGTTGCTCGCCGAACGAGAGTCCTGCGTCGAAGACCGCGTACATGACCGTCAGCTTGAACAGGCTCGCCGCCTCCATCTCACGAGCGCCGTCGAGAACGGCGCCGCGGCCGCTGCCCAGGTCCTTGACCGTGACGCTCACGGCTCCTTCGACGCCCACCAACGCCTGATCAAGCTGTCCCACGAGGACCGGATCGACGTCGATGCCGGCCGCCGAGGCATCCCATCGGCGCAGCGTGGGCATCGGTGTCGGCGCCGCGGTTGGGGTCGCTGTTGGCTCACCCGTGGGCAGCGTCTGGGCCATGTTCAGCTCGGGCACTGGCTTGCCGGCTTCGCCGGGCGCGGTCGTCGCGGTGGCGAGGACCAGGCGCGCCACGGGCTGTCTCTGGGCGTCGGTCTGCGTTGATCCGAGTGGCAGCTTGTCGCGTGCCCAGAATGCCACTCCGCCGATCAGCGCGAGCACCGCCAGCAGGGCAAGGACGCCCGATGGGAGGCGATGACTGTCGCCCGCGGAGGGCGACCTGCGCCGCGCGTAGCCGCGGCTGGCAAATGGGCGGCGCGAAGGCATCCGGCGGGCGCAGTATAACCGGCGCCCGCCGGATCTTCGTGTGGGCCGCGCTGCGGGTTATGCCGTGCGGCGGCGAATCAGGACGCCCGCGCCAAGCAGCGTAAGACCCGCCAGGAGACCCGCTGCGCCGAGCGGCACGATCGTGTCGGCGTCACCGGTGCGTGGCAGGGCGCCAGGCACTTGCGCGGCGCCTCCCGCGCCGGCGCCGGCGACCGTCAGCGTGCCGACCATGCCGTTTTGCCGATGCATGCCGACAGGGCACCACACGTCGTAGCGGCCAGGAGCCAGGTTGACGGTACCGGTGAAGTTCTGGCCGCCTGCGACTGGGCCGTCGGACTTGACATCCATCGAGACGCCGTTGCCTTCGATGTGCACGTTGTGCGGGAATTGCCCGCCGTTCTGGAGCGTCCAGCGCGACGCGCCGGCCGACACCACCATATTGGCCGGATCAAACTGGAACTCGGTCATGACCAAAGTTGCCGCGCTCTGCGCATAGACCACCGCTGCGGCTGACGAGCCGATCGTCAACAGCCCGGTCGCTAACAGAACCAGTCCGAGTCGTCCCATGCTCAGCTTCACAGGTACCTCTCAGGTGCTGAGTTCGGGAGACCCTGCCTCCCGTAGTTGATGTACGGACAGGCAGTCTTACGTGGTTTGAAATGGGCCGCCTTGACGTTTGTGGGCCACCGCGCCTTTGGGTCGGGGGAGCCTGCGGCCCACTCGTGTTGCGACCCGGAAAGGTGATCCCCCACAGACGTTAATGCTGGGTTAGTTGGGGCGGGATTGGCCTTTGACTTTGTAGTCGTCGGCGTCGGCGCGGTCTTCGTCGGGGCCGTTGCCAGTGGTGGCGTGGTTGCTCTGGGTGTCGGGTACTTCGATGTCGTCGGTGACGTAGTGGCCGCCTCGGTTGGGGGTGAGTTGGGCGGTGGCGGCGGCGATGTTGATGGGTTTGAGTTTGCGGCGCATGAGCGACGGCGGTGCACGTGGTGTGCCCACAATACGCGTGTGCAGCAGGAGTTTGAGCGCAGCAAGTTCATTCGATCCATCAGGTCGGTGCGGCGGTTCTCGGCCAGGCCGATTTCGGACGAGGTGCTTCAAGACATCGTGGACACGGCGCGTTGGACGGGCTCGTCCAAGAACACCCAGCCGTGGGAAATCATCGTGATCAAGGACCCACAAGCGCTGAAGCAACTCGCAGAGTGCGGGACCTTTGCCGGGCACCTGGCCGGCGCGCCGGTGGCGATTGCGCTGGTCATGGACGACGACAAGCGCGGCCTCGACGAGGGCCGCCTGGCCCAGACGGTGATGCTGGCGGCGTGGGCGCACGGCGTCGGCTCGTGCATCGGCACCCTGCAGCCCGAGGACAACGTCCGGCGCGCCAGGGACCTGCTCGGCGTGCCGCCGGAGCGTGGCCTCCGGACCACGATCTCGCTCGGCTACCCGGCTGACGAACGCGCGCTGCGTCGCAGCCTGGAACAGCCAGGCAACACGACCGTGCCGATTGGCCGCATGCCAACGCGGGACTTCGTGAGCTGGGAGCGGTTCGACCAGCGCTAAAGACGGCCCGCGGGTCCGCACGGCAGGACGTGACCCGACCCAGGGGTCCCAACCACGCGGTCATGTTCGTAGACCAGCTCGCCGCGGCGGACAGTGAGCACGGGCCAGCCGGTGACCTGCCAGCCCTCATAAACCGAGTAGTCGGCATTCGAGTGCAGCATGTCGGCGCGGACGGTGCGGGTCAGCTCGGGGTCGAGGACGACGACGTCGGCGTCGCTGCCCACGGCGATACTGCCCTTACGGGGATAGAGACCGAACAGGCGTGCGGCATTGCCCGAGGTCAACGCAACGAACCGCTCGAGCGAGATGCGGCCATTACGCACTCCTTCGGAGTAGAGCATGGGCAGCATGAGCTGGAGGTTTTCGACGCCCGGGCGCAGGTTTGAGACGTTCAACGCCGGGTCGAGTTTGGCGGCGAGGGACCACGGCGCGTGGTCGGTACACACGGTGCTGATCGCGCCGCTGGCCAGGCCGGCCCACAGCGCGTCAACATCGGCCGCGGTGCGCAGTGGGGGTTGGCCGACGTACCGGCCGGACTCCTCCTCGAGCAGGCGCTCGTCGGTCAGGTGCAGGTAGAGCGGCCGCGTCTCGACGTACACGGGCACGCCTCGGGCACGCGCCTCGACGCATACGTCGAGGGCGCGCTGGCTCGACAGGTGGACGATGTACACCGGCGATCCAGTGGCTTCGGCGAACGCCACGGCGCGTTGCGTGGCGACGACTTCGGCGAGCACTGGGCGGCTCGCGCCGTAATGGCGGAGCGACGTTTGGCCAGCCTCCACTAGCCGACCGGTCGCGTGGTCGATCAGCGCCTGGTCCTCGCAATGCAGCATGGTCATCAGGCCGCTGGCGCCGGCCACGCGGATGGCTTGCAGGAAGGCGCCGACGCCGGCGTCGAAGCGTGTGTTGGGCAGGAAGATCTTGATGCTGCTGCAGCCGTGTTCGGGCAGTCGTGCGAGTTGCTCCAGCGTTGCCCTCGAGACCAACCCGAGCACCGGGTGCAGGAACACGTCCGCAATCGCTTGCGCCGAAGCCAGCGCGGTCTCGCGCTCCAAAGTCGCGAGCGGGAGCTCATCAGGCAGCGGAAACGACATGTTGCCGACCGTCGTGATGCCGCCCGCGAGCGCGGCCGCCGAGCCGCTGGTGAAGTCGTCGACCCAGGCTGGTTCGCCCTTACGTCGGACGGGGTTCGACAGATGAACATGTGCGTCGACGCCGCCGGGCAGCACCAGCTTGCCGCGCGCGTCAATCTCACGTTGTGCCTCGAACGAGCCGCCGATCTGGACGATCTTGCCCTGGTCGATGCCAAGGTCAACGGCCACGCCGACACCGCCGAGAAGGCCGCCGCGGAGCGCGAGCTCCAGGCTCACCCGATCGTGCGCCGCAGAAAGTCCAGCGCGTTCTGGCCCGCGATCTTGTGAATGTCCTGGTCCGAGTAGCCGCGCGCGATCAAGCCGCGCACGATATTCGAGCCGTCGGCAGGCGATTCCAGACCGTCCAGGTACGGCGCCGGCAAGGACGCGGGTGCGTTGCGCCCGAGCAGCACGCGGTGAAAACCCACATGGTCGCCGATCTGGGTGTCGGTGCCGATGCCCACATGGTCCACGCCGACCAGCTTGACGAAGTAGTCGTAATGATCGAGGACGCAGTTGATGTCTTGCTTAGGGTCATCGCTGAGGGAGTTCGGGACGGCCGTTACGCACAGCAAGCCGCCCTTCGCGGCACACGCCTCGAGCTCCTTGTCGAACCGCGATCGAGGGGTGGGCCGAATCGAGTGCGCCGCGTTGTGGCTGAACAACACTGGAACCTGGCTGCGCTCGATCGTCTCGAGCGCGGTCTGCGAGCCCGCGTGCGACAGGTCGATGGCCATCCCGAGGTCGTTCATGCGCCGCACGACTTCGATGCCGAAGTCGCTCAGGCCGCAATCGGTCCGCTCGTACTGGCCGTCGCCGATGACGCTCTTACGCATGTAGGTCAGCCCGGCCAGGCGCACGCCGATGCCGTACAGCACGTCGACCTGATGCAGCTTGGGATCGATCGACAGGTGCTCGACAGTCGGCAGCCAACCGACCGCGCCGCGTTGTCTGGCGTCGAGGATGTCCTGGGTGCGGGTGATCTTCGCGACGCCGTCTTGCTTGTGGATGTCGGCGAGCATCATGCCGATCTCGTCGACGAGATCGCCGAAATGACTGAACGAGGCGTCGGGCTCCTTGCCGAGACACGACAGGAGATTGGCCGTGGCGACTGTGCTCCAGCCGCCGTGGCAAACCGCCTCGAAGCCCCACGTGTAGGCGTTGCCGCGGAAGTAATTGGGCATCTCGGTCGCGTCCGCGGCGAGCACCATCGGATGCTGGTGCATGTCGATCAGGACGAGATCGGCCATCAGGCGCTCGAAGCGGCGCTCCTGCTCGGCATCGAGCGGCACGCGCATCGACGGCACGCGACCCACTTGCGGCGCTAGCGGAATAGGCGAGAGCACGGTCGGCATCGCAGGGCAGGTTACGGTAATACCGATGCGGCGGAGCACGCACTTTCTGCAGTTCTCGGCGCCGGAGTTGGGCCCACCGGCGTTCGAGCCGCTCGGCTCGGCGGACGTCATCGCCCGCACCAACAGCGCAGTGCGGCTGAGCGCGGGACGCGCGACCGTCGATGTCGCGGCGCTGGCGCCGGACCTGTTTCGGGTCGGGCTGTTCGGCGATGGCCGGCCGGTGAGCTTTCGCTCGGAGGCGGTGGCCAAGACTGAGTGGGCGGCGTGCGACGTGGCGGTGTCCGCCGATGGCACCTCGATCGAGACAGGGGAAGCCGCAGCAGTCCTGGAACTGGACCCGCTGCGGATCGGGTTCAAAGACGCGCGGGGCCGGCAGATAGCCGTCGACGATCCAAAGCTGGGCTTGGGCTTCGCGCCGATCGGCGCCGCGGTCGACCCACTCGGCGACCCCGCTCGCGTATACAAGCGGCACCTCCCCGGAACGCATTATTTCGGCTGCGGCGAACGCACCGGCGGTCTCGATAAGACCGATTCCCACCAGGTGTTCTGGAACATCGATCCGCCGATTGGCCATACCGCCGCGCTCAACAACCTGTACACGTCGGTGCCCTTCGTGCTGGCGATAGAAAACGGCCAGGCCTGGGGCATGTTCGTCGACAGCGGCTATCGCATCGAGTTCGATCTCGCCAGCGAAGATCCAGCACGATGCGGCTTCGCGGTCGACGGTGGACCGCTCATCTACTACGTCGTCACCGGACCCACCCCGACGAAGGTCCTCGAGCGCTTCACCGAGCTCACCGGACGCATCTGGCTGCCGCCACGCTGGGCACTGGGCAATCACCAGAGTCGCTGGGGCTACCGCTCCGCCGACGAGATCCGCGAGTTGGCGCAGAGGTTCCGTCTGCGCGGCCTGCCGCTCGACGCACTCTATCTCGACATCGACTACATGGACGGCTACCGCGTCTTTACCTGGAACAAGGAGCGGTTTCCCGACCCCAAGGCCCTCGCCGACGATCTCGCCACCGTCGGCGTCAAGCTAGTCACGATCGTCGACCCTGGTGTGAAGGTCGACGAGAGATACGACGTCTACAAGGCTGGCCGCGAGCAGGACCTGTTCTGCAAGACGTTCCTGGGCGAGGAGTACCACAACGTGGTCTGGCCAGGGATGTGTGCCTTTCCTGACTTCACGAACCCACGCGCGCGTGCTTGGTGGGCGGATTTGCACCGCGTGCTACTCGACGCGGGCGTGGCCGGTATCTGGTGCGACATGAACGAGCCGACCGTCTTCGTCCCGACGCCGCAGAGTTTCCCAGAGGACATCGCGCACCACGGCGACGGCGAGGCGCAGCTCCACGCCCAGATGCACAACCTGTATGGGCAGCTCATGGCCCGCGCCGGATATGAGGGCATGCGCCGCGCGCGACCGGGCAAGCGTCCGTTTGTGATTTCGCGCTCAGGTTTCGCCGGGCTGCAGCGGCATGCCCTGCACTGGACGGGCGACAACTCCTCGTGGTGGGAGCATCTGTATATGTGCATGCCCCAGCTCCAGAACCTCGGGCTGTCCGGGTACGCCTGGGTCGGCGTGGACATCGGCGGGTACGCTGGCGACGCGACGGGCGAGCTGCTCGCGCGCTGGACGGAATTCGGCATCTTCCAGCCGTTCTGTCGTAATCACGCAGCGTGGGATACCCACCCGCAGGAGCCGTGGGCGTTCGGCGCCGAGTACGAAGCGCTCATCAAGGAGTCGCTGCTGCTGCGTCAGCGGCTCATCCCGTACCTGTACACGTTGTTCGAGGAGGCACAACGCACCGGCGCGCCAATCCTGCGCCCGCTGCTCTTCGAATGGCCGGACGATGCGACGACGTTCGCGACGGACGATCAATTCCTGCTCGGTCCAGCGCTGCTGGTGGCGCCGATTGCGCGGCCCGGCACGGAGCACCGCCACGTGTACATCCCACGCGGGACGTGGGTCCACTACTGGACGGGCGAGCGGATCGTCGGCCCCAAGCACATCCTGGCCCATGCGCCGCTGGGCCAGCCCGCACTCTACGTGCGCGCCAATACGCCCATTCCCATGCAGCCGCCGCTGGTGTTTGAAGGCGAGCGGCTTGCCGATCCGCTGACGTGGCTGGTGTGTGCCGCTGATGCCGAGGCTGGCGAGTTTACGCTGTACGACGACGCAGGCGATGGGTATGCCTACCAGCAGGGCGAGTTTCTGCGTTCACGCGTGTCGTGCGCAGGCGGGCTGAGCATCGAGCTGGATGCACCGACCGGGTCGTATCGGCCCGGCTACCAGCACGTTGAAGTGGATGTGCGCGGCCTGACGGCGGTGACGGCGGTGCTGGTTGATGGCCAGCCGGCAGCCGACTGGGCGTTCGACGATGGGCGGCTGATCGTGCGGCTGCCGTTCACGGCCACAGCGCGGCGGCTCGAAGTTCTGGGTCGTCTACGATGAGCGGCATGTCGTCCGCAACACGACCGCGCGTGTTCGTCTCTCGACGCATCCCGGCCGAAGGCCTTGATCGTTTGACCGCCGCCACTGACGCTGACATCTGGCCCGAGGACCTGCCGCCAGAGCGAGCAGAGCTGCTAGGTCGGGTCGAGGGCATCGACGGCCTGCTGTCGCTGTTGACCGATCGGGTGGACGACGAGCTACTCGATCGTGCTGGACCGCAGCTCAAAGTCGTCGCCAACTATGCCGTTGGCTACGACAACGTCGATGTTGAAGCGTGCTCGCGGCGCGGTGTGGCGGTCGGTAATACGCCTGGCGTGCTGACCGAGACGACGGCCGACTGCGCGTTCGCGCTGCTGATGGCCGCCGCGCGGCGCATCCCCGAGGGCTATGACTACGTTCGCCAGGATCGCTGGAAGACGTGGGGACCGTTGTTGCTGCTTGGGCCGGACGTGCACCATGCCACGCTGGGCATTGTCGGGTTTGGCCGCATCGGGCGTGAGGTGGCCAAACGAGCGCGCGGGTTCGACATGACGGTGCTGTACCACGACGTGTACCCAGCGTCGCCCGAGGACGAGGCGCGCCTCGGAGCTCGTCGCGTCGAGATGGACGAGCTTCTCGCAGGGTCCGACTTCGTGACGCTGCATGTGAATCTGACGCCCGAGACGCACCACCTGATGAATGCGGCGGCGTTCGCGAAAATGAAGTCCTCGGCGATCTTGATCAACGCGGCCCGTGGGCCGGTGATCGATCCTCAGGCGCTGTACGACGCACTCAAAAACGGCGTGATCGCCGCCGCGGGGCTCGATGTGACCGAGCCGGAGCCGATGCCCGGCAATCATCCATTGCTCACGCTGCCGAACTGCCTGGTCGTGCCGCACATCGCCTCGGCCTCATATCGCACTCGTGGCGAGATGGCGCGCATCGCCGCCGAAAACATCCTGGCCGGCGTCCAACGGCAGCCATTGCCGGCGTTCGTCAACCCCGAGGTCTTCGCGGCGCGCAGTTAGCGAATCGCTACCCCTGCTTCACTCCGGCTTTCCGCCTTCGGCGGCTGCGCGGGCGACCATTTCGTCATTGCGGAACCGATCACGCGGCGGCTTCGGGCGTTCGGCGGGCGTTTGGGCGTGGCCGCGCCTCAGGTGGGCGGGGTATACAGCGACTGGAAGGTGCCGATGTGCGGGTAGAGCTCGGCCGAGACGGCGCTCAGGATCTGCCTCAGATGATCCAGGTCGTGGTAGGCCCACTCGGCGATGTAGGTATCGACCGAGATCTCGCCGAAGCGGGGATGGTGCACTACGTGCTGGCGCTGCTCGGCCGTCACGTGCGTCAGCCAGGTCAAGTTCTCGGCGCGAGCTGACGACCACTCACCGAGCATTTGGCCAACGTCGCCTGGTTCGGGCGGGCTCGCGGGACTGGCCTCATAGCGAACGCCGTTTTCGGCGACGGCGCGTTTGATGCGCGGCCCCATGGTCTTGGTCTCGCTGTGCAGCAGGTGCGCCAGCACTTCGGCTGGCGACCACGCCTCACTCGATGGTCGAGTCGTATCGGGCGGCAGGTGCACAACGACGGCGCCCAGTACCGCGGGCGTGGCCGACAGGATCTCGAGTGAGCGATCGAACGTCGATGCGGCCATAGCTCGGGATTCTATGTGAGACCGTCCAGGCCGGCGGTCCAGGCCACCGCCCGCCTGGGCACCGTGCGTTCGGCGTCGGTGCGCGGCTCGTCCTTGAAGCGGTAGTCCTCCTTGCGCACGACCTCGGCCAACTCAGCCAGGAGCCGCACTGCTACTTCGCGGGCTCGCGCCATCAGCGGCTCGGCGCGTCGACCGCCGCGTTCCACGGCGCGCTTGGTATGTGGCAAGCACAGCCCGTCCGACCCCGCCAGCGCTGTCGCAACTGCATCGGAGCCGAGGCCCTCCAACAAGGAGTCAAGATAGCGATCCTGCGCCTCGAGCTCGGCGCGGCACGCGACGCACACAACGTCCCGACTGCGTCCGCCGAACAAGCCGGGCAGCATGCCGCGCGACGCGGGCGCATCCGAAAGCTCACGTAGGGCCGCCGTGACGGCGTCGGTGTAGATCAGAGCGGTTCCAAGCACGTTGCCACTCATGTGCAACCAGCGCTGGGCATGCGCTGGGCAGAAGCCCCGCGAGGCACGTAATTCGGCGCGCAGCTCGAGGTCGTTGACCTGCTCGTATGCGAGCGCCTTAAGGAAGCGGGTGACCGAGCGCTGTGTCAGGTGACACACCGCGCAGCCAGGGCGCGCCAGCGCGTGCTGTACCTCAGCGGTGGTGCCCTCGGATGCGGTGGACCGGCGCATACGTGTACAAGAAGCTTAGTGCCCAGCGCTGAGCGTCCCTCGGGTCAGCAGGTCGAGCTCCGCCACGGATCGCAGCGCGCCATCGTCGTCGAGGTGGGCGGCGGCCTGCGCTCATATTCGGTTGACGATCGCGCGGTGCTCGACGGCTACGCGGTCGATCGGATGGCCGACGGAGGCCGCGGTCAGCCGCTGCTGCCGTGGCCGAATCGCCTCGCCGATGGCCAGTACACCTGGGACGGTCGACACCTTCAAGTGCCGATCGACGAGCTCGGCCGGCGCAACGCCAGCCATGGGCTGACGCGCTGGCTCAACTGGAGCATCCGTCGCCAGTCCAAAAAGGCCGTGACGATGCAACACGTGATACATCCGCGGCCGGGCTATCCATTCACCCTCCAGGTCGAGATCGACTATGAGCTGGGCGACGCGGGCCTCACCGTGCGCACCCACGCGCACAATGTCGGCTCGGAAGCCGCGCCGTTTGGTCTGGGCTTTCACCCTTATCTCACGGTGGGCACGCCGTCCATAGATTCGGCCCAACTACTCCTGCCCGCTGCCGAGGTGCTGGACGTCGACGAGCGCATGCTGCCGACCGGCACGCGACGGTCGGTCGCCAACACTGAGCTCGACTTCCGGATCGCCCGGTGCATCGGCGAGCAGCGCCTCGATCACTGCTACAGCGGACTGGAGCGCGATGATCGCGGGCGCGCGCGCGTGGTGCTGTGCGCACCCGACGACGGCCCGATCGCCAGCCTGTGGCTCGACGCCAGCTTCACGTACGTGCAGGTCTTCACCGGCGACACGCTGGCCGAGGATCGTCGGCGGCAGGGGATCGCCATCGAGCCGATGACCTGCCCGCCGAACGCGTTTCGGTCGGGCACGGACGTAGCGCGCATCCAACCTGGCGAGGCCTTCTCGGCGACGTGGGGGGCCTCGGCTTTGAGACACCTCGGTTGATTCCGCCGTGATCGGCGGTGAGCGATTCCGAGCGCGCAGCTAGCCCCTGAAGGGTGGCAAACGGCACTCACCGAGTAGGATCTTTCGCGTGCCAGTCCTCGAGCAGCCGCGCGCGCAGGTTGCCCAGGACAGCGAAGAGCCCTTCCTCCTGTCGAACCAGCGTGGCCGCACGCTGCTGGCCAGTATCACCGCCGCCCACTTCTCGCACCACGTCACCAACTCGCTGCTGACGCCGCTGCTGCCGCTCGTTCGCGACGCGTTCGCACTCTCGTACGCCGAGACTGGGCTGCTCGTGTCGGCGTACGGCATCAGCCTGGGCGGGTCGAATGCGCCAATGGGCGCATTGGCGGACCGCATCGGCTCGAAACCCGTGATCGTTGTCGGTCTGCTCCTGACCGGCGTGCTCAGCCTGACCCTGGCAACAGCGGGTGCGTACTGGCAACTGCTGGTCCTGCTGGTGCTGCTCGGGCTGGTGGCCGGCAGCTATCACGCGCCGGCCGCGGCACTCCTGGCGCGCGCCTTCCCGCAGCAGGTGCGCGGCGCCGCACTCGGCCTGCACATCACCGGTGGACACCTGAGCCTGTTCATTACGCCCGTCGCCGCGGGTCTGCTCGTCGCCTCGACGGGCACATGGCGCACGTCATACATCTGGCTGGCCGCGGCGCCGATCGTGACCGGCCTGCTCGTTTGGCGTCTGCGCGTTCCAGCCACGGTGCCGCATGCCGAGAGTGGTGAGCGCGCCGGCCTGGTGCGCTCGGTGATCGAGGTCGCGCGGACGGTTGGACCGCTGGTGCTGCTGTCGATCCTGTTTCAGATGCTGTACGCGGCGCTGCTGGCCTTCATGGCGCTGTACCTGGTCGACGCGCGCTCGATCTCGCCGCCGCTGGCGGCGGCATACGTCGGCGCACCACAGGTGATCGGCGTGCTTGGTTCGCCGCTCGGCGGCTACCTGTCAGATCGGCTTGGTCGGCGGGGGGTGATCCTGACGGGAATGGTGCTCGTCGGGCCGGCTCTGTTCGCCTTGACGATCGTGCCGCTCGAGCTGCTGCCGCTCGCGCTGCTGGCCATCGGGCTCGCCTCCGCGCTGCGGCAGACGGTCACTGAAGTGCTGGTCATGGACAGCGCGCCGGCCCATCGGCGGGCGACGGTCATGGGCGGCTACTACATGCTGTTCCAACAGTTGGGCGGGATCGCCGCGCCATTGCTCGGGGTGCTGGCGGGCATCATTGGCCTCGGCCCAACCTTCGGCGGCATCACATTCGGGCTGGCGATTGCGTCTGTGCTGGTGCTGGTGGGCCATCGAAAATTGCTGTGAGGGTGACATGCCGCGCGTCGCGCTGAACGGCGTCGAGCTGTACTACGAGTCGACCGGCGACGGCCCGCCGGTCGTGTTCTGCCACGAGTTCGCGGGCGACTATCGCGCCTGGGCGCCGCAGGTGCGGGCGTTCGCGCGCCTGTATCGGTGCATCACCTACAGCCATCGTGGCTTTCCGCCGTCGTCGGTGCCGACGGATCATCTTGCGTACTCGCAGGACCTGCTGATTGCGGATCTGCTCGGGTTGCTGGATCACCTCGAGCTTGGGCGGGCACACCTGGTCGGGTTCTCGATGGGCGGCAGCCTGGTGCTGAACTTCGCTTTGCGGTATCCCGAGCGGTGCCACGGGATCGTGGTCGTCGGTACTGGGGCCGGGACGACGAATCGCGAGCGGTTCGAACTGGACGTGGCGCGCACCGTCGCTTTGATTCGCGAGCAGGGGATCGCTGCCTTTGCCGACGTCTACGGTCGCGGTCCGACGCGGCTGCCGTTCTTGCGCAAAGACCCTGCTGGTTGGGCGGTGTTTCGCGCGCAGCTTGCCGAGCACTCGGCGGACGGCCAGGCGTTGACGATGCTTGGTGTGCAACTGCGGCGGCCCACGGTGTACGACGTTGGCCCTGCGCTGCGTGGGTTACGTGTGCCGACGCTGATCGTGACTGGCGACGAGGACGAGCCATGCCTCGAACCGTCGCTGTTCATGAAACGCAGCATCCCCAGCAGCGGCCTGCTGGTGGTGCCTCAGACGGGGCACGCCGTCAACCTGGAAGAAGTGGCCCTGTTCAACACGGCCGTCCTGGACTTCCTGCGGCTGGTCGAGGCGGGCCGGTGGGCCGAACGGAGCGAGGTCAGCCCGAGCCTGCTGCCGCCACCGTAGGCGCGTCGCGGCGAGCGACTGCCAGCACGAGGGCGGCGGGCGCTAGCGTGACCAGGCTGCCGACGGCTTGATAGCTGGGCGAGCCGAGCCAGCCTGGCGGTAGGGCTGGGGCTAGCAGTTCGGTGGCGTAGGCGATCAGGGCGCCTAGCGAGAGGGCGATCACGCTGGAGCGCAGGAGGCGAGAGTGGCTGAGGGCGGCCAGGGTGATGACGGGCACCAGGTAATGGGCGAAGAACGCGGTGGTCAGCAGGAGCAGCGTCGCAAGCAGCGTAAGGGCGGCTGAGGCGGCGATCTCGCGGACCTTCATCGTGATGGCGGTGCAGGCGCTGGCCCAGGCAACGGCGAGGGCGATGCGCGTTACGGATGGATCCACGCCAGAGGCGATGAGCAGGCTGCCCGGCGACCAGACGACACGATTTGTCTGTATGAAGACCGGCGCAAGTGTTGCGGGCCCACGCCAGAACGGCGCGTAGAACCCAATAACAGTCAGTGCGGCTACCGCCAGACCCACGATCAGCGCGCGGCGCCGGCGTGCCCGGATCAGGTGCGCCGCCAACGCGGGTAGGACAGCGAGGCCGCTGAGCTTGATAAGGCCGCCGAGGGCGAGCGCGACCATGCCTCGGACGCCGTCGAAGCGCACCGCGGCCAACGCGGCAAGTGCGAGGAGGATGTCGTTGTGGACCTTGCCGAGCGTCTCGAAGAGGACCAGCGGGCTCCACGCAAAGTACATCAGCGCGTACGCGCGCCTCGAAGCTGGAGCAGAAGACCACAGCAGCCAGCAGCAGGCGCCGTACGCCCCAAGCGCAAGTGCTTTGTAGGCCAGCACCAGGGCTAGCGCGGAGTCGCCGCCGAGCATGGCGATCGGCCAGGTGATGAGCGCCCACAGCGGGCCGTACGGGCTCGGCTGCGTTCGTGCCCAGGCAAACGCGTATGACCAGTCGGCCGGGTGGAGCGCGGGCATCGCCAGGAGCGGGTTTTCGCCGTAGGCCCACCACTGGCGGGCGTAGGCGATGTACATGAAGACGTCGCTGCCGAAGGCGGGGTAGATCAGCAGCGTCACAACGGCCAGGACGCCCGTAAGCAGGACCACCAACCGGATATGCGCCCTGGAGCGCTCGAGGACGCCAAGCGCGAGGACATAGGGCCGAAACGGCAGCGACCACGCCAGGCTGAACGCTACGGCAAGCAGGGCGCCGGGCCAGCCGAGGCCCGAGATGGGCGCCGGATCGGCGCCGGGCGGTCCACCGGGCTGCGCGCTCCACAGCGGCTGTGGGACCACGAAGGCGACGACGAAGATGAGCGCGATGGTCGCGGCGGCGAGGACCAGCGCCACAGAACTGCGAACGACTGCCGCTGGAGGCGCCGACAGCGCTGTGGCGTGCGCCAGGCGCGCCATACCTGTAATTCTAGAGGCGTGCCTCCTGGGACCTCGCCGAACTACCGCGTGCGCATCAGTGCTGGATCGGTGCACTGCACGGCAACGCTGCTGCCGAACCGCACGGCGCGCGCGATCTGGAACGCGCTGCCGATCGACGGCCGGGCTAATCGCTGGGGCGACGAGATCTACTTCGAAATCCCGGTTGACCTGGCCGAAGAGAATGGGCAGGAGGAGGTTGCTGTAGGCGACCTGGCGTACTGGCCGCCGGGCAACGCGCTGTGCATCTTCTGGGGTGCCACGCCAGCCAGCCGCGCCCAGGAGCCGCGCGCGGCGAGCGCGGTCAACGTGTTCGGCCGCATCGAGCGTGGCGCGCACGACCTCGATCAGGTCAAGCCTGGCATGCTTGTGCGCGTGGAACAGCTGCCTGGCTCATGACCGAGACGATGAGCCGCGAATCACTACTCGCCGACTTCGATCGCGCGCGAATGGACTTCGAAGCGGCGCTGCGCAGAGCGCCCGACGCCGCACTGCGCCACAAGGCCGCGGGCGAGGACTACGCGCTCGGTGGACTGGTCGTGCACGTAACCGACGTGCTGCGCCGCTACGCGCGAGTCGTCGACGCGCTCCGTCAGTCCGAGTTCAAGCCGTTCACCGGGCCCGAGCACATCACTCCCTCGGAGCATGAAGCCCAGATTCGAGACGGCTTCGATGGTGTGGCCCGCGGGCCGCTGGTCGAGGATATGCGCGCGGCCCACGGGGCGTTGGTCGATGCCATCATGCTGTCCCCAGCGGACGAATTCCGACGCCAGGTGGCGGTCAAGTATGGCACCACGAGCGAGCCGTACCCGACGAGCTACGCCGACGTCGTCGGCTGGGTGGCCGATCACTATCGAGAACACACCCAGCACATTGCCGACCTGGTCTCGGACTGGGCGCAGGCGACGCGCTAGCGGCATGCCGCGCGTCAACGTCGACGGCGTCGAGCTGTTTTACGAATCGCTGGGCGAAGGCACGCCGCTGGTGCTGCAAGCGCACGATCACACGCCGTGGCTGTTCTGTCAGGCGCCGTATTTCTCGCAGCGCTATCGATTCATCACGTTCGACCGGCGCGGCACGGGCCGCTCGAGCAGTCCACGCGGGCCGTGGACGATGGCCGACTTCGCGCGCGATCTCAAGGGACTGCTGGACGCGCTCGACATCGACAAGGCGATCATCGGCGGCAGCTCGCTGGGCGGGATCATCACTGCGCAGTTCGCCGTCGACTACCCGGATCGTGCGCTGGCGGTTATCGTGGGCCATACGGGGCCGTACCTGTGGGACCTGGCGCGCCAGTGGATTGCCGAGTTACTCACGGACGCTAAACCCAGCCTGGGCCCGCAGCCGCGATCGTTCGACTGGGAGCCCATCGGGCCGCCGACAACCAACCCGCGTTTTGCCGAGTCGCCGATGGGTCAGCTGCTGGCCTCGGTCGGCACCGGCATGGGCAAGGATCAACAATCGGTGCGCAACATGCTGGAGGCGATGCTGGGTTGGGATCAGCGCCCGCGGTATGCCGAGCTACAGCAGCTAAAGGTGCCAGCGCTCGTCATCGTCGCTGCCAACGAGCCGCAGAAAACGATCGAGCTGGCCTTGGAGTGGCACCAGCAGATGGCCGGGTCCGAGTTCGTCGTGCTGCGCGACACCTATCACGCCGCGCCGCGCGAAAACGCGCTGGTCTGGAACCAGACGGTGCAGGCTTTCCTTGGCCGCCACGGTTTTCCCCGCGCGAACCACTAGACCGAACTTCGCGCTGCGAGCGGCATACCCGAGGCTGCTCACCGTCGCTGGCTATGCCATCGCGATGGCCTACCTCGAATCGGCGGCCGTGCTTTATCTGCGCACCATCTACGGCGGGATCGATCCGGTCGGGCCGCTCGGCGCACTCGCGCAAGGCGTCGAGGCGGCGTTCGAAGTCCGCGGCGGCCCGTTTCCGTGGCCGCTGTACCTGCTTGGCGTGTGCCTGGCCGCGATTGGCCTCACACGCGGTCTAACGCGAGTACACTCGGCCGCGTGAGCACGCGGCTGCGCTTCGGCATCGTCACCGACCAGAACCAGCTCTGGCCTGAAGTTGTCGAACGCTGGCAACTGTTCGAACAGCTCGGCTTCGACAGCGTCTGGAACTGCGATCACTTCGTGCAGCCCAGCCGCCCCACTGGTCCGTACTTCGAAGCGTGGACGCTGCTCGCGGCGCTCGCCGCGCGCACCGAGCGTATCCGCGTGGGCGTGCTGGTCACCAGCAATACGTTCCGCCATCCGGCGCTGCTCGCCAAGGAGGCGATCACGGTCGACCACATTTCGAATGGACGGCTCGACCTCGGACTCGGCGCGGGCTGGTACGAGCCCGAGCATCACCAGTTCGGACTGCAGTTCCCTGCCCCGGGCGAGCTCGTTGGACGCTTCCGCGAGGCCGTCGAGATCGTCGATATGGCTCTGCGCCAGGACACCACCGCGTACGCCGGGACGTACTACCAACTGCAGGACGCGCCGTTTCGGCCGCCACCCATCCAGCAGCCACGGCCGCCGCTGATGCTCGGCGCGCACAAGTCGCGCATGCTGCGCATAGTCGCCGAGTACGGCGACGCCTGGAATTCGTTCGGCACCGTGGACGAGATGCGCGAGCGCAACCGCATCCTGGACGAGCATTGCGCGGCCATCGGGCGCGACCCGCGCAGCATCGTGCGCTCGCTCTATGGCTGGGCGGCCTTGATGCCCCAGGATCCGTGGGTTTCGGCGGACGCGTTCCAGGACATGGTCGGCCGCTACACCGAGGCCGGGGTGAACGAGTTCCTGATCGATCAGCCACGGGCCGAGCAGCAGGCGGTGCTCGAGCGCGTGGCGCGCGACCTCCTGCCGTCTTTGCGCGCGGCGTGAGCGACGCGCTGGCCACCTATCGCTGGCTCGTGGTGTGCCGCGAGCTCGATCGGGCGCTGTGCGCCGAAAATCCGCGCTGGTTCCCGATCGAGGGCGAAGAGGCGACCGTGGTCGGCACGTTCGTCGACCTGCGGCCAGATGACGGGCTTGCGGCGCATTATCGGGATCCGTTCGTGGCGTACCTGATGCGCGGCGCCGAGATGTGGCGACTCGCTGCCCAGGTACTCGGCAAGGCCGCCGGGTACAACAAAGGGCGCTCCGTTCCGTTCAACGGGCCGGTCGAGCTGGGCATCGTGCCCTGGGTGGC
>WNGB01001870.1_pt1 | contig 34321 bp, 42 predicted proteins | sample 5400681 | NCBI WGS metagenome assembly WNGB01 (sample SAMN13153367, study PRJNA577476) | soil metagenome | isolation source: 115 cm soil or saprolite under grassland replicate 2 | place: USA:California | collected 2016-06-15
GGTGCCACAGGGTAAGGTGGTCGTTGCCTTCGGGTGCCATGAGTTTGAGCCTCCGCAGATGGTTAAGTGGCTGATGTCACAACACTTAACTACTGCGAGAGGCTCTTTACACAAGTCCTTGGTGCGCAATCCGGGCTAAACCACCTCGTGGCCCCTCCATCCACGACCCCTCCTTCTGGCACCCTCGTTCATTGCGCCCATCGTCCTCCATGTCCTACGGTCGCCCGCGCAGCAGCCACTTCGGTTCCTGCACCCGATTCTTCACACCTCAGATCGGAGGACGTATGAACGCGCACGCGCACACGAATGGCACGATCGTTTTCCTCGCCATCCTGCCCCAGATCGAGCGACACGCCCTGTTCGCCTTCCGCAGCGTCAAGGATCCTGGTCGCCACGATGACTGCGTGCAGGAGACCCCGGCGTTGTGCTGGCGATGGTGCTGCCGGCTGTGGGAGCAGGGGAAGGATGCATGCGAGTTCCCCACGACCCTGGCGTCCTACGCCACGCGACATGTCAGAAGCGGTCGCAGTTTCGTCGGCAAGAAGACCTACCGCAACGACGCGCTGTCGCCGCTGGCCCATGCAATCCACGGCTTCCTCACCCAGGCCCTGCCCAGTGTGGAGGCCCAGAACGGCTCGCCGTGGCAGGCGGCCCTGCAGGACAACACGCAGAGCCCGCCCGACGAGCAGGCCGCCTTCCGGATCGACTTCCCGGCATTCCTGGCAGCCCAGGCAGAGCGGAATCGCCGGATCGCCGAGGACATGATGATGGGCGACACGACGCGGGAGCTGTCCGACCGCCATGGCGTCTCCCAGGGCCGGATCAGCCAGCTGCGGCGGGAGTTTCACGCCGACTGGCGGGCCTTCACGGAACCGGTGGCCTGAGCGCCCCGCGAAAAGCCGCCTCTCGGGCGTCGCCGCACCTTGCCACCCACCCCCCCCGAGCTGGCCGGTCCTCCGCTGAGCCGCATGAAGAATGTCCGCCCGAATCGAACGACTCGGGCCGCCCCCTGCACCTGGCAGGGGGCTTTTTGTGTGGGGCGACGCTTATCGCTGTGCCGACCTCCGCGCCGAATTGCCATCGACCCGCCTTCTGGCACCCTCCTTCGTTGCGCCGCCCGGCTTCCCGAACTACGGTCCGGAAAGCAGGAGCCACATCGGTTCTTGCCACTGATCTTTCACTGTTTCGGAGGGCATTCCGTTGACGACGTCTCTCATCACCCACTGCGGCGCGCGGGTCGTCACCCGGCCGGAGCTGGACCTCGTGGAACCCCCGCCGGCGACGGCGACCTGGTTCCCGGTCAAGCACTCGCTCGTGATCGACACCGTCAGCCAGTCGCTGCAGGCCGCCGGCTTCCAGGTGGAGCGCATGAAGTTCGCGCTCTCCCGTGGAGATGCCCGCCTGTTCGCCACGATGGATCTGGCCTCGGCCCTGGCCACCGGCGTCAACCTGGCCGTCGGTATCCGCAATTCGACCGACAAATCGTTGCCCTTGGGGTTCGTGGCCGGCGCGCGCGTGTTCGTCTGCGACAACATGGCGTTCCGCAGCGAGCTGCTGGTCACCCGCAAGCACACCCGCAACGGCGCCACCCGGTTCCAGGAGGCGATCTGCCAGGCCACCCAGGCGCTCGTGCAGTTCCGCGAGATCGAGAGCCAGCGCATCCGCCGGTTCCAGGAGCTGGAGCTGTCGGACGTGCGGGCCGACTCGGTCATGCTGCGGGCCTACGAGCACGAGGTCGTCAGCCACCGCCTGCTGCCGCAGGTCATCAAGGAGTGGCGCACGCCGTCGTTCGAGGAGTTCTCCGGCCGAACCGCGTGGAGCCTGCTCAACGCCTTCACCGCCGTCCTCGGTGGACGGCTCAAGACCAACCCCCAGCAGTTCGCGGCGCTCACCATGCGTTTGCAGGACCTGCTGGACAGGGAACTCTTCCCGGTCGCGGCAATCCCCGCGCTGGCCGTGTGAGCACCGGAGGAGTCCATGTCCCGCACCGAGCGGGGCCGGAAGGGAAGGGGCAAGCCGTTTTCCAAGGGGTACGACCCCCGGCGACACGTGCTGACAACCGAGGAACGCAGGCGCGGCGGGCTCACCACGGCGAGGAAGTACACCTGCTTGGGCAGGTGGCACCTCGACTGGTGGGATCGCTGCCACACCCAGAAGAAGGGAGAGTATTGAGATGGCCAGGAAGAAGACGGCGGTCGCGGAGGCCGCCGGAGCGGAGCCGCCCCCCGAGGCGATCCCGCTCGATCCGGCGGTCACCGAGCCACCGGCCGAGGCGCCGGCGGAGAGGCCGGTCGAGACCAACGGCGCGCCCGTCGAGCCCGCGGCTGAGAGCCACCCCAACGGCACCGGCGAGAAGCGCCACCCGGTGTTCAAGGTCGGACCCATCGCCACCGACAAGGACAACTCGGTCGAGGCGGCGGTATGGGACCGCGTCATCCAGACGCGTGACGGCCGCGAGTTCACGGTCTACAGCGTGACCGTGCATGCCAGTTGGCGCGACAGCGAGGGCTCCTGGAAGAAGACCAGCAACTTCCGGGGGTCACAGATCTACGCGCTCGTCTACTGCCTGCAACGCTGCTCGGACTGGATCCTCGCCCAGCGCGACCCGTCCACGAACTGCCCGTTCTAAACAGTGAAAACCGCTCCTGCCCCGCGCAGAAGCACCCCCGTCTGCCGAGAGGCAGGCGGGATTTTTCGCGTGCCAGACGGGTTTTTCGCGTGCCAGACTCCGGCTCCTGCTCCGTGAGTTGAAGGCTGACGGGATCGCCGTCGTCCTGGTGCAGATGCCGGTGTACGCCCCCGAGAGAATCCTCCGGCTGGGAAGCAGCCAGATGGTGCGGCGCGTAGCGGACGAGGCTGGCGTCCCGTTCCTCGATTACCTCGCGAACCCGACGTCTCCGTTCACCCGCGACTTCCGGCAGTACGCCGACTGGGTTCACCTGAACCGAACCGGCGCGTCCTTGTTCTCGGACGCTGTCCGCGAAGACCTGGAGCAACTCCTGGATGCCGGGGAGCTGCCCACATGCGCCGACCCATCCCCAAAGAACGGTCCTTCGTCGGCATAGGCACATGAGCGCAAGGGCAAGGCCAGGGCGGATCACCGAGCGGGTCAACGCTTCAGGAGCCAACACGTGCTGGACCGTCGCGTGTTCGCAGAGGGAACAGTAGCCGGTGAAGCGGCGCGCACGAGGCGGCCGCCCCACCGTGCCCCTTTCCAGACGGGCTGGGAAGTGGCAGGGCGACGCTACCGCGTCACGGGCACGGCGGCAACCGATCACCCGGCCCGATGGCGACTGCTCGTCCCGGCCCGCACCCTGACGAACGCCCGGCTGCGCCCGTCAACACCGGATCGGGAAAGCCGCAGACGTCCGGGCCTGCGGTCGGGTACAATCCTCAAGGTGCGTCTGACGATGCAACGGCCAAGGAACTCGTCTGGTTTGCGGCCTCCTGACGGAGCGTCTCGGGCCGAGGCAGACAGTTCTGCTCGCGGCAGTAGTCAGTTGTTCACCCAGTCGGCGAAGGCCGGGCCTCTGCTGAACAAGTGTTTATATTTCAAGTTGCCAAGATTATTCCCACCGATGCCTGCGCATTCTGGCTAGGCCGGGTATTCTCTCTTGAAGGGGACGACAACAGAACTCTGCCGGCCTCGCGAGGGACTCGCTCCATGCCATCCGACCGAAACCACTCCTTGGTCAAACACGGAAACACGGATGTCGTTCTGCCTCGCTGGGAGCCGGCCCCCCATTCGGTCCCACTCGAGAAGCGGATTCACCGTCTCACCGCCGGGATCTTTGGGGTAGTCATCGTAGACCTCCTGGAGGGACAGCGAGACCCGGAGGCATCGGCTCGCAGCGTGGCGGAAGACGCAAGTGCCGCGGTTCCGGTCATTCTCTCGTGCCTTGGTGACCTGGGGTCCGACTGGAGTGTGGGAGTGGAAGTGACGGCCGCCACGGTTCGCTTCCCGCTCTCCCTGGTGATCCGGTTGCTCCAGGATCAGGGCTATGCGCGGTCCGACCAGAGGGATGGGCAGGACGAGGATCTCTCCCCGCAACTCGCTTCATCGATAGCCGACGCGAGGGCTGAGGGAAAACGGAATCGCATGCGGGCCTGGGGGGCCTTGCTCTCCGCCGCTGTCGCGATGCACCGGCCAGCATTGTTCAAGGCCTGTTTGCTCGACCCGCTCACCGCGGTCAGTCTGGCCAGTCCCGATTCGCCGGACACGAACGGGTTCTGTGACCGCTTGCTCGGAAAAGTCGCCGACGCCAGCCCGGAGTTCTGCGCCGGGCTTGCCACCATCGCGACCGGCCGCGGGCAGTACGACCCGACCGCGCGCGCCGCCGCTACCCGTATCCTCGGGTACGTGGAGCGCGAGGCGGCAAGAGCAATCGACGTCGCCCTGCACATCCTCGAACAGGAGTGCGACCAGACCGACTTGGCCAAAAATGCTTTCTGTTTCTGCGAACCCGTCGTGCGTCCGATGGCTGCTCGCACGGTAGCCAGGTTGGCGGCAATGGGCGGCGTCCCCGGCCACAGGCGGTCGCGGTTGGTACAGGCGTTGCGGGATCATATCGAACGCTGTGTCCCAGGAGACACGCTCGCGTCAGCAGCGCAGGCTCCCATCGCCAGTCCCTGCATTGCCGCCCTGCGGCAACTCGAACCTCCTGAGGAGGTCGCCGCGCTCCTCCTCCATGTGCTCGTGGGACTGAAGACGTGTGTCGAGTACAAGCCGAGATTCCTTCGTGAGGTGGCCGAGACCATCGGTCAGGTATCCCAGGGCGTTGAAGACGTCCTCCTGCGCGTCATTGCCTTGCTGCCTCGGCTGCTGGATTGGGAGGACGTGGATTACCTCGTTGGCGCGATCTCCCGTCATGCGTCCCGGACTGAACGGGTAGTCGTGGCCCTCGGCCGGTTCCTCCGTGAGGCAGCGCAGGAAACCAACAGCCTGCTGGATCCGCCCCTCGACTTTGACGTCATCAGGATCGATTTGGGATCAGACCAGGCAAGCCAGCAAGGACTTCAAACATTCGATCGTATTCGTCGCCTGTATAATATCTTCAACACGGCTGCAAAAACTGCCCGAGCGCTGGCCGAAAGGCCTGCGTCCGTTCAGGTCGTCCTCACCGATCTCGTTGAGACCGCATGCTCACTGCAATACCCGCAAGGCCGTTTCAGCGCTGACACCCTTCGGCCGACTATCCAGAGCGCTTTACACGAGGCGCTCCAAGCGATTGACAAGACTGCCGACCCAAAAACGATTCAGTTGAAGATTGCACTGATTCTCGCCCAGTCCCGGACGAAACAGCGGCCCATGGACCAGTTCAACTTGCTCGCGCGAGACGAGCGCTTCATGGCATTCCTGTGGAACGATGCTCAGTGGTTGCTGAGCCGGAAGGGCCGTCGCTGCGACCTCGCCGAGCTTGTCCAGACGGCGCTGAGCTATGTGTTTGAGATTGTGCGGCGTCCATCGTTCGGCGTGGCCAGCTCCAAGCACGCCCAATTCCCCGGACTATTGCAAGCCGTTCGCCGCAGTGCTCTTGAGAAAGCGCATGCACAGATCACCGGTGAGGGAAGAGCTGGAGCATCCGCGACTCGCACGTTCACCGAACTTGGGACGGACTGCGGCGGGCGGGCGGAATCCTGGCTCGCGGCAAGCGACGACCCGATGCAGGCTTCATCCGGGCCGTCAGAACTTGAGATCCTTGCTTGCCTGGAGCAACGGCTCGGCGAGAAGGAGTTTCGCTTTATCGAACTCCGCCTCCAAGGCTTCAAGGACGATGAGATTGCGGATCTGTTGGAAACCACACGGAATCTCACCTGCCAAGCAAGGAAAAAGGCACGCGAAGCTCTGCAACAGGCTTTTGAGGACGAGCTTGGCTGGCTCAACCATCCGAAGAGAAAACGCGCACGGCGCTGACGGATCTCCCTCCTCCTCAAACGGTGTCAGCGCCGCCCCCGGAATCTGGATGATGCTTCAGCCAGGCGGCATACCAATCCCGGTAGCGCTGGCTCAGTAGGAACACCCGCCACTCCTGCCCGTCGTCGTTCAGGCGTCCTCGATGGTATGCACAGACAATCGCTTCCCCCTCCTCATCGAGGGTCGGAGGCGACCTTCCTGCTTCACGGTCCAGTACTGCCTGGATGCGCATTCGACGCAATAGCAGCTCTTGTCGGACGACCAAGGCCCAGCTCCGGTACTTCTGGGCCAGTTCCATTACCGACATTCCGCGCCGATGAGCCTCGCGCAGGGGTAGCAGCGGCGGGGCTTCCTCCTCCGGTTCAGCCCGTTCCTCAATCTCCTCCATGACCGCGTCGTGCAGGAAAACCCTTGCCGTCGAGCTGACCAACAGGGTGGCACGCACCTGCCGCATCACGTCCTCAGGCAAGTCGGCACGGAGGAAGGCGCGCATCTTCAACACCTCCTCTCGGCCCAACACTTTCTCGTCCTCTTCCGCGGTGCCCCCGTTCACGTACCAGAATGGATACTCATGAAGCATCAGATGCAGACGCGCAGCCAGCTCTTCGAGTTCCCACAGGTGCAGTTTCGCCCTTGGCAAAGGGATGGACTCCGCGATCCATTCACCGACCTCCGGCGGCAGCGAGTTGCGCGACACGGGAATGATGGTAATACAAACGATTACCCCTGCGCAAGAAAATGACCGCTCTTCCTCCCTGCGCATGAGCCAGACGCCGGGTATTTGACTGGTGACAAGGTAACCAATGACGCAGCGCTGGGCCGCTGACGTCCCGAAACACGGGAATGATGGTAATACAAACGATTACCCTTGCGCAAGAAAAAAACGGCTCTTCGTCCCTGCGCACGAGCCAGACGCCGGGTATTTGACTGGTGACAAGGCAAACAATGACGCAGCGCTGAGCCGCTGACGTCCCGGAATGGAGATGCAACATGAGCCGTGAGCAGCGACAGACGGGTGATGGGTGCCCACCGGCAACCGCCGTCGATGAAGACGACGCCTTGCCGGTGCCGCCTTCCGCAGTTCCATCTGCTTCCCCTTCGGTCTGCATTGCGGAGGGAACAGACACCATCGGCAGCGCGATTCGACTCAGTATGGCAAGCGAAGACCCTGTGGAGGGAGATGGATCGCCTCCACTGAGTATCCGCGAGGCCACTCTGACTGACCTCTCACACATCGTGCTGTTCAACATCCGCCTGGCCTGGGAAAGCGTTCGGAAACACCTGTCTGAGGAGCGAGTCACACTCGGTGTTCGCGGCATCCTCGAGGATTCCACTCGCGGCCGCTACATTCTTGCCCTGGTACATGGGGAAAGAGTCGGCCAACTGATGATCTTCCCCGAATGGAACGACTGGCGGGGCGGGTGGATCTGGTGGATCGACAACGTCTATGTCGCCCGTCCGCTCCGCCGCTTCGGGGTCTGCCGTGCGCTGTTCCGGCACGTGCAGCAACTCGCCGCTGCCTGCGGCGCGGTGGGCATTCGGCTCCACGTCGCGCCAGAAAACTTCCCCGCCCAGCAGGCTTACAGAAAGTTGGGGCTCTCCACGGGGGGCCTCATGATGGAGTGGTTCCTGGGACACGACGGCGGATCGAGCCCAGTTCTCGCTAACCTCAGCGAAGCCAAATAGGCACGAGCATGAGCAGGAGAGTGGACAACATGCAAGCCTTACTGACGTATGACGAAATCCTCCAACAGCGCTGGGCAGACGACGGCGGGGCCTGTCCGGATTCTGACGACGAGAACCTCGGTTTCAGTTTAAACCGCAACCAGGCCCCCGGCCCCTTCCGCGGCGGCCAGGCGGTCTACGAGACCCTCGCGGCTCACCAGCAGACCGAGCGTGACTGGTCACTCCACGGGGTTCTCGTGGAACTCCACCGCTGGGCCGAGATCTTCGCGACCGAGTTTCGGCTTCAGCTGCCCCCGGTGGCGTTCTGCGTCGGGCCGACCCGGCGGAACTGCTACGGCTACTTCCGCCCCGGGCACAACCAGTTCGGGATGCGCCGGGAAATCCTGATACGGGATACGCACGTCACCTGCCAGATCGCAAAGCGTGAGTTCTGGCCCATCCTGGGAACCCTCCTCCATGAACTCCTCCATGCGTGGCAGGACCAGAATGGCCTTCCGGGGCTGAACAATTACCATAACGCCCAGTTCCGCGGCAAAGCGGCCGAGTACGGTCTCATCGTCGATGCCCGGGGCTACACCCAGTTCCCGCCCGGCGGTCCCTTCTTCGCGGTGCTCCGAAAACACGGGATGCCGGTGCCGGCAATTCCCTCTCCAATCGTCCGTGAACGCGGCCGTTCGAGGCTCAAGAAATGGTCCTGCGGCTGTACGAACGTCCGGGTCGCCGTCGCCCACTTCCGGGCGCTGTGCCTGAACTGCAATCGCCCGTTCGCCCCTGCTGACTTCGATGTCTGACGAGGGATGTCTGCCGTGCCCGCCCTGCTGGAAAGCGGTTTCGTGACTGCTCAACAACCAGGGCAGACGTTTCTCTTCGCCCGCCACTGAATTCCGACCGTGAATCAAGGCAGCCCGGACAAGGGAGGCGTCCTCCCTCTGCGCAAGGGCCGCGCGCCGAAAGGAGATCAGTTGTGGCTGCAATAACAACGCCCCCGCCCGACCCGGAAGTGGTGGAGAGGAAACGCAAGCTGGCATTCGCCCGGGCCAAGCACATCGCGTGGATCGTCCTCACCGCGTTCGTGCTGCTGGCCATCTGCCTGCCGCTGACGTCCGAGGCGATACGGAGCTTGCTGCCGTCCTTCGGCAACAAGCTCAGCAAGGTGCCAGTCTTGGGCGGCCTCTTCGGCGGACAGTCGATGGCGAAGGTGGACGTCGCCTATGTCGGCGCAGCCGTCATCTACGCGGTCGTGATCTACTTCTGGCGCGAGCTGCTGTCGCTGTGGCTCGACCCGGACGCGAACACCGACTTCAACGAGGGGCCGTACAAGGTGGTGGTCACACTGTGCGGCCTCGTGGTGCTGCTCATCGACTGTGCCCTCATGTACATCGCGATCGCCGCGCTCAACTGGGGCGCCGTGACGTTCTCACTCGTTGCCCTGCTGTTCACGCTCACGTACATGGTCGGCCTGATCTTCGCGTCGCTGGTGTCGATGAGGCTCAAGAAGGACATCAAGAAACTGGAGGAAGAACCGTGAACACGACGGTGAAGATGTTCCTGGCAGCGCTCGCCCTCGCCTTGGGCCTGGGCTGGCTGGTTATCGACTCGTACCGGCCCGCGCCGGAGGAGAACATACTCGCCGACGGCCGGGAGTACGAGCGGGTGGTGGTGATCGGGATCGACCTCTCCGGGTCGTTCGTGGACCTGATGGCCGACAAGGGCCAGGCGTGGCAATTCCTCCTCAAAGTTATTGATCGATACATGCGGGGGAACGGTAACGAAAAGCTGATCCTGGTGCAGCTTTCGGGCAACAGCGGGGCGCTGATCTGGGACGGGACGCCGTCGCAACTTCGGAAGGATTTCCCCGACCAGGAAGCGTTCCGCAAACACCTGCTGTCCAAGGCGAACCCGAACGCCTCGCGGCTGCACGATGGGATCACCGACGCGCTAGAGTACCTGAACACGCTCCCCGGCATGACCGCGAAGACCAAGCGCGCGCTACTCGTGCTCAGCGACATGGACGACAACCTGTCTACCCTGAATTCCGAACAGCGTCTGGTCCAGGCGCTGGTGGAGTTCGGCAAGCGGGGCGGGGTGGTCGGCATGTATTTCGTCAATCACCCGCTGGTGGCCCGGTGGCGAGCGAACCTCAAGACCGCCGGGATACGAAACCACGTCGTCGAGTCGCACATCGTGACAGCCCCGGCACTGCCTTCGTTCGATTGACGGCCGGCCCGCGCCGGCACCAGACGAAACGCGGATGAAGAGGCTGTCTGACCCAAAAAACCTTCGCCCAAAGAAGGAGGTGTTCCGTGGAGAACACGACCAAGCTGGAGTTGAGCGAAGTTGTCGGCATCTACGAACGGGGAGAAACCGTGGGAACGAATCGCGGGGTGCGGACCGGCATGGCGATCGGAACGCTGATCACGCTGACCGTGTCGGGCTTCGTCCTCGCCGTCCTGTGTGCGACGGGGCTGCTCCGCTTCGCGCCGTCCCCGGCGCAAGACGGAACGACCGAGGCACCGCCGCTCCTGAAGACCGGCCCAATCGGCGTGCCGTCCGGGGGTCCGCCGGCCCCGCTGGTTCCGGGACTTCCACCCGCTCCGGCGCCCGACACACAGGCGACCAGCCCAGCGCCGCTTAGCGGGCCTCCGCGTCCAATCCGACTGCCGTCGGATTAGAACACATCGGCTGCTGGCCCTTCCAGGACGATCCGGGCGACCGGGCATGATGCCCCGCTTTCGGAGGAGAACCATGAACGACAACAACGAAACGGCCTGGTCAGTGCTCTGGGGGCTTCTCATCTGCCCGACGCTCCTGGTGGCGCTCCCGCTCGCCTTCCAGGAGCAAGGCTGGGCTGGCGGCGGCCCTGTGCTGGCGGCCCTGGTATTCGAGGTGCTGATGCTGGCCCTTCCGTCGATTTGGGAGGACTGGAAACGCAACGCGCCCAATCGCCAGAGGGCACGGGCAGTTTCCCGGGAACGCGCTGCCGAGCGGGCGCGGCTGCAGGCGGAGCGAGACGAGGGTCGGCGGCAGCGGCAGGCCGAACAAGTAAGACAACGCGAGGAGAAGGCCGCACTGGCGAGAGCGAAGCAAGAAACAGCCACGGCGCGGAAGGAGGTCGAGTCGTTCTACGCCCAGCACGTCGATCTCTTGCGAGAACAGATCCCCGAGGCACTCTTCCGGGCCAACGTGCAGTCGCATTTCCCGGCTGGGATTCCGCCGGAGCAGGCGTGGGCGGTTTCGCGAGACATCATCGCCCAGCTGCAGCCCTTGGTGATTCAGGCCCGGGAGCAGAAGAAGTCGCAAGAGCAGAAGCGTCGGGAACGGAACGAGAAGACGCGGGCGCTCCAGGGGCAGATCGACACGCTGCGGCAACGCATGATCCGCGTGAAAAGCGGACCCATCGACGACCCTGAGTTCAGGGAAGAGGAGGTCGAAAAGGTCAACAGGAGAATCGAAGAACTGGAAGACCAGAAGCGGTTGCTCGAAACCAGCAGCGAGTGAGGACGACATGAGCGAGCTGAAATTCAAGATCGGGAAGGTCATCGAGACCGACGAGCCCTTCTCGATTACCGAAGAGGAGACGGCGACGCATACGGTGTGTCTCGGCGCGACAGGCTCCGGCAAGTCGCGGGCGGTGATCGACAACGTCCTGCAACATTTCGACCACAACATGGGTGCCGCGGTAATCGACCCGCACGGCGACACGGTGGAAGATATCCTGGGCCACCTGGCGAACCGCGTGGTCGCGACGGGGAAGAAGAACTGGCTGAAGCGGGTCCACTACCTGGAGCCCAGCCCGTTCCGCTGCTTCAAGTACAACCCGTGCCGGTTCTTCTACCCCAAGCAATTCCACCAGGATTTCCTCGAATCGCTCAAGATTGCCTGGAGGCATGCCAAGGCGGACCGCATCGCGGAGGTCCTCCAGCGCAAGCAAGGGCAGAGCGACTTCGAGGGCATGCCACGGCTCCAGCGCATGCTGCGCAACGTCCTCACCGCGGTCCTGACCGAGGTACAGGGCAAGCGCATCTCCCTCGCCGATGCCGACATCCTGCTCAACATCCATCACCCGCTGCATGGCAGGGTGTTTGGCAAGATCGCGAGGAGGTTGCCGAGGGAAGTGGTCGCGGACTTCGAGATCCTGCACGGCTTCAAGCGCGTCGAGGACTTGCGACGGGAAACCGAATCGACCGTCAATCGCTTCCGCTCCCTCTTCTCGCCGTTGATCAAGTCGATCGTGAACTGCGACAAGGGCGTGGATTTGTACGAGATCATCCAGAAGGGGCACCTACTGCTGGTGAACCTGCGCGAGACGCCCTTCTTCACTCACGACCAGAAACTCGCGCTGGGCGGTTTGTTCTTCCACGACATCCACGAGACGATGCAGGTTACGCCCCGCGAATTGCGTAAGCCTTTCACGCTGGTCATCGAGGAAGCCGGGGAGCTGATCAGCGAAGACCTTTGCCGGGCGATGGGCGCCGTGCGGAAGTACAAGCTCAAGCTGGTGCTGTGCGGCCAAGATCTCTCGACCTTCCGACGCAAGGACATGGATTTCGTGCCGAAGATCCTGTCCCAAGCCGGAATCATCCAGTGCTTCAACCAGAAGTGGCCCGAGGACGCCGAGATCCTCGCGCGGGTCATGGGGATGGGCAACGTCGAGTTCAACTGGCTGGTACAAGAGGTCGAGCGACACGGGGGCTACGAGTGGCGTCAGGTGATGGAGTACGGATTGAGCCTCGGCCGGCAGAGCAGTTGGTCGGACGCGATGAGCGAAGCGGAGTCGGACGCGGTGAGCGAACAGGACGGCGTGGCCGACGCAACCGTGCAAAACTGGTCCAAGGTGAAAGGGTCGGCACAGGCGGTCGGTTCGAGCGATATGGCCGGCACCGGTCTCACGAACAGCAGTTCGGACGGCCGCCGCGACTCCCCCGTCCTCGTAGACGCGAGGGTGGTCAACACGCTTCGACTCGGCGCATCCCAGTCGGGCCAGAGCGCGACGAACAACCAGGCGCACACCGACACGCGCACGACGACCCAGAGCGAGAGTGAGAGCGAGGGCGGCAGCCTGGGCAAGACGATCAGTCGGATGCTCGGCAAGGCCAAGACACTGAGCAAGACGCACAGCCACACCGAGGGGGGCTCGGAAAGCGAGGGCCTGACGATCTCGCGGAAGTGGGTCCATCTCGCCCGCGTGATCCGTGAGGAGCAGCGAACCGGAACCCTGGAGAAGAGCGTGGCGGACCAGCTGGAGCAGATCGCCCAGCTCATCTCGACACTCAGGCGGCGTCAGGCGTTCGTCCGGCGGCCCGGCGACCGCCGTTCGGTGCTGATCCAGACCAACGAGGTCAAAGACCCGTTCGAGAGCCCGGAAGCCCTCGTCCGCGCCGTGGAATGGATGAAACGCGAGCTTGCCCAACTCCACGATTACTACTTCGTCCCGGACCTGGCGGACGAAGGGCGCAGCCTTGCCGACTTCCTCGGCGAACTGAGCGAAGAGGAAGAGCCGGTCTTCGTCGAGGCGGCGGCGGATGAAGCGGAGCCCGAAGAAAGTCCCCTGCTATGACACCGCGACAGATGAACATCCTGAGGTCCGTGGCCACCTACTACACGTTCACGCGCGCCCAGATTCAGGACGTGTGCGGGGAGACGAATGACCGCGTCGTGCGCAAGCTCCTCGACCAGCTCTGCCGGATGGGACTGATCAAGCGGACGCGGATGGAAGTCGTGAACCCAGGGATGGGCGCTCCGGCACCCGTGTACTCACCGACGAGGAAGGGTGCCGAGTTCCTGGCCGCCGAGGTCGACGCGAAGCTCCTGCACTGCTGCACGCAGACGCCGAACTGGCAGAACCTGTACCACTGGACGCAAGTTGCGGAGCTGCACATTCGGCTCGACAGAGCGATCGAGCGGCAGACGCAGGCTTCACTCGGCGGCTGGCTCGGCGAGTGGGACATCGCCAACCCGGACGAGAGGGAGCCGGAGAAGCGCTATCGACTGTTCACGCTCCTCAAGGAGCAGCCGAAGCGGCTGGTGTGTAACCCCGACGCGGGTTTCGTCCTCCGCGTCGGCTCGTATGCGAAGGTCTACTACCTGGAACTCGACCGTGCGACGAGCGGCATTCAGCAGATCGCGAACTCGAAGACGCCGGGCTTCGCGGAACTGGCAAAGACGAAGGGACACAGGAAGCACTTCGAGACGAACATGGACACGTTCGGCGTGCTGTCGGTATCGCCCACGCCCGGACGGCGCGATCTGCTCCGTGCGGCGATCAAGGGCAAGGACGGATGCGAATTGTGGAAGTTCTGCGCGTGGCCCGATTTCACGCCGGAACGGGCCATCACCGAGGCGATCTGGTTCCCGTGTGAGGGGGATGCCTCGCCACTGGTCAAGCGCGGCGGGGCCATTCCGGGGTCCGGGGCGGGGTCCGGCCACGGGTCCGAAACCGGTCCGGCGCGGACCTTGGGGAGGGTCTGACCATGTGTGTTGTAAGTTGTTTCCCGCCGACAGCTTGGGGTGCCAGGGCTGGTCGTCGCGAAGCTCCTCGCAGCCCTGGCGATTGTGGTTCGTATGGGGTGGTGGTCGCTGCGCTCCTTTTCCACCCGTGGGCGGTCGGTTCCCGGCCTCGCTCCACCCACAATCGCCAGGGCTCCGGCCCCGGCACCCATCGGGCCTCTCGACTCGGCCCGATCGCCGCTCGAAGCGGCGGCAAGCTGTCCCGACTTCTGTTCTTGTTGGATGGTTCTTTCAGGAGATGAACGATGAGCGAACTGAAGATCGAGAAGATCGAGAAGATCGGCGACGGTCGGTGTTTCGAGTGCGGCAAGGACAAACCCGGAGTGCGGTTCGGCTTGCCGTTCATCGGCGACACGGCATTCCTGTGCTGGGAACACTTCCGCCTGCTGCAAGAGGCGATGAAGCCGAGGCGAGTTGAGATCCAGCGCGTCACCGAGATCCGCGAGGTCCGCTCGTGTGGCTGCTGCTGCCATTCCTGCTGTTGCCATCGCGGGCGAACCTACTCGCGCACCTACAGCATCGGCCACAGCCAGACGTGCGGCGTTTCCGAATCCCAGAGCGAGGGCCGGTCGTGCGGCGAATCCATCGGGATCAGCGAGTCGTGTGGAGTGAGCCGTTCGGAAAACCAAGGCCGGTCACATAGCAGCGGACGGACGTCGAGCGAGAGTCAATGAGTTCGGCTGTTCACACCAACGCTCGCCACTCAGGGTGGCGCGGGCGCCGGTGTTCAGTGCCCTACCGGGCTTTATTTCTGTTCCCACTGTTCCCATGAAGCAATGGATTGCGAAACTGCTGGGCCTGGCACGACGCCGGGCCAACAAGGAAAAGGACCTGCCGTGCGTGTACTCGGTCGCAGACGAAAATGTCCGCGTGGACGTGCTGGAGCATGTGCTCCCGTGCGGTCACAACGCCTACTCGATCTACGGCGAGATGTACGTCGAGGACTTCAAGAAGTGGGTCATGGTCGTCGATCTCCGCGACTACAACCTGGAGACGGCAATCAAGCTCCTTCAGAAGGCCGCGAAGTTCACCGCGTCGTTGGAGCGCGGCCTTGTTTCCAAGCGATAACGCCATGGAAGCACACGCATACCCCAAGGAGCGGATCAAAGGCAACGTCCGGATCGTGTTGCACGAGATCGCAACGCAGCGCGGCACGTCGTACGGCGTGGAAGTGTCGGTGTACAGCAGCTTCGCCGGTCGATGGAAGCTCGTCAGCTTCACGGCCGGCCCTGACTTTGTGGAAGCGACCGCGATGTTCAACCGCCTCGTCGGCGGGATTCGCGGTTACTGCTGGATGGACGACGATTACCTGCTGGAGGAACAGTAGCACGGATGCCTCGGCCGTTGCCCCTGACGACGGCCGAGCTTCGACTCGCTCTGCGAGTTTTTTCCGCGATCCGTCGCAACGTTACCGACGCTTCGCAACTCGAACTTCGGAGACACTGATGCGAAAATTCTGGCCGCTCCTGATTCTGCTGCTGCCCGGCTGCACGTTCTTCTCGTTCACCAACAACGGCCCCGGTCCGCGCCCGGCGTCCGAGTTGAAAGACGTCAGCCCGGCGATCTACATCGTGCTGGCGCTTTTCGCCGTCATCCTGGTGGTGTCGGTGGGAGCCGCGCTCTTCAAAGAAGAGACACCGGGACCGGGGCGTGACGCCAAAGGACTTGCCATGATGATGGCGTTCTTCGCTGCCCTGGTGATCCTGCTGCTCGTCGGCTGAAAGGAGATTGGAGATTGTATGAAGCCGACAGTGGTTTGCCGGTCATGGAGATCGTTCGACCGGCAAAGCGACCATGCTGGTGGCGAACGCAGTCCCGAGGCTGTTCCATTCGCAGCACGAATGCTCTAAGCCCTCGCACTGACGGCGGTCTAATTCCGACTCGCGCAAGCGAATGCACTTGCGAACAAGGCCCGTTTGCCTCCCGTTCGCTGATCGAGAACCTGAACCACTTTTTCCACGAGGTGCATCATGGCAAAGAAGAGTGAGACAACAAGCATCACCCACGGCGAGGGGTCGTCGGAGGGCCACACTTCCGGGTCAAGCAAAGGCTCGTCCGAGGCCGTGACGACCACGGTCAGCACGACCACGAGCGGACCGCCCTCCCGTCCGGTGCGGACGTTCCGGCTCAAGGGCGTGAAGGCCAGCGTTTTCGAGAACAAGACCGAGCAGGGCGCGTATCACAAGGTGTCTCTGCAGCGCGTCTACCGCGACGGCGAGGAGTGGAAGACCACGCAGAGCCTCGGCCGCGACGACCTGCCGGTGGCGCGGCTCCTCCTTCAGCGCGCCTGGGAGTTCATCCTCGAATCCGAGGCGGCGGCGCGAAGCAACGACCAGGGCGAGTGACAACCGAAGGAGACGACTCATGAGCGCGCAATCAACCATTGAGTGGACCGACGCGACCTGGAACCCGGTTCGCGGCTGCACGAAGATCAGTCCCGGCTGCGCCCGGTGCTACGCCGAGCGGTTCGCCGAGCGCTTCCGCGGCGTGCCGGGTAGCCCCTACGAGCAGGGCTTCGACCTCCGGCTGGTGCCGGAGATGCTGTCCGAGCCGATCCGCTGGACGAAGCCCAAGACGGTGTTCGTCAATTCCATGAGCGACCTATTTCATGAGGGCGTGCCCGACGACTACATCGCGTCCGTCGTGCGGGTGATGGAGCGGGCCGACTGGCACACGTATCAGGTGCTGACCAAGCGGGCTGAGCGGATGGCGGCGCTGCTGAACACCAAACTCCGACACGCCGCCGGGCTTCCCCATGTGTGGTGGGGCGTGAGCGTCGAGGACCGCCGCTACGGCCGGCCGCGCGTCGAGCACCTGCGAAACGCCCCGGCGGCGGTGCGGTTCCTGTCGGTCGAGCCGCTGCTCGAGGACCTCGGCCCGCTGGACCTGACCGGCATCCACTGGGTCATCGCCGGCGGCGAGAGCGGCGTGCGCCCGCGGCCGATGCGGGAGGAATGGGTCGTCTCCGTCCGCGACGACTGCGCCCGTGCCGGCGTGCCGTTCTTCTTCAAACAGTGGGGAGGGACGCAGAAGAAGAAGGCCGGGCGGATCCTGCAAGGACGCACGCACGACGACATGCCGCCGCGCGGCCAGCGCCCCGTGGCTCAGCGGACCGTGCGCCAGGCGTGGGTCGAGGAACTCTCGTCGGGAAGCCAAGACAAGACATTCCCGCTCGCGCTCGTGGGCGAGCAAGGGTCGTGATTTTTCATGCAGCCACCGGCCGCTCGTACTTCGTGGAGCGCGGGCGGCCCGGTGGGATACGCACGGTATTGCCGTGCATCTTCCCCCCTTTCCGTATGGACACGAACAAGAAGCGCAAGACAGCGCCGCAAGCTCCCGCGACAGCGGAGCAACCTTCCAAGGACGTGAAGCGAAAGCCCGCGGCGGTCATCCGCGTGGACGACTGCTCGGCTTCCATCTGGGCCCGCGAAGTCATGGTCCAGGGCCAGCCGAGGACGTTCTACTCCGTGACGTTGGAACGGTCCTACAAGGACCGCGACGGCGCCTGGAAGTACACCCGGTCGTTCGACCAGGACAGCCTGGGCAAGATCGTGAGCCTCTGCCAGCAGGCGGAGCAAACCATTCGCGGTCTTACCGAGAAGGAAGCTCAGTAACCCATCCGGGGCGCCACGACGCCCCGGACCTCGATAGTCGGAATCTGCGGCTGCGGTAAGTCCATCGCGGGCGTCTCTCGCGTTCCCCGCCGAGCATTCGGCGGGCCAACAGCCGAGGCAACCATCCCCGCACGGCACGCCGGCCGTAGATTCGGGCTCTCTTCGTGTGCCCCTTCTCGGAGCGTTCTTCGGAACGCCAGAGACTCGGCCTCGATGTCCCACCTCTTTCGCTGACATCGCCAACGTTACGCGATGCTCAGCACTCCCTTGTGACCAAGCTCAGCGGAGGCGGCCGGAGTGTATCCGGCCGTGCTCCCTCGCAAGGAGATCCCTGCGGGGCTCCTCCTTGCCGGTGCGCTGCGGCCGGAAGCGGCGTGTGTGCCTCCGCTGAGAGGCGTTTACTTCTTACTCCCTATTCACCATGCGTACCAACGCATTGCTACCATCGATCGCGGTGCTGCCGAGAGCACCGATCACCGGAAGTCCGGTGCCGTCGTTGACCTCGCTGTATCACAAAGCGTGGCGCGGCCCCTACGGCGACAGCCGCTACCCGGGCAACTGCTCGGGCGAGCTGATCAAGGACCTGCTGCTCTACTTCAGACCGAAGTCGGTGTTCGACCCGATGACGGGCTCGGGCACCTGCCGCGACGTCTGCGACGAGCTGGACGTCGAGTGTCGCTCGACGGACATCCGGTCCGGGTTCGACGGATGCGATCCGTCGCAGTATGACTCTGCCTGGAAATTCGACTTCGTGTGGATACACCCGCCGTACTGGCGGCAGAAGGTCTACTCGGACGACCGTCGCGACATGAGTACAGCGCCGACGCTGGACTACTTCCTCTTCCGCTACGAGAAGCTGATCCGCAACCTGGCCGGCGTGCTGGCACCGGGCGGCAAGCTCGCGGTTCTGATGGGCGACTACAGCGACCGCGATGGCGGCTTCGTGCCGCTGACCTACCACACCAAGCGGCTGGCCTTCGCGGCTGGCCTGAAGCAGACCTGTACCGACATCATCCGCTTTTCCCACGGGGCGTCGAGCAGCACGAGGGTCTACACAAGCAGCTTCATCCCGGGCCTGCACGACACCTGCGCGGTGTTCGAGCCGGCGTAGCGGCTTACGAGTTCTGTATTTGATTCCGTCTTTCATCATGCATTTTCTGACCTACGTGTTCATCCCCGAACACGACGACATGGAGACAGCCGTGGTAGCAGCCATGAGACCCTTCGGAGACGAGTTCACAGTCAAGCCGTGGAAGCGGCATCTGGGGCCGCGCGAGATCGCGGCCATGGCTAGGTGCTACCGGCTCCGGCCCACGGCGGTCCGCAAGCTCGCGGAGCGCATGAAGGATTGGTGCGGGTGTGAAGGCGGCATCGACCGCCGCGGACTGTTCGCGCTGCTCACCTGTAACCCTGATGCCCGGTGGGACTGGTACGAGATCGGCGGGCGCTGGTGGGGCAAGTTCAAGGATAACGCGGCTTCCTGCCGCACGCTGCCGGACCGCAAGGACCTCCCCGGACTGCTGCCGCACGACTTCCTGACGCCCGACGGCGTCTGGCACGCCAAGGTCCGGTACGTCCGGGGCGACTGGCTCGACGGGCACTTCGTCCACAAGAGCCAGTCAACGTGGCTCCGCGAGTTCACACTCGCACTGGACCGCCATCGGGATTGCCGCATCGTTTGCGTGGACCGGCACCAGTGATACCGTTTTATCCGTCTTCCTCTTTCACGAGATGACAACCCATGAGACATCGCCGGCACAGACACCAAAGTTCATCGGCAGATTGCCGTTCCGCTCCGTCAAAGTCGGTGAGCCAGAATGCAACCTGGACGTCACCGTTTGGTTGTGCGACGAGAACGTCTGCGAACACCATCTCGAAGGCCAGTGCGACACTGCTGCGGACATCTACTACGGCAGCGCCGAAGACCCGGTCACGAAGTTCTGTCCGCGTCATTTCTACGAGATGCACTTCGACACCGACGCAGCGTACCGCCTCGTTGACCTTGAACCGCTGTCGAAACGTGATGTGGAGAGGATGGTCAACAAAGCCGCTGACGCCTTCTGGGCTGTCATCGTCCAGAACTTCCCGCGATCCGTGTCTGGCGACGTGTCGCCCCTCGCGACGGTTGCGCTCAATCGGGCTCAGATGGACGCTGTCAACGAATGGATCAGGAACAACGTCAACCCCCGGCACGGTGACGCAGCAGCAGAGTAACCTACTACCCACTTTCCCCCTTCCAGAGATGGCAACCAATGAGACATCACCGGCATTCCCCCCGCCCCCCTGGTACGCAGCACACTCCAAGTGCGAAGGCGTGTACGACGGAGAGGAACACTGGGCGGTCTTTGCCAACCATTGCCGCGGCGTGATCGCGGATGTCGAAGGCGGATTGACGCCCGAGGCCAAGGCCAAAGCTGAATTCATCGCCCGGGCCTGCAACGTCTATCGCGACCTTGTGGAAGCCCTGGATTTCTTGCTGAAGCAGACCGTCGATCTGGACCTGGCAAACGGAATCGGTCTGACCGATGGCGAGAGAGAAGCACGGAAGAAGGCTTTATCAGCACTCAAGACAGCCAATGGACAAGCCGCATGACACCCTGGCCGTCGTCCGCGAGGCCCGAGAAAAGGGCGTCGTCGCCATCGCGTGCCACCCGGGTACGAAGATCCCGATGTTCAGGTGGAAGATGTACCAGACCTTGATGCCCACGCTCGAGGAGCAGATGCGGTGGTTCGAGAACCCGGAGGCGAACGTGGCCATCCTTACGACCGACATGGTGGTGTACGACTGCGAGAAGCTGGCTGCGGCTCAACTGGTTCTCGGCGAGTGTGGAGACACCCCGCACAAGCTGCTGACGCCACGCGGCGGCATCCACCTGGGCTACCGGCGCCGCGCCGGGGTCCTGCTCCAGAACAAGGTGAAGATCAAGGGCCTGGAGATCGACATCCGCACCAACGGCGGCATCGAGATGATCCCGCCGTCGCGCACCGAGCACGGCGAGTACCGCTGGCTGGACGGACGGTCCGGGCTGCACGCGGTGGCCGACCTGCCCTGCGGCAACGTCGGCTGGACGCGCGAGCGGGCCAAGAAGGCCGCCCCGTCGATCGTCGTCAGCCCGGAGCTGGAGCCGGATCGGGCGAAGCTGGTCCGGCGCGCGCGGGCCTGGGCGGCATGCGTCGAGGGTGCGGTGAGCGGCCAGCGCGGACACGACAGGACGTACCGCGTCTGCTGCCGGCTGACGCACTTGAAAGAGAACTGCTTCGGCCTCACCTTCGAGGAAGCGTGGCCGATCCTCTGCGAGTGGAATTTGACGTGTGAGCCGCCGTGGAGCGAGGGGGAGCTTCGGCACAAGCTCGAAGACGCGATCAAGAAAAGGTGACGCTGCGGATTCACACCGCAGAGCTGCGAGCAGCCGTCCTGCCGTCCGCTTTGTTGCGGCCGGTTGCCCTGTCGGGACCGCCACCTCAACATTCCATTGGAGCAGATCGCCATGGTTGGCGCTAGGTCAGCAGTGGGAAAAAACATGAGCAGCCACAACCAGGAGATGCGGGCAGAGGACGCACCTTCCCTGTGGAGCCGATATGATCGCGGCTTCGTGTCGATCGTATTTTTCTCAATCCCCTATATGCCCAACCACGTATCGAACCGGCTGATACTCCAGTGCAGCAAGGCCAAGGCCACGAAGGTAATGGCCGCCATCGGCGGCCATTACGACGACGGCACGCCTATGCTGATCGACTTCAACAAACTCATCCCCTACCCGGAGCAATTTGCAAAGCTCGACAGAGAGGCGAATGAGTGGGAGAAGGCGCACCCCGCTAATCCATGGACGGGTCGGCCGAAGGACGGCTTCAATCAAGGCGGCTACGAGTGGCGGTGCGAAAACTGGGGCACGAAGTGGAACGCCTATGACCAGAAGAGGCTCAGTCCGATCTCCATCTACTTTCAGACGGCATGGTCCGCCCCGGAGCCTGTCATGGACGCGCTGGCCGCGAAGTTCCCCGACGTGTCGTTCATGCTGGAATACGCCGATGAGGACATCGGGCACAACGCCGGCATTATCCGTTACGCCAAGGGCGAGAAGAACCACAGCCAGCTAGAAGAAGCGGAGGCGGTACGGCTCTACTCCGATATCAACGCCGATCCGAAGGAATAGGGACAACTCCGCCACGTTCGCTGTGGGGCCGAACTACGGAACTGACCAAGAGTGGCAAGCACTGAATCATGGGCCTGCCTCTGCCAGGCCTCTTCCCAGCGTCGCCGCTGCCGACGAGCCAGTTGGCGCGAAGCACGGCTGACCGGGATGCACATCATCTTTCGAGGAGACGCCTGGCTATTCGGCGCTCTCCTCACTCTCTGAATCCAACTGCCTCAAGGAGTACGCAAATGATCGACGTAACCATCCACAGCACCGGCACCGGCACCTGCTCGCTGAGCGGGAAGGAAGGGCCGGGCCTCACCGTGTCGTTCAAAGACGGCACCGTGCAGAACTCGTTCCTGTCATGGAAGGCGTTCCAGCAGCTTCTCGGCATGAAGGCCGGACAGAAGAAGCCCGAGGTCAAGCCCGCGGTCCCGGCGAATGCGGTCCCCGTCAACGCCCAGCCGGTGAAGCCATGACGCAAGACGACGTGCGGGATCTCGTCATCGACTGGCTGCACCAGCATGCTCCCGGCCTCCTGGCCGACGACGTGATCCCCGAAGGACTGATCTTCCTCTGTAACCGCCTCTGGACCGAGGCCCAGCGCGAACAGCGGCGAAATCTGATCCAGGTCCGCTGCAGCCCGAGGACGTTCGAGATGAACTGACGGATCGCAAAACGCCCACGGATGGGCGCGTTTCACGCGAACAGGAGTTACCCGATGAACCAATCAGAGAATAGCTTGGTGCCCTTCAGCCGAGAGGCTCGCGAAGACACCCACATCGTCACCGTCCTGCGGCTCTGCCAGCAGCGCTGCTCCGAGTGCGCGTACCACTACGACTCCGCCGTGGTCCAGTTCGACTGCAGCCCCGACCGCCGGGTGCTCTGCTGGCAGTGCATCCATCGTTTCTGCACGGTCATCAACTCGTTGCGGAATCGGCTGTGAAATTGAAGAAGTGACAACGACCGACGGATCGCAACCGGGCCACGGACGGCCTTTCGTTTGAGAGCGAGGTTGTCCGTGTTGACCGTACGACAAGCAGCCGAAAAGTTGGGGGTCAGCCAGGCGCTTGTGTACGCCCTGGTCGCCGCCCGGAAGATCCGCCACCAGCGTCACGGCCTTCGGCGCGGGGCAATTCGGATTCCTGAAGACGCCCTGGCCGAGTACCAAGCCCGCTGCACCGTGGACGTGGGCGAACCAGCCGCGGTGACTGACCAGCAGGATGCCGTGCCCGTGCCGGACATGGACCGGAAGGGGCCGGGGATCGACCTGTGGTGATGCGTCGGGATGGTCGGAAGCCACGCCCGTTCAGGCACGGCCACCCTCGCATGGCTCGCTCGCCGGTCAACACGGTCCCTTCGGGCTGCGTGTTTTGACCGGCTCGCTGTCGCCACGCGGCCTGCAAGGTGCCCTCACGGGCTCCCTACTTCCTCCCAATCCCTACCGTGCAGAACGCACCCAAAACATCACCGGCCGACACCCTCCCTGTCCTTGTTGCCACGCGAGTAACGCAAGGAAATCGCCGGAACGACTTCTGCTGGTGCGAGGAAGACGAGCCCGTCCGGTTCGCCCTCGAATGCGACGGAGAGACGGTCGATGGGCCATGTGGCTGCCGACGCAGCATGTCCGGGATGACGACGCAGAAAGCTACGACCACCTTCCGCGTGAAGCGGCTGCCGATCACCAGGGAGCAATTCGTGGACATGCTCCGGAGCAGCTACGCGAACGCCGGGTTCCCGATTGAAGATTCGCTCTTGCGAGACGAGGCCGACGAACTGCTGCGGCTCGCCGCGGCGTTCCCGGCGGACGCCGTCCTTGAAAAGCGCGGGGGCAAGATGCAAACTCGGGGCTAAAGGTCCTTCATGCAGACCCCACGCCCCCGCCCGCGTGCAGCTTCGCTGCGAAGGCCATGAACTGCTCGTGCAGCCGCTCGATGTTCGGGTGCCCATACCGCTTCTCGATCATCTTCACCGAGGTTCCGTACAGCTGCGAGGCGACGTAGATGTCGCCGCCCAGGTCGAGGAAGGACGAGATGGCCGAGTGGCGGAAGTTGTACATCCGAATCTGGCCGGGGTCGATGTCGTGCTCCTCCAGGTGGGCGACGACCTTGGGCCGCCTGAGAAGCCACTGCCGCCATTTCTGCGTGCAGTTCTGGAGAGACCACGGCTCGCTCCGCAGGGTGCGGAAGATCGGCCCCTCCGGGTACTTCTTGATGCACTCCTCGGCGTACACCTTCGCCTCGGGCGTCAGGAAGATGATGCGGTCCCGTTGGGTCTTGACCGCCGTCTTGTGGATGTAGCCCCGCGCGGCGTTCCACCGGTAGACCAGCCGACCGTCCTGGTAGTTGTGGGCCTCGGCCATCCGCAACTCGATGGGCCTGGCCCCGGTCACCCGCAGCAGCCACAGCAGCTTGCCGAACGTCTCGCAGAAGCCGACGTTCCTGTGATGAACGGCGGGCTTGTCCGTCCTCTTCTTGCGGTGGTACGTCGCCTTCTCGAAGCACTCCCCGATGAGCAGGTCCATCAACTCCTCGCTCATGCGGGCATCCCGGCCGCGCAGGATCGGCACCGGCCGCTCGATCCGGCCGGTCAGCGGGTCGCTCTGGATGAAGCCCTTGCGTTTCGCCCACCCGAGAGCGCCCAGGATGAGGGCGGCGGCGTGCGCCTGGCTCGTCGGGTTCCACTGCGTCTGCGACGCCAGCCACTTGTCGAAGTCGTAGGGCTTGAGTTCGCAGACCCGCTTCGGGCCGAACAGCTTGCCGAACCCGCGGGCCATGATGTCGAAGACGCCGGGGACGCCGCTCTTGCGGGTGGCGTGGAGGTGGATGCGGTACTGGTTCAGGAGCGACGACACCAGGTAGTCGTCGGTTCCCTTGTCGGCCTCCATCTTGATGAGCTTGCCGAAGCGGGCGACGGCCGCCAGGTAGGTCGGCCCCTTGGGTCCGTCGTTCGGGCCTTTTGCTAGAATATGTTGAGTGCCGTCGATCTCGCAGCAGTATGCTTTCCGGCTGGCCCAGTAGCGTACGGAGGGTTTCTTCGCCATGATCGTGTCCTCTGCGGGGTGGGCGGGGTTTATCTGGATACCCTGCGTGAATACCCTACAGGGACATTTTACAAAGCCTTGTACAGAAAGGGAATAGGTGCTGCCTTGTACTACTTCGACCCGCACATCCACATGATCTCGCGCGTCACGGATGACTACCACCGGATGGCGCAATGCGGTTGCGTGGCGCTGAGCGAACCCGCCTTCTGGGCCGGCTTCGACCGCGGCAGCGCCGAGGGCTTCCGCGATTACTTCCGCCATCTCACCGAGGTCGAGCCGAAACGCGCCGCCCAGTTCGGCATCCGCCATTACAGCTGGCTCTGCATCAACGCCAAGGAGGCGGAGAATGTCAAGCTGTCGCGCGAGGTGATCGCCATCATCCCCGAGTACCTCAACAAGCCGAACGTCCTCGGCATCGGTGAGATCGGCCTGAACAAGAACACCGCCAACGAGGCGACGATCTTTCAGGAGCACGTCGATCTCGCGATGAAGACCAACGAGTTGATGCTCATCCACACGCCGCACCTGGAGGACAAGTACAAGGGCACACGGATGATCATCGACATGCTCAAGAACGATCGCCGCGTTCGGCCAGAGCGCGTCCTCATCGATCACGTCGAGGAGCACACGGTGCGGCTGGCGCTCGACGGCGGCTTCTGGTGCGGCATGACGCTGTATCCGACGACGAAATGCACGCCGGAGCGCGCCGTGGACATCCTGGAGATGGTCGGTACGGATCGTATCATGGCCAATTCAGCGGGCGATTGGGGCAAATCGAATCCGCTCGCGGTGCCGGAACTGATCCTGGAAATGAAGCGGCGCGGCCACACCGAGGAGACGATTCGCAAGGTGGTGTACGAGAACCCGCTGACGTTCTTCCGGCAAAGTACACGCTGGCAGGATTGGCAGCGAGCGGAAGAAGAGCCCGCGCAAAAGCGCAAAGCCGCCAGGAAACAGGTCGTGGCGGGCTGAAGTGGTGGATGGTGGATGGTGGATGGTGGATGGTGAAGGAAGATGTCCTTCTTCACCATCCACCACCCACCATCCACCATCCACCACTTCAATCACGACGGCCGCCGAGCAGACCGGCGCGGAACAGGAAGTACAGCAGGGTTAGCACCGCGGTGAGCGTGGCTGCGACGTAGGTCAGCGCCGCCGCGTTCAGCACCCTCGCAACGACGACCTCCTCGTCGGGGGCGACCAGCCCGCTCTCGACCAGCGCCAGGCGAGCCCGGCGGCTGGCGTCGAACTCGACCGGCAGGTTCACCAGCTGGAATAGCACCGTCGCCGAAAAGACGACAATGCCGGCAACAATCAGGCCCATCAAGTGCATGGCGAAGCCGAGGGCGATGATGATCCACGCCGCCCCGCTGCCAAGGCTCGCCATCGGCACCAGAGCATTTCGCAGTCCCATCAGCGGGTAGCGCGTCGCATCCTGGACCGCGTGCCCCGCCTCGTGCGCCGCGATGCCCAGCGCCGCCAGCGAGCGGCCGCCATACACCTCGGGACTCAACCGCAAAATTTTCTCGCCTGGAACGTAATGATCTGACAAAAACCCCTCGACGGGTTCGATGCGCACTCTGTCCACGCCGTGCGAGCGCAGCATGGCGTCGGCGGTTTCGGCGCCGGAGTACCCGCTGCGCGCAGGGATGTTGCTCGCGTCGTTGTAGGCGCAAACCACATGGTGTTACTCTCCTCTCCGACGGTCGCGGTTGCGGCCTGTCGCGCAGGCGCGCAGCATCAGGTCGTCTCTCGGTTAGATGGGGCTGCACCCTGTTCCGATTCAGACCGCCGGGACGTGACTGTCTCTTTTATTATAGCGACCCGCAGATCCGCGCTTTGAGCGCGAACCAATTTTGCGGCGCCGCCTCTTTTTGAATGGCTCGGCGAGTGAAGTCCACGCTCACTGCAGCATCTCTTTCGCTCCTTCAGCTTCGCCCGGAACAACCAAAGGCCGGCCAGGGCCTTCACCCACGTTACCTCAGGAGGAACCATGGTTGTCCTGTACACGTCACTGCTCGTCCTCCTCGGGGCGGCCCACTTCCTGATCAAGCGCCGGGCGAACCGGCTGGAAAGGAAGTACAGCGCAGTCCTCAAGGAGACGAACGCCCTGCTCCACAACGTGCCGAAGGAAGCCAACGGCACCCGCATCGACCCCTGCCAGGTCGCGAAAAGGACTTACCAACTCGGAGTGCTCGCCACGAAGAAGGAACGCCTCGAAGTGAAGCACTACACCTGGCAGCATCGCGCAGAAAAGGTAGGGAACCTGCTCACTCGCCTGCGCGGCTGGCAGGGACGCAAGGTGCCGTACCTGCTCGGCCTGATTGACGCCGTCGTCATCTTCTGTGCGCTGGAGGGAATGGGGTATGGCGAATACACCAACCCGCGCCGGCTGCTGGAAACGGTGACGGCCTGGATTTCCAGGTGACGTTCGGTCCGGCTCTCAACCTGGCCGCCGGATCGACGGGGGGCGGACACGTGTCCGTCCCCTTTTTTTGATGCCGGCGCCGTCAGGGTTACCTGAAGCCCACGGGTGGCCACCCGTGGGCTTGGTCGGTTCCATTAGAACTGGAAGTAGATGAACGGCGCCGACTGCCCGCCCGGCGACAGCAGCAACGCCAGCACCACGAGCATCACCGCGAAGCCCCACAGAAAACCGCGTGCCAGCGGTCCCTGCACCTCTGTCGACACTTGTTCCAGCGTCAGCGCGCACGTCCGCCACCGAAAAGCCGCCACAGCGGAGCGGAAATCGACGTGATACGCCAGCCACGCTATCGCCCCGTACACCGCCAGTGCGAGCCACAGCGACACATCCCCTGACCCGCCGACGAACACCTTATCGGCGTCGAACGCGAACCACTTCTCGACACACGCGAGACTATCCGCCAGCACGGTCAGCCGGAAGAAGCACCATGCCAGACAGACACAGTGGAACGTCAGCCCCACGCACACGACGCGCCACAGAACGCCGCCCACCGTCCGCGGCGATGGCAGCAGTTTGCGCAGCGGACAGGCGTCCCAGGCGCGGTTGACGACCAGGTACAGGCCGTGCAGCCCGCCCCACAACACGAACGACCAGCTCGCCCCGTGCCACAGGCCGCCCAGCAGCATCGTCGCCATCAGGTTGAAGCGTGTGCGCCACTCGCCGCCGCGGTTGCCTCCCAGCGGGATGTACAGATAATCCTTCAGGAAGCGCGACAGCGAGATATGCCAACGCCGCCAGAAATCCTGCACCGACGACGCCAGGTACGGCAGGTTGAAATTCTCCGGCCAGCGGAAGCCGAACAGCAACCCCAGGCCGCGAGCGATGTCGGTATAGGCCGAGAAGTCGAAATAAATCTGCAGGGCGTACAGCCAGACGAACGGCAGCGCCCACACGCCCGCCGTGGACGGGTCATTGATGTGGACGAAAAAGGGGTCGATCGCCGCCGAGATGCGATCCGCCAGCACCATCTTCTTGAAGAATCCGCGTCCCAACAGTAACAGGGCTTCCAGCGGCGCCTGCGGCTCGTTCGGCATCGTTTCTGGGCGGAGTTTCGTCAAGAATTCCTCGGGGCGCAGGATCGGACCGGCGACGAGGTGCGGAAAGAAGACCGCCGAGAGCGTGTAGCGCCAGAAGTTCGTCTCCGCCGGCGTCAAGCGGCGATACACATCCACCATGTAGGCGATGCCGGTGAAGGCGTAGAACGAGATGCCGAACGGGATGACCCAATCGCCGGGCGGCGCCGCCACGGTCGGCAGGTCGAGGGCCAGGGTGACCTGCGCCAGTGTCCGGAGCAGCAGTGGCGTATATTTCCAGTAAGCCAATCCCACAAGGTTGAAAACCACCCCCAGTGCCAGTAGCAGTCCCGGCCGGCGCGACCGTGCCAGCCGGCAACCCACGACCCAATCCACGAGACAGTACGCGAGGATCAGGGCCAGTAGCTGCCAGTGGTGGTAGCCGTAGAACACCAGGCTGCCCGCCAACAACAGGGACGCTTTCGTCCGGTAATGGCGCCGGCACAGCAGCCACAGGACGTACACGACCAGCAGCAGCACGAGGAACGGCGTTTCGGTGAACGTCATGAGGGGTCCCCTCCCGGCTCAAAGCCAATCTGGATCTCGCGCTCGTGGAGGTGTCGGAGCAATTCGCGCAACAGCAAATCGTTGCCGCGCTCGTTGAAGTGCTTGTCCGGCAGAAAGAGAGAAGGGCGGTCGGGATCGTTCAAAAAGGCGTCGCGCGGATCGAACACATCGTAACCCTGCGCGCGCAGCAGCGGCGCTAGCTGATCCTGCAACCCGAAGCCCTCCCGGCGCATGATCTGCTCGTGAGCAGGGACCAGCATCACCGTCACCGGGACACCGTGCGCCGCGGTGATGCGCTGGAGGTTGGCGAACAGCCGGCGCACGTCGCCAAGCAGGGGTTCGTCGAGGCCGCGGCAGATCGTGTGCTGCTGAAAGCGGGGATTGCCGCGCTGCAGACCGGCGCGGGCCCAGGCGGTGAAGGCGGTGCGGCTGTGGCTGATCAGCCACCCGAGCAGCCCGGCGGGCAGACGCGGCTCGTACGTCAGCGCTCCACGTGCCGTCACGCGGATCGTGCGGAGCGGTTGCGGTCCCAGGTTCGTCAGATCGATGGGCATCAGCAGCATGAAGATCCGCTCGGGCCGCAGACCTTTTTCAAGCAGCAGTTTGACCTGTGCCATGCGGACGAAGAGGTGCTCATTGCGGCCGAGGTTGAAGATGCGACGATCGGTGACACGCGCGCGGGCGTGATCGGCGAGCATGTCCGGTGCCTGCACGAACGAGTTGCCGAAGAACGCCCACAGTGGCCGGCGGTCGGGGTGGTCGCACAGCGGCAGGTAGGGTTGGAGGCGCTGGGCGTTGTCCTCGTGGAACGCATCCCAGGACCGGTACGCCACGGCGAAGTCATCGTCTCGGATGTAAAGGCCGGTAAGCGGGGAGGCTTCGCCGAGATAGGGGTGCAGGTCGGGCGGTGGGAAGAGGCGCAGGTAGACCTCGGCGAGACTGAGCAGCAGCACCACAGCCAAACCGACGCCGAGCGCGAAACGCCAGCGGGCCGTGCGAAGCGGGCGCGACGATTGCGGCATCGTGTCGCCTCCTGCCGGAGAGTGGGACGCAACTTTGGGGGAGAGGATCAATAGCAGAAGTCGGCGGAGCGTGCAACCCGTTTCGGACGTGGCGGCACTTTTCGCAGGCGTCACACTCCGCAAAGGTTCACAAAGGAAATTGCCTAATCGTTCGCTTCGGACCCTGGCCCGCCAACGCCACGCAGAGAGCGCGGTAAAATTCCTTACCGCTCGCGACCGGGCGGTCGATGAAGTTGATGAAAGGGAAACCTTCCTCCAGCGAGCTACCTCATGCCTTGGCGTTCCCTTCCGCCACGCCGCCGAGCTGTTCTGTTTCGGGCGTGGCTGACGCTGGCCGTCGCCGCTGGCGTCTTTGGGCTACTTGGTCTACCGCGCGCCCAACCAACAAGTCCCGTCGCCGTGCCTCCCGTTGTCGAGCAGGCGACCCCCGAAACCCTCAGTCCGCCGCCCCCGTACTCCGCTGCCTGGATGCGCAAACAGCATCTAGCGCGTCTCGGGGTGGATCGCTGGCATGCTGCCGGCCTGCGCGGGCGCGGCGTCAAGATCGCACTGCTCGACTCGGGCTTCCGAGGCTATCGGGCGTTCCTCGGCAAGGCGCTGCCGGCCCGGGTGACCGTGCGTTCCTTCCGCAACGACGGCAACCTCGAAGCCAGGGACAGTCAGCATGGCATCCTGTGCGCCGAGGTGCTGCACGCGCTGGCGCCGGAGGCGGAATTGCTGCTCGCCAACTGGGAGCCGGATCGACCCGACCGCTTCCTCGACGCGGTGCGCTGGGCGAAGGAGCAGGGGGCGAAAATCATCTCGTGTTCGCTGATCATGCCGAGTTGGAGCGATGGCGAGGGCGGCGGAGCAGTCCATGAGGCGATGCAGCGGTTGCTCGGCGACGGCAAGAACGTCAGCGACATCCTGTGCTTCGCCAGCGCTGGCAACACCGCCCAAAGGCACTGGTACGGATCTTATCGCCCAGCCGCCGACAGCTATCATCAGTGGCGCAAGGGCTGTACCGGCAATCTGCTGACGCCCTGGGGCAACGAGCGCATCTCCGTGGAGCTGTACGGCCCTTCGGCTGCCGCTTACGAGCTGTCAGTCCATGAAGCCTCCACCGGCGAGGAGGTCGGGCGTGCATCCGCCCGGTCCGTGATGAACGGAGCAGGAGAAATCTGCGCCGTTCGCTTTACCCCTATTCTCTATCATAAATATCTTGTGAAGGTGCGCGCGCAAGGGACAATCGTTGCCCCCGCGGCCGGTCCGTTCCACCTCGTTGTCCTGGGTGGCGGTCTGTCGCACTGGACGAGCAAGGGGAGCATTGCCTGCCCTGCGGATGGGCAGGCGGTCCAGGCGGTCGGCGCCGTCGATGCGGACGGCCGGCGACACTTCTACAGTTCGTGCGGCCCCAACTCGAAGTTGCCCAAGCCCGATTTCGTCGCCGAGGTGCCGTTCCCCAGCCTGTGGCGTGAGCGGCCCTTCGCGGGGACGTCGGCGGCGGCTCCGCAGGCGGCTGGTCTGGCGGCGCTCTGGTGGTCGCGGAATCCGGAGTGGAATGCGGAACAGGTGAGCAGCGCGATGCGTGCGGCGGCGCGCGACCTTGGGCCGCCGGGACACGACTGCGAAACGGGCTACGGCTGCATCGCCCTGCCGTGAGTTGGCTTCGTTTCGCGGCGCTTCGGGGAACGGCGCTCCCGAAGCGCGGCGAAGCGACTACAACGGCCCCATGTCGCTTGAACTCACTGCTCGCGCTGTTCTCCGTCAGTACGCCCTCCCTTTCCAGGAGGCCCCTCCATTTGTGAGTGTGGCGGGCGGCTTTAGCGGCGCTCGCGTCTGGCGCGTCGGCGAGTTGTGCCTGCGCGCCTGGCCGGAATCCGGACTCACCATCGAGCGGCTCTCCGCGATGCATCGCCTGATGGACCAGGCCTTGGCGAGCGGCCTGGAGTTCGTCCCGACGGTCCTCCGCACTCGTGAGCGCCGCAGTTACGTTGAACACACCGGCCGCCTGTGGGATCTCACCACCTGGATGCCGGGGCGCGTGGACTTCCACACGCACCCGACAGCCGCTCGCCTGGACGCAGCCTGTACCGCCCTCGCCCGCCTGCACGCCGCCTGGGTGCCAACGCCCACCCCGATCGGCCCCTGTCCGGCTGTCCTCCGGCGGCTCACCTGTGCTCGCGAATGGCTCGCTCTCGTGGCGTCCGGCTGGCGGCCCGCGTTGGCGAGGGCCGACCCAATCAGCACGCCGGCCGAGCGCGCCTGGCGTCTGCTTCAGACACCCGTCCCGCCCCTGCCCGAGCGACTGACGCCCTGGCTTGCCGTGACTCTCCCGCTGCAACCGTGCCTGTGCGATGTCTGGCACGACCACGTCCTGTTCGAGGGCGATGTGGTCCGTGGCCTGGTGGACTACGGCAGCGTGAAGGTCGATCACGTCGCGGTCGATCTCGCTCGGCTGCTGGGCAGCCTGGTTCCCGACGACACCGCGATGACCGCTATCGGTCTGGCAGCTTACGGACGTATGCGATCCCTCACATACCAGGAGCAAACGCTGGTCGGGCTGCTGGATGAGACGGGAGTGATTTTCGGCGCGGCGAACTGGCTGCGGTGGCTTTATCACGAGGGGCGCCATTTCGAGGATCGGTCCGCCGTCGCGGCGCGGCTGTCCCAACTGGTCGCACGGCTTGAGCGGCGCGGAGAGTAGGGGACTGCTGCCCCCAGCTGCGACGCTGGCCCTACGGGCCGATGACGCCCTGTGCCCGCAGCTGCTCCAGCTGAGCCGCATCCAGCCCGAGCAACTCCCCCAGCACGCGGTCGGTGTCCTGCCCTAGCTGCGGCGGCGCGCTGGGCGGCGGCAAGGTGGCCCCGTCGATGTGGAAGGGCGTCCCCACCAGATCGACCGGCCGCCCTTCCGGATCGCGCACCGTCACGCGCAACCCGCGTGCCTCCGCCTGCGGTTGGGCGAACAACCGTGCGTAATCCCAGACCGGCGCGTGCGGCACTTCGGCGGCGGTCAGCTTCTCCTGCCACGTTGCCGTCGTCCATCGCCGCAACACTTCCTCCAACATCGGCACGAGGGTGGCACGTTCCTGGACACGCTGGGTATTGGTGGCGAAGCGCTCGTCGGCGGCCAGGTCGGGACGCTCAGCGACACTGCAGAAACGCTGCCACTGACCATCGTTGCCGACCGCCAGCACGAGCCAGTCGTCGGCTGTTGCGAACGCCTGGTAGGGGACGATCTGCAAGTGAGCGTTGCCCTGGCGCGGCGGCAGCACGCCGCTGGTCAGATACGCCTGGGCGAGGTTGACCTGGGCCGCGACGGCGCAGTCCAGCAGCGCCAGGTCGATGACGTAGCCGTGCCCCGACTGCTGCCGCGCATGGAGGCAGGCGAGCACCGCGACGGCGGCGTCCAGGCCCGTCAGCACGTCGGTCACCGCGACGCCGACCTTGAACGGCGGCCCCTCCACCGGCCCGGTAATGCTCATCAGCCCGCTTAACGCCTGGATGGCGAAGTCGTAGCCGGGCAGGTCGGCCAGCGGCCCCGTCCGCCCGAAGCCCGAGATCGAACAGACGATCAGGCGCGGGTTGACGGCGAGCAGTTTCGCAGGGCTGACGCCGAGCTTGTCGGCGCTGGCGGCGCGAAAATTTTCCAGCAGAATGTCGCTGCGCCGGGCCAGCTCGTGGAACAGGCCAAGCCCTTCCGGTTTCGCCAAATCCAGGGTGATGCCGCGCTTATTGCGATTACAGGAGAGGTAATAGGCGCTAAGGCTACCGGCAAAAGGTGGTCCCCAGGCGCGCGTGTCGTCGCCGCTGCCGGGCCGCTCGACCTTGATCACGTCCGCGCCGAGGTCGCCGAGGATCTGACCGCACAGCGGACCGGCGAGGACGCGCGAGGCGTCGAGGACGCGGACGTCGGCAAGGGGGCCGTGGGGGTCGGTCGGCATGGGTCAGTTGTCAGTTGTAGGTTGTCAGTTGTCGGTCGTCAGAATAAAGAGATGATAACTGACAACCGACAACTGACAACTGGCAACTCATGAGCCCCGAGCACATTCAGCGGATTTACGGCGACCTCGCCGAGATGTACGATCGCCAGGGCCAGCTGCGCCAGCGCGATTGGTTCCTGGTGCTGGCCGCGGACGCCGCCCTGACCGCCGGCAAAACCAACGAGTCCGACCGCTTGCTTGCTCGCCTGCTCAGCCTCAATCCGCACCATTTCCTCAAGCCGTTTGGCTCCTTCGCCGAGGCGCTGCGCTCGCCGGACGTTCAGGGCTACGTCGGCAACCTGCGCCGCAATTACCCCCCTGCGAAGGCAGCAGAACTGCTTGGTGCAGAACAAGGTAAGAACCCGGAGG
>WNGB01006190.1_pt1 | contig 34319 bp, 29 predicted proteins | sample 5400681 | NCBI WGS metagenome assembly WNGB01 (sample SAMN13153367, study PRJNA577476) | soil metagenome | isolation source: 115 cm soil or saprolite under grassland replicate 2 | place: USA:California | collected 2016-06-15
TGGTTCGGCGCCGACATGCTCTGCTACGTGACCCGCAAGGAACACCTCGGCCTCCCCAATGCCGAAGAAGTGCGGGAAGGCGTGATCGCCTACAAGATCGCCGCGCACGCGGCGGACATCTCGCGCCGCCGGCCGGGCGCCACGGACCGCGACGACGCGCTGTCGCGGGCCCGCTATGCGTTTGACTGGAACGAGCAGTTCCGGCTGTCGCTCGATCCGGCCCGGGCGCGCGAGCTGCACGACGAGGCGCTCCCTGCCGAGTACTTCAAGAGCGCCGAGTTCTGCGCGATGTGCGGGCCGAAGTTCTGCTCGATGCACATCACGCGCGAGATCGAGCGGTCGTTGGGCTTACGCGAGCCGCAGAAAAAGGAACAGCGGGAGGCGGTGGGGGCGGACTAGGCGCTACGGCCCGCGCTTGACGAAGAACTCGTAGGGGGCGGTCGCGATCCCGGTACCCCACGAGCCATAGCCCTTCACGCGCACGATGAAGGCGCCTGCCGCAGGCACAGTGAAGGATCCCGGGGAGAGGAATTCGGCCGTCGTACGAAACACTGCCCAGCCGCCTCCGGCGAGGTTCGTTCCCGTCGCCGGATCCACGACCTCCAGCATGATCAAGCCTTCCACGGGCACGGGGTCCGCCGTGAGCCTCAGCCACGGAGTCAGTACCTCGCCGGGAGTCCCGGACGACGTGTACTCGTCGATGTCGCCAGCGGGTGAGACGCCTTCACCGCGAATCGTATCGCCGACAGCGTAGGCGGCGGGGACGTTTTCCGGCCCGCGGTTCAGGGGGTCCACCCGGAACGCGTACGGACCCACGAGTCCGAAGACCCCGCCGCACGTGGCGTCGTAGCAGAACCTGACGAAACCTGCGCCTTGGTACACGGAGACGATTACTTGGCCGCCTGCGGGGACGCGGAACGGCCCCACGATTCTCGTCCCTTGCCCGACGTTTCCCGCCAGGCTGTCGCCGGTGGTTGCATCGCGCACCCGGATCTGGGCGTAGCCGTTCATCGCCGCGTTGCCCAGGAAGATCACATTGAGGTCCTGTCCCGGCGTGGCGGTCACGGTGAACTCATCCCAGTCGCCGGGTGTGTCGAGGAACTCCGTCATGACCGAATCACCAGGAGCCAAAGCGGACGGTGCGACTTCCGGCGCCGCTCCCAGGGGCTCTACGGCTAACCGATATGGACCCCGGTCTGCCAGACTGCCCGCCTCGCCCGTGGCGCTCACGGTGATGTGGTACCATCCCGTGACTGGAAGATCGAGACGCATCGTCTGGTGGTCATGGAGCGCCCCGGCGGACGTAGGACTTGTTATCGAGGCCATCACCCACTCGGGAGCGCCCGGCGGACCGTCGATCCACGCCTGGAACGCCGTCCCCGCTGGATACCCCATGCCCTGGAACGCGATGTTGATGTGCTGGCCGCGTGTACCGTGGAAGTGGAATACGTCCGCGTCGCCCCAAGGCTCGATCGCCTCTCCGCTGACCGTGTCGCCAATCGCGATCGTGTCGGGCACGACTTCGGGATCGTACCCGAATCGATAGAACCAGAGGCGATAGGGGCCCCTGAGTTTGGGTCGGTCCAGGTAGTAGTCACTCGTGCTTACGCGGACAACGTAGGTCCCAGGCCCCACGCGCCTACGACCGGTGCTCGCGCGCATGCCGGCTTGGGAGGTAGCGGCCGTCGCGATGACCTGTGCGGTAGCTGCGTCGATCAACTGAACCGTCAGCGCGCCGCCCTCGGACGGGCTCTCGAGCTCGAACGCCAGGTTGGCGCCACTCGAGTCCGGCACGGTCACGCGGAATTCGTCCACATCGCCCGGTAGGTCGATGCTTTCGCCGTTCAGGCTGTCGCCGAAGATCAGTGTCTCAGGCAGCGTCTCGGGCCGAGGGTTGATCCGATACAAGAGAAGCCGATACGCGCCGCGATTGAGGTCGGCGGGGTATGACGGCACGCCGCTTACCCGAAGTCGGTAGGTGCCGCCGGTCGGAAGCGTGAAGCGTCCGGTCATCTGACCGAGCAAGCTGGTGTCGGTGCCGATGCTCTGAGCCGACCGCAGGGCGGTCCCTGCCTCGCTCAGAACATCGAGCTGCAGACGCGTCTCGGTGGATCCGTCCTGGGCCTGGAGAAACGCGTTGACCTCCTCGCCCGCGGCGCCGGTGAACGTGAATTCGTCAACATCGCCCGGGAGTCCGATGTCCTCGCCCGTCACCGTGTCCCCCGGTGCGATCGTCGACGGCAAGCGCTCGGGCCGCGGGTCGATCGCGTACAGGTACACGCGGTAGGCGCCGGTGTCCGCGACCTCGTAGGGGTTGGTCCCCGCCAATCGCACGACGTATGTACCGGCCTGGGTGATGCTGAAGCGATTCGTCGGGTGTGTGAACAACGCGGTGTCGGCAGGATGACTCGTCGCCACGGCGAACGGCGTGTTGCTGCCCTGGCGCGCGACTTCCAATTGAACGGGGCGCCCTCCGCCTTGCACGAAGGCGTTGAACTCGGCGCCCGCGGCCGCGGAAAACGTGAACTCGTCGACGTCCCCCGCTCGGTCGATGCGCTCGTTCCCGATTTCCGTGTTGAGCGGGATCGCCGCCGCGCGGTGCTCGGGCGCCCGATCGATCACGTACGTCCAGAAGCGGTACGGCCCGCGGTACCGGGGATACATGTTGCTGGTCACGGCGCCGAACGCGAACCGGTAATCGTGGGTGCCCGCGAGGCGCATCCGACCCGTGGTCAAACGATTGACGGCGCCCGCATCAGCGAACACGTAGCCCAGGAGCTGCTTCGTCGAATCGTCAATGACGCTGAGGCCGACCGATCCCGAGCCGGCGGGCTCCCATGGCTCTACGACCGTCACAATCTCTTGCCCCTGGGCACCGTGAGCATGGAACCAATCCAGATCGTACATCGGATCGATTGTCTCGCCGATCACGGTATCGCCAAAGGCAAAAGACGCCGCCACGCGTTCCGGCCTCGTGTCGATCGCGTGTACTTTGAACCGAAAACGGGCCGTGGTCGCCGGCGGAATCGCCCGCAGCGATATCCTATACACGGCTGCCGCAGACGCACCGAACGTGGTGCTTGGGTTCTGCTCGAGCCACGGCCCGCCCGCGACTGCACTGTGGTCGACGGCGAGGAACCCATGAATCGAGTCATAGACCCAGAGGTGGACGCCCTCTTGCAGCGATTCGAGGAAGATGAGGTACGGCTGGTTCGCGCTCCCGGCGAAGGAGTACTGGCTGGCTGAATCGACGCGGGCCTGACCTTCGATCGCGACCCCGATCGGCACTCGTTCCCCCTCCCCTCGAGGCTGGAAGGGAGACGGGGAATCGCAGGCAACGAACGCCACCGCAGCGAACGCGGCGGCGCGACGCAGCGCGTTCAGGGATTCCCCACCTGCGTCCCGCGCACGAGGACGATCTGACTCGCGGTGCGGAACGCCAATCCATCGTTGCCCCAGCGGATGAGCGTACCGCTCCCTGCGGCAGCGGAGATGTCCGACAAGGCGATAAACGCGAAGGACCGGTAGTGATACGTTCGGAGCGTGGTGCCGGCGAAGAAATGCACGCGTCCATTGCTCACGTCCGGCTCAACAAGGCCTCCGGTCGGGAACGTGCCGAGCAGGGAGATGGTCTCGGGATCCACCAGCGCTCCAGTCGTCGCGTAGACGAGCCCGCCGTTGTACTTGATGTCCACGCCGAAGCCGCCGATGACGCCGCCCTTAACGGCCTCCTCGACGAGCCCCGTGGCCGTGACGGCGATCGTGCGCGCTCCGAATTCCGTCGTCTCGTTGTTGTACCCGAAGAGCCGCGCGGCGCTGGCCGTGCGGGTGATCCGGTCGCTCCCCGTGTGGCCCTGCGTCATCTGGGAGCGCTTCGTCCCGTCGTCATAGATCGCCACGCCCATGTGACGTGGGCTGCAACACGTATTGCGTACGGATACGGCCAGAGTCCGTGACAGGCCCGGCAGGATCACGAGATCTTCGGCGCGCTGATCCCCCAGCGAGCCGCTCCCCATGTCGAGGTCGATGTCTCGCGCACCCGTCGCGAGATTGACACGCACGACCAGTGGAGCGCCACCGAGACCCACGTACAGGTAGTCACCGTCGTCGGAGATCGCCAGCGGCCCGGGCTCGCTGCCCACGCTGATCGATGCGCCGATCACGCCCGTCGTCGGGTCGATCGCGGTCACGGTGTTCCCCCGCTGCGTGTCGCTACCGGGCACCGAGGCCCAGATGGTCCCTCTCGTCCGATCGTACGCGATGTCGTTCGTGGCCAGCACGACGGTGATGGGCGTCCCGACGGTTGGGCTCGCAGGAACAACTGGTAACGCGAACGGTCCTGAGACGCCGCTCTCTCCGGGGTTCACGACCGTGAGTTGGGCCGTGCCCGCCTGCGTGATGTCCGACGCTGGAATATCGGCCTGGAGGCTGGAAGCACTGAGACGCGTCGTCGCGCGATCCTGGCCGTTCCACTGGACCGTGGCCCCAACCGCGAAAGTCGAGCCGTTGACCGTGAGCGTGAACGCCGCACCACCTGCGGTCGCCATGCTCGGCGACGCATCCGTGATGCGAGGGGGAGCCTCACGCACGCGGAACGCGACCGCCGCCGAGCTGCCGCCGCCGGGCGGCGGGTGCACGACGGTAATCATCGGCGAACCCGAACTCGCGACGTCGCTCGCGGGGATCGCTGCTTGGAGCCTCGTCGCGCTGACGAACGTCGTCGGTCGCGAACTGCCGTTCCAGTGCACGACGGCTTGTGGCGTGAATCGACTGCCCACGACCGTCAACGTGAACCCGGCCCCCGTGAACGCCGAGTCGGGCGAGAGCGCGCTGATCAACGGCACTGCGTACTCGATCCTGAACGTGTCGGGCGCGGAGAGGCCCCCACCCGGTGGAGGATTGGCTACCCTTACCTCCACAAAACCCGGGGTCTGCAGGAAATACGCGGGAACGTTCGCCGTCAAGACGCCAGGCGACTCGAGTCTCGCGGACAGCGCCCAGCCTCCAAACGACACCCACGACCCCGCGACGAAGCCCGTCCCCGTCACCCGCAGCGTGAACGAGTCACCGGGCGCCGCTAGCCTATCGGGCGTGATCGACGCGATGGTCGCCGCGGGATTCACGATGGCGAGCGAAAGGGCTCCCGATACGCCTCCCCCAGGCGATCCGGTGTAAACCGTAACGGCGACCGGGCCGGTGGAGTCCACGTCCCCGGCCGCGACCCGGGCGGTAAGGAGCGTATCGCTCACGTAGGTCGTCGCGCGATCCTGACCATTCCACCGGACCCGCGAGGCAGATACGAAATCCGCACCGCGCACGGTGAGCGTAAAGTCCGGGGATCCGACCACCACTTGAGGGGGATCCACGTTGAACAGCGATGGCGGTGGATTAGGCGTGGGCTCGGTGGGCGAGTCACCGCATGAGAGCGTCGCTAAGAAAGCCGCTCCGAGGAGCGCGCGGAGAAGCAAGGTTGAGCGTCGAGTGTTCATGGTGCTCGCGTATCGCAGGTTGGCGACGTTCCCTTAAGCTCCCTAAGAGCCTCAGGTGGTGGAAGGCCAACCGCGCCAAAAGTCATAACCCTACCACGCGATACCGTAGTCCTCGCCGTGGTTCGACGACCCGCCCCAGAACGAGCCGTGCTTCCAGTCGAAGAAGATCGCATTGATGGGACCGGACGTGCGGTCATCGAAGTCCAACCGGTAACCCATCGCGCGCAGCTCGTGACGCACCCATGACGGCGTGTCGTCGCGCAGCGTCAACCGCCCCGGTTCGGTCTTATGCTCGCCGAATGAGTTGCGCATCTGGTAGCTCGTGATGTTGGCGGCTTCGACCGACTGCTGCACATCCATCCCGAATTCGACGACGTTCAAGAAAAACTGCAGCAGGTTTTGATCCTGCGTGTCGCCACCCTGCACCGCAAACGCCAAGAACGGCTTTCCGTCCTTTAGTGCCAGACTCGGCGTCAACGTCACACGCGGCCGCTTGCCGGGCACGATCACGTTGAAGGGATTGTCCGCGCTGTCGACGACGAATTGCTGCGCCCGCTGGCTCACCCCGATGCCGGTGTGGCCCGCGATCACCGCCGGAATCCAGCCGCCCGATGGTGTGACCGAAACCACCCACCCCGATGTATCTGCCGCTTCGATCGATGTGGTACCGCGACGGAACGCTTCATCGAACGCCGCGAGCGCCGCCGCGTCATCGCTCCCCTCGCCCTCGGAGGTGGTCACCGGCCGAGGAGACCACCGCTGGAGCAGCGGCAAATACGGGTTGGTGCCGCCCTGGAAGGGATACGGATCGCCCGGTTTGATATCCGGGTCATTGTGGTCCGGGTTAATCAGCTTGGCCCGCTCGCGTGCGTATTCCTTCGACAGCAATCCGCGCATCGGCTCATCCGGCGGAAACGCCGGGTCGCCGTAGTAGAAGTCGCGATCGGCGAAGGCGAGGCTCATCGCCTGGTATAGCGTGTGGATGTAGCGCGTGCTGTTGTAGCCCATCGCCTTGAGATCGAAGCCTTCGAGGATGTTCAGCGCCTGCAACATGGCGGGTCCCTGCGACCACTGCGGCAGCTTGTAGAGGTCGATGCCGCGATACTGTGTCATTACTGGCTCTTCTATTTTGACCCGCCAGTTGGCCAGGTCCGGCAACGTGATGAGCCCGCCTTCTTCCTGCAGCCCGCGCACGAACTCCTGCGCGATATCGCCGCGATAGAACCGATCGTAGGCGGCCATGATCGCGTCGCGCCGGTTCTTGCCGCGCCGGAGCGCGTCCTGCTCAGCCTCCACCAGCTTGCGGAGCGTCGCCGCGAGCTCGGGCTGCCGGAAGATCTCGCCGGCCTCGGGCGCTTCCCGCGCCTCGCCGGCATGGGGCAGCATGACGGCGCGGGAGTAGCGCCACTGCTTGAGCCAACCTTTGTTGCGCTCGATCGAGTTCGCCGTCTCCTCTTCGATTGGATAGCCATCCGCCATGCGGATTGCCGGCTCGAGCACGTCCCGCAAACTCAACTTTCCGTACTCCGCGAGCATCACCATCAGCCCACCGGGCGTACCGGGAGTGACCGCCGCGAGCGGACCATACTCGGGCGGAAACCGCATGCCGTTGGAGCGGTAGAAGTCAGCCGTCGCCCCGGTTGGTGCCACGCCGAGGGCGTTGACTGCGATGACCTTCTTTGTCTTCGGATTGTAGATCAAAGCCTGGGTTTCTCCACCCCATGACAGCACGTCCCACATCGTCGTCACGGCCCCGAGCATCGCGCACGCGGCGTCCACCGCGTTGCCGCCCTTCTGGAACATCATGGCGCCGGCCTCCGCGCCGAGCGGTTTGCCCGTGATGGCGACCCAATGACGCCCGTGCAGGGCCGGTTTCTGGGTACGCTGTGCCGAAAGCGTTGTCGGAAGAACGAGGAGGACGAGCCATAGGCAGCGACGGACGGTCATCTGTGCTCCGAGAGGGGACCCGAGTGGAAGTTATCTTACCCCGATGCGCGTGGCCATCGTTCCCCGCACTCGCTGGGGGCGGATCCGCATGATCGCGATCGCCGCAATCCTGCCGCTGTTGTTCCTCATCATCTGGCTCTTCACGGTACGTATGCCCGGTCCGGCATTCGCGGGCCCGTTGCCACCGCTCACGCCGAACCAAGCGCGTATCCGCTCCGAGCTCCAGCGCCACGTGACCGCGCTCGCGCACGACATCGGCGTGCGCAGCGATGAGACTTATTCCAACGTCCTGCGGGCGTCGGCGTACATCGAGCGCCGCCTGCAGGATCTCGGGTATCAAGTGGTTTCGGAGGAGTTCACCGCGCACGATCGCAGCTACCGCACCCTTGAGGCGACGCTTCCCGGCGTTCCCGGTCACGCGCACGAAGTCGTCGTGCTCGGCGCGCACTACGACACCGCCGAGGATGCGCCCGGCGCGGACGACAATGCGAGCGGCGTCGCAGGCGTGCTCGTGCTCGCGCGAGTCTTCGCCCACGAGCGCCAGGCGCGCACCGTGCGCTTCGTGTTCTTTCCCAACGAGGAACCGCCGTCGTTTCCGACGGCCGACATGGGCAGCCGGCATTACGCGACCGCCGCGCGGGCGCGCAACGATCAAATCGTGGCGATGCTGTCGATTGAATCGATCGGCTACTACGACACGGAGAAGGGCAGCCAGCGCTACCCGTTCCCCCTGAACCTCGCGTATCCAGACGTGGGCGATTTCATCGGATTCGTGTCGAACCTCAAATCCCGCGCGCTCCTTCACCGCGCGATCGCGGCATTTCGCGCGCACGCCACGCTGCCGACGCAGGGGGCGGCCGCTCCGGCGTGGGTGCCGGGCGTTTGGTGGTCGGACCACTGGTCATTCTGGAGAGTGGGATATCCGGCCATCATGATCACCGACACCGCGCCCTACCGGAATCCGTTCTACCACACTCCGCAGGACACTCCCGACAAGCTCGACTACGACCGCATGGCGCGCGTGGTCCACGGGCTCACGCACGTGGTGCGGGCCCTCGCCGCACCATCGGGGACGTGATCACGGGGACAGCGTGACCGGCGGGGTCGGGGGCGCGGTCAACCGTTGCGCAGGATCCTGTCCATAGAATTCGCGCAACGCGTCATACAGCTCCGGTTGCTGCTGCCGCAGCTGGATTGGCTGCTCAAAGAACGTCTCGGTCGCGACCGCAAAGAATTCGGCCTTGTTCGTCGCGCCGTAATAGTCGAGAACGGTACTCCGTCCACTGGCGGCGGCCGATACGAGATCGTCATAATGCCGTGCGATGATCGCCGCCCAATGCCGTACCGCGGACGGCGACTGCAGAGCGGGAGTGCCGTCGGCGACACCGTCCTGCTGATCCAATTGGTGTGCGAACTCGTGCAACGTGACGTTCCGGCCATCCACGCTATCCGCGGCCTGGGAGGCGACCGAGTCCCACGACAGAATCACGACACCATGCCTCCACGACTCACCCACCAGGGCCTCGGTTGAGCCCAGATCGTACTTGAACCAGGAAGGACGCCTCGGCCGGTACGTACCTGGATACACCAGCACCGTGCGGAGCCCCGGATAGCACCCCGCATCCAGATCGAGCAGCAGCACACACGCCTGCGCGGCGATCATGACCTTCATTTCTTCGGTGACGTCCAACCCGTCGCATCCCTCAATGATCTTTTCCCGCAGGAACACCTGAACCAGACGCAGCAGCTTCTCGCGTTCTGCGTCCGTGAGACGTCCGGCGACGGGGACCCGACGGCTGACGATCTCGCGCCACTGGTCCGGGATGGGATCGGAAGAGAGCGTGGGCCGACGCCGCCACCGCACACCCATCAGCATGCGCCAGGTGAGGAAGTAGCTTCCGAAAATCAGTACGGCGGCGAGCACTGCGATCTCAAACGCCTCAAGCGCACTTCCGGAGCTCGTCACGAACCCACCCGGGCGAATGCGCGCACCGGGAAGCTCCCCATTCCCCTCACCCGCGGTGGCACGGCAAAAAACCGGAAGCCCGAGTCGGGGAGCGACGCCAGGTTTGTCAGGTGCTCGACGATGGCGACGCCGGCGCCGAGCAGGATGGTGTGAGCGGGCCGGCTGCCGTCTTTGTCGTCATCGATGTTGAGGGAATCGATGCCGACGAGCGCGACGCCCGCTTGCGCGAGGTATTCGGCCGCTGCCTTTGTGACGAACGGATGTTGTCCACTGGAATAGGTGTCGGTCCGCCAGTGCGCGTCCCAACCCGTGTGGACCAGCACTGCTTTCCCTTTTACATCTTGACCCTTGAAGACCGAGGCATCGATCGGGCGCGCGGGCGCGTTTGCGGATCGCACGACGATGCCCGGCAGGTCGGCGACCGCCTCCAGCGCATAGCCCGCGACGTCGCGGCCGTCTTCGTACCGATGGAAGGGAGCGTCGATGTACGTGCCGGTGTTGGCGAGCAGCTCGATCTTGCCGATCTGGAAGGTGGTCCCCGGCCCGTAGCGCGCGGTCGAGGCCGCGCGTGTCAGCCAATCACTGACCGTGGGCGCCGGGAGACCGCGGTAGGTCACCATGCCGTGCTCGATCTCGTGACTCAGGTCGATTAGGCGGGCCATATGCGTGCCAATGCTTTGAGGAGTTGACCCTCGGGGCTCGAGCCATCGGGAGCTTCCGCGAGCACCGTTGCCAGGCGTCGCCGCAAGAGCGGGTCTCGGGCCGCCTGCGCGGCAAACTGAACAGTCAACGGAATGAACCAGGTGGCCTGCCGTGCACCCGACCCGGCGCGCGCAACGGCGGCATACTGTTCAAAGAGCGCGAGCAGGAAGGCACCCTTCGACGGGAAGTGGCGGTAGATCGCGCCCTTCGTAAATCCGGCGGCCAGTGCGACCTCATCCAGCGTCGCGATCTCGAAGCCACGCTCGGCGAACAACTCGAGCCCAGCCGCCACGAGGAGGGACCGAGTTTCGGCCTTGCGCCGCTGGTGAATGATTCCCACGAGTATCTAGGATACCTGCAGGGACCTATGACGCAAGACATAACGAGGCTAGTATTGATACCAACCGGTATCGGAGATACTGTTTGGTCCCTTGACTGAGCTAAACGTCAGTCTAGGTTTGCGATTCGCCGCCCGCATGCTCCACGGTTTACGCGCTCAGGAGAAGGAATGCCGTACATCATTGCCGAGCCGTGCATCAACGTCAAAGACCGCTCGTGCGTGGACGTCTGTCCGGTGGACTGCATCTACGAAGGGCCGGACATGCTCTATATCCATCCCGACGAGTGCATCGACTGCGGGGCGTGTGAGCCCGAGTGCCCGGTGACGGCGATCTTCCCCGAAGAGGACACTCCCCCGCAGTGGAAGGACTACATCGCGAAGAATCGCGACGTCTTCCAGAGCGCGAACCCGCCCGGGAAGCCGCAACGCAAGGGCTCCTAACTCAGAGTTGAGCCAGGAAGGCGTTCACGGCGTCGTTCACCGCCCGCGGTTGTTCCAGCGGCGCCAGGTGACCCGATCCAGGGATGACCGTGAACTGCGCACCCGGAATCGCGCGCGCCATTTCCTCCATTCCTTCGGCCGGCGTAATCTGATCGTCGTCGCCCGCAACCACCAGAATCGGAATCCGAATCTGCCCAAGTACGGGCGTCGCATCGGGGCGGTCTCGGAGCGCGTGCAGCGTGACGACCATTCCATACACGGGCTGCCTCTCGATCATTGTTGTCACCTCGCGCACGACGGCCGGTTGACGTTCTCGCGTGACGCGCGCGAGCAGCTTGGGCACAAGCTCGGCAGCGATCGCCCCCGGGCCCTCGCGCTCGGCTTTTGCGGCCAGGGTGTCTCGCCCCCGTTTTGCCTCCGGGGTGTCCGCAGTCGCTTTCGTGCTGCAGAGAATGGCTGCGCGCACACGCGCCGGGAACGCGCGGAGCAACTCGAACGTGATGTAACCGCCCATCGATTGACTGCACACCACTACCTGGTCGACCTGCAGATCATCGAGCATACCAACAAGACTCCTCGCCTGATCGGCGATCGAGTACGGACCTGCCGCAGCGGGAATATTCACCAAGCCCGCGCCCCACAGGTCCGGTACGACGCGTTCCCAGCGCGACAGCGCGGCGATTTGGTGTCGCCACATCGCACTGTCGAACGGGAAACCATGAATGAAGAGTACCGGGAGATCGATCATGGCCAAGCAAAGGTATGCCAGAATACGACTCGTTGAACGTTCGCGTCGGCACGTTGCAAAAAGCCGAAGGCCTTTGCCCCATACGTCGGATCGAGACGCACGGCGTACTCTGCCGCGAGCGCGTGGGCCCGCTCGCCCTCCCGCGTGGGGTGGCCATATCCCTTCCCCATTGCATCGACCACTCGGACGCGAATCGCCGATCGCGGAACGGTGAACTCGATCCCGGGCTGACGGATGAGCGCGGCCGTCTTGCGCGCGAGGCGCAGCGTGCGCCACCGGTTGGCGACGAGCCACGGCGCCACGCGAACCCCGACCACCTCCGTCGACCAACCGAGCCACGCGACGCCGAGGGCGATGCCCGCCGCCGTGCCGCCGGTCCCGAGCGGCACGACGATGGTGTCGGGTGGCGCGTCGAGTTGCGAGTCGAGCTCGAGTGTCGCAAGGAAGTGGCCGATCACCGCGCGGGGCTCGGCGCCGCCTCCCGGAATCCACCGCGGCCTCTCGCTGCCGAGGCGACGCGCAGCCCGCCACGCCCGCACCACCGCCCAGGGCAACGTGACCATCGCGGATGCGCGGACGACGAGCGTGGCGGCGCGCTCCGTCGCCGCGGCAATCGCACGGCTCGTCCCTGTCTCGGGTTGCGGAAACGTCGCCACCGCGGAGCGGTGGCCCTGCGCGGCTGCGGATCGGGCCGTCGCCAGACAGTGACTCGACCCCGTGCCGCCGATCGTCACGAACACCGACCGCGGCGGCGCACCGGCGAACAGGAATTCCAGGCCGCGAATCTTGTTGCCACCGGCCAGATCTTCCCGTTTGAGCCAGAGCGCCTGCAGTCCCAATGCGCGGGCGAGGGCCGGCTGCGCCTCGAGCGGCGTCGGCCATGCGCCGAGACTGCACGGGGCGAAGGCGGTGCGTATCTTTGTGGCCAACACAGCGGAGTGATCCATGCAAGTGACCACCGATTACATCCGTCATGCGGCGCGAGCCGCCCGCAAGTGCGCGGGCGATCCGCTGGGCGGAGCCCCTCAGGCTCCCGATCCGGAATTCTACAAGACCTTGGCCAAGGCGCTGGAGCAAATCGCGGCCGGGATGGAGGCGCTAGGGAAGCAGGAGTGAAATACGTCGACACCGCGCCGGACCTGGCGGCGTTCATCGCGTCGGTGCGACGGGAGTCTCGAGTCGCCGTGGACACCGAGGCGGCGAGCTTCCATCGCTTCCGGGATCGCATCTATCTGCTACAGATCTCGAGCCCGACCCAGACGGCGCTCATCGATCCCGTGGCCATCGCCGCGCCGGACCTCGGCCCGGTAGGCGCGTTGCTCGCGGACCCCAAGCTCGAAAAGGTCTTCCACGACGCCGATTACGATCTCCGCGTGCTCGACCGGGACTACGCATTCCACGCGGTCCGCCTGTTCGACACGCGCGTGGCCGCGCAGCTCGCCGGCGAGCCGGCCATCGGACTCGCCGCGCTGCTCGAGAAGTACGCCGGGGTGAAGCTCGACAAAGAGCACCAAAAGGCCGACTGGTCGATCCGGCCGCTGACCCCCGCGATGCTCGCCTACGCTGCCGCCGACACCCACTACCTGCTCGCCCTGCGCGACGCACTCGAACACCGGCTGACGGCGTTGGGACGTCTGGCCTGGGCGGTGGAGGAATTCAAGCAGGTCGAGTCGTTGCGCTGGACCGGCGCCGCGAGCGGTCCCGATGACGACAGTTACCTGAGGCTAAAAGGGGCGAAAGGACTGGCCCCGCGCCATCTAGCGGCATTGCGACTGTTGCATCGCTGGCGTGATACTGTCGCTGAGCGAGAAGACAAGGCGCCGTTCCGGATCATCGGCAACGACCCCCTGATCGCCGTCAGTCGCGCGCTGCCGGCGACGCGCGCCGACCTGTCGCACATCAGAGAACTGCCGAGCTCCCTGGCGCGCCGTCACGGCGATGCCTTGCTCGAAGCGGTCGCGCGCGCGCGGGCGCTGCCTGACAGTGACCTCCCGCGGATCGAGCGGCGCCCGCGGCCACAGAAGGATCCCGGCTTCGATGTCCGAATGGAGCGCGTCAAAGCGGTGCGCAATCGGATCGCGGCAGAGCTGGGACTCGAGGCGGGGGTGTTGTGCGGCAGAACGACGTTGGAAGCGGTGGTCCGGGCCCGGCCGGCGAACCGCGCGGCGCTCGAGCAAATCGGTGAAGTGCGGCGGTGGCAGATCGACGTGCTGGGCGACGCGCTCCTGGAGGCGCTGCGCTAGAACCCCATCATCGCGCGGATCTTCGGGTCGATGCGCTCCGGCGTCCAGTACGGCTCCCACACGATATCGATGTCCACGTCCTTCACGCCCTCGATGGCACGGACGACTTTGTAGATGTCGTTCGTGATCATGGGTCCCGCGGGACAGCCGGGTGAAGTCAACGTCATGTTGATGCGCACCAGCCCCGCCCCGCCGTCGACGTCGACGTCATAGACCAGGCCGAGATCGACGATGTTCATGTCGAGCTCGGGATCCTTCACCTGGCGGAGCGCCTGGCGGACGGTCTCAGCACTGAGCACTGCGGTAGTCACAGATGGTGTCTCCTACGTGCGAACCTAGCGACCTGGGATACCCCGCACCAGACAATGCCGCCGCACCGCGATCCAGGCGTAGATCCGACGCGCGAGTGGCAGCACACCAGGAAGCCGAAACAGTGGCGCGAGCCAGCGCCTCCCGGGAAACAGTCTGAGCAGCCCGGGAATGGCGTCCGCCCCTGCGTACACCCGACCGTCCGGTAGCACGAGATGCATCGCGGCCGCGAGCGCCGGAAGGGCGATGCCGAATCGCGCCACCGCAACGCCGTCCTGGAACGCTACGAATCGCAACACGTGTTCCCGGTCCCAGCGGCGCAACCGCTCCACGGCCTGCCGACAAATGCCGCATTCGCCGTCGTAGATCAGCGTGGGATTTGCACGATCAGTGGGCGAGGGCATCGACGGCGCGCGCGGCCTCGTCGGCCAGGCGCCCGCGAACTTCTTTCAGCTTGGTGAATGAACCGCGAACTCTGGGATCGTACGCGCGATTCGTGAGCAGCAGTACGAAGAGGTCGCGGTCGGGATCGATCCACAGCGACGTCCCGGTCCAGCCGGTGTGTCCGTAGCTGTGCGGGCCGAGCAGCGTGCCGGCACTCGAGACCTCTTCGCCAGTCGGCAGCGCTTCCCAACCCAGGGTGCGGGCACTTACTCCCCGGCGCGCCGGCACGGCAATCAAGGTGAATTGGCGAACCGTTTCCTTTTTGACCATCCGCGGTCGACCCGGAAGCGCGCCCTGGTTCAACATGAGTTGTGCGAATCGCGCGAGCCCGCGTGCCGTGGCGAAAACGCCGGCGTTCCCGGAGACGCCGCCGAGCTTCCAGGCACTCGGGTCGTTGACGACGCCCGCAATCGGATGCCCGTGCCACAGGTTCGTCGGAGCGATCCTCGGCTGCAGGCGCTTCGGTGGCCGGAACAGCATCTGCTGATCGAGGCCGAGCGGAGCGTAGATCGCGCGCGTGACGAATGCATCGAGGGTTTGACGACTCACGTGCCGAACGATCTCGCCCAGGAGAATGGCGTTGAGATCGGAGTAGACCATGCGCGTTCCGGGCGGTGCCACCGGCACCGTCGTCAGGACCATCCGCAACGCGGCCGCGCTATCGGGCGCCTCGCGCAGTGGGAGTGTCGCGCGCAGGCCCGACGTGTGTGTCAGGAGATGCCGCACCGTGATGCCCGACGTACCTGGACTATTGAACGCGGGGAGGTAGTGCACGACCGGACTATCGAGGGCGACCTTCCCCTGTTCGACCAGCAACATGAGCGCCGGCGTCGTTGCCACGACCTTCGTCAGCGACGCAACATCCCAGAACGTGCTGTCGATGCTGACCGCCGGACTCGTCGCACTCCATGTCAGGCGGCCGTAGGCTTTCGCGAACAGGATCGTGTCGTGCCGGCCGACGATGAGGGCCGCGCCCGGGAAGACGCCCTGTTGAATCCCGTGAAGGACGGGTGGATCGAAGACGGTGTCGAGCGAGGCCTTGGGGGTCTGGAGGCTCAACACCAACACGAGAGCTACGACCAAATGCCCGGAATCCGCCGGCTGCAGGAGGGACAGCGCCCGTCGGCTCCGACGCGCTGTTGCTTGATGACGTAGCCGTACCGCTCGATCAGCAAGTCGCCACAATCAGGGCAATAGGTGTGCTCCCAGCGGCCGACACGCCCGGGGAGATTCCCCGCGTAGACGAACCGCAGCCCCGCTCGCGCGCCGATTTCGCAGGCGTGCAGCAACGTCGCGGCCGGCGTGTTGTCGGGGTCCGTCATCTTGTAATCCTTGTGGAACGCCGTAACATGCCACGGGATCTCCGGCGACACCGAAGCGATCAGCTCGGCGGCGCGCGTCAGCTGCGCATCATCGTCGTTGAAGCCGGGCACGATCAAGGTGACGATCTCGAGCCAGAAGCCCCGCTCGTGCACCATGCGGATCGCGTCGAGGACGTGCTGCAGCACGCCGCCCAGCTCGCGATAGCGTCTGTCTTCCATCGCCTTGAGATCGATCTTGTAACAGTCGGTCCAGGGTCGGATGTAGTCGAGGACCTCGGGCGTCGCGTTGCCGTTCGAGATGAACGCCGTCTTCAGGCCGGCGGGCCGCGCGGCCTTGAACACATCGACTGCCCACTCGGCGGTGATCAGCGGCTCGTTGTACGACGATCCCACCATGCGGGCGCCTTGCTGCCGGGCGAGGGCGACGAGCGCGTCGGGGGTGACGTCGCTGGGCATCACGCCGGCGGAATCGTCGCGCAGCGCCTGTGATGTGAGCCAGTTCTGGCAATACCCGCAATGGAAATCGCAGCCGAGCATGCCGAATGTCAGCGTGTCGCTCCCGGGGAGGCAGTGGAAGAACGGCTTCTTCTCGGTGGGATCGCACTGCAGCGCGGCGACGTACCCGGCCGGGGTGAACAGCGTCCCTTCCTTATTGAATCGGACCTTGCAGATGCCGCGCCGGCCGGGCTTCACCAGGCAGCGGTGCCCGCACGCAAAGCAGCGGACCGCGCCCCCCCCCCCCCCCCCTGGTGGAGGTGCGGCGTGATGCAGAAATGACGTGATGCTCCGTGGGCTCAGCGCAAACTCCCCGGCGTCAGCTGGTACAGCAGCAGCACCGTCCGCACGTCACGGTCCGAGAGATCCCGGACCTTGGCGGTGGGAAACATGATGTCCGTCGAGTCCTTGGAGTGGTCGAGGCCCAACAGGTGCCCGACTTCGTGCGTCGCGACGACGCGGATGTCCTCGGACTCCATCGGCCGGCCCTTGGGATCGAAGGTGGCCAGCGTGATCACCACGGTTTGAATGCGCCCGTTCTCGTCCCATGTGACGTCGGTCTGCCCGGTGCGTTCGATCTCGAACTGAATGCGCCACTTCACCGTGACTTCCGCATTGCTCGAGTCGCCGCCGAAGTCGAACCGGACCGGGACGCGGGCGTCGACCCAGAGGGCAAAAGCCGTCTTGATCGCATCGAGGAATGCCGGCTGGAAGTTGGCGGCGTGTGTCGGCGCGAACCACACGCGAATCGGCGTGGTCTGGCGATTGTCCCAGCGCCGCAGTATCGAATCCCCGCTCGACTCGATCATTTCGCCCAGGTACGTGGTCGAGCCGCTGGACCGGATGCGGCGCCGCGTTTCAGAGCGCGCCAGGAGCTCGATGTACGACGGCTCGCGGCCCTCGGGTCCCGCCGGGATGGTGGTGCCCTGTGACGTCGTCGAGGGCGTCCCCGTTGGCTGTGTGGGAGCGGGCGGCGGCAGCTGCGGCTCGGCGATGCGCAGCGGCCCGTCGGCCACCGGTTCCGGCTGGGTGCGGGGCGTAGGCCGAAACACGTCCCAGAAAACTATCAGGACGATGAGCACCGCGGCGGCCGCGATCATTCCCGTGAGCCGGCGTTCCATGCGCGCAATATGCGAAGATTCGATGGCTCGCCGCTAGCATTGCACTTCGCACGTCCCTATGATTGTGGCCCGCATGTGCTTGGATCGTAGGTGATCGCGCTACCCGCGAGGCAGCTCGTCCGCTGGCGCGGCTGGGTCATCGGCGCGTGGGCGGTGCTCGCGCTGTTGTTCGTGCCCAAAGCCACCCACGTGCAGCGCGTGCTGGCCGTTCGCGGCATGAACGTCGAACAAACAGAATCCGCTCGCGCCTCCCAGCTCATTCGCCAGTCGTTTCCCAATCCGATCGCGGAATACGTGGCGATCGTGGTGCACGGACCGGTGCGGTACACCAACCCCCGCTTCGTCACCGTGCTCGATTCGATCTCCGCCGCGCTCGCCCGGCAGCCCTATGTCAGCCAGGTGATTTCGGTCCGCACGATCGGCGAATCCACCTTCGTCAGCCCCGACCGTCAGACCACGTTTCTCATCGCGGCCCTGACCCCGGCGAGCACGAACGATGTGAGCCGGACCGTGGTGCCGGAGCTACGCGAAACGGTCAGCAGCACGCTGCAACGGTTGCCCCGCGTGGACGGGTTCGACGTCAAGGTGACGGGCAATCCCGCGCTCGATTACGACGTCCGCACGATCAGCGCGGAGGACACCCGGCGCGCCGAGGAGCACGCGCTGCCGTTGACGCTCGCCGTGCTGGTCCTCGCCTTCGGCGCGCTCGTCGCGGCGACGCTTCCCATCATCGTCGGTGTGCTCGCGATTACGATCGCGCTCGGCATCGTCGCCGTCGCCGCGCAGTTCCAGACGATGTCCGTCTTCGTGCTCAACATCACCACGATGGTGGGTCTGGGCGTCGGCATCGACTACTCGCTGCTCATCGTCACACGCTTCCGGGAGGAGCTGAACCGCGGCTTGTCGCCGGTCGACGCCGCGATCCGCACCATACAGACGGCAGGCTCGGCCGTGGTGACCTCGGGACTGACCGTCGTGGTCGGATTCGGGGCGCTGATCCTGACGCCGCTCACCGAGACACGCTCGGTCGGCGTCGGGGGGTTGATCGTCGTCGCGGTGGCGGTGCTGCTCGCGACGACGTTTTTGCCGGCGGCGCTCGCGATCCTGGGACGCGATATCGACCGGCCCAAATGGCTGGCGCGGATGCTGGCCTGGATTCACACGCCGCAAGGCTGGGAACGCTGGGCGCGCTACCTCGGCCACCGACCCTGGCGGGCGATCGCGGGCGGTGGGCTTGCTGTCGCGATCCTCACGTTTCCCCTCACCCAAATCAAGATCGGGCTTCCCGCGCGCAACTGGTTCCCGCCGGACGCCGAATCAGGACAGGGCCTCGCCGCGCTGCGCGAGATGGGGGCGAGCGGCGTGATCCAGCCGCTGCGCGTCGTGGTGGAGTTGCCCGCCGGCGAGTCCGCGTTGTCGGGGCGCCGGCTCCCGGGACTCAAGGCCTTGAGTGACTCGATCGCCAAAGACCCGCGCGTGCGCGAAGTGCGCGGAGTCGCGACGCTGCGGCCCGGCATGTCGATCCTGCAGCTGGCGATGTTCTACGGCGACCCGGACGCGGTGCGCGAGCGCTATCCCGAGTTCTTCAATGCGTATCTGAGCGGCGACCGCCGCACGACGCTCATGGACGTGATCGCCGTGGACTCTGTGTCATTGACCGGGATGATGGATCTGGCGCGCCACGTGCGCGGCACGATCGCGCGCAGCACCCGGCTCCACGGTGTGGAAGTCGTCGTCGGCGGGTTCGCGGCGTCGAGTCTCGATCTCCAGGAGAATCTGCTCGGCCGCTTCCCCGGCATCGTCGCGATGATCCTCGGCGTCACCGCCATCATGCTCTTCATCGCGTTCCGCTCGGTGCTGGTCCCGCTCAAAGCCGTCGTGCTGAACTGCGTGTCGGTCAGCGCGGCGTTCGGGATCACCGTCCTCGTCTTCCAGCACGGCTATGGGGCGAGCCTGTTCGGTCTCGAGGGACCGACCGAAGCGATCTTCGTGGTCGTGCCCGTCCTCGTGTTTGCGACCGTGTTCGGCCTATCGATGGACTACGAAGTGTTTCTGCTGACGCGCGTGAAGGAAGTGTTCGATAAGACGGGGCGCAACGATCACGCAACAATGGAAGGCCTGTCCACGACGGCGTCCACGATCACGTTCGCGGCGTTGATCATGATCATCGTCTTCGGCAACTTTGCGTTTACGCGCGTGCTCGCGGTGCAGTTCATCGGATTCGGGCTCGCGCTGGCCGTGTTGCTCGACGCTACGCTGATCCGCATGGTGCTCGTGCCCGCCATCATGCACATCGCGGGGCGGTGGAATTGGTGGCCTGGGGTCCGGGCGCCCCGGCGGGATGTCGAAGAGACTACGTAGGATCCAGCAGGCGCAGCTTCTCTCCCCACACATCCCAGTGCCAGGCCTCGACGCGGATCCCGGTGTCCGGGTCCTTGAGCGGCTTGTACTGGAGCCAGCGCGCCTGGAATCCCAGCGCCCGGCCCAGCTCGAGCAACCGTTCCTTGTCCGAGCTCACCAGGTGGATCATCGGTTCATCGTCGATCTTGTGCCGGTGAAGCCAAACGCCGCCGTGCAGGGCGAATCGCATCCCCTCACGGCGGCGTTGGAATTCACGATACGGTGGTTTTAGGTGCAGGTAATCCGGCCCTCGATAGTGGCTGGTGCCACCGCCGTCGCGTTGCCCTGAAACAGCACGCACTCGCGCGTCGTCTGGGCGTGGACCGCCCGGGCGGACCAACCGCCGGGCACCGCCTGGAGCACCGTCAGCGTGACACCGGTCGAAGAGCGAAAATTGTTGAGCGCCGCGAGGCTGCTCGTGTAAAACGTGCTATCATAGAAGAAGGCCTCCTCCGCCGTCGCCAGATTCTTGAGGTCCGACTTCATCTGGGCGACGTAGGCCTTCTGCTTCGTATTGGCGAGCTTCGGGATCGCGATCGCCGCGAGCAGCCCGATGATCACCACGACGATCAATAGCTCGATCAAGGTGAAACCGCGTGCGTTCACCGCTTTACCCTCCGGGCGCAAAAGGGCGCCAATCCGGCAAACCCGGAATCGACGCCCCTATTGTGGGCACTCCCTCCCGTTCCTGCAAGAGGCGTGCTTAAACCTTCGCGTCGATCCAATTCTTTCCGGCACCAATACTTACGACCAGCGGCACACGCAGGTTTGCCACCCCCTCCATCTCGCGTTTTACAAGGGCTCCGGCAACTGACCACTCGGCTTCGGGGATCTCGAATACGAGCTCATCGTGCACCTGCAGGAGCATCTTGGCGCCCAGGCCCGCCTCACTCAGCGCCGCGTGGATCCGGATCATGGCAATCTTGATGAGATCCGCCGCTGAGCCCTGCAGGGGGGAGTTCGTCGCGGTCCGCTCCCCGAAGGCGCGGATGCTGAAGTTGCGGTCGCGCAGCTCGGGGATGTAGCGGCGCCGCCCAAAGAGCGTCTCGACGAACCCGCGCTGGCGCGCTGCTTCGACGGTCTTGTCGAGCCAGGCCCGCACGCCGGCAAAACGCTCGAAGTAGTGCTTGATGAACGCCTTCGCCTCGTCGAGCGTGATTCCCAGTTGGCGCGAGAGCGCCAAAGCGCCCTGACCGTAGATCGTGGCGAAGTTGATCGTCTTCGCGCGGCTGCGCATTTCGCCCGTCACGTTGGCCTCGGGGACCCCAAAAATGACGGCCGCGGTTTGCCGGTGGATATCGCCGCCGCGCTGAAACGCGTCCACGAAGGCCGGGTCATTCGAGAAATGCGCCAGCAGCCGCAGCTCCACCTGCGAGTAATCGGCGATGAGCAGCAGGTGACCAGGCGGCGCCACGAAGGCGCGTCGGATCTCCCCGCCGCGACGCGTGCGCACGGGGATGTTCTGCAGATTGGGATCGGACGACGAGAGCCGCCCCGTGGCCGCACCGGTCTGATTGAAGCTCGTGTGCACGCGTCCCGTGTCGGGCCGGATGTATCCCGGCAGGGCATCCACGTAGGTGGATTGCAGCTTCGTCAGCTCGCGGTACTCGATCAGCAGGCGCGGGACTTCATGGCCGAGCGCGGCCAGCTGTTCGAGCACCTCCACGTCGGTGGACGCGCCGGTCTTGGTCCGTTTCTGCACGGGTAGCTTGAGCCGCTCGAACAGGACGGTTCGCAGTTGGGGCGTCGAGTTGATGTTGAACTCACCGCCGGCGGCGCGATAAATGTCGAGCTCGAGTGCCGTGAGCTCCTTGGTGAAACCGCGCGACATCTCACCCAGCAGCGCGCGATCCACGAGGATGCCGGTGGTCTCCATGTCTACGAGCACAGGGATGAGCGGAATCTCGATTTCATCGAGCAACCGCACGAGATGGTGTGCTTCGATATCGGCACGGAACGTCTCCTCGAGCCGCAGCACCATTTCGGCCTGTGCGGCGGAAACGCGCGCGGCCTCGGCGGGCGGGACCTGGGCGAACGTGCGCTCGGTCCCCCCGCCCTTCCCTTTTCCCAACAGCTGCGCCGTGGTGGGCAGCTCGACGGAGAGATGCTCGCGCGCGAGATCGTTGATGGCGTGCGAGCGATTGCCTGGATCGAGCACGAAGCTCGCCACCATCGAGTCGTAGGCAACGCCGCCGAACGGCACGCCGGCGCGCGCCAACGCGACCCACAACGCCTTGAGATCATGGCCCGCTTTGCGAACCGTGGCGTCGGCGAGCAGGGCGCGGAGCGGCGCGAGTGCCGCGCTCGAGAGCGGCGGCAGGTTGCGCGGCGGCGGGGCATCGAACTCCCCGTCGCGCGGTTCGTGGCCGAAGGGGAGATACCACGAGCGGCCCGGCGCGACCGCGAACGCAAGACCAGCGAGTCCCGGCTCGGTCTGGAGCGCTACGAGCCGCGCGCCGCGCAGCTCCTGGATCAATCCCGGGAGATCGGCGGGATCGTCGATGATGCGCGGATCGGCCAGCAGGGGCGCGCGCGGTCCCGCAGCCACCGCCGGTGGGGCGGCGGCGCCCGGTTCGACGGCCGGGGCCACCCCCACCGCGGCGAGATCGGTGAGCTTCGGAATCAACGTGCGGAATTCGAGCTCGGTGAACAGCCGCGCCAGCGTCTCGGTGTCGGGCGTGCGCACCCGCAGCTGCTCGAGGTCGAGCTCGACGGGCACGTCACGGCGCAGCGTCACGAGCTGGCGGGACAGGCGGGCGTTATCGGCCTGCGCCAGCAACGCTTCGCGGGGGCGTTTCCCGGGAATCTCCGCCGCGTGCGCCAAGATCGTATCGAGATCGCCGTAGGTCTCGAGCAGTTGCGCCGCGGTCTTGTCCCCGATGCCCTTGACACCGGGAATGTTGTCGGAGCTGTCGCCGACGAGGGCCAGATAATCGACGACCCGTTCGGGCGCGACGCCGAGTCGCTCGCTCGCATTCGATTGATCGACCCACTGCTCTTCGACGGCCGCCTGGCCGCCGCGCCCCGGATTGAGCAGCGCGATGCTGTCCCCGATCAACTGGTAGAAATCCTTGTCGCCGGAGACGATGACGGCCTGCAGTCCGTCAGCGGCCGCGCGCTGCGCGAGCGTGGCGACGACATCATCCGCCTCGTAGCCGTTGATCGCGATGACCGGGATATGAAACGCATCGAGGACCTGGCAGACCCGCTCGAGCGAACGGTCGAAGTCCTGCTGCAGCTCCTCGCCCAACTTCTCGCGCGTCGCCTTGTACTCCGGGTACTGCTCCTGGCGGAACGAGACCCCGCGATCGTGGACCCAGCCGACGTATTCGGGATGGTAGTTCTCGTACAGCCGCAGCAGGAAGTTCGTGATGCCCCACACCGCCGATGTGTTCTCACCGCTCTTCGTGGTCAGCGGCCGGGCGATCATGGCGAAAAAGGCCCGGTAGATCAGCGCATAGCCGTCCACGAGGAAGACGTTTGTCTTGCCGGCGGAGGTCGCGGGAATGGGTGGCGCTGGGCGCGGCGGCATGGCGGGAAAACTAAACCCCGCCCAAAGAATCGGGCGGGGCGGAATGATCGGGTGAAGGGCGCGCGTCAGACGCGCACGACGTTCGTGGCGTGGAGCCCCTTGTCCCCCTGCTTCACTTCGAACTCCACCACCTGACCTTCAGCGAGCGTTTTGAAGCCGTCCATCTGAATCGCCGAGAAGTGCACGAACACGTCTTCGCCCCCGTCCTGCTCAATGAAGCCGTATCCCTTGGCGTCATTGAACCACTTCACCTTTCCCTTGATCACGATCCGCCTCCTGCAGAGTCTCTTCCTGGGCGCCCAGCATTTAGGCTGCCTGCCCGGCCGTGGTGTCGGGCGGCGTAGAAATGACCCGCGCCCCGGAAAACTGTCAAGCGGGTTTTCTACGGTCCGTAGAGCGCGCGGTACAACTCCCGATTGCGCAATAGGCTGCGCACGTAGCCCCGCGTTTCCGGATAGGGAATCAATTCGATGAATCGATCGGGATCGGACGCACCGGCGCGGTCGAGCCAGCGGCGCACCGGCTGCGGCCCGGCGTTGTAGGCCGCGATCGCGGCGTCGACCCGACCGAAGCGCTTGAGGAGCTCCGCGAGATGCGCGGCGCCAAGATGAAGATTGAGGTCCGGGACCGTGATCCATTCCGGATAGAAGGCCACATCGAGCCCGCGCGCCAGGAGCGACGCCGTGCTCGGCAGCAGCTGCGCGAGGCCGCGCGCGCCCGCGGACGAGAGCGCCTCGACGTCGAACACACTCTCCTGGCGCACCAGCGCGGCGAGGAGCAACGCATCGACGCCGAATTCCTGCGCCTCCGCTTCGACGGCGGCGCGATTCGGCCACGGGAAGATCGCGCGCAATACGCGCACATCGCCCGGCGCGAGCAGGGCGGCCTGCCAGCCGAGCCGCACCGCGGCAGAGCCGTAGCCGCGCACGCCCAGGCCCTCGCTCCACGCGAGGAGGCCTTCGAGATCCTGCGGTGGGTGCGCCAGCACCACGCGCACTTCCGCCTGTGCTTCGATATCGAGCCCGGCGAGCAGCAGGGTGTCGATGCGCGCGAGACCGGTGATGACCGCCGGGGATGGCGGCGTCGGCGGCACAACCGGCGGTGCAAACTCCAGCGGGCCGAGGCCGGTCTCGCGGCGGGCGCGCATGCCGTAGTAGCCGAGCGAATCTTCGTGCGCCAGCGCAATCCAAGTGCGTCTCGCTTGCCCCGAATCCCCGCGCGCCGCCGCCATCTTGCCAAGCCAGAATCGCGCCGCCGTCCGCTGCGGGCCGGACGCGTCGATCTCCGATTGATACAACGCCGCCGCGCTGTCCGGATGGCCCGCGCTTTCCTCGTGCGCCGCCAGGCGGAAGCGCGCGAGGGACGCGCGCGGGTCGGTGGGATAGCGGCCGATCAGCTCCGCATACCAGCGGGCCGCCTGCCCCCACTCGTCTCGACCGTCCTGCATGTCGCCCAGGATGTAGAGCGCTCCCGGCGCCGCCGAGTCCGCCGGGTAGCGCTGCGCGAACCCGGACAGGGCCGGGATCGCCGTCGAATCGCCGAGCCGCACCAGCACGCGCGCGCGGCGGTAGATCGCGAGCGGCCGCGCAGCCGAGTCGCGCGCGGCGGCGGCGTACGCGCGCACCGCGTCGCGGAGGAGGCCGGACGAGACGAGCAGCTCGCCGTACAGGAACAGCGTGGCCGCACTCGAGTCTCCCGCGCGGAGCGCGTGCTCGACGTGAATGCGGGCGTCGCGCACGGTCGTGCGCCGGTTCAGCGCGCGGGCCAGGGCGACGTGCTGGTCGGGGGCGCGCGGCGGCAGGGGGCCGATGGCCAGGCTCACCGCGGCCGCCGCATCGTCGCTCAGCGGGTCGCGCGATAGCAACGCATAGAGCATCGTGCGCGCGCGCGCCGAATCGCCCGTCGCGAGGGCCAGTCGCGCGGCGTCGAGACTTCCCCCCCTCCCCGCCGCGGCGAACGCCTCGATGGCGCGCGTCGTGTCGCCGGCGAGCAACAGCGAGCGCGCCCGCGCGAGCGGGACGTCCCGCGCGGCGGGCATCGGCACGTCGGCGACGAGCTCGCTCGCCGCGGCGGTATCGCGCGTGACCCGCGCCTGCCGCACCCGCAACCAGGTGTCGATGCTCGCGAGCTTGCCGCCTGCCCGCGCGGCGACAAAGGCGGCGGCGGCACTGTCCGGCTGGCCCGCGGCATCAAAGGCCACGCCGGCGCGCACGGCCAACAGCGGGACGCGGGCCGTGGGCGCACGGGCGCGCGCCATCTGGAAGTGCGCGGCCGCGTCGGCGAAGCGGCCGACGCCGAATTCCGCCTGCGCCAGGACCGCGAGCGCCTCCCCGTCGAGATAGTCGAGCAGCCACGGTTGCCCGGCGAGCAGCGTCCGCGCATGCTCGAACCGCCGGGCGTGGACCTCCGCCTTGGCGCCTTCGACGATCAGAAACGCGTTGGGGTTGGGGTCGCGCCGTGCAGCAGCGAGCAACGTCTCGGCGGCGTGCCAGGGGCGGCCCGACAAGCGAAGCGAGTCGGCGCGGTACGTGGCGGTGTGATCGGGTGGGACGGCGGTCTGGGCCCGGCCCAACGACGCCAGCGCCAGCTCCCCCGCGAGCACCGGAATGTACCAGCCGTGGCGTCTCATTTCCGCGATTGCCTCACCCGCATCAGCACGCGCTGGTACTCGGCGCGCGAGTTCGGCGTCAGTCGATAGCGGCTGAATCCCGTTTGATCCTGGAAATAGAGGACGAGTCGTTCCGCCGCGTAGGTCCAGCGCAACACCCGGGCCCCGTTGCGATCGATGCCGTTCGACAGATCGGTCATCTCATCGGGTTCGCCAAGGGCGATGAACACTTCCCCTCGCTCCGTCAGCCATCCCGGCCCGCCCTCGTCCGGGAACCGGATGTTCGCCTGCTGCACCCGCCGAAAATAATCGTCGAGCGCCTCATTCTCGGGGGTCAGCGGCACCGGATCGGTCGCTTTCCAGAACGCGCGCCAGATGTCCGGACGGTGTTCCGCCGACGAGCGCCGTAGCGAGTCCACCCATTCCTGGCGTTCGAAATAGCGCAACAGGCTCATCATCTCATCGAAGTTCGTGATCACCCATTGATTCGAAAAGCTCACCAGGAAGCGCGTGCGCACGGTATCACCGCCGCCGAGCGGGAGCACCTCGAGCTCGGCGGCGCCCACCGGGAGTTTTGACGGTACCACGACGATGGTCGCCGAGGAGACGTCGCCCCCCGCGCCGCCCGTGAGGGGCACGGAGTCGCGCCACAGCTCGTGATCGGCGCCGTCGACGATCCGCGCCACGACCTGCGCCCGTCCAGGCGGCGCGCCGTAACGCTCGACATAGAAGCGCAACGAATCGGGACCGTACGGCAGGGTCGCGCGGGGATTGGCGACCAGCTTCGGAATGGCACCGCGCCCGGACCGCCCCTCGACGGTGTAGACGGCGATCGGTTTCGTCATCGCGGCACCGGCGAACCGCGGCGCGGTATCGGCCCGCTCCGCGCGGGCAAACGCCGGACCGTTGCGATCCCGGACCATGGCCGCGACGTAGTAGGTGCCGGGGGGGAGCGTGACAAATTGCTGAAAGATCACGCTCTCGTCGGTGCGCAGCGTCTCCTGAAAGTTGCGCACGCGCACCTGCTCGTCGCTGCCGAGCTGCCGCACCGGCGAGCGGCTGGTGCTGTCGGTCCGGAACGACGCCTCGACGTGATACTCGGCCAGGAACTCCGAGCCCCGGCGCTGGAACGTCAGGGTCTGGTTCGTGAGCGAGACCGCAAACAACGCGAGGGTGGAGTCGGGCGTCGGGCCGGCGAGATAGCGCACGGAGGCGATGAACGGCAACGCGCCACCCCCCACGAGCGCGCCCATCGAGCGGTACACCGACGACGCGTCGAACAGCCGCGCCGCTGTGGCGCCGCGGCGGGGCGCGGCCTCGGAACTCCCGGCGCGCTGCACTGAGCCGCAGCCGCCGGCCGAGAAAATGACCGTCACCATCAGTGCCGCGCGTCGCATCACTTGCCGAGCCTCAAAGCGGGACGTTAGTTTCGCGCACAACCCTCATGGCCCTCGAAAACCTGGCCGGCAGGTCGATCGCCGGCTACCGCCTCCTCGAGCGCATCGGCGAAGGAGGAACGGCGGAGGTGTACCGCGCCGAACATCCCGAGCGCGGCACTTGTGCGTTCAAGGTATTGCGCGAGCGTCTCAGGGGCGACCCCATCGTGGTCAAACGATTTCTGCGGGAAGCGGGATACGGGTCCCGCGTCGTGCATCCAGGCGTGGTCCGCACCTACGACTTCGGCGAATCGGACGGCCTGTACTACCTCGCGCTCGAGTGGGCCACCGGAGAGCCGCTCGCCGATTTCCTACACCGTGAGGCACCGCTCGCTCCCGCAGATGCGATCGCGCTGATCCGGCAGCTCGCCGACGCGCTGGCCGCGGCGCACGCCGCCGGCATCATCCATCGCGATCTGAAACCCGAGAACATCATGTACGACCCCCGCGCGCGCAGCGTGAAGCTGCTCGATTTCGGCATTGCGCGGGACGCCGAGCAGCCACCGGAGGAGCGACTGACCCGCACAGGGTTCTTCGTCGGCACGCTGCAGTACGTCGCGCCGGAAGCGCTGTCGGGGGAGCTGGTCGACGGGCGCGCCGATATCTACAGCCTCGCGAAGATCGCGTACTACATGCTGACCGGACGGCATCCGCACGACGGGCGCAGCCCGCGCGAGTTGTTTCAGCAGCTCTTGAACGGGAAAGCGACGCCGCTGTCCGAAGCGAGCGACCGCAAGTTCGCGCCCGCGCTCGAGGCGGCCGTCATGAAGGGCCTGGCGCGCCACCCCGGCGACCGGCAACCGACCGTGAGCGCGTTCGCCGACGAGCTGGAGGCAGCGCTCGCACGGACCAAGGACACTTCCAAGTCGCGCGGCTTCCTCGGCGCGCTCAAAAACATCGTTGGCAAGCGTAACAGTGAATAGTAGTAGCGACTACTACTACCTACGCAATACGCTCAAGGATCTGCTCCTCGCGCGCTCGGTGCGGCGCGGCGACTTCGTCCTCGCGTCGGGCGGGCGGTCGTCCTTCTACGTCGATGCGCGGCTTACCACGATGTCCGGCGATGGCCTCGCCGTGGTCGGCGGCCTGGGGCTCGACCGCATGGCCGTACGCGGCTGGAGTCCCCGTGCCGTCGGCGGCCTGACGCTCGGTGCCGACCCGATCGCCTACGCCCTGGCGCTGACGGCCCGCCGGCGCGGCCAGGTGCTGGACGCCTTCACCGTGCGCAAACAGCCGAAGGACCACGGCACCGGACAGCGTATCGAGGGGTGCTTTGCGTCCGGCGACGCCGTCGTCATCGTCGAGGATGTGCTCACGACCGGGCGCTCGGCTCGCGAGGCGATCAGCACGGTGCAGAGCGAAGGCGGACACGTGCTCGGCGTCATGGCGGTACTGGATCGGGAGGAAGGCGGCCGCGAGGCGATCGAGCGCGATGGGTTCCTGGTCGAGGCGTTTCTGACCGCCTCGGACCTGGGATTGGGACTGCCCCAGTGACCGAGCCCGCACCCCGCCTGTCCTTCGCTGCCCGCGTGCGCGGCTGGCACGACGACGCCACCGCGCTCGAACAGCGTTTCAAGGATCTCGAGACATTCGACCGCAGTCACCGCCGCCGCTGGGCAATCGCGATCGCGCTGTTCGTGCTGGGCGTGCTCGGCAAGCTCGGCGGGATCAGCGACACGCGCCTCGGCACGGTCGTGCTCCTCGCCGGCGGTGCGGCCGTGATCAATGCGGTCGTCGGGCTGATCAACGAGCGAGGGTGGTATCGCTGGTGGTTCATCTACATGCTGCCGCTCCTGGATGTCCTGCTCGTCAATGTGCTGGTCATGTGGTTCGGACACGGCGGCGTGGTCGCCGCGTTGTTCATCGCGGTACTCCCCTACGCGTTCGATCAGGGTCAAGCCGTCGGCGACTTCCTGGTGCTCGTCGCGTCCATCGCGTATCTCCTCGCGAGCTGGGCGCATGGCCAGCTGTATCCCGGCGGGTCGGGCCTCGAGACGGTCGCGTTCCTCGAAACGGGGCTGTTTATCGTCGTCGCGATGGCGCTCAAGCGCATTCCGGCGACGCTGATTCAACGCATTCGCCGCGCGCGCAGCGTGATGGGAGAAGCGGAGCAGGGGTACCTCGCGGTGCGCGCCGCCGCCGCCGAAGCCGACGAGCTCGGGTTCCTCGAAAAGAGCTTCAACCGCATGCTCGAGGAGATCGGCACCACGATCTCCTCGGTGCAGCGCGAAGCCGATGAGGTCGCCGCGTTCGCCGAGGAGTTGGCGGCCGCGGCCCAGGAGCTGCACGCGACGACAGAGTCGCTCACGCAAACCTCGCAGCGCCTCGCCGGCGACCTCGGCAACCAGCGCGGTCTGGCGGACGGCGCTCGCGGTGAGAGTGCGAAGGCCGCCGATCAAGCAGAGTCGTTGCGGGTCCGCGCCGAGCTGATGCAGGTCGATGCATCACGGCTCGTCAGCACGGCCGAGCGGGGACGTGAGCGCGTCGCGCGGGCGAGCGCGACACTGCGCGCGGTGGGCGAGGAAGTGCGCGCGACGGCATCGACCGTCGCGGGGCTCTCGGGGATGTCGGAGCGGATCGGCGTGTTTGCGCAGACGATCGCCCGAATTGCACGGCAAACCCATCTCCTCGCCCTCAACGCGGCGATCGAAGCGGCGCGCGCCGAAGAACATGGTGAAGGTTTCGCGGTCGTCGCGGACGAAGTGCGCACGCTCGCGGCCGAGGCCGGAAAGTCGGCGCGCGAGGTCGCCCAGCTCGTGAGCGATCTGCGCACCGGGATCGAGGCGGCCGGGCGCGCGATGCAGTCGGGGGAGGCGAAAGTCCGCGATATCGGCGCCGTTGCCGCCGAAGCGGACGGCGCGCTGCAGGAGCTCCATCAGGGCGTGCAATTGATGGGTGATCTCGTCAACGCCACCGCCGAGGTGTCGCGCAGCCAGGCGCAGCGCCTGGCTGCGCTTGCACAATCGTTACAGCAAGTCGCCAGTATCTCGACAGCAGCGTCCGACAGCGCCAACAGCACGGCGGCCGCTACGGAAGCGCAGATCACGTCTATGGGCGAATTGACGGCAACATCTCAGCAGCTCGCCCAACTCGCCGAGCGGCTCAGGAGCGGGATGGCGAGATTCTCGGTGTTGCGCCGTGATCAAGCGACGGCGGAGCACGAAATCCGTCCCGCCGCCGACTAACGCCGCTCACCCCGCCCGGGATGCCGCTACGGCGCTCGGGCCTTGGTCCCACGACCCCGCGTTGAAGGGGTGAAACGCACGCAGGGCCTCCCGGTACGGGGTGATGAGCAGGTCGATGTAGCGCGCCAACGCCACATCAAAAGAAAAGCGGCGTCGAAACTCTCCCGCCGTGACGCCGAGGACGGCGCGCAGATGCCGGCCGAAGCTTTGCGGCGACGAGTAGTCCATCCGGTACGCGACATCCGACACCGACAGTCCAGGGTTTTGAAAGAGGAACGCGGCATGGAGGAGACGCATGCCCGCGAGATAGCTCTTGGGCGACGGAATCCCGGCACGATGAAAGCGGGACATCAGGGTGCTGGGCCGGACGCGCAGGTGCCGCGCCAGCGCGCGCACGGTGCTGAGGGCCGGAGCCAGCCTCGCGACCGCTTCGAAAAACAGGCACGTCTCCTCCGACGGGGCCGGTGCGGGGGGTTCGCCGAGCGCGGGGATGAGCCGTGCAAGAATGCGCGCGGCGACCGGAGAGGCCGGATGGCCCACGAGGTCGCGCAGCCGCCGCCAGCCGTCGGGCTCGGTGCAGTCCACCGCGCTGCGGACGCCGGTGGCGCCGAGGCGCAGCAGCGTTTCCGTCGCCTCGCGGTCGTGCCGCGAGACGAGCGCGACTGCGGGAATGGCGGGGAACTCCCGGACGAACCGGGCGATGCCGGGCAGCGCTTCGCCATGACAGCGATGCACGGAGATGACCACCGCGTCGACACGCCGGCGACGCACGACGGAGAGCGCTTCCCGCAGGGAGTCGGCGTGGAGTGTGTCGAAGCAGCCATCGCCAGCGGCGTCGATCCGCGGGCGTTCCGGCGGCGGAAGAACCGTGCACACGGTGACCATGCGCCACCATGGTAACAGGCGCGTTTCAACTGCCGGTCATCGGTTCTGCATTGCGCGACACCGCCCGCCAGGTGAATTTCCGGGCGGAGCCTACCTAAAAAAATGCTGACTCCGGCACGCCTGCCGCTCCTTGCCATCTGCGCGTTCGCGCTGGGTTGCGACGTGCTCCCCAAGTTTCAGTTTCAGCTGCAGTCAAAGATCCAGCGCGAGTTCCACGTGACGAGCGCCCTGGTCATGATCGTCGACACGACAACCATGATCGTCGCCATCTTCGACGACGCCCACGCGGCGTTCGCGCTCAAGGAGCGTGCGGCATTCGAGGAACAGGTCGCCTACTACGCCGTCACGCAGTTCCAGCCTTCCAAGCTCAAGACCGTGGGAATCGTCGTCGGGCGCGCGACGCGCAGGGGAGTGGTGCGCGATCCCGAACCGACGGTATTCATGCCCGAGTATCACACCGACGGCAGCGTGCGGCTGGCGCTCATGCCGTCGCGGCGGGCCACGGTGCCCCCGGCGCAACCCAAGCAGTAAGCGACAAAGACGCCAATGACGTCGAAGCGCTGGCTCATCGCATTGTCATCGCTCGTGGTGATGCTGACGATCGCCGGTGCCATCAGCTTCGTGCGGTACGCCCGCCGCCACGCGCCGCAGCCCACCTTGGTGGCGGTGGCGCCGTTCGACATCTTCGTGCCCGACCTCGAGCCGTGGCGGGTGCGGCTGGCGGAGGACCTCACCGCGCAGCTCGACAGCGTCCCGCCCCTCACGGCGGTGTCGCAGGACGTCGTGCGCGAGCGCTGGCGGGGACAGACGCGGCCGGAGATCGCGGCCCTCGATCTGGCACGCCGCACCAGCGCCGGCACCGCGGTCTATGGGCGTCTCGATCCGGTCGGGAGCAAACGCGATTCGGTGTTCGTCCGGATGGTCGTGATCGACGCGGGGACGGGAGCGGTGCGTTCCGTCATGAACGCCCCGTGGCCTCGCAACCTGCTGCCGGACCTCGCCCGGACGCTCGCTGAGCTGGTTCGTCACAACTATCGTTAATTCGCGTGACTGATCCCTTTGCAGAGCTGAACGCGGCCCTGCCCGATCACTACATCATCGATCGGGAGCTGGGACGCGGCGGCATGGCGCTCGTGTATCTGGCGCGCGACACCCGCCACGAACGGTTCGTCGCGCTCAAGACGTTGCGCCCCGAGATCGCCATCGCGCTCGGCCGCGAGCGGTTCTTGCGCGAGATCAAGCTGGCCGCCAGCCTGCAACATCCCAACATCCTCCCGGTGTACGATTCCGGCGACGCGGGCGGCACGCTGTACTACGTCATGCCGTACGTCGAAGGGGAATCCTTACGCGACCGGCTGGACCGCGAGCCGCAGCTGCCGGTCGACGACGCGCTCCAGATCGCGAAGGAAGTGGCCGAAGCACTCGCGTACGCGCACACCCACGACGTCGTGCATCGCGACATCAAGCCCGAAAACATCATGCTGTCCGGTGGGCACGCGATCGTCGCCGATTTCGGCATCGCGCGCGCGGTCAGTGCTGCCGGCGGCGACAAGCTGACGCAGACGGGACTGGCGATCGGCACACCGGCCTACATGCCACCCGAGCAGGCCTCGGGATCGGGGCAGGTCGATCGCCGCAGCGACATCTACAGTCTCGCGTGCGTGCTCTACGAGACGCTCGCCGGCCAGCCGCCGTTCACTGGACCGACGGCGCAGGCGATTATGGCGCGCCATTCGCTCGACGCGGTGCCGCGGCTCAAGATCGTGCGCGATGCCATTCCGGACGATCTCGAGGTCGTGATCGAGCGCGCGCTCGAGAAGGTACCGGCCGACCGGTATCAGACGTCGGATGAATTCGCCAAGGCGCTCACGACCGCGAGCACCGGTGCCGTCTCGCGCGTCACCGCGGCGCGACGGCCGACGCGGGCGCAGCTCACGTGGCGACGCCGCATGGCCGTCGGAATCGGCGTTGGCGTGATTGTGCTCGTCGCCGGCGCCTGGCTGCTGTTCGGGCGCCATCGGAACGGTGGGGGCGGGGCAGGCAGCGGTGGTCTCACGCAAAACCGCGTCGCGGTGCTCTACTTCACCGACCAGAGTCGCGACAGCGCGCTGCGGTATCTCGCCGACGGTCTCACCGAATCATTGATCGATCAGTTGGGTGCGATCCGCGCGCTCGAGGTCGTGTCGCGCAACGGCGTCGCCCCGTTCCGCGGGCGCGACGTCCCGCGCGATTCGATCGCGCGCGCGCTCGAGGCCGGCACACTCGTCGAGGGTGAAGTGGAACCGGTCGGGACGCGGGCCCGCGTCACGATTCGTCTGGTTGACGGCGCGAGCGGGGTGGACGTGCGGCGCCAGAGTCTCGAGCTCCCGATGAATGCGCCCCTCGCGATGCGCGACTCCCTGGCGAGCCAGGCCGCGGTGTTTTTGCGCGAGCGGCTCGGCGACGAAGTCCGGCTGCGCGAGGAGCGCGCGAGCACGTCGAGCGTCGAGGCGTGGACCTTCGTGCAGCGCGCGCAAAAGGCGCAGAAGGACGCCGCCGCCGTGAGCGGATCGGATCCGGCCGCAGCCGCGGCTCGCTATGCCAGCGCCGACTCGCTGCTCGACGCGGCCGAACAGGCCGACCGGCAGTGGACCGAGCCGATCGTGCAGCGCGCACGTGTCGCGCTGCTGCGCTCGCGGCTCGAGCGCGCGCCGCGGGAGAAGGACA
>WNGB01001873.1_pt1 | contig 34317 bp, 37 predicted proteins | sample 5400681 | NCBI WGS metagenome assembly WNGB01 (sample SAMN13153367, study PRJNA577476) | soil metagenome | isolation source: 115 cm soil or saprolite under grassland replicate 2 | place: USA:California | collected 2016-06-15
CCCGGCGACCGGGCGGCCACCGAGGAGATCTTCGGGCCGGTCGTGGTGGTGCTGCCGTTCGCCGACGAGGCCGAGGCGGTGCGGCTCGCCAACGCCACCATCTACGGGCTGTCCGGGTCGGTCTGGACCCGCGACGTGGGCCGCGCCATGCGAGGTCAAAACGCATTCATCGCCATATGAGCGGCCGTCTCTCTACCGGATAATGGGATCTTGACAGAAGCGACCTAGGGAACGATCGTAGCATCCGAGCGTTGGCAGGGGTCCGAGGATAGAGGAGGCAGCCGGTGGCTGACCTGCTGCTACTGAACTTCGGGACCTTTCAAGAGACGAATCGATTCAAGAGAAGCGCCATACAAGATGCCTTCGTGAGTTCGGATCTGATGGATGGCGTGTCTCCCGGTGACCTACTCCGGACTGGGGGTTTGCGTACAGTCAACGCAGCCGGTACGACCACCTATTCTTTCTACGGCCTCCGTTCCGATGTCTGGAAGGCAAAACTCCCCGACGGGACCGCCTACCGCGATGCCTTCAAGAAGTGGATCGAGAATATTCTGACGAACACTGTCCATTGCGTGTACCTAACCGGTCATCACGGCGGTCACCAAATGTGGTGGGACCACGATCCAGACGACTTCTGGATGAGGTTGACAAAGATCGATGAGCTCGTATTCGGAGCCGAGGAAAAGCACCTGATCAAGCTCACCGCCAAGAACCTGCGGACTGGATGTCTCCTGGTGCTTGGATTCGGCTGCAACATCGGCTCGGGTGGTAATTCGTCGTTCTACCAAGACTTCTTTCACAACGGGGCAGAGAAACCGATCGTCCTTGGTTGGGACACGACCATAGCCGTACCAAGGTCAAATTGGCCGTCGATAAACGATCGGTTCTTTGAGTACCTCAACCAGTACGTCAAGTCCAATTCGAGCGTCGCAGCCAAGGATCGATTGGATTGGTTCTATGGCAATCAGCCCATGGAGCTGGTACGCGCCTGGGGCCACGCCGCCCGAGGCTACGAGGGCCACAAGTCCCAGAGCAGGCTCTGGGAGCATGCGAGGGCTCGCCACAAGGACGGAACCCTCTACAGGTTCGAGGTGCAGAAGGGCGTCGTGCAACCAGTGAAGGCGTGAGTCTCCGCCGGCACCCTGACAGAGCGCTAGAGCATCCCCAGCGTGATCAGCAGGTCCATGCATTCCGCAAGCACAGCGAACACCGAGCCAACCATGATGACTGCCCATAGCAGGGCGACGTGGAGGAAGTGCTTGGCACTGAACTCCGTGTCGCCAGGGCGCTTCCGCATGAGCTCCATCGTCGCTCCCGAGAGTTGGTCAGCTTTATCCTCAGCCTTCCGCCATGGGAGCAACTCCGGAGCCAGCAGACGCGCTTCAGCCTCCAGCACCAGGCCGAGCGTGAGCTTGCGCCTCAAGGACTTCTTCAAGCTGTTTTCGTCGGGCAGACTACTGAGCTCGTGTTCGGCCTTGTCCACGGCCTTCCTTGCCTGGACCAGACTGCCCACGATCAGAAGTATCGCCGCCATGACCGAAAAGGCATGCTGGACGATCTTCATCGTGGCCCTATCCTGGTTGGGTGTCATGAAGCTGTCAGCCGGCAGCGGTGCCTCTGGGTAGGAGGGTCGGGATCTCGGGAGTGCCGATGAGCCCGCGGATGAGGGTCACGACCGCGTCCATGGTGTCGTTGTCGATCGCGCCGTGCGCTTGGTCGGGCTGGTTGTTGTAGCGCGCGGTCCAGTTGCGATTATCCACGGCGGTGGCGCGTTGGTCCATGGGCGTATTCGGGCCGCCGTGCGATCCCACCGAGCTAGCCGGATGCGTCTGGTAATAGTTGACGTTGCGTCGCACGCACGGCCAGATCCTCCGCTGCGTCATCCCCGATATGGGGCCCACGGCGGCATCGACGGTGACGAGCAGGTCGACACGGGTGTATCCGAACACGAGGCCAGGCGCTCGGGCAGTCGGGGGCGGCAGATCGCGGACGAAGACATTCGTCGTCGCCTCGTAGAACCTACGCGCCAGCCAGATGTGTGATGCCAGCCGCATCGCGTCGAAGCCACCCGCACTGTAGCCATAGAGGATCAGACGACCCAGCGGATGGAAATTGGCGCGGATGAAGTCGAACCCACGTACGACGCCGACGCCCTCTGGGTCGCGCAGGGAGCCCTGGAACGCAGCCACCCGCAGCCGGTGCAGTGCGTCGGTGGGAAGCCCCCTGATGCGGGCGGCGAGTTCTGCCGTGGCCGTCCGCTCGTGCTCGGGTAGTTGCTCGCCGGCCTCCATGCTCCCCCAGCCACCGAACGCCACGACGATGTCGTCGACGGGGCTGCGGATGCGTACCGGTAGCGCGTCACGAGTCGAGCGCACTGACTCCTGCAAGAGGGGCTCGTCGCCGGTCGTCACGTCGATCGTCACGACCTTGCCTTCTGTTCGGAGGCCGCCTGGGGTCGGAGGCGCCGTGCTTCCCGACGAGCGCTCGCGACGTGGGATCGGCGGGGTGGAGTTGGAAGCGACCCGTCGGAGCCCGACCTCCTAGCGGGCCTGACGAGCTCTTCCAGTACGCGCCTCTGAGCGGCCGGCGACAAGCCGTAGCTCCGGCCGCGTCCCCAGCCGTTGCGCTGGACGACGCCGGCGACGAGGAGTGTCTCCACGGCCGCGGATGCGTCACTGGAGGGCTGGATAAGCTCGCGTCGAAGCCGGATGGTAGACATGCGGGCCCGTGCCAGCATGAGCCGAAGGACCTCGTCGGTGTCGGCGGAGGGCGCCGTCGCCCGGTCATGAGGTTGGGGACCTGTGGGCTGCGGCGTCGGCTGGGATCGGCCGAGCAGTTCGATGTCACTGAGGTCGTGCATCACCACGTCGAACTCGCCCAGGATCGCGTGGATTGCGGCGGCCGTTTCCGCGAGCCGGTGCCAGAGCGGGTTCAGCTCGACCCGGCGATGCGTCAGGGACCAGCCGCGCTGGAGCTCGAGGACCCGCTCCATCTCACGATAGGCCTCGATGGCCTGGGGAAGCCCCGAACGGTCCAGCGACTCGAGTAGGGTCGCCAGGCCCCTGCAGGTGGACTCCAGCGACTGGGAGAGAGCCTCGGCCGTCTTGTCTTGCTCTTGGCGTGCTCGCCTGCGAGCCACCGGCTGCCTCCTCTGCCGCACTACCCCGGTGGGGGCACCTTCCGTTCCCGGATCGCGAGGTCCATGAGGTTGGACAACTTCTCCAGACCGACGGTGATGTCCGCCTGTTCCACTGACAGCTGTACCTCGAGATGGAAGGTGTCCCGCACCTCCTGGTTCTTGGGACCGGACGCTGGCGCCAACTTGGCGATCAACTCGGGCCGCCGAAGAAACGGAAACGACACGGGCCCGAGCGTGGGCTCCGGCCGCTCCGCTCCCGCTCGCTCCTTCTGCTCCACCACAACATCGGTGACGTTGGCAACGAGTGACAGCCTCGCGGTCTTGACCTGCAGCGAGGGGATCGGGACCAGAGCGAGCACCGGGATCGACGCGACGAATTCGGACTCCTGCTGGTTCTCGTCAAGCTTCCGGTAGCGGAACTCCGCCATCCGCAAGCTACCCGCCTCAGCGGCCCCGGCAGGCAGTTCCTCGCCGGCGTCACGTGGCACAAACCCCACCTGCTCGACGTATTCCAGGGTGGCGCGGGCCGCGAGCGCGTCCGCACGGACGATCGCCGCCAACGGCGCACCGATGAGCTCCGCGAGGGGCAGAGCTCGCACCCCGAATGTCGGCTCAGGCATGTCCCATCCACCTTTCAGGGGAGTGCGACGGCTCGCCTACAGGGGTCGAAGGCGGCGAACCGGTTGGCCGTCGACCTCACCTACCTCGACCCATTCGTAGTTGCGGATCTCGGCAACGATGCCCACTCGAGACATCACGGCTTCTGGCACCTCGGCCAACTCCGCGGTGGTGACGGCAACGTCCACGCTCAAGGCCTGCTCCTCGGCGGCGGCGGCCGTCTCGCGGACGTTGCGAGCCAGCGCCTTCGCCCTGTCAGCGGCCTTGGATCTCAAGTCTTCCCGAACCTCTGTGACGCGCCGCTCGCGGGTCAGCTCGCGCTTGACCTCGGGGCGCTCGAACAACAGCCTGGCGACCTCGGTGCTGACTCTGCGCGCCATGCTGGCTGGGTTGTCACCGAGCGCGGCGTCGAGCGCCCGCGGGCTCGCCAGCATCGCCTGCTCGGTCACGTGGGCCAGCCGCTGCCGCAGCTCCTCCTCGCTCTCACCCAGGTCCTGCAGCAGGGACCGGCGCTCGGGGCGCTCACCGACCTGCTGTGAGTAGACCTCGTCCGCCAACCGCCTCGCCTGGCGCGACACCTCCGATCGCACAAGCCTGGCCATGTCGACCGGTCGTTCCCGCACGGCGTTCACGGCGAAACGCAGATCGATGCTCGCGTCTCTGATCTCGACGCGAGGCACCGGGAACAGCCGTAGGATCACGTCCCGCTCGTACTCCCGGCTGATGTCTCGGGAGAACGTGTCGCTGACCACGCGAGCGTGCGCGACGTCTCTGAGGATGCTCCCGAGCACGTCACTCAACTCTGCCATCGCAACACCCCGCCCGCCGGACGCCACGCTGGGCCGCTCACCGGAGCACCACCCGGAGTTCAAGTCGCTCGAGTTCCTCAGGGGCCGTCTCGATCAGGCGATCATGATCCATCACGACCATCGCATCGCTGGCCAAAAGTAGGCGGCGAACCAGTGCCAACGGCAACCCGTCCCCGTGGCGAGCCGGGATCGAGAGTGGCCCGCCGCCCGGTCCGAGGACGTACGGGACGCTGAAAGCGACCTCGCGGATCGCCAGACCACCTGGACGTTCTTGGACGGAACGTCTCGAGGCCTGCTCAAGGCGGGAGATCGTCTGCAGGACGAACGCCGCGAGCGAAATCAGACCTGCCTCCCGGCTCTCGGTGTCTCTCACAGCCATGTCCGGAATCAGGCTACCGCCGGCTTCTCCTTGATCGTCTGCTCAAGGATGTCGAGGACCCGTTCGAGGCCTGCGGGCAGGTCGTCCTGCACCGCGCGCACGTGGATGCGCATGGTGTACTCACGTGTGAACTTCGACGCCTGCTGGCGGGTGTCCTGGTAGGACATCGAGCTGCGGAACTCGAGCGAGACTGGCGACCACCACGACTTGTAGGTGCCCTTGACCTCGTTGGTCAGCGTGAAGTTCGTCTTGGTGGTGCTGGCGATCGTGTCGGTCAGCTTCGCCGTGAAGTCGATCGTCATCTCATCGATGCGTAGGTACGGGATCGGTACGATCGACAGTATCGGGACGGTGAGCTCGACGGTCTGCTCATCGCCGTTCTGGTCGATCTTCTTGTACTGGAACGTGACGTTGCGAACCGTGCCGGCGTCCGCATCCTGGGCCTCGTCGATGAACAGCATGTCCTGGTCGGGATCGGTGGGGATGAACCCGACCTTCTCGATGAAGTCCACGGTCGTCTTCGCGGCCAACCCTTGGGCCTCGATCGCCGCCTTCATGGGTTGGCCAATCAGCTCGCCGAACGGTATCTGCCGTAGCTCTTCGACGGCCCTCGTCATCTCGAACCCCCTCCCACTCCACAGCCGGTGCCACCGTCACCCCATGCTGGTTGGGGCACCACCTCCACCCGCTCGTAGCGGTCGCGCTCGTCCAGCAGGTCTTGGCTGAGGCCACAGTGCCCAAAGCGGCCCAAGCGCAACTATTCATTAGAGATACTAGGAAGGTCAATACGGCTAGGATACGTAAACCCGGCCTACGATCTGTCCTAACTTCTCGCGCACCGCCAGGACGGGGGCGTGCTGCTGGATGGCGCGTAGCAGCGGCGCTGCGGCCAAGCTGTGGTGGTCGGCGCCATGGTCTGCCGGTGACCTGGGCGGCCGGCTTGGCCGGCGGCGGCTGGCGGTGGCGGCTGATGGCACCTTAGCCGGGTCCACCGAGGAGTTGTTGAAGTTGACCCTTTGAACGGCAAACAGGTGCCCGCTGACCTGGGAGAATGGCGTTGCTCATACGACCGTTCGACCCAGCCAGGAGGACACCTGTTCGGTGCGATCATCCCACAGCCCTGATCAGATCGCCGTCACCTTCGACCACGACCATGCCGTCGCCGACGCCGGCCTGATCCTTGCCGCCAGCCTGGCTGAGGGGCTGGTGCTCCGCGAGCTGTTGGCGGCCCATGTCGATCTCGGCGAGGCGGCCGGCGCGGCCAACATCGGCGACAAGGCCATGACCTTGATCCACTCCGCGCTGGCCGGCGGCGAGTGGATCGGTGACGCCGACCGGCTGCGCGCTGGCGCGACCGGCCAAGTCCTCGGCCACCGCGTCGCCGCGCCGTCCACGCTCGGCACGTTCCTGCGCTCGTTCACCTGGGGGTCGGCCCGCCAACTCGACCAGGTCGCCGAGCAGGCGTTGCGCCGGGCGTGGGCGGCCGGCGCCGGGCCCGGACCATGGCCGGTGACCATCGACATCGACTCGACCCACTGCCAGACCTACGGGCTCCACAAGCAAGGCGCGACCGGGATCGACCGCCACGGCGAGCGCGGCTACCACCCGCTGCTGGCCACCGTGGCCGGCACCGGCGACGTGGTCGGCTCCCGCCTGCGCGAAGGAGTGGCCAACACCGGGCGCGGCGCGGCCAGCTTCGTGACCGAGACGATCAACCGGGCCCGCCGCGCCGGCGCCACTGGTGCGATCACGCTGCGGGCCGACTCGGGCTTCTACACCCACGCCGTCATCGACGCCTGCCGCAAGCAACGGGTGGCCTGCTCGATCACCGTCAAGCTCACCAAGGCCGTCCACAAGGTCATCGCCCAGATCCCCGCCGACGCGTGGACGCCGATTCCCTACTGGCTGGACGACGGCGCCGACGTCGCCGAGACCAGCTACCGGCCGTTTGGCCGCAACGGGCGGGTGATGCGGCTGATCGTGCGCCGCGTGCGGCCCACCCCCGGGTCCCAGCTGGCGCTGTTTTGCGACTACGACTACCACGGCTTCGTCACCGACCGCGACGGGGAGACACTGGAGCTGGAGGCCGACCACCGCCGCCACGCCGAGGTCGAAAACGCCATCCGTGACCTCAAGCACGGCGTCGGCCTCAACCACCTGCCCTCCGGGAAGTTCGCCGCCAACGCAGCCTGGCTGACCCTCAACGTCCTGGCGCACAACCTGGCCCGCTGGACCAGCCGCATCGGGCTGGGCGAGACCCTGATCACCACCAAGACGCTGCGGACCCGCTACCTGGACCTGCCAGGGCGGCTGACCCGCTCAGCGCGGCGGTTGCACCTGCACCTGCCCACCCGCTGGCCATGGGGCGCACCAGTTCCTGCTGGCGCTGGACCGGCTGCGCTGTGTGCCGTTCCCGACCTGACCCGCCACCGCCATGATCGTCGCCGCATCCAGCCCCTCGGGGGCCAGCGGCAGCCTGCATCCAGGACGGCCGACGCGCCCAGCGATGCCCGATCCAACGCCCAGGTACGATGATCGCCTCGGCTGGTGCCTCCCAGGGCCCGTCTCGGCCCGATCCACGCCCGGCAACCACCAAATCCCAGCGGCAGAAAACGGACACGGTGGATCCCGGCCTAGGGAGCGATTGGTAGCTGGTGGCGATGCGTCGCACCGTCTCGCTCGACTCGGCCAGGTAGTTCAAGTAGCGGAAGAGCTCGCGGACGGTCTCGGGATTGTCGGCATCGTGGAGCGTGCCAGCGTGCGCCGCCTCGTTGCCGATGAGGCGCAGGACGTCCATGGCCTGGGTCTGCGGGGTCGGCAGGCCCTCGGCGTGCAGCTCGTCGATCCGCTCCACAAGCCTCCTGCCTGAGGGGTGCAACTCCTCCAGCAGCGCTTCGAGTGCGCGCAGCAGCGCCGCGGCCGATCGAGGGCTCGCGGCGGCGACCTCGCGCGCCTCCTGGTAGAGATCGATCGCCGCCTTCGGCAGCCTGCGATGTGGCGGAGGGACCTGATGAGGGAATGCCTGAACGTAGGCGGCCAGCTGCGGGGACTGCTTCTCCAGTTGCGCGACGAGCCCTGGCGTGATGTCCACCGGCACGATCCCCAGCACGGCCGCGTCCTCAAGTTGAGCCACTGGACCTTGCTCGTGGACGGGCCGGTCGTCGCCACTCCGGGCCTCATGCAGGTCAGCACGCGTGGAATCCCTGCCCAGCCAGCTCTTGAGCAGTCCTTCAGCGAACTCCTCCCTCAGGGTCCCGCAGACCAGGGCCGTCCAAGCCAGATACGACAAGCTGTCCCGGGCGATCGCAGAACGCCGGGTCGACTGCACCCTCCTCGTCACCCAGAAGGACCTGCTCACCTTCGAGCAGAAGCGGAGCGCCCCGACCAACGTCCAACCGGTCGTGGTGGACGACCTGTCCAACCGGCTCGCCGCCTTGGCCTCGGGAACATAGGCGGAGCGCCTCACGTCCCGCTGAAGTGGTGGCGATCGACGGGGGAGCACGAGCGGGCGCCACCACGTCGGGTGGACCGGTACCCGTGGTCGCCCGGGTCGTGTAGGCCAGAATCCCGATCGGACCCCAAGTCCTCGAAGGGACCCGACGAGCCACCACTGTCGGTTGGCCCGGTCGAGGGCTGGCCCGGAGCCGAGCCGTCCCCCGCACCCTGTCGCTGCTCCTCCTCGATGTACTCGTCGAGCACGAGCTTCGCGTTCTGCAGCAGATGCAGCAGGTCGGCCACTCGAAGCGGTCTAGGGTTGGTGACGGGATCCGGTCCTGTCGTGGGGTCGACGCTGTCGGACAGCAGCCGCGCCAGAGCGTGCTGCAGCGGTGGATCATGCTGTGCGAGCCGCAGGACCATCCGTAGGCGCTCGATGTGCAGTACGGCCACTGCCCCCTGCACGGTCTCGTCGCGGTGCTCCGGGTATTCCTCCTTGAGCAGGTTGTAGCTCTCCTCCACCCGCGTGCGGAGTTGCTTGGTCGTCAGCGGCGGCAGTTTCTCCATGAGGTGCGCCTTCGTCCCGCGATGCCAGGACCAGCCAAGACCTGAGGGCCGCCGAACCGGCCGGCCGGCTCGGACGGTGGTGCGTCGCCAGCACGCCAACCTGTCTGGAATTGACCAGCTTGCGACTTACGTACAGACTTGCAGCCTGACGACTAGTTGAGTGAATCGCGCGTAGTCCTCGAACGCAAGCAGGGCTACGCACGACAACGAGGGGCCAGGTTGTTCCTTCAGTACGTGCTCAAGGGCATCAACGGCATTAACGCAGCCCAGGCCGAGCAGATGCTCAAGCGGACCGGCATCGCCTGCAACTGGTGGCGGACCGCCGGGTCCTTCTCGGTCCAGGACGTCGCGGCCAAGCTGACCCCTGCGAACCTCGACCGGCACCTCCGCCGCTACGGCGAGCTCGACCCGCGAACCGGCCAGCCCTTCTCAAACCAGACGCCGTTCATCTCCACCACGGCCGGAACTGTCGAGGCCGACATCATAGGACGGACGAACTATCTGCGTCCTGCCATGGTGGTCTGCAGTGTCACCTCTTGACGGCAGCATCACGGTCAACGGCATATAGCGGGCGTCGGCGGGCAGACGCCGGAACCGACGAGATGTACGAGTACGTGCTGGTCAGCCGCATCTCTCAGCCATCAGTTCCCAGCGCCCAGATCACCTGATGGCCGCCTGGGCTATGGTGGATGGTGAGTAGACTTTCTGCTCAAGAGGGCTTCTCCCGGGATTCCGAGCTGATGGAGCGCGAGATGTTCGTTTCGCAAGTCCCCCTCGTAGACTTCTATAAGAACCTACTCCCAGCAGCAGAGAGCGCCGGGTACAAGCTCCTGTTGACTGTCTTAGCTCGCGAAGCTGACTCTCCGTCCTTCTACGAAGATGTGCGTCGTTATTGGACGTCTCTACATGACGCTACGGGTTCGGACGTACTTTTCGTCTTCGCCGGCGCGAATGCTGCGCGGGAGTTGGATGAGCGTGGCGTTCGGCACAGACGTGGCTCGGTAGCAGTTCGGTCCCATCACGCTGCACTCGCTGGGGACGTGAACAAAAGGGCAATACGCTGGGATGGGCCATTCCATCAGCCCGACACATTCAGGCCGAGACCTGAACTCGGGAAGGGCCAACCGCATCTGGATAAAGAGGACATTGCGACGCATCATACACTTGAGATGTACGCACTTCGGCGTTTTCTCGGAATACAAGAATCCCAACTACCATGCCTAGTGTTCCTCCTCCTAAACCGCTATCATGCTCGCTCATTTCTCATATTTCCTCTTTCAACTCTCGGGCAATCGACGCTGTATCAGTATGTTAAGGAGCTCTCGGCGGCCCTGGAGGATGGGTTCCAGATTATTGACGAAGTTGGCCAATCGATAGCCAACCTAAGGAAGTCTGAGGGAAAAGGTCTCCCGCAGGATCCGAGACGTCCGGCACTCTGTGCGTATCAAGGCGCAACTACTGGAAACCTCCGAGGCCCAGGAAGCAGCTCGTAAGATCTTACTTTTAACAGGGTCTGCAAACAGGTCATCAGGAACGCGATCCGAGTGCTTCCACCAGTTTGAAATAGTTCGACGTAGCATCCACGGTTCTCCTTCTAAGATCATGATGGACTTTAGATTCATTCCTAACCTGCAGAGGCTAATCGATCTCTCCTTCCAAGATCGAGCGATGCCCTTTTCCTTCCATCTGCGCGACGGTTCTGAAGGCGGCGACCTGCAGTTGAAGATTTCTCGCCTTCAGGACGAAGCGGATAAAGCATGGTCTCAGCTCAGCCTTAGCCTGCAACAGTTCCACAAGACGAGGAGCAACATCTCCGCCCCCGAGTTGTGGGACTTCTTCGTTGCGTACGCATCCTGTGACAGGTGGATTGCCGATCAAATCTTTTCCACGCTATCGAAGATCGGCCGGACCTTCCTCGACTCACGATGCCTAAGACCTGGAGATCGCTGGACGGAAAGGATTCGAGCCGCTCAGGACAATTCGAGAAGTACCGTGCTGCTCATTACGGCAGAGACGCCCTCTTCATGGTTCGTCGAGTCCGAGTATCTTCGTGCTATTCAGCTTCTGCGCAGCGGCAAGCACGTCGTGATACCCGTACTTTATGGCGAAGGTGCCGAGCTGCCATACGGACTCGAACAGGTTCATGCCGCTACTGCGAGAGACTGGGGAGAAATCGACAAGCTCTCTGACCTCGTCCGCCACGTCCTTGAACAGTGACCTCCTACGTCTAGGACCTCTCATCCGCCATGTGCGCTACTCGCCGCCGCCAAGGCTATCCAGCAGGGCAAGGTCTGGACGGTCACCGGCCTGGGCGGGCCGGGAGACCACACCAGGCGCTCATTGGCCATCTCACCCAGCGTGCACGCGGGTGACCCCAGCGCGACCCCAGCGGGAGATGGCGCCGGGGCGGAAACCTCGGCGATCGACACGAGGTCGGGACAGAGGGCGGCGATGGCGCGCTGCTCGACGGTCAGCCTCGGCGTGCGCTCCCCGATGGCGATGGTGCGACCAGCGCCTCGATCTTCAGGTCGTCGCGGGTGGGCCGAGTCCGCCCACCGATCATCGCCCACGGGCGGCGGACCCGCCGCCGGCCAGACGCCGGCTGCTCGCCGGGGATCGTCATGGCGGCACCTCACCTGGCGGGCCGTCAGGCGCTCATGCCGGGAGGGCGGCCTGTAGCTCGGCCCGCAGGGTGGGGGTGAGGACCTCACCGGCGCGGGTGACCAGGGTCGCCATCTCGTAGCCGACCCCGCCCACATCACAGGCGGTGGCGGCCAGCACCGTCAGGCAGGAGCCGTCGCTGATCGCCATCACGAACAGGAAGCCGCGCTGCATCTCCACCACGGTCTGCTTCACGGTCCCGGCATCGAAGTAGCGGGCGGCGCCCTGGCTCAGGCTGGCCACCCCCGAGGCGATCGCGGCGAGCTGGTCGGCCATCGGCCGGTCCAGCCGCTCGGACACCGCGATCGCCAGCCCGTCGGCCGACACCACCACGGCGTGAGCGACACCAGGGGTGCGCTTGGCGAAGTTGCTGATGAGCCAGTTGAGGTCGCGGGCGTCGGCGCTGAGCTGCGGCATAGGCGCACTCCTGATGCTGCGGTGGCTTGTGGCCACGGTCAGCCAGGGAGGAAGCGGCCACCGGTGGGGCCGCTTCGGCGGCCGGAAGCATACTGCGAACCTTGCCGCGAACGTGTGGACGGCGTGTCATCCAGACAGGCCCCTGGCCGGACCCGTTCCGAGTGAGAGCTACCTGCGCTTTGTAGCGCTCAACAAGGTCAAAGTCGTGGAGCAAGCTCTCAACTCGTTTCAATGCGCGGCCCGCAGTGATGCGACCTAAGCGGCCTCCCAGAAGTTCTGCATGTAACCCTCGGGCAGCCACGGTGAGCTGGAGGGGGCGGCGGTCGCCAGCATCTGGGCGGGGCTGCGCTGACCGAAGAAGGCGTGCACCTGGCGGAGGCGTCCTTGGATGGTCAGCGTCGGCGAGTTGGCCAGCCACGCCTTGAGTGCACCCCAGATGCGCTCGGTCGGATTGTCGTGGGGGCGGTAGCGAGCCCCGTGCAACACCCCACCTTGGGATGGGCCGCCAGCCAGCGGTTGACCAGCTTGGAGTGGTGGATGATGACGTTGTCGCAGACCACCGCCACCATTGGCGCGTCCGGGTAGGCGCCCTGAAGCTGCTCCAGGAACGCGATGAAGGTGGCGCTGACGGCCTTGCGGGCCACCTGGTAGAGGAAGCGGCCGCTGGCAAGGTCGACCGCGCCGAAGATGCTGCGCCGCCGGTTGGTGCCCGGGGTCATCACCTGTTGGCGGGTGCCGTGGGCGATCCAGGTGGCCCGCACCCACGGCAGCAGGTTGATGTGGGTCTCGTCCTCGGCCAGCACCACCGCGCCCTCGGGCAGCTCGGCGATCGTCCGCCGCAGGGTGGCCAGGGTCTGGTCGCGATCGGGGTCGCCTTTGGCGACCAGCCGGGGTCGCCGCCACCTGGCGACCTCGCGGGTGCGCCGGTGCAGGGTCCGCAACGACATGGCGGGACGGCCGAGCCGCTGCCACAGCCGAGGAATCGTCCACGCCTTGGGTTCGGCCAGCAGCCGACCGATCCGCTCGCCGAGCCGGGGGCTGCCCAGCCGCGGTCGGCCGGCTCTGGGCCGGTCGCCCAGCCCGGCGACCCCACCCTGGTTGTAGCGGTGGATCCAGCGGCGCACGGTTGCAGAGTCGCAGCCCAGCAGCTCGGCGATCGCGGCCGGCGGCCAGCCCTGTTGGGACAGCAAGATCATGACCAGGCGTGCGCCCAGGCGGTGGGGGCCGTGCAGCACGCGGAGCACGTCGCAGGGGCAACCGGCGGGGCAGGAGCGGTTGGCGTACACGTTGGGGGGACGCATACTGGCGGCGGCCTCGTGGGGTCGTTTGGTGTGTGGAAGCTCCAACGACCCACGAGGCTACTTCGCGCTACAGCACGCCCTCCACCCAGGCGTTACGAGCAGAACTTCTGGTCACCCGCTTAGCGGGCGGAAGTACGGACCACTACGATCTGTTCGACTCTGGCCCTGCACCACGATGAAGCGCAGGAGATCCTCAATCTCGGCCACTTGAGCCATGATGAGTCCGCGCAGCTCATGAAGGCGCCGAGTTTCCTGGGCCTCCTGATCCTCATCATCGTCCCAAGGTCGCCAATCGGGATCGCGGCGAGCGAGCACTCCTCTCCAGGTTCGCACCGTCAGCTCCGGCCACATATCGCCGATTGTCGCATCGGCCCGCCTGGGACTGTCCACCGCGCGCGTTCCATACAGCTGCGCAGCGGCCGGCGCGGATCGACATCGGTACCAGAGTGAAGGCTCTCGCCCGTTCGGCGTGTCAGGCCGACTGGCTGCGACAGCCCGAGGGGCTGGCGTTGCAGTCCTGCGGCGTGCTGGAGTTCGGTGACAGTCCAGGCGGCCGAGCGGCTGGGATCAGTGAGCGCCATGCCCGCGAGCTGATCGCCCCGCCGCGAGTTCCCGGTGCCGGTGCTGCGGCTGGTGGCCGGATGGTGATGTCTGCGGCGGCGCCGGAGGTACTGCTGGCCGGCAAGGAGTCTGCGGCATCACCGCCGAGCGACTACCAGCGGTGTAGCGACGGGTGACCGACAGTGGCGCTCGCGACGGGGTAGATTGAGGATGGTCCTCGGAGCTGCCTGTCCCGTAGGCATGGTATAAGGGCGACACGTATCCGAACATGTGTTCGATCGGAGAGTAGGATGCGGATCAGCCAGAAGCAGCTCAGCCTGCTGGCGCTCTGCCAGATCAAGGGCATCGACTGGAACCTCCTCGCCCGCGAGGCGCAACGGCCCGATGGTCTCGAGCGACTCCTGGCCGGCGAGGTCACCGAGGGCACCCCCGAGGCAGCAGGGACAGCCGAGCTCATCGCCGCGGCCCGCGACACGCTCGACCAGCATCGGCAGGCAGTCCTTGAGGAGATCAGCCGCGCTGAAGGGGTCGGCGCCGAGCTGGTTACCGTCCTCGACTTGGGCTACCCGCGTACCCTGCGGCTGATCTTCAACCTGCCGCCGTTCTTGTTCGTCCAGGGTCGGCTGCTGGAGCAGGACCTTCGCAGCGTCGCCGTGGTCGGCACCCGCCAGCCCAGCGACCTCGGCCTGCAGAAGGCAGCCAAGATGGCGCGGCTGCTCGCCGACGCTGGCGTCACCGTTGTCTCCGGTCTCGCCCGTGGCATCGACACCGCCGCCCACCACGCCACCCTGGAGCGGGGCGGCCGCACTATCGCGGTGGTCGGGACCGGCATCACCCGCTGCTACCCAAGGGAGAACACGGAACTGGCCGAGCAGATCGCGGAGGCCGGCGCGGTGGTGTCGCAGTTCTGGCCGAGCGCGCCGCCGGCCACCTGGTCGTTCCCCCGCCGCAACGTCACCATGTCGGGAATTGCGCAGGGCACGGTGGTGATCGAGGCCAGCGCCACCTCGGGCGCCAAGATGCAGGCGCGGCTGGCGCTGCAGCACGGCAAGAAGGTGTTCCTGCTTCGCAGCCTGGTCGACAACTACCCGTGGGCGGGCAAGTACGCCAAGGAGCGCAACGTCCGGGTCGTGGATGACGTGCAGGACGTGGTCGGAGAGCTTGCCGACCCGGCCGCGATCCGCGCCGACGACAAGCGCCGCCTCCAGCTCAGCCTCGGCCTCGGGTGACCGGCGATCCGCTACGGGGCCTTGAGCCCCAGCCGACCGGCTTCGGGACGTGCGGAGGCTGCCCGTACCGGGATGTGGGCGCCGCGGCGGTATGCTACCCGTGCGCCCGGCAGACGATGCGGGCGCTGCCAAAGTCGCGCTGCAGGGTCTGCGACCAGGAGCTGACCGCTCCCAAGGAGCCGTGCAGCAATCCGGTGTGCCGGTGGCCCAACCGCCAGTTCGGCTGGAACGCCGCCATCGCCATGCGTGGCGGGGCGCTGGAGCAGGCGATAAACCGCTACAAGTACGATGGGGTGCGCGGCTGGGCGCTGATCTTCGGACGGGTGCTGGCCGGCTTTCTGTACGACCGCCGGGAGCTGTTCGCTGGCTTCGATCTGGTGATTCCCAGCCCGACATACGTGGGGCCCGGCGGGCGGAGCTTCGACCACACCGCGCTGGTTCTCGCCGAGGCGGCCCGGCTGGACGAGACCGGCCTGCCGTTTGCGCTCGACCCGCCAGTCCTGGTGAAGACCGGGCCGACTCGGAAGCTGGTCGGACTGAGCTGGTCTGCACGGCGGGATGTATGCCGAGACGAGGTGCCGGAGGTACTCCACGTGCCCAACCCGGCAGGCGTCGCCGGGCAGCAGATCCTGGTCTACGACGACGTGTTCACCGACGGACTCAACCTGAACGCCGTGGCCAAGAAGCTGCGGGAGGCCGACGCCGCCCAGGTGTGCGGGTTACGTTGGCGCGGCAGCCCTGGAGGACCTGACCGACCCCCCGCCCGATCGCGCTCGTGCTAGACCGGTGGATGGGCCCCGCCGGGCCTTGGGCCGCCGAGGCCGGCGAGAAGATTGGCCGGGACGCCTGTGGCGGCAGTGGGCGCCGCCGTTGCCGTTGGGTAGGCGTGGGTGCGGAATGCGTTCGTGCAGCTCACGCTGCATTCAATCGGCATGTGTCGCGAACCTGGGAGACTGCGGCCATGATCACGTGAGGCACCTGATCCTCACAAGCGCGGCGCGGCGCTGCCCGCTGCGGTACCTGACTGTTGATCCGCGTTTGAGCTGGTCGAAGGCCGCGGCGAGGGCTTCTGGTCCCGACCCGGCCGACTGTTTGCCGCCGCTCGCACCCCACCTTCGCCCAGCTCGACACCGTCATCGACCACGCATTCGCCCGTTGGGACCGCGCCCACCTGCACGAGTTCACCCTCGCCGACGGGAAGCGGAAGCCGGCGAAGGCGGACCGCGTGGCCGTGCACGCCGGTGAGCTGGCCCGTTCGTCGACGTCGGAAGCGGGCAGCGCCCACAGCCGACCACTGGCTGGCGCCTCCACGGCGGCGCTGACCAGCAGCAATGAAGCCCGCATGGGCGATGGTGGTCGCAGGTGGTCGCAGTCCGGTTGGCAGTGCCCGCCAACGTGGTCGCAATTTGGTCGCAGTCCAGCGACCTGACACCTAGCAGCGGCGCCGTCGCAGGGCCGCTGAGCTGGGGTTTTGGTGGCGCGCCGCGAGGGATTCGAACCCCCAACCGCCAGATCCGTAGCCTGGTGCTCTGCGTCGATCTGGTCGGCTCCAGACGGATCTGGCCTGCTCAGGTTGGGTGCCTCGTCGATCTGGTCGGATCCAGTAGGGTCCCGTCGGATCGTGTGGATGATCAAACGGATGATCAAGCCGTGCGACGCGGCGCCCTCGGCCACCAGACCTCGGCGACCACTGTGGGGCCGGCACCAGATATTCCATCTGGTGACAGCTGGCGGACTGGCATGCGGAACTGCCGCGGTCCCGACTAGCGCGCAGCGGATTACAAGACAGGAGCGGATCGTCCACGGCATGCTGGCGAGTGCTGTCCTGGCAGCTCAGGTCGGGTGGCTCGTCCAGCCAGTGCGCTCCTGTCGGGCCGAGTAGCCCCAGGTGGAATGACCGAGGGAATGACCGGCCTGCTATGGCCGGACCATCGACGGCCGCCTACCCATTCCTCTCGGACCCAGTAGGCCAATGCGACCCAACCCTCACGCTTCTGGATTCTCATCGAGCGGGGGGCCGTCGTCTACCCGCTGCATCGTCGTCTTGGGCCAGTCACGCAGCCAACGCTCCACGCCCTGAAGTCCTGGTCGAAGCATGCTTTCGCTCGGCATCAGCGGCCAAGCACCCTCGGCTATGCCAAGCCGGTGTCGAAGGAGAAGCCGAGCGAGGGCCTCAAGCTCGTAGAAACCCGTGTACAACAGCTCCGGTTGCTCGATCCCCTTGTGCACCACCTCGGCTCGGAGACCAGCAAGACGGCCAATGGACAACTGAAGTTGATCCAGCGCCAACCCGGCCTCGGCGAGTGCATCCTCAACACGGCGCACATGGGGCCGGTTGTCACCCTTGCCCGTCGGTGGGGCAAGGGCCTCCATCGCGATCCAGAGGAACACGACGGCATCCGGCGTCGGACCTGACTGGACCGCTCGTAGGTACCAGCGACCAGCACCAAGCTCCGCTCGCTCCTGAGACATGTCGAAGGAGGCCAACTGTTCAAGCAGCTGCCGCTGCTTTGTGAGGACTCGATTCCTGGGCAGGAAGTCACGGACGCGCACCCCGGTGTCGACAGACGCCCACGGGCGGGAACCGGTCGAGTCGTAGACGATCAGGTCCTCAAGCAGTTCCCGCTGCGCGACTCGTTCGTCGAGGAGTGCCGCGAGCATGCTGACAGCAGCGAGCACTTGGTCCCGCCATCGAGCCAGAGCACCTTGAATGTGCTGGGACCTCGGCACCACGACCGGAAGCTCCGCCAGGGTGAGCTGCAGCCCTTCTCCGACCTGTAGATAACCCTGGTGCATGGTCTTGTCGTAGTGAGGCCGCCATCCTGGCCGTTGTCGGATGTAGGTGTGCTGGGTCCAGATGGGGCCAGCTTGTTGAGTGATCTCAACCGGACCGATCTTGACGACGGCGGGCAGGCCAGGAACTTCCATCGCCACGAAGGCGAGACGGTACCGTGCCTGCTGCCCATCCAGGGGCCGAACCCGGTCCGCCTGGGGTGCGGTCGATAGATCGCTGGGTGCACGACTGTAGTCGCGCGCCGTGTCGGGCGGCTGCCCAGCGAACGGATCACTTCTTGAGCGGTCGTGCTCGCCTGTCATCTGTCCTCCTCGGCTGGCCACTAAATGCTTCCTGGGAGTAGCTGCGTGCTGGCTTGCCTTCCTGCAGTCCCACTGGTCAGTGCTGCTGGCCGTCAGGTTCGACGAAGCCTTCGACGACCACCCTGGCCAGCTTTTGGGCCAGGTGACCGTCGGGGTCCAGGTCGGGGTCGAAGATGGTGACCTCCACACCCACGGCGAGGTCGGAGGCGGCAAGCGCCCGTAGCAGGCCGATCAGCTCTTGGTCGGTGAGGCCATCCGGTTCGGGGCTGTCGACCGCGGGCATGACCTCGCGGTCGAGCACGTCGACGTCGATGTGGATCCAGAAGCCCTCAAGACCGCGGCCCTCGAAGATGGCAAGGGCGTTGGCGGCGGCAGCGGCGGCACCCCTGCGGTGGATCTGGTCGGCGTCGATGACGGTGATCGCGGTCGCGGTGGTGACCTCCTGGTACCACGCCCGGTCGGGGTCGTGGTGGCCGAGGGCGACCACGTCGGCATCGGCCACCAGCGGCCGACGCCCTTCGAGGTCGGCGAGGAGTCGGGGACCGCGGCCGGTGACCACCGCGAGGTCCTCGCCGGCGACCGCGCCGAGCAGCCTGCTGTTGCCGGGGTGGCGAAAGTCCAGGTGGCCGTCGACGAAGGCGAGGCCGTAGGGGCCACGTCGGCGCAGCGCCAGCATCGCGCCCAGCAGGATGCTGCAGTCGCCCCCCAGCAGCAGCGGGAACCCGCCCGCGACCAGCAGCTCGCCCAGCCGGTCGGCAAGCCGCACCGCATAGTCGGCGATCGCCAGGCCGTTGCGGGTGCCGGTGGCGTCATGGTCGGGGGTGTAGGGGGGCGGTTGGACCCTGCCGCCGTCGTTGGCGCCCAGCCGCGCCACGATTCCCTGTTGCCGCAGCACCTCCGGAAGTCGCCAGCACCCCGGGATCGCGCCCGGCGATGGCGGCCGCAGCCCAAGGTTGGACGGGGCGTCGACCACGACGACGTTGCGTTGGGGTGGGGGTGACATGATCGGCTCCTTCACACTCCGGCGGCCTGGTCCACGATCACGCGCGGTCGCCTCGGCGGGCCGACCTCCTGTGCGCAGGTGAGTTGACCACGCCGACTGTCAACCGCCCACCTCAAGCACCTACTCCCAGGAAGCATTTAGTGAGCCGAGCCACATCTGCCGTCGGACAGGATGACAACTTCGGCACGTCAGAGGCGACCGCCGATCCGTAGCCTGGTGCTCCGCGTCGGACTGGTCGGCTCCAGACGGATCTGCCCTGCTCAGGTTGGATGGGTCGTCGATCCAGAGGTCCAGTCGGATCGTTTGGATGATCAGGCGAATGATCAAGGGGGAGGCGTGTAGCCCTTCGGCATCCATGTCTTGCACAATGGCCATTACGATGAGCGACAGGACAAAGGTGCCCAGCGAGCCGCTCTACAAGGCCATGGTCGCTGATGGCGTCGATTATCGGCCATGGGAGAGCCGGGGCCTCGGAGACGACGAGTGCTTCGTCTGCACCAAGGCTATAGGCGACGGTGAGCGAACCACCGAGGACGTCATCCCGAAATGGATTCTTCGGAAGTTGCGTGAGCTTGGCACGCAGCGTGCGCATATCTTGCTACCCAACCTCACGCAGATCCCGGTGAACCGAATCCTGCTGCCGACATGTCGGAGCTGCAACGGCGGTCACCTAAGCCGAATCGAGAAGGAGGTTTCGGCAGCCTTCAAGGTGGGACCAGCGGCGGTGAGAGGTCTGCCCGAACAGACTCTGCGGATGTGGTGCACGAAGATCGCCTATGGGTTGCGAAGGCGGGACATGCAGCTGGCGTCAGACCGGGCCAACCCGGCATCCCCCAAACTCGCCAGCAAGGAGGACTTGGAGAGCCTGTGGCTTCTACACATGCTGCTTCAGGAGACTCGTGAGGTTGTGCACGTCCCAGACGGTCATTCCACCTTCTTCGTTTTCGAATCGCAAACGGTTGGGTGCAACATCTGTGACTTCGACATAGCCGTACCGATAGGCTGGCCGAACGCAATCATGGTGAGGCTTGGCGACGTAACGCTGATGGGTGCAGTGGACGATCGCGGCGCTCTAGACCCTCTCCGGTCGGAGCCAGCATTCCAGGCATCCGGTCAGCTAAAGCTGCATCCAATCCAAGTGCGCGCCCTATGGGCGATCCTCGTCCACCGAGCACATCTCCTTCGTATCGATCGGCTTCCACTGCGGTACGGCGTAGCAGAACAACGGCTGTGGATTGACCGCTTGCCGGTGATCAATGACCCAACGGACCCTAGTATGGAGAGGGCATCAGCCGACAAGATCTTGACGAACCTGATCGACAGCACGGATGACGTGCTCGCTGCCCACGGCGGTGCGAGCGGCCTCCTCGCCCGCAAGAACGGCACACCTCGGTTCATTCCGTTTCAGCACGGAGTGATGCAACTTGGTGCACCGGCCCACGGGTGGCCTTAATGACGGCGTAGCCGCAGGTTGGTTTTCTGAGATTGCGCGCGAATGCGCGCCCGGCCCGCAGGGCCGGCTGAATCGTCCGCCCTCCACTATTCTGCCCGGAGTGGGCCGACGAAGGAGGCCCATCGACGGGCTCTGGATCGGCCAGACGGACTCCTACGTAGCGTAGCGGGGCAGGTCGACCCGAACGGGTCGATGACGAAGAACGTGGGGATGACCTTGGTTAGATCGATGTCGCACGCGTACCCGGTGGCTCGCGCTTCGTGAGCAGCTGGATTGCGGTGACTCGCGTGGGCATCACTGGGTGGGGATCGGACGCCTTGTGTCTCTGGCCGGCTGTTGTGTTAGTTGCCGCCTTCGGGGTCAAGCTGGAGCCGGCCGCCGGAGCGGCGTCGGAGGGCCTCGCGCAGGTCATCTCGGGTCCGGTAGGTCACCGCCCGCTGGGCCTGGTCCAGCAACGGGGCCGAGGGGCCGATGTCGACCTGCGGCTGGTAGTTGACACAGCCGCCGGGGAACACGTCGACCACCTGGGGTGTGCTGACGGGTCCTTGGAGCTGGAAGCGTTTGACGCCCGGCGCGACGGTCTGGCCCTCCCCGGTCGTCGCGGCAGCGCACGTCGGGGTGAGCCGGATCGTCACGCTGCCTGCGACGGCACGCGCCCGGGGCCACTCGCCGGCGATGAGGGAGATGTCGAGGCTGGCGTGGCTGAGTTCGAGCACCGACTCGCCGTCGCGGACAGCCAGCGCGCTGATGACGTTGGCGGGGAGCGCCTGGACACAGGGGATGTGGGACGCCGAGGGGACGGCCTGTGCCTGGAGCCACAGTTCCTCGATCTGGGTGCAGCCCCCGGTCCCGCCGGCGACGACGGCGGCGCCGCCGGGGTTGGCGCTGGAGCGGGCGAACAGCCAGGCCAGCGGGACGGCGGCGGGAAGCAGCACCAGCGCGACCACAAGCAAGAGCGTGACGCGTCGCGTGCTCCAGCGCTGGACGCCGATCGGGCGGGGTGCCTCGGGCAGCAGGCGCACGAACTCGGCGGCTAGGTCGCGTCCCTGGTCACGCATCATCTTGCGGAGCTGGGACGGCAGGGCCAGCCCGCGGGCGGCGGCGAACGCCTCGCTGATCTCCTCCACGCTGAAATGGCGCAGGGCCCGCTGGTAGACCTGCTGGGGGCTGGACCGCAGGGCCAGGCAGAGCAGCATGTTGGCCAGGTCGACGGCTTGGCGCCAGGGGCTGGGGTGGATCTCGGCGAAGAACACGTCGATCAGGTACAGCTTGCCGTCGCGGACCAGCAGGTTGGCCGGTTTGATGTCGCGGTGGGCGAGGTTGGCGTCCCAGAGCTTGCGGATGATGGCCAGCCCTTGGTCGATGATGGCGTCGTCGACCTCGGCGTCGCCGATCTCTCTGGCACCGTCGATGAACTCGAACACGATCAGGTACTCCCGCTCGGGGGTGAGCTCGGCGACGCCGTAGGGCTCGGGGCTGGGCAGCCCGGCCCGATGCATCAGGGCCAGCGCGTAGTCTTCCTGCTGGACCAGCCGCTTGACGGTGTGGAACGGCTTCTCGTCCTCCAGCCGCCCGTACAGCAGCGCCCGCCAGAGCTTGTAGGAGCGGTCGGCGCGCAGGTGGCTGCGGGCATACAGCTTGCCAAAGACATGGCGGGTGGTGCCGGCCTCGCCCTGGACCTGGATCCGCAGTGGGGTCGACCCGGCCGAGCCGGCCTGCCCGAACGGCTCGACGTCGAGCGCGGTCAGGCCGAGCTGGTCGGCCAGGGCGTGGCGGATCGCCTCGCCACGGCGCCCGCTCACGTCCAGGTGGGCGCTGCGGCCGCGCTTGTAGGCGACGGGGAAGACCTCGTTGGGGACGAACAGCCGGTAGGCGGCAACCGAGACCGCGACCCCGATGACGGCGGCCAGGAGCGCGTCGGTGGGGGCGTCCACGCCGAGATGGACCCGGGCCAGGGCGAACGCTGTGACCAGGCCGGTCGCGACCCACTTGCCGAGCTGACGCCAGCGACCCTCCGGGACCAGCGTGTACAGCACCCCGACCAGGGTCGCGGCGAGAATGGCGACCGGCCGCGACGGCATCGCCCAGCCGGCCCAACTGCCGAGGTGATCCACCCCAAACGGCCGGGGTCGGTCCACCGTCGCCAGCCGGACCGCCAGCAGGACCGCCAGGAAGGAGCCCACGAACACGAGCAGGTGGCGGAAGCGCCGCAAGGCCAGTAACGCGATCACGGTCGCCCAACGCAACACCTCGACCGTACCGACCGATCCGGTGGAGGCGACGATCGCCTCCATGAGGCCGGTCAGCCCGGGAAGGCGTAGCCCGGCCAGCCACCGCACCACCGCGTCATCCCACACGGTCACCGCCACCCCCAGACTGCCTCTGGCTGGGCCGAAGGTGATCCTGGCCAGCGCGATGAGCACCACGGCGGCGGCCGCCCACCAGACGCCGGTGGGCTGGATACTGCGCGGCAGCGGAGGCGGCTGGCCGGTGGGACGCCGCCGGCGCCCCGACCGCCGTACGTCCGGTTGGCCCGGTCTCGGCGGTCCGCCGTCGCCCGGAAGCACCGGACGGGGGGTGGACTCCACCTGCCCATCCTGCTACCAGGCGACCAGCCAGTCCACATCGTCGTCTGCTTCGACGCCCACAAGGTCCAAGCGCACCGGCCACGTCATGGCAGGCCGGCGATACCGACTCGGTAAGAGACACGACACGGCTCGATGAAATGTGGAAATAGCGGCGAAGCCGCAACCTGGTTTTCTGAATGCGCGCGAATGCGCGCCCGGCCCGTAGGGCCGGCTGAATCGGCCGTCTTCCATAATTTCGCTCGTCGTGGGCCGACGAAGGAGGCCCATCGACGGGCTCTGGATCGGCCAGACGGACTCCTACGTAGCGTAGCGGGGCAGGGTCACGCGCGGTTTGTGCGCGTGACCCTGCCCCGCGGAGCGTCTGACCAGCGCAAACAGGCCGAAGCCGGCCACCACTGCCCCCTCACCCCCTGAGGGACCCCTCTAGGGAGGGGTTGAGGGACCCATCAAGGGGGGGATCAAGGGACCCCTGAAGGGACCCGTCCAGGGAGCTGCTGCGGTGCTAGGAAATCACTGTAGAGCGTCCTAGAGGGCCGCTTGGAATTGTAGGGTGCAATAGCACGACGGGGAGGGTCCGGAGGCCTAAATCGGCCTCGGCGCGGCCGGGACCCTGCACCCGGCCGCGTTCGGCCGATGCCCTCGCCCGGCGGGAATACCACCCGGCCCGACAGACGCCGGCGTCAAGCTCGTTCCTCCTCGGCCGCCGACCCCGGCCAGCTGGGACGGCCCAAGGGTGGCGGGCGGCCTCCGGGGGCTCCAGCTTGACCCCGGGTCGGGCCGGGTGGTCCCGGTGACACGGGTCGGGCGTTCCGCCCTCCGCGCAGCGGCACCCGCCGGGCGAGGGCGCTAGCGCAGCTCAGACCGCGGGATGGGTGGCTGGCTCCAGCAGGCGCGTTCCTCGTTGGCCAGGTCGCGGCCGCCGGTGGCGGCGAGGTAGCGGCGGTATTCACACGCCTCGCACAGGCTGGTGCCGGGCTGGGCGGCGCCGCCGACCAGTAGCTTGGTAGCAGGCTGGCCGCAGTCGACGCAGCCGTCGAGGTCGTTCTCAACCAGGGCGTAGCTGAACAGCCGGGTCTGGATCGGCTTGGGGTCGCAGTCCAGGCAGCGGCAGGGCGCCAGGATCATGCCGGCCGGGACATAGCCGGTGTGGCGGCAGTGGCGGCCGTCCCGGCAGTCCAGACAGCACCGCCGGGTCATGGCTGCTCCCCTTCGGCGCGGACGGCGCGCAGCAGCTCATAGGCGCGCCGTTCGCTGATCCCGGCCGCGGCGGCGACCTCGCGGGCGTGCAGCCGAGTGCCGGTGGCGCGCTCGTGGGCGACCAGCTCACGGACCCGGGCGCGGCTGTCGCGCGGCGGCCCGCTGCCATTGCCGGCCGCCGCACTGCGGTCGGGTGCGGGCAGCTGCGGCCGGGCTGCGAGACTGTCGTCCTCGGCCGCGACGACGGCGAGGCTGCTGCGGTCGGCCGCGGCGTCGTCGCGGTCGCCGCTGCGGTCCTGCGCGGTGGTGGTGCGGTCGTGGTGCGGCAGGCCGGTGCGGGCCACGCTCATCAGCAGCTCCAACGCACCAAGGAGCGCGACCGGCGGCAGCGCAGCGAATAGCTGGGCGGCCATGCGGTCGGGCGCGTGGGCGACGTTCAGGGCGACCGACACGGCGGTGGCGCAGCCCACCAGGGTCCAGGCATACCAGGGCTCGCTCCAGGCGTCACCGCGCAGGTAGCGCCACAGGATCACCAGGCTGGCGGCAGTGGTGAAGGAGTCCACCAGCAGCGGTGCCGACCAGGCCAGCTCCGCGGGGAAGGCGGCGGTCTCGATGGCAAACGCGCGGATGGCCTCGAAGCTGACCACGTAGGCCAGCGCGGCGATCGCCAGCACCAGGGCGGTGAGGGCGGCGACCAGCGCGACGCGGATGGCGGCCAGCAGCCGGTCGGTGCGGTCGCCGGTCGGCCCGGGGGCGGCCGGGTGCGGAGTGGTGCGAAGCATGCGCGGCTCCTGGAACGGAGGTGCGGCGGCCCGAGGGTCGGGGTCCCGGGCCGCCGCAGTGTCGGGGGTCACTGGTCGGTGGCACGCTCGGCTTGCTCGCGCTGGTTGTAGGCGTCGGGGTCGGCGTCGTAGGCGTCGGCCAGGTCGGCTGCCTCGACCAGCGCATCAGCCAGCGCCCGCAGCGCGGTCGACCTGCCGGTGATGCTGGTCGCGCCGAGCCGGACGATGGCCTCGGTGCCCAGCAGCCCCATCGGGGTGGCCTTGCTGATGGCTGGCTCCAGGCGCTCGTGGCCGCCGACGTTGATGGTGATCCTGGGCATCAGGGGCTCCTCTGGGTGTGGGTGCAGGAGCCGGCCGGCGCGGTAGTGGCGGCCGTGGAAGGCCACCGCGGCCCGCACGGCCTCCTGGCGGGGCCGCGACCCTGGCCGGTCGTCCCGGATGGCCTGGGCGATCTGGCCGGCGGTTTCGGCCAGCCGCTCGGCCCGGCGGGCGAGGTCCTGGCCTTGTCGTTGAGGTAGTACCAGTCACCGCCGTCCAGGCCTTGCGCGCAGCGGCTGACCAGGTCGATGACCCACAGGTAGTCCTCGACCAGGCGCGTCTCGGTGTCGGTCAGCCCGTGCATGTCAGGCGTCCTCTCGGCAGACGGGGCAGCGCCGGCGGGCGGCGCGGCGTTCGCAGCGGGCCTGGGTGCGGGCGCTGGTGAGCTGGAACCCACAGGTCGGGCAGGAGGCGACCCATAGGCCGGCCAGCAGGTGCAGCGCCGGCTCCGGCTGGGGGTGGGTGGGGTAGGGTGACGGGTGCATCCGGGACCATCTCCTTACGGGTGCGCGAGGCCGGGACGGGTCCGATCCGCCCCGGCCTCACCGCGGCAGGGCTCAGAAGTTGGGCTCGTCGTTGAACTCGCCCTTGCTCTTGTTGCCGTTGGCGGCGCGCTCGGGCTTGGCGATGGCCCAACGCAGGCTGGGGGCGACCTCGTCGGCCTCGACCTCGACCACCGCGCGCTTGTCGCCCTCGGGGGTCTCCCAGCTCCGAGACTTGAGCCGGCCGATGACCACGGCCCGGTCGCCCTTGGACAGCGACTCGGCGACGTGCTCGGCCAGCTGCCGCCAGACATTGATGCGGAAGAAGCTGGTGTCGCCGTCGCGCCAGGTGTCGCCGTCCTTGATGCGGGCGGTGACCGCCAGGCGGAAGTTGGCCACGGCGTTGCCGTTGGGGGTGAAGCGCAGGTCGGGGTCGTCGGTGAGGTTGCCGGTGATGGTGACGTGGGTGTCGGCCATGGCTGCCTCCTCAGGGCTGGTGCTGGTGCTGTTGGGTCGGTTGCGGTGGTGGTCCGGGCAGCGGGCGGCAGCACCTCCTCCTGGTTGGCCTGGGTGGTTAGTGGGTGGCGGCGGTGAGCAGGGAGCCGGCGATGACCAGCAGCAGGAACAGGGCGGCCAGCAGGCAGCCGCATCCGCGCATGAATGGCACCTCCTTCAGGCGTAGTCGGGGGGGTCGACCTCGGCCCGGGCGGCCTCGCCGTCCATGACTTCCGAGACGGCCAGGGATCTGGCTGCTTCTTCGCCGTAGCCGTGCTGGTCCCGGAACTCCAGGAACAGCCCGATGGCACTGTCGGCCAGCTCGAACACCCGCTGCCTGGGAACCGGCGTTGCCTTGTCCATCGCCTACCTCCCGGGGTTGGGTTGCTGCCTGCTGGTCGGGCTCAGGTCCTCGCCCGCCCCGGGCGACCGGGTCTCTCCGGGCCGCCTCGACGCCGGAGCGGTCAAGGGACGGCCCGCAGGGCCGAGCGAGCACTCATGAGCGCGCAGCGACCCTTGACCGCGCAGGCGGCGAGGTGGCAGCCCGTCCAGCAGGCAACCGGCCGGTCCGCGCGCGGGTGCAGGGTTCCCGCGCGCGGCGCCGCAGGCGAGGCCGGTCCCTGCCCTGGGCCACCGTGGTGGGCGTGGGTCGTGGTGCCGGTGGGCTGGTGGTGGCCAGGACCCGCCGAGGATGGGCAGGACGGCGGAGGTCATCGCCGTCCCCGTCCTGGCAAGGGCGGCACGGGCAGCCACGGCCGCCGAGCTGGCGAGGGGAGCCGCCCGTTGCGCTCGCGCCGCTGGTTCATCCGCTGGCCGACCCGACGCACCATCCGACCGGCAAGCGCAACAGCAGCGGCAATCCCGACCGAAGCCGGCTGCTCGACCGGCAGCGGGATGGTGTCGTCGGCCAGCGGCAGGGCAGCGGCCAGCTCGACCGGCTCCGCGGTGACGGCCGGCGGTGGCAGGACACGCAGGTGGATGGACTGGCCGGCCTGGATGACCCAGGCCTCGCCCGGCTGGGCCTGGCGGACGGCCTCGGGGTCGATCCGTGGCCGCTCCCCCATGCGGGCCTTGGCGAAGCCACGCGGCCCGTAGAAGTCCAGCTCCCAGTTGTGCTCCAGCACCCGCTCCTGCCCGGCGAGCGCGAGCAGCCGCTCGGGGTCCGGGCACTGGTGCACGATCACCCCGCCGGCGCACGACGCGAGGAGCCGGGGGGCCTGGCGGTGGTCGCCCAGGCCCTCGACGGATTGGGCGGCGACCACGACCTGGACGCCAACGTCGCGGACCCGTTCGGCCAGGTTGATGGCCGAGTCGACCCCGGAGGCCAGGGCGGAGAACTCGTCCAGGACCAGCAGGGCGTCCTCGCCCCTGCGGGGTTTGCGGCCGGTGGCGTAGTGGCCGTAGTCCTCCAGCACCACCCGCATGGCCGCATCCGCCTCGCTCTTGCTCAGCAGGGTGGGGACTGTCAGGACGGCCAGGTCGACGTCCTCGTAGGACCAGGTGCCGCGGTCGAAGGCGCCGGCCAGGGCGGCGAAGAAGTCGGCGTACCGGAGGCGGGCGCCGGGCAGGTGGTCGCCGATGGCTTCGATGTCTTTGCGTTGGAGGGGGCGACCTTCCCAGAGGGTGGCCAGCTCGTCGACGTCCAGGCGGCGCAGCAGCTCGTCGCTGCCTTCGACGGGGGGCATGTCGGGGGCGGTGAGGGCGAGGCGGAGGCCGGCGGAGGCGACCCGCTGGTAGAAGGGTTCGGTGAACTGCTCGACCGCGAGGAGCCGGCTGGCGACCTGGACGGGGGAGCCGCGCCACATGTCCATGGCGGTCTGCGGCCAGCAGCCGATGCGGGCGGTGGGGTTGCCGAGTCGGTAGGCGGCGATCAGGGCGGGGACCAGGGTGGGGTCGGTGCCCTTGCAGTCAACGAAGCACACCTTGCGGCCCAGCAGCCCGGCCAGGTACGCCAGGCGGAGCAGGGTGATGGTCTTGCCGGCGCCGGGGGCGCCGACCACGGCTATGGCCTTGCCACGCAGCTGGGCCGGCGGGACCACATAGCGGCCCTGGCGCCAACTCGCGAGGTCGCCGTCCAGCGCGATCCCAAGCGCCGGGGCGGTGAGCTTTTGACCTCTCGGAGAGGCCAGCAGCCGGGCGGTCTTGCGGTCTCGGGCGCGTTGGTCGATGCCCTGGCGGCGACGCACGAAGGGGCTCCATTCGGCCCCGCCCGCGGCCCGCTCGGCGTTCCAGACCGACAGGCTGGCGGCCAGCAGGCCGACCGGGAGGGCCAGCCAGATCTGGGTGGCGACCAGGTCCCGGAGGAACTGGCCGACGGTGATGCGGGTGCCTGGTGGGCCGAAGCCGAAGTGCAGGGCCACGTACTGCCAGAAGTGCTGGGGCACGAAGATGTGCCGGCGCAGGGCCTCTTCGGGGCCGGTGACGGCCAGCACGAGCGCGATCCAGGCGAGGCTGGCGAGGGTGAAGCGCCACCAGTGCCAACGGCGCTGGAGCAGGATCACCGCCTGCCCAACCAGCCACACGACGATGGACAGGGGGGAGAACCAGACCAGCAGGACGATGACCAGCAGGAGGCCGTTGGCAGCGGGCTGGCGGGCGGCGCGGGGAATCGGCTGGCTAGGGGTGGCCTGCCAGCCGTGGCCCGGCGCGGGGTGGTGAGCGCGTGTCATAAGGCGGCACCTCCGGGGCGCATGTAGGTGGTCCCCGCGACCTCGGGCAGCGGGCGGACCTGGATGGGGTGACGGGGCCGGATCCGCTGGAGCTGACCGGCCAGGTAGCCGGCGACCTCGGGCGGGGCGTAGTAGACGGTCCGGGTCCAGCGGCCATGCCGCGGCCGGGTCCAGGCCTCCCGCAGCCGAGCCGCGCCCTTTCTGGTCAGCTCGACCTCGACCGCCACCCGCTTGGGCAGCGGGTCCACGTCCTCGCCATACAGGCCTAAGCCACCGAGGGTGTCGGGGTCGTCGGGGAGCTGGATGGCGCCGTCGGGGCCATCGCACTTGCCGGTCTCGCGGCGCAGCTCCCGCTCGCTGAGCCAGCGGCCGCCGGCGGGGATGCTTGGCTCCAGGGCCAGCCGCACGACGCCGACCGCCTGGACGTGCGGGAGTTGAGGAACGACAAAGGACCAGGCGCGCACGTCCAGGCCGACCAGTCGCAGGGCCTTGACGGTGGGGGCGACCCACAGGTGCCCGAGGAGGCGGTCGCGGGCGATCAGGCCGCGGTCCTCCCAGCGGTCCAGCACGTCGCGCAGGGTCGTCTCCCCCAGCTGGCCTTCGATGCGTGGGGAGCCGGGCGACAGTCGGCCCAGCAGGACGCGGAGGACGTCGGCGCGGGCGGCGTACTGCTGGCCGAGCCAGCGCAGGGCGGCGACGTCGCGGTCGGTAATGCCGGCGTCGGTGTCCCACCGCGGCCGCCGCGACGCCCCGACGCCAGGTCGACCGGCGTCAGGTCCGGTTCTCGGACCGTGGACCTGCGGGCCGGGCCGGGTTCGGCCAGCCCGAAAGAAGCCCTCCTCGGGCACGGTGGGACCTCCGGGTGTATGGGGGACGGCTCCGCCCGCTCCCTAGCGGCGGGACCGCTACTCAGTTGGTCAGCACGCCTCAGCCGGGTGGTGGGTGTTGTCGATCCGGTGCGTGTGCTTCATCGAGCAGCCGAAGCAACGCAGTCCGGGGGACGACGACCCGCCGTCCGATGACCCTCACTGGCAGGTCACCTCGGCGTGCCGCGTCGTAGGCGCAATCCTTGGAGATGCCCAGCAGGCGGGCCGCCTCGGGGACCGTCCACGTGAGCCGGTCGTCGGCGAGCTGCTGGTCGAGGTGACCATCGGAATCGCCGCCGACTGTCGGTTCGGCGCCTGAGCCGATACCCTGGTCACGCATTCGGGGACCTCCGTTCCTGGTGCCAGGCCCTGGAGTGCTCGCGACACTGCCGGGGCCACTTCGCCAAGGCCGCTCCTCGCCTGCCTATGGATTCCGCTTCGATCTTGTGCAAACCGTCGCTGGCCTACGTCACAGAAACCATCTACTCTGGAGCGGAATGTTGTCGAGGCCGCAACAAATGTTGCGGAGCCCGATGGGATCCACAGATGGGCGGCTGGCAGTCGATACTTGGACGGGCGGTACGCGAGCGTCGGCAAGAGCTGGAGCTAACGCTCGATGAGGCCAGCAGGGCGATCGGAATTTCCCGGTCGCATCTCAACCTGATCGAGCTTGGCAAGGCAACTGGCGTCTCAGGCGAGGCTGTGGCGCGGATCGACGCTGGCCTCGGCGCCCAGGGCGCACTGGTTGCGCTGCTACCGCCCAAGGATGCCGCCGAGATCACTAGGAGTGAGGAGATGCGACGGGCGGAGTTCAACAAGGCCGTGGTCGCGCTGGCCGCCTCGTTGTTCTTCGACCCTGAGCGGCTAACCGAATCGCAAAAGGTCGACGCTGCGCTTCTTCGAGACCACGAATCACTCACCAGGGATTTTGTACGCCGGCAGCATCACGCTCGACCGCAGACAATTCTTGGACCAACCCGGGCACATCTAAACCAGCTACTCAGCCTCGAAACCACGAGCCTGTCACCAAGCATGCGACAACAACTCGACAGAATTATCGCCGAAACGGCCGCGCTCGCTGGATGGGTAGCCTTCCGTAGCAATGGCGACCTTGTTACCGCACATGCTCAGCTCGCGCTGGGCCGCCAGCATGCTCGCGAGGCCGGCGACGACATCCTCTTGGCGCAGCTGCTCGCCGCGACTAGCTCCCTCCACTCGTCGTTAGACCTTCCTCGTCGTGGCGAGGATCAGCGTTCGCCACTCGCGCTGAGCCTGCTCCAGGCGGCGCAGCGCAAGGCCGGGACAGGGTCCCGTCCAGTGCATGGGTGGATCGCGGTCCGCCTGGCCATGGAACAGGCCTTACTTGGCGACACCCGCAGGACTCGCCCACTCCTGGCGCGAGCGGAGGCGACGCTGCCAAGCCAGTCGTCAGATGATGCAGCCGGCCTGTTCGTCATCTGGGACGAGAGCCGCTTCCCGGGATGGGCTGGCAAGACACTCCTGATCCTGCGAGACCCGGCCGCAACAGGGTTGCTGGAACAGGCGCTCGCCATGACCAGCGCACCGCACCCTCGCCTCGGGCTGCTCGTCGACCTCGCCATGGCCCGGATGAACGAGGGCGACGCCGACCACGCCATCACGCTCTTGGTCGAGGGTACTCAGCTCGCCATCGAACGCGGCATCGAAGGGTTCGCACGTTGGCGGCTCCAGGAGGGGCGAGGCCGACTCTCGCCGGCCCAGCAGCGTGCCTTTGATAGCCGGCTGCACGCCGTTGCCTAGAACCTTGCGCGTCGTCCGAGGCCGATTCCAGCCGAAATCCGCACCTTGGCCTGCTACTGCGCGAGCAGGGCAGAGGACGTCTCCCGTAGCCTTGCCGGGAGAACTTGGGCCGAGCAGCGGGAGCGATGTGTGGACCGTGTCCTCATCACCGGGGCAGCCGGCACGATCGGTCGAATCCTTCGCCGGGGACTCCACGGCCGTGTTGGCGCACTACGTCTAATGGACCTCGCCCCACTCGGTGCACCTCGGCCGGGCGAGGACCTGGTCACCGCCGATGTTCGTGACCTGGAGGGGGTCACTGCGGCCATGGACGGCGTCGATGCCACCGTGCACCTGGCTGGCATCCCCCACGAGGACAGCTTCGACCGCACCCTGAAGACCAACGTCGTCGGCACCTACAACGTCTACGAGGCCGCCCGCACACAGGGCTGCGCTCGGGTGGTGTTCGCCAGCAGCCTCCACGTCACTGGCTTCTATGACGCCAGCGAGCGCATCAGCCCGGAAATGCCGGTCCGGCCCGACAGCTTCTATGGGGTCAGCAAGGCTTGTGGGGAGAACCTGGGCCGCCTGTACGCCGACAAGCATGGGCTCCAGGTGGTCTGCGTGCGCATCGGCACCTTCGCAGAGCAGCCAACGACCCCGCGGCATCTGAGCACCTGGCTGAGCCCCCGAGATGCCGTGGAGCTGTTCTGGCGCTGCCTGGTCGCGCCCGACATCGGATTCACCTTGGTGTACGGGACCTCGGCGACCCGGCGTGGCTGGTGGGATCCCGGCCCGGTCGAGCAGCTCGGCTATCGGCCCGTCGATGACGCCGAAACCTGGGCCGCGCAGGTGAACCGCGCCGATGCGGACCCGACCGAGTCCGGTAAGGGTCCTCAGGGCGGCTCCTACGCCCGCTGAGAGCCGTTCAGCCACAGGCCAACACCCAGCACGCGCAGTGTCCTCGTAGAGGTCTGCGGTCCTACGGGGCACCAGTGGCCGGAAGCCGGAGCAGCCGCTCCATCAGCTCGGCCGCCTGCCGGTCCTGGGCGGCCTGGAAGTGCGCGTAGGTCCCGAGCGTTGTCCGGCCACCGTCACGGTGCCCGGCCCGGCCGGAGACGGTGCGCACGTCGACGCCGGCCGAGATGAGCTGCGTGACCATGAAGTGGCGCAGGTCGTGCAGCCGACAGTTGATCCCCAACCGGCGGGCCAGCTCGGCGAACCGATGAGACACCCCGTCGGGGCGGATGGGCTTGGAGCCGTCCGGCGCACGGCTGAAGACATAGGCGTCGGGGCCGAGCGCAGCTCCGGCGGCCAGCGCCGCCTTGACCTGCTCGACCCGGCGGGCGCGCAGCAGCTCCAGCGTGCCGGCGCCGACCGCGACCCGGCGCTTGGTCCGGGTCTTGGTGACGTCCCGGTCAAGGAGCGGCTGGCCGGGGAGGATGATGACGCTACCGGCCACCAGGACGTCGCCCTGGTCGAAGTCGACGTCGGACCAGCGCAGGCTGCACAGCTCCCCGCGGCGCGCGCCCAGCACCACGGCCAGGACCAGGAACAGACCCAGCTCCGGGTCCTCGGCCACAGCCGTCTCGATCAGCCGCTCGGCCTGGCCGACCTCGGGCGGGCGGGTGTCAGGCTGTTCGACCGCCGGCGGGGTGGTCAGCCGGACTGGGTTATGGCTGATCCAGCCCCAGACCATGGCCTGCTTGAAGGCACCGGACAGCACCGCGTGGACGTCGCGGATAGCGCTGGCCGTCATGGGGATGCCCTGCACGCAGTCGGTCTGGTGGACGCGCTCCTCCCCGGTGAAGATCAGCCGGAACACCTCGCCGCGACGCATCGGCGGCAGGCCATCCCGCATCCGCCGGTAGCAGTGCTGGCACTTGCTGCCGCGCTGACGCAGCTCGGCGTAGAAGCGGTCGATGGTGGCGGTGTCCACCCGGTTCAGCGGGAGGCGGCCGAGGGCCGGCAGCAACTTCTGGTCGGCGTAGCGTCGGTAGTTGACCAGGGTGTTGGGCGAGATGGGACGCACCGAAGGGCGCCACTGAAACCAGGCTTCCAGGAGGTCGGCCACGGTCTTGCCAGCGGCGCCGCCGTGCTGGCCAGCGCCGACCTGGCTGATGAGGCGGGCTTCGAGCTGGCGGGCCTCCGCCTTGGTCGCGGCCGTGCCGGTCTTCTGGCGCTTGCGGCCGGTGAGCGGGTCCCGGCCGGCGTAGACGACGACCCACCAGCGGTTGCCGCGCTTCTTGATCACCAGGAGGCTCCTTGATCACCCGCCCGAGGGGGCAAGGATGATCAAAGGATGATCAGGAGGCAAGCAAAGCAAACAGCCCCAGGCCGTTGACCTGGGGCGTTGTGCGCGCCGCGAGGGATTCGAACCCCCAACCGCCAGATCCGTAGTCTGGTGCTCTATCCGTTGAGCTAGCGGCGCTCTGCGGAGGCAGCGCGATTCGAACGCGCGATGGGGGTATCAGCCCCAAACCCGCTTAGCAGG
>WNGB01001874.1_pt1 | contig 34317 bp, 28 predicted proteins | sample 5400681 | NCBI WGS metagenome assembly WNGB01 (sample SAMN13153367, study PRJNA577476) | soil metagenome | isolation source: 115 cm soil or saprolite under grassland replicate 2 | place: USA:California | collected 2016-06-15
GTTCGCCGAAGCAGCGCGACAGTAGCTCGTCGCCGAAAGCGCTTTTGACGCGCTCATGACGACTCGCCACACGCAGCCACTCCCGGACCACACGCCCTTCGCGCGACAAGATGAGCGTCAGCTCCGGCGAAGCGAGCGCCGCGGCTTCGGCCACCTCCGTCACGTGCGCCGATTCCGTTGCCAGCGAGCGCAAGAACTTGCGGCGGGCCGGAACGTTGAAAAACAGATCCCGCACTTCGATCGTCGTGCCGGGCGCGACGCCGCAGGGCTTCACGTCACGAGCTCCGCCCCCCTCGATCCCGACCTCGGTTCCCCCGTCATCGTCGCGCCGTCGAGTGCGCAGCGCGAATCGACTCACCGAGGCGATGCTGGGGAGCGCCTCTCCTCGAAAGCCGTAGGATTGAATGCGCCCCAGATCGGCGAGGGTGCCAATCTTGCTGGTGGCGTGACGCTCCATCGCAAGCGGTGCATCCTCCGGCGACATCCCCATCCCATCGTCGCTCACCCGGATGAGTCCGACGCCTCCCCCCTCGACATCGACGCGGATGCGTGTCGCGCGTGCATCCACGGCGTTTTCGAGAAGCTCCTTGGCAACGCTGGCGGGCCGCTCGACCACCTCGCCGGCGGCGATCTGGTTGGCGAGATCATCCGGCAGACGGTGGATCAATCCCATCGGTGCCACCCCATGCGAAGCTCCCGCCAAGGAGCCGACGTCACGGCTCTGGCTCGCGCGCGCGTTCCGCCGACCTCGCGAAAAAGGCGCGTACCCGCGGGCGCGTCAGGGCGACGAGACCCATCGACAAGACGGCCAGCTGCAGCCCGAGAGCGCCACGATACGCCCACCAATAGATGATCCGAAGATCGGCCAGCTCGGGCGACGTCCCGCCGCTCGTGGGCGAAAAGGTCACCCCCTCGGAAATTGCGTCGATGGCCACCGCACGCATGGGTCGGCGCATCACGTAGTCGAGCGGCAAAAACAACGCGTATACGACAATCGCCTGCAGCGCGAGCTTGCGCGCCTCGGTCCGCCCGAGCAACGTGAGCCCCGCAGTGAGCGTCAACAGTGTCCCGAGCAGAAGCTGCCCTATCGCGAGCGGGGTCACCGTTTTGCGAAACTCGAGTACGGTATTGATGAGCGCCTCCTGGCGCTTGGCGAGCTGCATGTCGCTGATCCGGTTCATGCCCACGCGGACGGCTTCCGGACGGTGCAGCACTTCGATCGTCTGGCATCCTTCGGTGGCCCCGAACACGCCCACCATCCACACGAGCACGAGCGCTATGACGAGGTAGAGTGGACGTTTCGAACGGCCGCGCGAAGGAGGAACAGAAACGGGAGCGGACCCAGCCACGACGCAGGGCTCTACCACGTCGAGCGTCGGTAGGCGAATAGCACTGCCGCGTCAGATCCTCGCTATAATCCCACGAGACCGCAGGCCCGCGCCGAGTAACACAACCGCAGGCGCGGCCGAAGGCCGGCGCCGAGTAACACAAACTGCAGACCGAACAGCCGCCTTGGCTTGCTGCGAATCGCCGATCGTGACCTGCCATACCCAAGATACCACGCAGAATGGCTGGGCGACGTTCGTACCGCTGACTACCGGCGCTCACACGCATACGAGCGTGGAATTTTTCTTTGGTGGGCGCCTGGACACACGTGCTCGTCAAACGTGTCGAACGTGACACGCTTATTTTGGCAATCTCGAGAAGGAATCATTAGTTTGCGGCCGGCGTGCCAGATGCAAAGAATAGAGAAGACAATGGCCTCGTCCCCGAGACACCCAGGGCGGAGCTGGCTCCTCGCCGCGCTGTGGCTCCTCTCTGCCGCTTGCGGTCTCGTCAAGCCCACGGGCAAGCCGGAAATTCCCGGAGACGGGGGGCCCTACGAATGCGCCGGCGCCAGGGATACCGCAGGGCGAGCCGTGCTCATGCAACCGGTCGCGCTCTGGACGAGCGGCAAACCGGTCGGTGAAGTCGACCTCAGCCAACCGAGAGCAGCAGGTGAAATCATCGTCGACGTGGGCGAGGAATGGGTCCCCTACATCTTCAGCGAGCGGACGAACCCAACCGACGAGCCCGTGCCTCAGTCCTATCGACCCACCTACCTCGCTCTCGCGCGTGGAGGATTTCCCAATGACCATCATGGTCAACGGGCCAAAAGGGATCGATACCTCGAGCTCTACGGCATCCAGCCGACGCTGAGCCTTCTTCGTACGCGCTTCCGCGAGACGCAAAAACAGGACTGCGCCTCGAAAGTCGACCTGGAGCCGCTCAAGCAATACCAAAAGATCGTCCCTTACGTGGACAATCCGAGAGCGCGCCGCGACTCGAATCAGTTTTTGAACCTCGAGCAGCGCATCAAACAGATGATGGCCAAGCAGGGCGTCGACTCACCGGCCACCCTCGATGCTTCGCGTCTGCGCACGACCGAGAAGGGAATGCTGCGGCAATACCAGAAGCTCGCGCCTAACGCGCTCGTCATTCGTGCGGCGCAAGCGCGCCTCGCATGCGAAGGTTTCTTCGACGGTAAAGAGAACTACACCGATGGCGCGCTCGATTGGGCGACCAACGAAGCCATTGCGCGCTTCGAGCGAAAGCACCGCATCTTCGGTTGGGGCTTCGTGAGCAGGGACACGGTCGAAGCTCTGAAGGAGCCGCCGCTCGAGGGCGAACGCAAGGCAGTGATACGGGTTTTGGTCGAGCGGGCGATGCACGCGGCCGGCTTCATCGAAGACGGCAGCACCGCGCTCGGACCGGACAAGCCCCGCATGTTCAAAGGGCAGGACGAAAAAGAGCATCCCGTGCCCAATCTCGAGAAAGACGTGCGCGAAGCTCTCATCGAGGCGTTCGGTCTGCAGACGCCGGAGTCGACGCTCGCCTGGCTGGAGTCGCTCGGCGACCTCCCCGCACAGAAGCTCGTCGCGTTCCACGGCCCCCCGCCCCCCGAATACTACTCGGGCAACATGGAGCTTTCGGTCGTCATCGATCGGGGGGACGTCTGGTACGAGTTCCCTTACGACGACCAGGGAAGAGAGCGCGCCCAGCCCGTGCAGCACCGCCCCAAGCTCACCGTCTTCACCACCTACCTCGACCAGAAGATCCCGATAGCGCGTTTCGGCACGACCGTAGGCGGCTGGCGCACCGAACTGATCGACGGCACCGAGATGTGGAAGTTCAAAGGCTCGCCCAGCGGTCCGCGTGTATGGAAGCAAATCGTTGCTGCGCCGGTGTGGCTGGCGCCTCCCGGCACGCCCGTTCGCACGCTTCTCACGCGCGACTTTCGGAGCAAGACCGGTTACGCCGTCAACCTGCACGAGATCGGACCGAGCTACGCCTCAGCGTACGGGCTGGTAGCGGCGTACCACTGGAGGTTCAAAGAGGGGGAGGATGGCGAGTTCGAGCTCCAGGGCGACGAAGGAATTCGCACCCACGGCTCTGTCGACTACATGAGTATCATGCAGCGGCACTCGCATGGGTGTCACCGCCTGCACAACCATATCGCGGTGCGCTTGATGTCATTCGTTCTTGCGCACCGACCGCATCAGCGCATAGGCCAGAAGTTCGTTGGCTACAAGAACACCGTCAAAAACACCGCCGAGAACGACGACAGCGAATACGTCGTCCAGATCGACAAGACGGGATACATCTTTCAACTCGAGCGCCCGCTGCCCGTCGATGTCTTGCCGGGTCGCGTTCTCGGAAAGCGGCGCGCGCCGATCACGGCCGCGCTGCCGAAGTACGATACGACTGTCGGGGCTTATTCGATGCCCGACGGCACCACCGTCAAAGTGGATCGCCTCGGCCAAATCACGCCCGCCGCGCCACCCGCCGCTCCGCCCGAGCAAGCCGCACCGGACGCCGGCGCACCCACCGAGCCCATCGCCACGCCGTAGCTAAGCTCATCGCACGAATCCCGAGCCGTCCCAGTGATAGCGCACCAGGGTCGCGGCGCCCCACGGCAGGAGCAACGGCTCGAGTCCGCCGGCTCTGCCCTGATCTTGTCCGAAGGGGTACGTTCGATCGGTGAAGCCGAAGGCGCGCCCGGGGCGCAGCTCGATGTCGAGCCCGCGCGCGCCCGGCAGAAAGGCGAGCGTGCCTTGCACGCGCTTTGCACCGACCGCGCGGCCCGTTTCCGCCGCGAACACCCGCCCGATTCCTTGCGAGCCGACGGAGTAGACGAGCATCACCTCGCGATCGACGACGGTACCCGGTTTCAGTCCCGACTCTTTGGGCGCCGACGAGCGAATCACGCCGCGCACGAGAATTTCCGCCTTGCCGTCGTCGGTGATGTCTCGCGCCGTGACGTCGACGACGTCGCGCGGTTCCACGAACTGCTCGAGCGTCGTGAAGGCGTACCCGGTGCCGCCCTTGAAGCCCTTGCCGAAAACGACCAGGTCCCGCCCGTGTAGGAGCAGACGTTCCGTACGCGCGTCTTCCGCCAGATCGACGGCTACGTCGAACCGCGGCTTGTCGTGTCCGACGACGTGGCGATCCCGCTTGTACAGCGCGTAGACCTGGTCCTGCAGCTCATCGCCGGTCGGCGGACGAGCCGGCGCCGGCGCCGGAGCGTGCGCCGCTCGCGGCGGTTCGGCTGTGCTGCTCGTCGCGCGCGCCGAGCTGCCGGAGCTCGCGACTTGCTTCTCGTCGCGGAGCTTGGCGAACGCCTTGCCGTTCCATTGATAGATCTGCGCCTTGATCGGCCCCCACGGCAAGAGCAGCGGATCCATCGACGTTTCCGCCGGCTCGCGATAGTTGCCGACGGTGTACCCGTTCGCCGATCCGGCCGCGATCTCGATGATCGAATGACCCCGTTCGGTACCGAAGCGTACCTCGTTGGAAATCGTTCCCATCGAGCCGTGGATTCCGACCTCGTGTTGAAACATGACCGTCGGTACCTCCGCCGCCCCGAGGGCAAAAACGGCGAAAACTTCGCGCCACTCACCACCGGCGCCGGCGGTGATGCGCTTCCTCAGCAAGATTTCCGATTTGCCGTCGCCGTTCACGTCGCGCACATCGAACATGGGCATTTGTCCAGCGCGCACGTCGACTCCGAGATCGGCAAAGTAATATTCCTTGCCTTCACGAAAGTGCGGGCCCAAGACCGCGAGATAACGGTCGTAGACGAGGACGCGCTCGAGCATGGCGTCGCCGGCCACGTCGGCCAAACGATCCTGCGAAGGGGGGGAGGAGATCGCTTTCTCTTTGAGAAGGCCGTCTTCCAGCGATTGTTCCGCGTCGATGGGTAGACGTGGGAGGTCGGCCGCGGGCACGTCGGTGGACGTGCCGAGAATGGTGCGAATGCTGCGGCCGTCACCGTCGTAGTAGCGAAGCGCCGCTCGCAAGCCGACGCGCGTGCGTGCGGCTTCCGGAAAGGCGCTCCAGGGAATCATCGCCTCGAAAGAGTACGAGCCCGCCACGCCCTTCGGTGCCTCCACGATTTTCGCGCCGCCGACTGCCCCGCCTCCCTTCATCTTCACGCATCCCGCGACCCTGCCCGGATCGCCGGGGAAGAGATTGACCTCGTGCAATGCATAGCCGCCGCCGGTGCGCGGGAACGCGACGAGAAGCGACGCGTGGTCCTCGCCCTCGGCGCAAGCCGAGGTCCGCATGAGTCGGTCGTCTTTGAATTCCGCCCCGACGTAGACGTTCGTGTCGTCGTAAGCGATCGCGCCTCGCATGCCGAGATCGTGTCCCGGCGAACCGCTCACCGTTCGGTTGAGCGGCGTCATCGCCGTTGGCCATTCGCGAGGAATTCCGTCGAGCTTGATCTCACCCGCCTTCACCAGGTCCGGCCGCACGGCAACGCCATCGGCGCGAGCAACGCCCGCGACGAGCAGCAGCGCGAACCCAGCCACCTTGAACCACCTCTGTCGCATGCGCCATCCCCCCTTCATGATCTCGACCGCCGGTATGATCGCGAAGGCCAAACCAATTACAAGAAGCCACTCGTTCGTGTCCATCGCGAACGTACGAAAGACGGGGCGGAGCGCGGGCACCGCGACAGCGACCAGGTGAATCGCAGCGGACACGATGCACGCGAGAACGAGAGGCAGGCTGACGAGCGGTCGCTGGGAGAAGATCGATCGGGATGGGGAACGGCAGCTGAACGCATGAAACAGCGGAGAGAGCGCGAGGAGCGAAAAAGCCATGGCCCGGGCGAACGCCTGATCGCCTCGTGCCGCGGCGGGAGGAAAAATGCTGAGCCCCGCGGCGCAGAGGCCCATGAAGAGGCCGACGAAGGCGACGCCGATGAAGTCGTGAACGCCGAGTAATCCGGCGTGCGAGGGCCTCGGGCGCTCTTTCATGTGTCCGGGATCGGCTGGATCGATACCGAGGGCGAGGGCCGGCAGACCATTGGTCACCAGGTTGATCCACAGGATCTGCAGAGGCGTGGGAGGAACCGCATCCTTGACGAAGGATACGACGAAGACCGCCACCGCGAGCCCGGCGTTCGACGACAGCAGAAAAAAAATGAACTTCTGGATATTGCGGTAGATCGACCGCCCCTCGCGAACGGCGTCGACGATGGTTGCGAAATTGTCGTCCGAGAGAACCAGATCCGCCGCTTGTCGTGCGACATCGGTGCCCGATCGACCCATGGCGACGCCGATGTGGGCTTGCTTGAGAGCGGGCGCGTCGTTCACGCCGTCGCCGGTCATGGCCACGACGTGGCCCAAGGCGCGGTAGGCGTTGACGATCCGGAGCTTTTGCTCGGCCGTCGTTCGCGCGAACACCCGAAGCTTCATCGCCCTCGCGCGAAGTTCTGCGTCGCTCATCTTGGCGAGGTCGGTCCCCGTGGCAACCTCGTCGCCGTCGGTCCACAAGTCGAGCTCGCGCGAAATCGCGACCGCCGTGATCGGATGATCGCCCGTGATCATCACGATTCGAACGCCGGCCTCGATGCAAACGCGAATCGCTTCCTTCACTCCTGCGCGAGGCGGATCCTTCATGCCCACGATGCCGAGGAACGTCAGCGCTTCTTCGGGGTTGGTGTCGTCGGGACTCACCCGCCGCGCGATGGCGAGCACGCGCAGGGCCTCGCTGCTCATTCGATCCGCTTCGGCTTGCACGCGTGCGCGATCTTCGTTGCTTATGGCGCGTACGCCTTCGTCGGAGGCAATCTTCACGCACAGGGGCAACAGCGCGTCCACGCTACCCTTCACGTGTGCGATCGCGCGCCCTTGAGCATCGAGGGTGACGATGGTCATCCGCTTGCGATCGGAATCGAACGGGAGCTCCCGCACGATGGTGTGAAGGCTGGCCACCGATTCCTTGGCGCGCCCTCCCTTGGCGGCCAGCGTGAGAAGTGCTCCTTCCGTCGGGTCACCCAGCACTTTCCATTGTCGCGAGTCGCCGTCGACGTCGACCTCGAGACGCGCATTGGTGCAGAGCGCGGCGGTGGCCAAAAGATAATCGAGAGTAGGCGGCAGCGTCTCCAGCGGCTCGCCCTCCGCGCTCAGCAGATGCCCGCGCGGATCGTAACCCTCACCGGTCACCCGATAGCGGTTGCGCGAAGCGTAAACGAGCCGCACGGTCATCTGGTTTTGCGTCAGCGTGCCAGTCTTGTCCGTGCAGATGACGCTCGCCGCTCCCAGCGTTTCGACCGCCAAGAGTTTTCGCACGACGGCCCCTCTTTTGGCCATGCGCTGCATGCCGAGCGCGAGCGTGATGGTGGTGATGGCAGGCAATCCTTCCGGAATGGCGGCTACGGCGAAGCTCACCGCTTCCAGGAGAAGCTCGTGCCAGGCGCGACCGCCCTTGATCATGCCCCAGGCGAAAAGGAGCACGCTGATCCCGAGGCAGCCCCACAAGATGCGCTGCCCGAACCGATCGAGGCGCGCCTCGAGCGGCGTCTTCTCCTCGGCGGTGTGCGAGATCATCTCACCGATTTTTCCGAGCTCGGTACGCGCTCCCGTTGCGACCACGACGGCGCGGCCCTTGCCGCGAACGATCGTCGTACCGAGAAAGACCATCGTTTCTCGCTCGGCGAGCGGCGCATCGTCGGCAAGGGGCTGGCGCGCGTCTTTGGTCGACGGAGTGCTCTCGCCGGTGAGGGCCGCTTCCTCGGCCGTGAAATCGATGGTCTGCAACAGACGCGCGTCGGCGGGTACGAAATCTCCCGCCTCCATCTCGAGCATGTCGCCGGGGACGAGCTCGTATGCATTCACGATCGAAACGTCGCCGTTGCGCCTGACCCGTGCCGTGGGCGCGGTCATGCTCTTCAATGCTTCGAGAGCGGCCTCCGCTCGGCTCTCCTGAACGAACCCAAGTACGGCATTGACGACGACGATGAGCAGGATGGCGATGGCATCGCCGAACTTCGTGAGAAAACCTTGCTCCGCCCCCTCCGATAGCCCGACCACGACGGCGATCACGGCGGCCCCCAGTAGCGTCAGTACGAGAGGATTGACGAACTGCCCGAGGAGCCGCGAGAGCATGCTCTTTCGGGGCGGGTCGGGCAGGCGGTTGGGCCCGTGCTCGGCCAAACGAGATGTTACGTCGTCCTTCGTGAGCCCCTTGGAGGGATCGACGCGCAGGCGCCCCAGCAAGCGATCGATATCTTCGGCATGCGGCGGCCGCGTCGTGCGTGATGATTCACGTAGTGCGTCCGCGAGGACGCTGCTCGCGTCGTTCAACGTTTCGTCCGTCGTTGCCCAGAGGCTCCGGCGCTGCTGCGCGGTTTGGGACCGTTCTTTACCCCCTGGCCGGCGCTGGTTTTTGCGAGGGGCTTCGGCGCCACCGGCTCCGGCTCGCTGATGGTTTTTTTGATGAGAACGAGATCGGCGTCCACCAGGGGAGCGTCGTCGGCTCTTGCCGCGCTGGACGCGATGGCTTCGTCGGACAGCTCCGGTACGAGGCCGTGCTCATCTTCGAGCCGAGATATTTTGGCTTCGATCCGATCGAGAATCTCGAAGGGCTCGCCGGCGGGGGCATCTTCCACGATTCGGCGAATGACTTGCTCGGCACGTGTGCGCTTGGCGCGGATGATCAGTGAGTTTCGCTTGTGCTTGGCCTGCTCGATACGTCGATTGAATGCCTCGAGGGTGTTCGTGAGACCCTCCACCTGCGCCAACTGTTTTTGGTAAGCATTGCGGAGTTCGTCGGTAGTCCGGTCTTGCTCGCGTTTTCGTACCAGCGCGTCGCGCGCGACGAAATCGTCGCCCGCTCGTACGGCCGCCATCGCCCGCTGTTCCCACTCGCCTCCGGTCCGCTGCGCCACGTCGACCTGCCTCGCCAATCGCCTCTCTTCGCGACGAGCGAGAGCCACGTCGTTCTTCCGCTCGATGAGGCGCTCGGTCATGACGGCGATGAGCCGCGTCAGGATGGTCTCGGGATCGTCCACGCTCCTCCTCTACTTGTGTCAGACACTGCCTAGCGTTACTGGGTCAGTTTCCTCGGTACCAGATCGTTACATCGGAGCAGCCATAGGCCCACGAAAGTACTTGCGTTGGCGACACGCGGAATTTGCCGTTCGTGATCTCTTGTAGCCAAGATCTGACCCCGGGATGGTAGGGGCGACGTCCGAACCCCCGCTGTGGAGGGTAGCGCGGCCCGAGGCCAAGCACTAGTGTCCGGTCGTCCACTAACCGAAGCTGCGAACGAGCTCGTCGAGCTCCCGCTGCTTGGACTGGCTGACGCTGCCGACGGTGACCAGACTGAGGCGCTTCGTCCGGAAAACCATCTGGGCCACGTCGCGCACGTCGCGCGGCGTCACCGCGGAAAGCTGCTCGTGCCGATCCCTCGGGGTCGGGGCCAAACGCGCGAGTGCGGCCAGCGCGTAATACGCGCCGAGCGACTCGGAATCATCGAGCATGGCCCGGGTCTGCCACAGGTGCCGCGCCTTGGCTCTTTCCAGTTCCGCCGCGCTCGGACCCTTTTCGCAGAGGTCCCCGAGTACGCCGAGAACCTCCCGCGCGACTTCGGCGACCCGCTCGTGCTGCACCTCGGCGGCGACATCGAACACGCCGTCGTCTTCGTACGATTCGTAGAGGGCTCCTACGTCGTAACAGAGTCCTTTGTCGTCGCAGATGCGCTCGTACAGACGCGTCGACATTCCATCGTCGAGCACCCGAAGCAGCATCTCGAGCGCCGGCTCGCGCGGATCACGATCGGAGATGGCACGAAACGCCACCCGAACGGTGGTTTGGCTCGAAATGTTGGGGACGTGGTGAATGCGCGGCTCGCGCTGGGTGGGGGGAGGGCCACTCGGGGGGAGCCTTTTGCCGCTCGGCATCGACGCGAGATGCTTTCTCGCCAATTCAAAACATCGCCTGGGGGTCACGGCACCGGCGAAGCAGATCACCGCGTTCTTGGCCGTGTAGTGCCGGGCGTGATGGCGCCGGAGCATGGGGCGATCGAATCGACTGAGTTGGGCCAGCGAGCCGGTGATCGTGAAGCCGAGGGGGTGCGCCCCGTAAACCAGCTGACGCACGAGGTTATCGGCGTCTATTTCGCGCCCTTCGTCATCGAGATCTTCGAGAATCTCTTCGCGGACGATGCCCCGCTCGATTTCGATGGCCGAAAAGCGCGGCTCCTTGACGACTTCGGCGAAAAGAGCGACCGCTTCGGCGAGCGACTCGGGCGGCAACGTCAGATTCATGGTGCCATAATCGGCTTGCGTCGCCGCGTAGAGCGAGGCCCCGAGCCCCTCGAAGGCAACTGCCTGGTCGTGCGCCGTTTTGAGCGACGGCGAGCCGCGGTAGAGCATGTGCTCGAGAAAATGCGACAGGCCGTTGTTTTCAGCCGTTTCGAAGCGCGACCCCACTCGAAACAGCATGGTCAAGGCGGCCCGATGGGCACTCGGTCGAGGCACGACGAGAACCGAGAGCCCGTTGGGCAGAACTTCCTCGTGATGCGGGAGGCTCCATTCCGAATTCGAGCCTCGCACCGGGCGCGCAGCGCGGCTGCGTGCTCGGCTCACTCCTCCTCGCCTTCGCTCGGCTTTTCCTTTTCGGCAGCCTTGCTGTACGCCTGGTTCAGCTTGGTCTCCGATTTCGCTGCTTCCTTCAGCCTCATCACATAACCATTGAGGGCATCGGACTGCTTGGCGGCCAACATGGTGGCCAGGAAGGTCTCCCGCTCCTTTTCGAACTGCTCTTTGGTCGCTGTCTTCTTTTCTTTCAGCTGGATGACCGCGTATCCATCTTCGAGCTTGACCAGATCGTCGGGCACGTCGCCTGTTCGCTCCAATCGAAACGCGATTTGGGCGACATTCTGGCCCGCGGCCGCCCCCTCGATCGGCTCGCCGCTGGCGTTGAACGGCGCGGACGTTTCGAGGCGCGGCCGATCGGACTCGTCGGTTCCGGAGGCGCTCTCGTCCTTGCTCGCGCCGTCCTTCGGATTCTCCCCCTTCGGGCCTTTGCCGGCCTTGTCGGTCTTCGCCTTGCTTGCCGCTGCCGACTTGGGAAGCGCGTCGCTCAAGGCAGCTTCGAATTTTTTCCCCGCTTTCACCGCAGCCAGGACTTTCTTGCCGACTTCGGCGGCCATGGCCTCGGTTTCCTGCGTGATCATGAGGTTCTTGGCCGTTTCTTGTCGGCCGATCGCTTCGGCGTCGGCATCTTTGTGGATACCCTCCAGCTTGATCACGTGAAATCCGAACTGCGATTCGACGAGCGGAGAGATCTCGCCGGGCGACATGGCGTAAACAGCATCCTCGAATGGTTTGACCATGCGCCCGCGCTGAAAACAGCCGAGATCGCCCCCGTCGGCGGCCGACGAATCTTCGCTTTCCTTGCGGGCGACTTTCGCGAAGTCTTCCCCTTTTTTCACCCGCTCCCGGATATCGCCGGCCTTCTTGGACGCCTCCGCCTTCTGCTCGTCGGTCGCACCCTCCGGCACCTTCACGAGGATGTGTCGCGCCGTCCGGCATTCGGGAGCGTATTGGGATTTGCGCGTCTCGAACACGCGGTCGATCTCTTCTTTGTGGTTTCTGGCCCAACCCTCCACGGCCGGCGGCGAGAGGTCGAGCACGTGGTGCGCGAACCAGCTACGCCGGAAGGTGACGAAGTCGATCGTGGCCGTAGAATTTCTGCGCTGATACGAGGTGAACGCCTCGTCGTCACCCACCCGCACGCGTGAACGAACGAGATCGCGCATGCGAGCGGCCAAAAGCTCTTCGCGCTGCATCACTTTGAACTCGGTCGGGCTGCGGTTCGAGAACTGTCGGACGACTCTGTCGTAGGTCTTGTAGTCGAATAGTTTGGTGTCCGGATTGGTGACGGGCAGCAACCGCACGAGGTCGTCCGTCAGTCGAAGCGAATAGGCGAGCATCCTGGCGTGCTCGACCGGAAGCGACACGTGCGCGCGTCCGGCCACCAATTCATTGTCGAGATCCTCTTCCGATACCGCGAGACCGAGCCGCTCCGCGTCCTGAACGAGCAGGGTGCGCTCGAGCAATCCATCCAGCACGAACTTGCGGAGGCCGAGCGCCTTGAGCTGCGAAGCCTCGATCATGCGGCCGGGCGCGACCAACATCAGCTCGGCTTGGTATTCCTTGGGCTCGATGCAGCGGCCGCGGATTTCCGCAGCGCACTCCTGGCGGATGCTGCCGCTGCGCCCCTGCGCACCCGGGCGAAACTGAACGATGAACACCACGACCGTGGCAACGATGATGAGGCCGTAGATGGCCGACGTAATACCCTGCTGTCGAAACGCTTTGAGCATGGCCGGAGCGAAAACCTGGACGGGCCGGCGACATACCACGCACGGGCCAAGCCGACAAACGGGGGGTTCGCCCCCATCCCCATCGGAGCAAGTCCGGAATGGGGCCCCACCCCCACGGTGCCTCCCGCACCGACGCACGCTGACGATTTTTCGCCATTAGCTGCGTCCGAGCGACCAGATGCTGGCGACACCAAAGGCGAAGGGGGCGTCAGGAGGACGCGGGGGCCGGGGTTCGCGCCGTCTTTTCGACCTTGAGCGCGAAACCGACTTCGATCATCGCTTCTTCGAGCGAAGGAACTTTTTTTTCGTAGCAGACCTCGTACCAGGTATCGAGCGTCCGCGTTGGATCGACGGGGTCCTGCATCGGGCTCGTTAGCGTGGCGGTCTCCACGTACCCCCTTGCCTCAGCGGACGCAGCGAGGGCCCGAGCACGATCGAACAACGTGGCCGCTCCGTCGCTCGGGAAGTCGCTGCGCTGCGCGCGCACGATCAATTTGACTGCGAGGGCTCCCTGGGCCCGGACGGAAACGCCGGAATCCATGATGAGATTGTCGCGAACGCGATCGGCAACGTGCACTTCGTCGCCCCGTGTGCGATAGAGCTCGAAACCTGCAGCAACCAAGGCCTTTCTTATCTCACCGAGACTCGAGGACATGGGCATTTCCCGCATCGGAGCGAGGACCGCCCCGCTTCGAGACTTTGCAAGGTACGACACCGCCGTCAAGTCATGGGACGTAAAATGACGAATTCTGCGGGAGAGCTGACGGCTCATCGACCCCGGGCAGGGGGCGCGGGACGCGCGCCGGGGCCCGCCCAACGATTGCGATCTCGGAATGTGGCATTCCCTCCCCCTTAAAAGGCGTATTTCCAGCTGTTTCAGGGCGTCGACACCATGCGAAGGGCGCCGGATGGCGTCGGGATCGGGTGTGACCAAAAAAGTTGACCCATTCTCGCCCCATCGACACACGAGAAAGACGGGAAAGCACCCTGGAAACCGAGTCCCCGCCGCGCGAAAGCTCTGCTAAGTTAGCATGATGGTGAAAAGACGTAGCTTGACACCCGCCACGCTTTCCGATGCGGGCGACGTCCATGCTACGCGGCGGGGGACCGGCGGCGCACGAAGAGAAGCCGCCGATCGAATTCTCCTGCGCAGTGACGACGTCGAGCTGACAGGTTGGGCGCTCAACATCAGTCGAGGCGGGATCCGAGTGATCCTCGAGGATGCGGTCGAGCTCGGGCAGGAGTTCGAGGTCGAGATCGGACTCGAGGAGTCATCCAACAACAAGAGGCGCGGCCGCGTCGTGTGGGTACAAGAGGAACACGACGGGATGATCGTGGGGGTCGAGTTCATCGATGCTCGAGCCGATGGCTCGCAGTCCGATACCCCGAGCGCGATCCGAAAAAGCATCAGCTGACCAAGCTTGCGGTCCGGGCCTCTCTCTGCGAAATGAGTAGGGGTACAGCGAATTCAAAGGAGCCCCCCACCCCATGGCCGGATCGACGAAGAGCATGCTCCCAAGCTGCGGCCTCTACCGAACGACGAAGCCGCTCAGCGGACATGAAGAGCAGGTTCCCGCAGGTCTGTTGGTTTACTTCCACAACCATTCGGATTCGGGATTGCCCCAGGTCCTCTCTCCCGACCACAACGTGCATAATCGATGGCACTTCCATGGTCCGGGCATCGAGTTTCGCGGCCTCTCCTGGGCCGATAGCCTCATGAAGATGCCGCTCGAAGGTTTTTACCTTCTGAAGCGGGAGCTCGGCTTCGAAGGGGGTAGTTGGCCGAAAGCGGCGCTCGTGCAGCTTGGCTACACGCGCAATGCCGATCCGATTCTCTTCATCGCGCAGGTCAGGTCGAAGCTCGACGAGAACGACCTTTGGTTCTCCGAGCGAGGTGTCGGCATTCCGCGCGAACAGTTGTCGATTCTCGAGCCGGTGGGCGTCTTTCAAGAGTCCACGGGTGAAGGAGGCGACCACGGCCCAGCCAATGTTCACTGACCGATTTCGCTCCCGGTTCCACATCGTTCGAAGCTGCAGAGTGGGGGATTGATGTCAGTCGAGGCCAATCGGGAGCTCGCGCACAGAGTCGCCACGCTTTTGGTCGAGAAGTCCAGGACGGAGGAAGCGGTGGCCGTGCTGGCTGCTTGGGCCGCCTGCGGTCCGAACGATGCGCGTGGGCAACAGCTCCTGGCGGAAGCGCTTCGTTTAGACCCCGGTAGCGCATTGGCGAAGATGGCTTTTCAGCGCATGGAGGGTGTGCCCGGCGAGCAAGGCGCGCTCGATCAGGCAATTGCGAGGTTCGACGACAAAGCGTTGTCCGAGCTCGAGCGCCAATACCGGCGGCCGATTTTTCAGCGAGCCCAGCTCGGCTTCAACAACAACGTGCAGTATCGAGGGGCCACTTACCACGTGCAGACGGAAGATTCGGGTATCGACCGGCCGCACATCATGACCCACCTCTTCGCAGATGGCGGGCGCGTCATCAAAACGCACAAGCGTTCGTATGCCAACGAGCTCGCACGCGAGGACATTGCAGGATACGTGCGCAGCTTGATGAAAGCGCAGCACATGGAGATGTGCATTGCGCTGCGCGAGGGCAGCTTCGACGAAATCGTTGCGGGCCGCGCGGCTGGAGGCATCTCGGTATTCGAAAATCTACCCGAGGTCCGTGTCCGTCGCGGCGGCGGCGAGGCGGTGCGCCCTCGAGCACCCCCGTCGACGGCACCGGACCGAGCCGAGGCCAAAGCCAAGGTGCGGGTGCGTCTCACGACCGTGCGCAGCTTGTGGGGTGGGCCCGAACAATACGAGCCCGCGGGCGACGAGGTCGTCATTGGCTCGCAAGGCGATATTGCGCTGAGCGGTGAGCGGTTCGCCGCCTCGCGAGAAGCCGCTTTCTCCTATCGAGGGGGCAAACTGTCCCTCATCGACTTGCCCGGTGGGAACGGCGTGTTCGTGCGCATGCGTCAACCGGTGGAGCTCGTCTTCGGAGATGAGTTCATGGTGGGCGACCAGCTGCTCCGTCTTCTGGACAATCCCCGGCCAGACGATGAGCCCGGGCCCGGACCGACGTATTTTTACGCATCACCGCGCTGGCACTCGTCGTTCCGGCTCGTTCAGATTTGGGAAGGTGGACAATACGGAGCCACCTGTGTCGCCAAAGGAACCACGCTGCAGATTGGCCGCACTGCCGGCGACATGATATTTTCTCACGATCCGCTGGTCAGTGAACTTCACTGCGCAATCGAAGAGCAAGCGGGAGCGATCGTTCTCACGGACCTCGACTCTCGGGCCGGAACGTTCGTACGCGTCACTGGCCAGCGCGAACTGCTCGATGGCGACGAAATTGCCATCGGACGAACGAGGCTCAGGGTATCGATACCCTGAACCCTTTGCGCTTTAGCGACGCGGTGAAGCTGGGAACGACGATCTTACTTGACCCAGTATCGCGTCATTCGTCGATCGCCCTTTTTCGTGAGTTTGCCTTCCTGCACGAGCAGCGACAACGCGCGACCGAGATCGACTTTCGAGCCCGACTTTGACATGACGTCGCCCTTGCTGAAGCCGGGTTTGAGACCGCGGGCGGCGGAGTAAGCCGTTTCTTTTTGCTTCGCCACTTCATCAGGAGAGGCCCTACGGCGCCTTCGCCCACCTGCGACCCGACGCGAGGGCGCTGCCGCCACTGCGGGACGGCCACGCGGCCTTCCGCGCGTGCGACCGGGTGCAGCGGACGTTCCCGCCGAACGACCAGCACTCTGGTCGGCGAGATCGCTGAGAGAAGCGCTTCTCATCGCATCGAGTACCGACGCGACGAAGGATGAAGCAATTCGTTCGAGTTCTGTTCGTAGAGTTCCCATGAGGGCGGCTTATCGCACACCACAACCATTTTGCAAATAAATTATCGACCATGCGAATGATTTTTATGTACGACTTTGGTCTCCCACTTGGACAACCACGGGATCGACTTGGTCGAATTCGGGCAGCGCTCCAACATCGCTCATGTACACAAGGCCTGGAAAATTGTTCAAGTCCACATTGGACGCGTCTGTCCGCAACTATCGCTTCTGATGTTTCAAGCTCAAAAGCTCCCCGCTACCGACAAAGTCGCACTCTTCGGCTGAAATGAGGGAATGATTGCAACTTTGGAACGTTGTGCAGGCCATAGAAGGAAGGTGGCGACGAAGCTCGCTGCGCCCACCCCGGCGCCAATGAAACTCAACCCTGCGATGAATCTATCGTTGCGAGCATCATCGAGAGTCGGTTGCAATTCTGCACACAATATTGGATCCTTGTCTGGGCAGCCCATTGTGCCCAGCTTTTCGTGCGCGGCGTCCAGGCGGGCGTCTGCAGACGAAGCAGCGATCATATAGCCTATTCCTACGGCGAGCGCTGCAGCCCCAATGGTGGCTTCCCCAATCAAGACGTAGGTACGTGCTTGCAAGCCGGGCCGCGACGAATGTGCGATCGAATCCGTGCCGCTCGTCGCCTTGGCGCGCATCGACAATGGCGACACTGCATCGCCGTTTTCTGTGCGTACCATGATTGCGTTCGTCACGACTGCATCCGTCTCGTTCAGGAAAACTTCGGTGGTGAATGGTGCGTAGTCGGGTCTAGATACGACCAGAGTATGCTTTCCCGGATTGACGGGGATCGGCTTGCCGAGAGCGGCGGCCGGTAGCACGTGCCCATCTACGCTCACACTGGCGTTGGGCGAAGAATCAGGAGGCACGAGTAGGGTGACCGTGGGGATCCGTTTGTGAAGGGATTCACGCTTGGCGGGAACCTGTTTTCGCAAATCGTCGTTGCTTCCGGTCGCCAGATCTTCGGACCGCTCGTAATCGACGAGCGCTTCCACCAGCATGCCCTGCTGCTCTTCGCAATATGCCAGGTGGAATCTCAGGCCGGCGGTTTCTTTGATCGAAATAGCGTCACGAAGCTTTGCCGTCGCCGAACGCCAGTCCCTGACATCCTCGGCTGCCCTTGCCTCGGTGAACAGGCGACGCGCAAGCGCAATTTCCGTAGGCACCGGATCGGCTCCGAGCATCGATATCCCTAGAGCCACCGTCGCGATCCATGCGAAGCGCTCTCTCCTCATACTTAAATGCAGTTAGACGAAGTGGCCTACGGTGGCCAGAGCCAAACGATCTTCCGACACGGTTGCTCAGAACGACGGTTTTCGAAAAATGTCGGACGCCGGCGCTTTGGGTTTTGCGCGCGCTCCACCGCTATCGATCGCCCGAGCGGCGCTACCCGTAGGCATGGTCGTTCGACTCGGATCCGGCAGTTCCATCTGGCTGCTAGCATTCGCAGAAGCCGCCTCGGACGGAGCCTCCAAGTCGATAGCAGTCGGACGCAGCGCCTTTGCAGCAGGAGCTGCTCCTTCGTCTGCAGGAGGCCGCGCACTCGTGACCTGTCGACCCGTCTTGTAAAGCAATGCCAGCGTAAACGACAGCAGACCGACGATCACGACGCCGAGGACGAACATCGCGCGCTGGCGCCTGACGGCCCGAAGCCGCTTCGCGTTCGGCACCTCGGGATCGGTCGGGTCAGCCTGATTGGCGGCTCGTCGGCCCGTCGCCGCGATGATCTTCACGCCGTCGAAAAGGCGTGGGGCAACGTTTTTGCGAGGATCCGGTGATCGCCCGTTGCCGTGTTGCGAATTCGGCGGGTCACTGTCCGTCATGGTCGTACTCACAGCCGGGCGGCCCAACCTTACCACAGCCCGTGGACTTTCGGACGCAAAGTCGCTAAAGCGCGTTCTCGGTAGCGTCTTGGTGATTGTCCCTGGGTTGTCGTGTTACTCGGCGCGGCCTTCGGCCCGCCTGGGCTTCTTGTGTTACTCGGCGCGGCCTTCGGCCCGCCTGCGGTTGTCGGTGACGTAGAGCCATGCGGGGCCTTTATGCAATCGTCGATGTAACCACCGTGTTGCGGCGTCGCCTTTCGGTGTTGGAAGTGGCTGCTGCCATCGCGCGAGCTCGTCCTGCGGCGCTTCAGCTTCGAGCTAAGGACTTGTCGCCGCGCGAGGTGCTGCAATTGCTGCGCGCCATTCATCCGTTGTGCCGAGACTCGGGCGTGCCCCTTTTTGCCAACGATCGGCCAGACCTCGCGGTGCTCGCCGGCTGCGAAGGGGTCCACGTCGGGCAGGACGACGTGCCGGTGGAGCTCGTACGGCGCGTGGCACCTTCATTGCGTATCGGCGTCTCGACGCATACGCTCGATCAGGTCGAGCGGGCCCTCCTGGCACGACCGGACTATGTGGCCTTCGGCCCGGTATTCGAAACTCGTTCGAAAGCGCAGCCCGACCAAGTGGTTGGGCTCGATGTGCTCTCGGCGGTCGGCGCCCGATCTCCTCTGCCGGTGGTCGCCATCGGAGGTGTCGATTTGGATCGCGCGCGAGACGTGGCTCGGGCCACGCAACTCGGTGCTGCAATCGCCGCCCTTCTGCCCGACGACGTGGGGAACGACGACCTCGCTCCGATCACCGAACGCGCCCGCGCGCTCCACATCGCGTTGGCCACACCCTGGTGAGGGAGAGCTTCGCATCCGCGCCGCGCGGATTGTGCCGAAATGCCAGAAGCAAGACCCGTCACTTGCTCTGGTGGGATTGGGAAAAACGATGAATCGGGCGGGTGGCCCCTCCCGGACTCGAACCGGGACGTCTCTTGCGAGACCGAGGATTTTAAATCCCCTGCGTTTGCCATTTCGCCAAGGGGCCGACATGCGCGAGGCGCCTCCAGCATAACCGGGTTCCACGATGGCTGCTCCGATGCAACGAGCCGGCAGCTAGTGCTAATCGTGAAGGACGACCCAAGCCCCGCCGCCGCGAACCGAGTGCCAGCCGTCGGGCAAGCGGGGGGTCGTCCAATCGAAGAGCCTGCGCGCATCGAGCGGCGCCAGCGCGATGCCCGAGCCGCCGTTGGATCGACCCCACGCATTCGTCCACCAGGCGGCGTACATCGCGAAGGAGATCGGCGAATCGAGAGTATCGGAAATGAGCATGACCTCCGGCACTTCCGCGCGGATGCCGCCGATTTTGGGACGATCGAACGGAGAGGCAAGCGTGAGATGCTTGGAAACGACGCGGAATTTACCGCGAGGCACAGCACTGCTGCCCACGGAAACGAGCGTCGCGAACGATACGCGCGCACCATCGCGCATCAGCAAGACGTTCGTCTTGGTGTTGACTTCGACCCAGCGGCTGTCGGCCTCCAGTCCCCATCGGGAAGGCGGGGTCGGCTGCGCGACGATCGCGTCCTCCGCACGCAGGAAAATACCAGGTTCGACCGTTTCCAAGAACTTCTCTTCGGCGAATCGCGAACCAGGTTCGGCGAGAAGCACGGAGGCGCCCGGATCCCAGGGGTCTCGGTCGCCGACGAACGTTTGGCCATCTTCGCTCTTTCGATAGCGGCGCTCCGGTCGCCGTCCGATGAAGGCAATGCCCGCTCCGTCGGGCACCTCTCGGCCCCGAAAGCCCGACATGATGCTGCGCTTGACGCGATCGCGAGGGACGAAGAGAAGGTCGGGGGTGAGCAGCCAGCCCCGTTCCCCCGAATCGAACTCAGCGACCCAAGCCACACGCGAGCCTTTGTTGAGCACGCCAGTGACCGCTGATCCGGCCAAGAGCGGCTTCGGGGCCAGAGGGGCGAACGAGCCTCCGCGCAACGGGTCGGGCACGTCCAAGCCGGCGGGGTAGATTTCGAGTCCCTCTTTGGCTTGCACGGCATAACCCGCGGCGCGCGCGGCATCCTGCGCCTGACGCACGGACGCGAGCTTGTGCAGGTGCTCCTCCACGCCCTGCTCGGAGCGAATCTGCTCCTCGCGGGTGGGTAAGCGCAGGTACACCGGCGTCAGCTCGGACAGTCCATAGCTCGCCGGCAGTGCGGCGCGCGCGGCTAACCTGTACTCGCGAAGCAGTTGCACCGCCGGGGCGAGCGGATCGCGCGTCGTGCCTTTGTCGGGGCAAACGAATCCCTGCGGCTGCGCTTCGTACCAACCTTGCGGGCAATCACGATCGACTCGCGCCGGTCCGAGCGCTGCGCGCAGTTCGACGCTGCCGCCCGCTCGAGCGGTTCCCAAGACGAGCGCCGACACGGACGGGCTCGAAAGAATGTCCAGCGAACCTGCCACGACGTAGAGAAGATGGTCGTCCGCGCGACCCCCGTCCGCCGGGGACCCGCCGTCCGCTGCGTCCGATCGCGTGGCGCCGGGCTCGCCATCCGGCGAAGTTCGCCCCGAATGTGTCGCGTCGAGGGGACGCTTCTCCTCCGGCGCGCGCGATTGGCACTGAAGCGCCAGGAGCGCGACGATCGCGAGTTGCCGCGCGTGCGCGATCGGCGGTCCGTTCATCAGATGCCGAAGGTTCGCCGCATCAGCGAAGCTGCCTCTTCGCAGCGCTGGAGGCTGTCGCGCGCCCCGTTGATCTCGGTATCCGCGCGGTCGAGCTCGTTGGAGAGCTCGGCCATTTTGTCCGGTCCTCCGGGCGGATCTTTTTCGAGCTTGTCCAGCTCGCTTTTCACCCGCAGAGCGGCCTCGGTACCCCGCACCAGATGCTGATACGCCTCGGCGCAACTGTCGCGCGCGCCGCAGACCACCGGCGACGAGCACGGGGTGCTGGCCAACTCATCGGCGGGACGGCGCTTGTGCTCATTGGGTGCCGCGCGTACGACGTCGAGCGCGTGCAGAACCTTGCTCGCTTCCGCGCGCTCGCGCTCTTGGCGGCTCTGGCAACCCGATTGGAAAAGAAAACTGCCGCTCGCCAGCGTCGCGGCCAACATGCCTCGCAGCGCGCTCGAGCTAGCCGACATTCGCTCCGACATCGGTGGGCTCCTCGCCAGGCAGAGAGCCCAGCCTTGGGGGAAAGCGACGTTCGACTTCGCGCAGCCATCGCGGCTGCTCCTCGTGAAAAACGTCACCGGCGAGCACGGACGTGATCATCTTGCGCATCATGTCGCGCTTGTTGGTTTCGAAGAGCAGCTCGACCAAGCTCCCTTGATAGAAGGCCTGCACCACGCCCACATAGGTTGCAGCCGCTTTCCTGACCGCGCGTTCGTAGGCGAGCCAGCGATCTTTGGAGACGTCGCCAGCGGCAAGCGCGTCGAGGATGGCCGAAGCGGCAAGGTCGGCTCCTTTGACGGCAAGATGAAAGCCGGTCGAGAATAGCGGATCGATGAAGCCGGCGGCATCGCCCAGCGCCAACCATCCGTGCCCGCTCAGTTCGCGGACCCGGTAGCTGAAATCGGCCGCCGCACGCGCGGGGAAAGCCGATGTGGCGCCGGCCATGATGGCGCGCAGGGGAGCTGACGAAAGGACGAAGGCTTCGAGCGTGGCGTCGAGATCGACCGACGTTCCCTCGATCGATTGCGGATCGAGCACGATGCCGACGCTGGTGCGATCGCCACGGAACGGAATGACCCAGAACCAACCTTCCGGCACGATGACGATGCGAATGTCCCCCTCATGGGTGCCGCACAACCTCTGGCAGCCGTCGAAATGGGAAAAGATCGCGAGCGTCCGCTCGAGCCCGGGAATTTTGACCTTGGCACCGGGCCGCTTGGACGTCAGCGCATCGCGACCGGTCGCATCGACGACCATCGAAGCCTCGATACGAACCTCTGCTCCGTCAGGCCCGTGGGCGATGACGCCGGCGGCGCGGTCTCCATCGTGCACGAGCTTTTGCACCGCGAATCCCAGTCGCACGTCGGCGCCGAGCGCGCGGGCATGATCGAGGAGCACCTGATCGATCTCCGCGCGGGGACCGTGGAACGCGTACGGCCGACCCTCGCCCAACGCGTCGGCGAATTTGAAAACGACTTCTTCGCCCGTTGTTCCATCGAGGAAGCGGGCACCATGTTTGCGGATGAAGCGACGATCGAGCTCGTTGGTGACTCCGAGCTCGTCGAACACCGGGAGCGACATCGGAAGGAGCGACTCGCCGATGTGAAATCGAGGAAAGAGCTCACGCTCGAGCAATACGACGCGACGACCCGCTTGCGCGAGCCTGCCGGCGACGGTCGACCCCCCCGGGCCTCCCCCTGCTACGACGACGTCACAGCGCAAGACCGGCACAACCTGGACTCATTCGGCCGGCTTCGGTGGCGGACCCAGCTGGATGCGCTCGCCGATGTAGGAGCCGATCAATGTGAAGAGAACGCCGATGGTAGCCATGATCACGTACATGAACGTCGGCATCGTGCGCACCGTCTGACTGCGTACGAGATAGAAGACCGTGGGAATGGCGGCCAAAAACGAGGCCACGACGGGCTCGATGAAGGTGCGGCCTGGCGAGATGAGGCCCACCAGCAACCCACCGAGAAACCACACCGGGATCGTCACCAGCATGCCGTTGCCGCCCTCGAAATCGAAGATCGTGACGACCATGGGTAACCCGATGACGAGGGCCGCGGTGAGGACCCCCTGCACGATCAGTGAAATGACCATCCAGGTGACGCTGAAGCCCTCCTGCTGGTAGCGGCGCTCGAGCTCCTCTTCGCGCGTGCGGGCGGCGCGCCCGAACCCCTCCATTCGAGCGCCGCACGAACCGCAGCGGTGATTCGCCGGCGGCGGGCTGTTCCGGAAACCGCACGACGGGCAAACGACGCTTTTGGGTGCCATGGGGTCGCCTCTCGAAAGGTGTGCTCAGGCTATCGTAATCGCCCCCCTTCGTGCCACCCCTCTCACGGCCGACGAACGCCGAGGATCCGTCGACCTACAAGAGAGCCTATTTCCCGGGGAACGGCAGCTTTTGCGAGTTGTCAGTATAATGGAACGGCGTCCGAATGGTTCCCCATCCATCCTCCCCCGACATTTTGGCGCCCGCGGAGGGGCCCCACGACCCCGAGCTTTTGGCGCTTCCGCGCCCTCCTCGGCAGGAGCGAACGGTCTCTCTCGTGCTGATGCTCGTCACCGGCTTCTTCGCGCTGATGATGACGGTGGCGCTCGCGGGCGACGTTCGCTACGCCCTCGCGAGCGCCGCTCCGTACGACGTCGGCGAGCTCCGCCATTTCGTTCCTGACCCGAACCTCAGCAACCGGTTCGTGCAGGGGACCGGACTTCTCAGCGCAGCGCGCGCGATTCGCTACGAACGCCCGATGGAACGCGATTCGTTTCGGCTCGCCCCGCTGACGGGCAACGACAAGATCTGGGTGGAAATGAGGGTTCCCGACGGCACCGAGAGCGCACGGTTCGTGCCGCCTTCGACGTTCGTCGGCCGCTTGGTGCCGCTCGGAAGTGCTGCCTTTCGATATCGCGGGCTGCGTCGCTCGATTCAGGAGCTCACGGGAACCGACGTCCCGGCCGACGCGTGGGTGTTGGTCGATGGAGCTACGCCGACTTCGTCGCGGTGGACGGTGGCGCTCGCTCTGCTCTTCGCCGCATTCGCCGCTTACAATTTGGTGACCATAGCTCGGATCGTTCGTCCGGTGCGAGTTTAGATCTTGGCGAGGGCCTGGAGATCCGAGTCAATCGAGGGTAAAAGTCCGAGGCGCCATGCCCAAAGTCGCCTTCGTCAACGAGCACCGCATCGTGGAGGTTCCCGCGGGAAAGAACCTCAAGTCTCTGGCCCTCGAGCTCGGCATCAATCCCCACCGAGAGTTCTTCCGCGGCATCAACTGCGGCTATTGGGGCCTGTGCGGACTTTGTCAGGTCTGGATTCGGGAGAGCGCGCCGGGCAGCGTGAATCCTCGCAACACCCGCGAACGCATGGCGGGCACCCGGGGGCAAAGGCGGCTGGCTTGCCAAGTTCGTATTTTCGGCGACGTGGAGATTACGACCATGGCGGGAGGCGACGCCCGGCTGCGATCGCCGCGACCGATCTCGCCTCCACCGCAACCGACGATCGATCCCACTGCCAAGCGCAAGCCGATTGACGCCGCTCCGACCGCCGAGTTCGTTCTAGGCCACCCCGCCGCGGTGGGTACCGGCACCCGCGGGACGACCGAGCGGGCTGCATCGGACGACGATACCGACGCCGACGCCGACGCCGACGCACCGGGCACCGAGGAAGGGTGAAATCCTCGCCGGCGGCACTGGCCGACAGGGCAGACGTCATTCTCGTCGGCGGCGGGGTGATGGGTTGCGCAAGCGCGCTCGCCCTCGCCGATGCCGGGGCTCGGGTGCTCGTGCTCGAGCGCAGCGTGCCGGGCGCCGAAGCCTCCAGCGCGGCAGCTGGGATCCTCGGTGCGCAAACCGAGGCACAGAGTGCCGGGCCCTTTTTCGAGCTCGCCTGTTCGAGTCGGGCGCGCTACCCCGCTTGGACCGAACGCCTGCGGGCAGCGACGGGGATCGACGTCGGATTCCGGCAGTGCGGTATTCTGAAGGTCGCGGTCGACGACGACACGCGCGGCAGACTCGTGCACGAGGTCGCGTGGCAAACAGGCGCTGGCCTCGCCCTGGCAGAGCTCGATGCTGCAGGTGTGGCCGAACTCGAACCATCCTTGAGCGGCCTCGTGACATTCGGCTTCCACTTTCCCGAGGACGGCCGCGTCGATCCCCCGCTCTTGCTCCGGGCTCTACACATCGCGGCGTCCGCAGCTGGGGCGAAGTTCCGATCGGGCACTTACGTGCGGGCCATCGACGTCGTCGACGGCCAGGCGCGCGGCGTCATTCTCGAGGATGGCACCCGCATCGCCGCCGGGCACGTCGTGTTGGCGGCGGGAAGCTGGTCGACACTCGTCGGGGGCGTTCCGCTCACGTCCAACGCCGTCCGCCCCGCGCGCGGGCAAATCGTGGAACTCGAAACGCGCGAACCCGTCTTGCGGCGCGTGGTGTTCGGTCCCGCGTGCTACCTGGTTCCCCGCGACGATGGTCGTATTCTCGTGGGATCCACGCTCGAGTTCGTGGGCTATCGTCGCGAGGTCACCGCCCGCGCCGTCCGCGACCTCTTGAGCGCCGCGATCGAATTGTTCCCCGCCTTGGCCGACGCGTCGCTCGGACGCACCTGGTCGAACTTTCGGCCCTACACCGACACCGGCACCCCATTCCTGGGCCCCACCGAGATCCCCGGCCTCGTGCTCGCCACCGGCCACTATCGCAACGGCATTCTCCTCGCCCCTATAACGGCCGATATCGTCTGCGCCGTCGTCCAAGGCAGACCGCCCCCCGTCGACCTGGCGCCCTTCGCCAACGTGAAGGGGTCTTCGCCAGCCTGAAGGGGTCCTGCTGACTGGGAGGGTTGATTTACGGGGAGGCGGTGAAGCGGGGAGATTTTGTTTTTTTGGTTCGAGCCGACAACGCCGAGGGAGCGAGCTCAAGAAAACCAATTCTCCCCGCTTCCCCGCCTCCCCGTGAGAAGCGAAACAAGGACGTTTAGCGGCGGACGGCGGCGTAGAAGGCGGCGTCGCGCCGGCGGACGCGAAGGAGGATGTGACCATCCTGGCCCGCCTGCATCACCTGTGCGGCACTGGGATCGATCACGCCGTCGGCCTCGATGATGACATCGCCCGTGCGGAGTCCCGCGCGATCTCCCGCCGAACCGGGCGCCACCTGTTGCACCGCCGCGAACGCGCGGGGGGGCAGCCCGTATTGCATCGACTGCTCGGGCGACAAGTCGCGCACCGAAAGGCCGAGCCCCTGCGAGTGCGTTGGGTCTTGCTGCACGGGAGCGAGCGGAAGCGCGGGCTCGGGCCGCGCCGCGAGCTCGGCCTTGGTCGAGTAATGTTTGCCGCCGCGGATGACCTCCAGCATGACGGTCTGACCGACGTCGTGGGCCAAGAGCTCCCGAATGAGCTCCTGTGCGTCGCGCACTCGCCGGCCATCGACACCGGCCACGATATCGCCAGGACGAAGCTGGGCGCGGGCTCCCGGCCCCTCGCTCCCCACACTATTGACGAGCGCTCCGGCGGCAGGATCGACCTTGAGCTCGAGAGCGATCTCGGGACTGACGTCCTGAATCCCGACGCCAATCCACGCGCGCTGCACCCGCCCCGTTTTCACCAGCTGATCGGCGGTGCGGCGCGCCAGGTTCGAGGGCACGGCGAACCCGATTCCCTGTCCGCGTCCCACGATCATCGTGTTGATGCCGAGCACCTGGCCGTCCAAGTTGACCAGTGGCCCACCCGAGTTACCGGGATTGATGCTAGCGTCGGTCTGCAGGTAATCCTCGACGGAGTTCACGCCCACCCCACCGCGGCCCTTGGCGCTGACCACGCCCGTTGTGACCGTGTAGCCCAAACCGAACGGCGATCCGATCGCGACGACCCATTCACCCACCCGCACCGCGTCACTATCGGCGAACCGCGCCGGAACGAGGTTTTTCGCGTCGACGCGAATGAGCGCTAGATCGGTGGCTGGGTCACGTCCGACCAGGCGGGCAGCCAGGATGCGCCCATCTCGCAGCCGTACGGTGATGGACAGGGCATCTTCGACGACATGGTTGTTGGTGAGGATGGCGCCGTCCGCATTGAAAATCACGCCGGAGCCCATGCCGCGCTGGACGGGGGCCTCACCGTTCGAAGGGTTCTTGTACCAACGAACCACTTGCGATGTCTGCTCGCGCACGGAAACTTCGATCTGCACGACGCTCGGGCTCACCTTCTCGGCGACGGCAGCAAAGGCGTCGGAGAGCCGGCGCGCCTCGACCTGAGCTCCCATTTGCGCTTCGGCCGACCCGAGAGCCGGAAACGTGACGGTGACGAACAGGGCGAGAACCGGTACGAAACGGACCTTCATGTCAAGGATGGTACGGCCAGGCGTCCTCCAGGGCCAACTCGTGGTCGATGCTCTCGAGGTACAAACCATGCGCCGGCGCCGTCATGCCGAGCTCGCCGCGCGTCCCACCGGCAAGAGCCTTCGTCATGGTCCCCGCCGGAAGACGCCCACGCGCGATATCGAGCAGTGAGCCGACGATGATGCGCACCATATTGTGCATGAAGGCATTGCCCACGATGTCCACCGCCAGCACGCGCGCGTCACCCGCGAGGTGATCGATGCGCACGTCTTCCATCGTTCGAACCGTGTGGGTACGCTCGTCCGAGCTCGACCGAAAGGCTGCGAAATCGTGGGTACCGATGATCGACGCCGCTTCCTTGCGCAGCGCGTGAATGTCGAGCGGGTGCGAGAAGCGAAGGGCGCGCCCTTCCCAGAATGGGTCGCGAAGCGCGTCGCGCAAAATCAGGTAGCGGTAATGCTTGCGCACCGTGTGCGAGCGGGGGTCGCTGCCGCCCGGGACCCGCGCCGCTTGTCGGATGGAGATCTCGGCCGGCAGATGTGCTGACAGCCCGAGCGCCCATCCCTTCACGGCGATGTCCCGATGCGGATCGAACGCGGCGAGTTGTCCGCGCGCGTGCACGCCGGCGTCAGTTCGGCTCGCTCCGCGTAGCTCGGTCACCGAGGGATCCATCGCCTGTATCGCGCCGAGCAGCTCGCCCGACACGGTGCGCGCGCCTTCCTGCTTGGCCCATCCCGAAAACGGGCGACCGTCGTAGGCGACGGTGAGCAGAATCGAGCTCATGGCCGCCCGCGTCTCGAGTCCCTATTCACTACCGCCGTCGTCGGTCGGATTGCCCGAATCCTGCGAACCGCCGGTCACGACGCTCGCTGCCGAGTCGCCGGGTGGCGTAACGCAGTCGCCGCCTTCACCGGGGCAGTTCGGCGTGATGCCCTCGACGTCGCACGCGGCAAAAAGAAATCCGCCGGCCATCAAGCAACACGCACCGGTGAGCCACGCTTTACGGACCGCCGCGGTCATCGCCCTTCCCGCGGCACGAACGACAGCGGCACCTTTGCGTCGATGCATCCCCCGGTCGGAGGCGGAAACCTCGCCGATCGGAACATCCCCATCACGCAGTTGGACACTTCTGGCGAGTGCATCGCATCATCGGAGATGGATGCGCTGCACACATTCCCCTGCGAATCGATCCGTACATTGACCATGAGCTTCCCCTGCAGAGCCGAGTTGACCCGGAGGGCACGCTCGTAACAGGGTCGCGCCGATCCGGCGCGTGCCGAGAGGGCGGCGTTCATGGCGTTGTTGCCGGTTCCGCTGCACTTGGCCGTGCAAGGATTGAGATTGCCGGCGGTTTTCACGCCGCCGCCGTCTCGGCCGAGATCCTCCTCGGCGATGGGAGGAGGCGGCGGAGGCTCGAGTAGAGGCGTGGGGTTGGCCATCACCGGCGGCGGAGGCGGCATCACGGCTGCGTCATTGGCCCCTCGCACTTTCCAGAAAACCAAGCCGCCGATCGCTGCGATCAGGGCGATGACGGCGATGATGTAAATGGCCCCGCTGGAACTCTGGGGGGGCTTAGAAGGGGCGATCGACTCGGACATAGTGGCGTTACCTTCGTTGGTCTGCTTGATCTTTCGCCGACGGCTTCGCGGATGGGAAGGGCACAGCCTAGGGCGGAAAGATCCCCCGGAAAAGGCCCGGGGGCGGCAGTATACAGAAACGCATTCTAGCGGATGTAAAAACTAAGGGCCGTATCTCCGTACGTCCGCGTATCTGCTCGCTCGAGGCCCACAATCTCGGGAGGGGCGTCGGATGAGCCGTGCTCGAGTACGACACGCCCCCTCAATTCGGCCAACGGACCAAGGTCCCCTGCAGCCACCCTGGCGAATCCACTGCCGGGTCTCCTTACTTCTTCGTAAGGCGGGTCGATGAAGATCAGGTCGAACAGGCAGGTTCCCCAGGGCTTGGCGGAGAGGGCGCGCTCGGCGCGCGCCGGCAGAACCGTCGTCGTCGACGCGAGCCCCAAGCTCTGAATGTTGCGGCGCAGGATGCGCAGAGCGGGCCGGGCGTGCTCGACGAAAGTCGCGTGCGCGGCTCCGCGCGATAGCGCCTCGATACCGAGCGCGCCCGTTCCAGCGTAGAGATCGAGAACGCGCGCCCCCGCAATGTCGCCGAGGATCGAGAAGAGCGCCTCGCGAACGCGGTCTGCGGTGGGACGGGTGCCGGCGCCGGAGGGGGCGAGGAGCGTGCGTCCACGAAGAGTGCCGGCGATCACGCGCACGCGCCATTCCCGTCGACAGGCATTTCAGAAATGCACGCGAAGCTCGAGTCGAGCGCCCGAGTGCCCCACCCTTGGACTCAGCTCCCAATGCGGCTTGGACACCGCTGCTGCGCCGCTCTTGTTGCTGGCCAGCAGGTAGATGCCCGCGGCCGTCGAGATACCACCCAAACCGAAGAAAACGTATTGAAGCGTCTTGAAGGTGGCTTCCTCGCTACAGAAGTCCTGCATCTCGGTCGGTGTCGCCGCGCCTTTGAGACTCGAGCTCACTCCGGCTCGCGCCTGGTCGCATGGATCGACGCCCTCATGAAATCCTTGCCGATAGATCTCGACACGTTCGTTCGTGTCGATGTCGTGTACGCGGATGACCGAGTAGAGTCCGGCGCCGATGAGCACGCCCCCGAGCCCCACTCCTGCCCAGCCGGCCGTGCTTTGTCCCTCGCTGCGCGGCTCGCTCGGCGGTTCCGACGAACTCGCGGCGGTGTTGACCGCCGACTGCGTCGGACCGGCCACCGGTATCGTGGCGATACCGGAGCGCTGCGCCGGAGGGGCGCCAGGCGAAGCGCCAACGGTTGCCGCGGCCGCCTGCTGGCCCAATAGCTTGGCCAATGCATCGTCGGCCAATCGCTTCAGCGCGTCGTCGCCCGGCGCCGTCAGATTGTCACTGTAGGTGAGCTGCGTGCGCGTCGGCGGGCGCCCGCGAGTCCAGAGGTGCAAATCGGCGGTGACCTGCCGATTCGACTTCGATCGTTTGAGAGAGCCCCAGAGGTAACGATCGCTATGGATCTGATCGCCGATTTTGACTTGACAGGCTTCGTCCGGAGTTTCGCCGCATTTGAGGGCGAGCGTCAGCACCTCGAGAGAGAAATCACCTTCGCCCAGCGAAAATCCGCGAAGCGCACGGATGCGACTGCGCAGCGTGGCGGTGAGTGCGTCGGCCTGATCGTCCGCGTCGTCGGACTGAACGGCAATGACATGCACGAGTGGCGCATCGGGACCGGGCGGATCGGCGTGCGCGATGCCGTGCACCATCGTGAGGCAAGCGGCAATGAGCCATCGTCGCGTGAGTGGGCGGATGCTCATGAGGCGGGCCCCAGTGTAATTGCGGCGTTGCCCAGCGCAATTACCCGAGATCGACCTTGTTCCACATGGCGCGCCGAATCCGCTCTTTTTGGCCGTCAGCGCTGGTAATCACCCGAACCGCGCTCCAGGCCGACAAGAGCTCCCCCTCCTGCCCGAGAGCCGGTAACACGCTGCTCCCAACCAGCAGGGTGCGGCCGATCGGCCCTCGGACTGGCTCACCGGCGAGTGGCACCGGCACGTGACCCTCGACCCGCCATTGCACGGCCATCGGCTCGGGGATCGCCGACGCCCCCTGCAGCTGCACACGTTCGACGTGCTTCATTGCCGTGCCGGTCGCCCCACCTTCGGCCAGCCAGAGGGGGCGGCCATCATGGGGAGAATCGACGGCGATCAGATGCCGGTCGATGAAAGGGAATGCCCCGCGCAAGGTTTGCAGCACCCGCTCGCGGCCGATTCCGTCGAGAGGCTCGCGATTTCGCGCCGCCGGGACAAGCGTTTCCGCGACCAGCAGGCTTTCGCTGCGAGCGTCCGCCGAAGCATCCAGCTCGCAGGCGGGATCCATCCTCACCAGGTGAAGCGCCACGTCGCGGTCGTTCGCGGGAACGATCACGACCTCGCGTCCGACCGGCTCGGGCAGACCTTCGGACCGCACCAGGATCGACGTGACGAAACGAGTCTGCGCGGGCGTCACCGCCGGCCATTCGCGCTCGGCGCGCTTGAGAATTCCTTCGCCCTGCGACAGCTCGGCGAGCCGTTCACCGTTCCCATCGGAGACGACGAAATCGGCTCCGGTGGGGGAAGCCTCGCCGTCGATGAGCACGCCGGAAACGCCCCCGCGGCCGACATAGATACGGCTCGCGCGCTCGGACAAACGGCACGTACCGCCGTGCGCCTCGATGCGCTCGAGGAGAAACTCGGACAGCTCGTCTTCGCCGCGCGGGAGCGCGTGTACCCCTCGCGACCACGATCCGTGAAGGCGCGCCTGCGCAAGGGGCGGGGGGGGGTCGGCGAGGTGGGAGGCGAATCGGATGAGCTGCGCGGTGAGTGCGCGGTAGGGATGTGCACCCGGCAGATCGCCGAGCAGGTCGAACGTGGTCTCGGCACGTGCGAAGGGCAAGCTCGCAACGAGGCGGCCCGTTTCCCGTCGCTCCCAAAACGTTCCGGGCGGCCAGACCGCGTCGCGCTCGAAGGCTGCGTCGACGGCGGCGTTGACACGCGCGAGCTCGACATACAGCTCGTCGATGACGCGGCGGACTTCCGGGAACTCACGCTCGATCTCGCGCTCGAAGAGCTTGACGTCGGGGGGAAACTCGATGCGCCGGTCGCGCAGAAACACCTGGACCATCGGATCGAGCGGGACGGCGCGCCTCCGGAATGTCTGGCTTTGAGCGAGCTCGGCGAGCACCCGCTTCCACGGCGGTGATGATGCGAACAGCATCGTGAAAGCGGCGCGTCGAAAAACGTGGCGCCCCCATCGGTACGACGGCGGCCTTGCCCCGTGGCCGAGGACGAGCACGCGAAAGTCGCGCCGCGAAAGCACCGCGGCGGCAACCAGCGCGCCCAGCGATCGCCCGAGCACCACGACATCGTAGTGCTTGTCGATCAAACGCCTTCCCCCGCGAAGAGGCGCGCCGTCAGGTCATCGGCTCGAACCCGAGGGCGAGCACCACCCTCGCCGTGCACGATTTCGACGCGGCCCTGCGCAATCGCAGAGAGCACCGCGACGAGCAAGCGATGTTCCTGTTCGAGAATGCGCGCGGCAAGGGTCTCTTCGTTGTCGGCATCCATGACCGGGATCGCCGCCTGCGCAATCACCGGACCGGTGTCAGTGCCGGCGTCGGCGTAGTGGACCGTGCATCCGGCCATTTTGACACCGTACGCGAGCGCCTGACGTGCCGCATGCACGCCGGGGAAAGCGGGAAGCAGCGCGGGGTGAATGTTGATCACGCGCCACGGAAAAGCGTCGAGAAAGACGGAGGTGAGAACCCGCATGAATCCGGCCAGCACGACCAAGCCGACGTCGGCCTCACGAAGCGCGCTGACGAGGTGGCGGTCGAAGACCATGCGCTCGGGAAACTCGCGATGAGAGATGACGCTCGTCGGAACGCCGGCGTCTCGCGCGCGCTCGAGTGCCTGAGCGCCCGGCCGATTCGAGATCACGATGCGAACGTCGGCCTCGAGAGTCCCCGCCTGGATGGCATCGAGAATGGCCTGCAGATTCGTCCCGCTGCCGGACACCAGTACACCGATCTTGAGCTTTGCCATGCGCCCACTCAGAAAGAAACGCGCTCCTCGAAAAGCGTGTCGCGCGGAACGGCCACCACTTGTCCGAGCTGCCAGGCCTTCTCGCCGCGGCGGGCGAGCTCGGCGACGGCGCGCTCGGCCGCGCCGTTCTCGATCACGACGAGCAATCCCACCCCGATGTTGAACACCCGACGCATCTCGTCTTCGGCCACCGGGCCGCCGCGGGCGAGCACGTCGAAGATGGGGTCGCGCGTGTAGCTCTGCAGCTGGATTCGTGCTCCGAGACCTTCCGGCAGAACGCGCGGAAGATTGCCGGGAATGCCGCCACCGGTCACGTGGCAGAACGCCCGCACGGGCAGACCTGCCTCGAGCAGCGCGCGAACGGCGCGCGCATAGATCCGCGTTGGCGTGAGAAGCGCCTCGCCGACGGTGCGACCGAGCTCGGGAATTCGATCGGCCAGGCCGAGCTTCATTTTCTCGAACACCCGCCTGGCGAGGGAGAATCCGTTGGAGTGAAGGCCCGAGGATGGAAGTGCAAGGATGGCATCCCCCGCTTGCGCCTTCGATCCATCGAGGATCTCCGAGCGGTTCACCACTCCGACCGCAAACCCCGCCAAGTCGTATTCGCCATCGGCGTACATGCCGGGCAGCTCCGCCGTCTCGCCTCCGAGCAGCGCGCAACCTGCCTGGCGGCATCCGTCGGCGATGCCGCGGATGACGTTCTCCGCAACCGCGACATCGAGTTTGCTGGTCGCGAAGTAGTCGAGAAAAAACAGGGGCCGAGCGCCGGTCGTGATCACGTCATTGACGCACATCGCCACAAGATCGATCCCTACCGTGTCATGCACGCCCGTCTCGAACGCAACCTTGAGCTTGGTGCCCACTCCATCGGTGCCCGCGACCAGAACCGGTTCGGCGAGCCCGTCGGGTACCCGGCAGAGCCCGGCGAAGCCGCCCACGTCGGACACGACCTCCGCGATGCGCGTGGCACGCGCAAGCGGGGCGATTCGCTCTACGAGGCGATCGCCCGCTTCGCTGTCGACGCCCGCTTGCAGGTAGGTGATTGCCATCCCCGTGCGAATAGCGCTCCTTGCCCACCCCGTCAAAGCTCGCCGCGCTGTGCGTTCAAGTCCGATGGGTCATAGTTCCGCCGTGCACACGCTCCTCGTTTCTGCGGCGGTTTTGATCGAGAGGGGGCGGGTTCTCCTGACCCAGCGCAAAGTGGGTACCCATTTGGCCGGATCCTGGGAATTCCCGGGGGGCAAAGTCAATCCTGGAGAAGACCCGCGCGACGCCCTCGCTCGTGAGCTGCGGGAAGAGCTCGGCATCGAGGCGACGGCTGGCGACGTTCTGGAGGTCACCTTCCACCCGTACCCCGAGCGCTCCGTTTTGCTCA
>WNGB01000540.1_pt1 | contig 34314 bp, 24 predicted proteins | sample 5400681 | NCBI WGS metagenome assembly WNGB01 (sample SAMN13153367, study PRJNA577476) | soil metagenome | isolation source: 115 cm soil or saprolite under grassland replicate 2 | place: USA:California | collected 2016-06-15
CCGCTGAGCGAACCTGCCATCGGTAGTTGTTGCTCGCCGTCGGAGAGGCAAGCATGTAGACGTTCTTGGCGCCCGCCGTGAGCCCGTCGCGCATCATCACGCCGGCCTTCGTCCACGTATTGACGTTCTGAACGGCCGCAACGCGCGCCGTGATCGAACCATCTCCGCTGAGCGTTTGGTACACGTACCGGAACGCGTCGGCCGAGCCCCAGATGTCCGCCCCGGAGCCCCGGACCGTGTACGTGCCGCTCGATTGGGTGAAGCTGCCTGTCGCCGATACCGACCCGACGTCTTGGCTCGACCAACCGGAGCCGGTCACGCACTGGTTCGAGCTGTTGCAGATCTGCCCGGAGGGGCACGTGCTGCAATCGAGCGTCCCGCCGCAACCGTCACCGATCGCGCCGCAGTTCTTGCCCTGCGCCGAACAGGTCGTCGGCGTGCAGCCCCCGCCATTATTGGCGATGAGCTGGTTGGCGAGCTTGTCGCCGAGCGTTGCCGTCTCGGTTTGATTCTCGATGTCGCTCGGGCGCGTGCCGCTGCCGACGAACGTGATGTAAGTGACGACGGCGCCGCCGATTCCACCGTTCTTGGGATCCGGGTTGATGCCGAGCTTCTGAGCGCAGGCGTAAGACGCCTCGCCGATGATGTCGGTCGGGCCGGTGTCCCCAAAGACAGCGTATTGAATCTTTCCGTTAAAGATGACCGCGGTGACATTGCCGCCGTTGGTCGTATCGAGGCCCGTGAAATGGAAATCATTCGGGATGACGATGTACGGCGTGACCGAGGCCGTGAGCGGCTCCCCCGCAAGATTGTGAAAGGCCGTATCGGGCTGGAAGCAGCAATCGGTCGTCTCGTTGCACTGCGTGGTCCGCTTCCCATCGCAGTCGATGTCCATGTCCGCCTTCCAGAAGATGGCCCCGTTCAGGGCGCAAATGTTCGTCTTCGTCCCATCGTCGAGCGCGTAGGTATGGCTGGAAACGACGTTGCACCCATTGTTGGTCAGCGCGAGAAGGCTGTCCGCGGTGACCGGGAAGGCGACCTGCTCGGTGGGCTCGATCTCCCGCCGCGACCCGCAGCCGAACATCACCAACGTGGCCATCAACAGGCCTCCGAAAAAAGCGAGACTCCCGGGTCGGCTCATGAGACGGTCCTTCCTGGCTTGCTGAAAGCCGTGGTGTCATGGCCGGCTCTAGTGCGCGGTAGTCATCGATTTCGATGCAATACCCGATGCCGGCTTGCACATGGCAACTCGAGTGGCCATCGCATGTTTGTAATCGTCCGACCACGCTGTGAATAGGCTCTTCTTGACAACACGATCTTGTCACAACGATTCGAGATACGCAACGAGATCGCGGAGGTCGGCGTCGCTCAAATGGCGAGTGATCGCCATCGTTCCATCGGAGTCGCGCAGGAGTCGTTCGAGGGTCGGGTAGCGGCCGTCGTGGAAGTACGGTGGAGTCCCAGCGACAACCTCAACGAGGGAGTGTCGAATTCGTCCGAGACGTCGACGCGGTTTTTGCTGTGGACGTCGTGGCGACGGGAAGAAGCAGGCGGTCGTCGCCTCCCACTCGGATCTTGGCGAGCGCGTAGCCCTGCACCGCCTGACGCGGCCCGCGGACGAGCACCGCTGCGGGCTTCGAACGAGGCGGACTGGCCGTGATCCTGGCGCCCCACGGGGGCTCGGGCGTCGTCATCCCCGCCAAAACAAGGGCCGGGGGACGGAAATCGAATGCTTGCCAATGGGAATTGGGTGCCCATCCTTCGCCTCCGCGGAGCTCGATCCATCGCGTCGAACCCTCTTCGAGCTCGACGACGCTGAGGATGGATCCGACGGCATGCGCGACGAAAGCTCGTTGACCGCGCTGCTCGACAACGACCGCGCGCGGCTCGCGAGGGACCTCGATCGATCGCAGCCGCTCGAGCGTGGCCGTGCGAAAGACCTCGACGCATTGGCCCCACGCGCAGGCCACGACGAGCATCGATTCGTCCGGAGTGAGCGCCAGCGAAACGGGTTCGGCGGCGGTCGCAGCCTCCATGATCGGATGGAGCGTGCCCGACGCATCGCTGGGCCGGTACGCTCGAATCCGCCCCGCCCGCGCAAGGGCCGCGTAGATGCGCCCATCGCGACCGATGACGAGCTGCGACGGTGTGCCATCGGCGGGCGTGCGCGAGAGGACGCGCGCTTTGTCGATATCGTACGCAACGATTGCCGACGCGTCGTCATCGGCTACCCATGCGACGGTGCGCCGGCCCATGCGCGCGAGGATAACGGCCGAGCTTCGTCCGTCGGTCGCGAGCGGTTCCAGTGTCGGCGTCGGTTCGATGCCGGTAACCCACACGGTCAGTGCAGGCCAATGCGTCTGGGCGACGCGAAGCGCCATGAGCGCGAACGGCGCGAAAAGCATGGCGACGAACGCCAGGCGCAGCAGCTTGAGACGGGCAAGGCACGCACCACGCCCGAAATCCTCTGCCGGTCCGGCGAGGAAGGGCTCCCTTTCTGCTGGCGTGTCCTGGCCATCCCGAGCTCGTTCGAGGAGCGGGGTGGACATCGTCGCTTACGACAACGCCAGCGTCCCGTTCGTTCCCGCCGCACGGCACGAACGTTGACTCGCGCCGCGGCGGGCGTACCGTCGAGTCCTCATGCTTTCGCGGCGCGCGTTCGTCATTCATTCTTCGCTTGCCGCGCTGGGCGTCGGTTGTCACGCGGCATCCAAGGGGCGACCCCTCCGCGCCGGCGCTCCGACCGCCACTATCGATGGCGGCGCGTCGCGTCCATTGCCCGATGCCGAGCTCGCGAAAGTGCTGGCGCGCGCGCTCGACGCCGCGAAACGCGCCGGGGCCACGTTCGCCGATGCACGTATTCATCAGCGGCGGTACGAGAGCCTTCGGACGCGCGAGGATCATGTCGTCGACGTGCACTTTTCGGAAAGCTTCGGGCTCGCCTTGCGCGTGCTGGCTTTCGGCGCGTGGGGCTTCGCGTCGAGCCCGCGCGCGATGTTGACCGATGCGGACGAGGTGGCTCGCCGAGCGATCTCGGTGGCGAAGGCGAACGCCGACGCTCAAAAGCGGAAGATCGCGCTCGCCCCCGTGTCCGCGGTGACCGACCGCTGGCAGACGCCGCTCTCGGTCGATCCTTTCAAGGTTCCCCTTGCCGACAAGGCAGCGCTTCTTCTCTCGTTCTGGCCGGAAGCCAAGAAAGTGAGCGGCGTCGCCTTTCTCGATGCGTCGGCCGAAGCCATCGACGAATGGAAGCTCCTGGCGACGACTGATGGCTCGGTCATCGAACAGCGAATCGTGCGCGTCGGCGCCGGCTATTCGGTCACCGCCAAAAACGAGAAAACGGGTGAATTCGTGACCCGAGCGCACGAGCTTCCCCCCATGCAGGCCGGCTGGGAATACGTGACGGAATCGTCGCTCTTCGCCGACGCAAGAAAAATGGGCGAAGACGTGGTGGAGAAACTCAAGTCACCATCGGTTCGGGCCGGGAAGAAGGATCTGGTTCTCGCGCCTTCGAACTTGTGGCTCACCATCCATGAATCGGTCGGTCATCCCACCGAGCTCGACCGAATTCTCGGCTACGAAGCCGATCTCGCGGGCACGAGCTTCGCCACGGTGGAAAAACTCGGCAAGCTCAAGTACGCCTCGGACATCGTGAGTCTGGCTGCCGACAAGACCACGCCCGGCGGCCTCGCCACTTGCGCCTATGACGACGAAGGCACTCGAACCCAGCGATGGTTGCTCGTCGACAAGGGACTTCTGGTCGGCTTTCAGACCACGCGCGATCAGGCGTCGTGGATAGGCGAAAAGGAATCACGCGGCACCGCCTACGCGGAGGACCACGAGTCGTTTCCCTTCCAGCGCATGCCGAACGTCTCGCTTCTGTCTGGCGACAAGCCTCTCAAGGTGGAAGACCTCGTGGCGGCGACCGACGACGGCATCCTGATTACCGGCAACGGGTCGTGGTCGATCGACCAGCAACGTTACAATTTTCAATTCGGCGGGCAGATGTTCTACGAGATCAAGAAAGGCAAGGTAACCCACGCCCTGAAGGATGTGGCATACCAGGCCAACTCGCTCGATTTCTGGAAGTCGTGCGACATGGTGGGCGGCCAAGAAAGCTGGAAGCTCCACGGGACGTTGTCGGACGGCAAAGGGGAACCAGTCCAGTCCAATCCCGTCAGCCACGGGTGCCCCCCCGCCCGGTTTCGTCGCGTGAACATTCTCAATACGAATCGCCGGGGTGGCTCATGAGTCCTGGCGAGATCGCGGCGCAGGCGGTTGAGTTGATCAAGAAGCTCGCCCCCGGCGCCGAGGGTCGGGTCTCGGTCGACCTCGGACGCACCAGTCACACGCGCTTCGCCGCCAACGAGATCACGACGGCCGGCGATGTCGAGCTGGCGGAGGTGAGCGTCACCGTAGCGCGAGGCAAGCGGCACGCGACCGCAGCCCACAAGCGGCTCGAATCCCAGGCGCTCGCTGCCCTGGTGAAACGGGCGGCCGAGATGGCCCAGGTTGCGCCTGAAGATCCAGAGTGGATGGGGGTCTTGGGGCCGGGGCCGCTGCGTGCTGCGGGCACGACCTTCGACGCCTCCACGCTGGAGCTCGCGTCGGCATCGCGCGCCGTCGCCGCGAAGAAGGCCATTGCCGCGGCGGAAAGTCAGGGCGCCATCGCCGCCGGCTTCTATCTCGCGTATGGGACGACGCACGCGCTCGCAACGACCGCCGGGCTCACCGCAACGCACCCTTCGACCGTCGCACGCCTCACGATGACGGCGCGCAGCGCCGACGGGAGCGGCTCGGGATGGGCGGGCACGGAAAGCGTCGCAGCGCGTGACATCGACGCGCAAGCCGTCGCCACGACGGCCGTCGACAAGGCCGTTCGCTCGCAGAAACCCGGGCGGGCCGATCCCAAGCCCTGGAAAGTCGTGCTCGACCCGGCGTGCGTCGTCGACTTGCTGCGCTTTTTTTTCGAGGCTCTCGACGCACGAAGCGCGGACGAAGGACGCAGCTTCTTCGCAAAACGGGGCGGTGGCTCGCGCATCGGAGAGAAGATGTTCGCGTCGGCGCTCACCCTGAAGGGCGATCCTTTCGACCCTGCGACACCGGCATCCCCCTTCGACCAGGAAGGCCTTGCGGTCGAACCCGTCACCTACATCGAAGACGGCACGTTGAAGTCGCTCATCACCTCCCGGTACTGGGCACAAAAGACCGGTAGAAGACCGAGCCCGCATCCCACCGCCGTGCACCTGGTCGGCGGAGACGCGAACGGGATCGACGACCTCGTCGGGAGGGTGGACCGCGGTCTTTACATCACCCGCTTCTGGTACACCCGCTGGCTCGATCCTCAGACGATGACCATCACCGGGCTTACCCGCGACGGCGTCTTTCTGATCGAGCGGGGAGCGCTCAAAGGGCCGGTCAACAACTTTCGGTTCAACGAATCGCCTGCCGCCGTGTTGGCCCGCGCCAAGGCATGGACGAAGGAGACCGTGCGCATGCCGTCATGGGGACCCGTCGCCCGCGTCCCCGCGATCTTGACGGAGGACTTTCACATGGCCAGCATTTCGGCTGCCGTCTAAGTGCGAACAGGTTGGCCGATTTTGCAGAAGCGCTGGCCGGCGGGCCGCCGGTGTCGTAGAAGCGTGACCCACCATGCCCCTTTCCGAAGACGATCTGTACCGCTTTTTTCACGCGGCCATGAAACCTCGCCACCAGTGGCGCGTGGGGGCGGAGGCGGAGAAGTTCGGCGTCTATCAGGAAACCGGGGGGGCCGTGCCGTACGAGGGTGACCGCGGGATTGTCGGCGTGCTCTCGGCGTTGGCACGGCGTTTTGGTTGGACACCCGTCAGCGAGGTCGAGGGTGGGCCACTCATCGCCTTGGAACGACAGCACGCCTCGGTAACGCTCGAGCCGGGCGGGCAGCTAGAGCTCTCGGGAGCGCCGCTCGACGATGTTCACGCAATCCTCGCGGAAACCAAAGCTCACCTTGCCGAGCTCCACACGGTTTGCGCCCCCTTGGGTATCGCGTGGCTCGGCGTCGGCTTTCACCCGTTCGCCCGCCAAGACGATCTGCCCTGGGTGCCCAAGCTTCGCTACAGCATCATGAAGGAGTACCTCCCCAAGAGGGGCGAGCGAGCTCTCGACATGATGCGACGCACCGCGACGGTGCAAGCCAACTTCGATTATGCATCCGAAGAAGACGCGATGCGCAAGCTCCGCGTCGCGCTTCGGGTGTCGCCCATCGTGACCGCGATGTTCGCCAACTCACCCTTCTACGAAGGACGGGTGACCGGCGATCGCAGCGAGCGCGCGAAGGTTTGGCTCGCCGTCGATCCCGATCGGCAAGGTCTCTTGCCCAAGCTTTGGAACCCCGACAGCCGGTTGCGGGATTACGTGGAATGGGCGCTCGACGTTCCCATGTTTCTTTTCAAACGTAGCGGCAAGGTCGTGGTCAATACCGGTCAGACGTTTCGCGGTTTTTGGAACAACGGCTTCCAGGGACATCACGCCGATATTCACGATTGGGAACTGCACCTCAACACACTCTTCCCAGAGGTGCGGCTTAAGCACACGATCGAGGTGCGCGGGGGGGACTCGCTGCCGACGAGACTGAGTCCCGCGCTGCCCGCCCTCTGGACGGGCATTCTCTACGATCCGACCGCTCTCGACGAGGCCGAGTCGTTCTCGGCGAGCTTCACGTGGGACGAGATGGAGGCATTGCGATTGGAACTCGCCCAGCGCGGCCTATCCGCCGTCTTGCGCGGCAAGCCGCTGGCCGACGCCGCCCAACGTCTCATCGACATCGCGAGAGGGGGCCTCGCGCGCCGCAAGCGCCTGTCCGACGACGGCGATGACGAGACGGTCCATCTGGCGGCGCTGTCGAAGCTCGTGCAGCACGGAAGCTCTCCAGCCGACGAGCTCGCGCAAGGCCTGCCTTCCGAGCCGGCGGCGATGAAGTCGGAAATCATCCGGCGAGCCGGAGTTTCGTAGCGTTCAGCTCGAAAGAGTCACCGAGCGGCCGCGGCGGCCGGTGGTGCTGAAAGCGGCCACCTTGGCAATCTTGCCGGCATCGATCGACACCGGCCCCTCGTAAGCCGGCGAGGCAAGCGTCGGCTCCGCCCCCTCGAGCGCGTAGCGAAGCGTAAGGCCAGGATACGACACGTTCGCCGAAAGCATTCTATCCCGAACCACGGCGCCCGGAACCGGCAGGCGATAGCCGACTCCTCCGAGAAAGCCGTCGAGTCGAGGCAGCTCGCGCTGGCCCAGGCGGTTGGCAAACTCGTTCCAATCGCGCTCCATGCGCGCAGCGCGTTCCGACAGGTCGCCGATCCGCGTCCAGCCGGGATCTCGTGCCCAGGCGCGCTCGGCGACCGCGAGCAGGCGCGGCATCAGCAAAAACTCCGCCCGCGGACGATTGTGGACATTCTCGCCCCACAGATGGCCCTGCATTCCGAGCACCCGTTTTTCTCCCTCCGCAGTGAGCCGCACCATTTTCGCAACCGTTGCCGGATCGATCGGCCGGCCCCAGAGGTCGACTGTCGCGGTCGTGTAGATGTCGAACGGACAGAACTCGAAGACCTTGCGCGTGCTGATGAAGCCGCCCCAGTAGTAACCTGGCTCCTCGGGGTCCTTCTCGTAGGCGAGATCGAGATAGAGATTGGTCACATTGCAGAGAATGATTTCGTAGCCCGCATTGGCGAGCCGATAGGCGATGTCCTCTCGTCCCCATCCCCACACGCTGTTCCATACGTAAGGTCGGAAGTTGGCATTCACGAACTTGGGATTGGGCTTGGTCACATCGACTCCGCCCTGCCGTTCGGTGACCAGGGCGATCTCCTCCCAACCCCCGACCACGAGGTCGTGGCGTTTCAAAATATCGCGGAACCGCCCGAGAAAGTAATCTTGAAGTTCGTGCGTGGACTGCATCCCGCGCTCGCGCATGAAAGATCGGCACGCGGGGGACCGTTCCCAGGGGCCGCTCGGGACCTCGTCACCGCCGGTGTGGAGGACCTGCAGTCGAACGCCCGCCTCTTCGTACATCGCCTTGATTTCGCGAACGACCGTCTCGATGAAGTCGTAACAACTTTCGAGCGCAATGCAGATGACGTTGTCCTTCCACATCTGGACCGATTCGTATTGCGACTCGTCGTCCAAATCGGTCAACAAATAGGTGGCCGCCTCCTGCTTTTTTCCGGCTTGCATCAATCGCCGATGGCGCAGTTGCATGGCTTTGATGGCGGCGCGCGCGTGGCCGGGAACGTCGATTTCGGGAATGACCTCGATGTGGCGAGCTGCCGCATAGCGAAGAATTTCGACGAACTCGTCGCGGGTGTAGTGACCAGAGCCGTGTGACGACGGGGCCGGACCCGAACCGAACGACGGCACCAGCCGCTCCGACTCATCGAGAGTGAAGCCGCGACGGCTGCCGATTTCGGTCAGCTCGGGCAAGCTCGCGATCGGTACCCGCCAACCTTCGTCGTCGGTCAGATGGAAGTGCAGCTTGTTCAGCTTGTAGAGCGCCATGACATCGAGGAGGCGCAGGACGGTTTGCTTGTCGGAAAAATTGCGCGCCACGTCGAAGTGAACGCCGCGGTAGATAAACCGTGGCGCGTCGTCGATTCGGCAGTGCGGTACCGCCAGGGTCGAGTCGGGGTTGTGCCAGGCCGACACCGGCAAGAGCTGCAACAAACTCTGAATTCCGAAGAACACCGCCTGCGGCGTCACGCCGGCGACTTCGATGCCCGTCGACGTCACGACGAGCCGGTAGGTTTGGTCGCCGATGCCGGAACCAGAGCCTCGCATGTGCGCATCCAATCGGAGCGCGATCGCGCGCTCTGCCTCGATCAACGAGAGCGGCAGGCGGCGATTCATCAGGTTGGCCAGCGCGTCCTGCAGAAACCGCGCCTCGTGGGTGAGCTCGGGCGCGTGAACGATGACGCTTTGCTCGTCGAGTATGAAATGCTCGGCGCGGTAGGTAGCCGAAGAGGGCGCGGGGGTGATCTTCCCGATGGCCGACTCCGGCAGGCGCGAGAGCGCTCGGTTCTCTTCGAAGCGCGTCTCCGGCGTTCGAGAAGGCACTTGGTCGTCCGCTTTGCGCGCGAGCTGCTCGGGACGTTCGAAAGGCGCGATCTCCGCATCGCCGATCGCTTCCGCCCGAGCCTCCGGCGTACCGTCGCCGTGGACGATGAAAAACCCGAGCGGCGCGTCGGTTTTGACGACGGCCCAGTAAACGCCGTCGTAACCAATCTCGCGGCTTTCGCCCGGCGCAAGATTGCCGAAGTCGGCCTTCGGTACGAGCTTGAACAAATCGCCGTTCACGTGCTCGATCGCAACGCCCCCGGTGACGCTCTCGGGCTTCGCCTTTCGACAACTATTGAAGTAGATGGCCCACCCCCGGGTGGGCAGCGGCACCGCGCCTCGATTGGTAATCGTCAAGGCTGCACGAAAAGTGTCGTCCTCGACATAATTCGAAACGAGTTTCCACTGCAAGGCGAGGTGATGACCGCGGGGAATGGCCGGACTCATGCTCGTTGCTCTTATCACGTTGCGTCAGTTGCTCCATTCTCCACGAAAGGCTGACGCTTGCCGGACCGCCGAGCCGCTCTTTCCTCGCGCCATTTTTGAGGTAAGCCTACTTACCTCGGGTTGGGTGTGGCTCTTTGAGCATTGAATTCCGCAACAAGTTGCTGACGCCTGGAAGAGCCACCGAGAGTGCTTTTTCGCGCCATTTTTGAGGTAAGCATACTTACCTCGGCCGTCGCTCGAAAACAGACACGCCCAGCTCAGGCGCCGCTCGACAAGAGCCGAAAAACGATCACGCCGCTCGGGGCTTCGGCAGAAACTTGCGATCGAAGAGGCGGACGCGGCGCACCAGCAGATCGAGGATGAGCAAGACGATCGCGCCGCCGACGAAGCGCGGCCAGAGGTCTTGGTGGAACGTGACGCTTCCCCCCTGCGGATCGAAGGCCACGCTCATCTCGGGATCACGCGTGCCGCCGGTCGCCTCCGCGGTGCGCCCGAGAAGGACCAGGTTCGGCTCGAAGCTCGCGTACTCGGGAGGGTAAGGGTTCGAAACGTGACCGTAGCTCACAGCCGTGGGAACCATCCGCCCGTCCTCGGTGCGGCGGCTGTGTTCGGCGCGCAGGACGAACGAACCGTAGCGGTCGAGCGGAAACGCGGCTTCGTAGCGGCCGGGAGCCGTCTGCCGAAGCGGCACGACCCGCGAGCTGCCGCCGGGTTGAGGACCCTGCACGGTGAGCTTCGATTCGAGGTCATTGTCGAATCGGTCCTCGGCATTGAACGCATCGACCACCGCATGCACGGTGCCTCCGTACACGTCCGTCTTCATATCGAGCTCGCTGCGGCGCTTCTGACGCATGTGCTCGTGGACGAGTTGGCCCCACAGCTGCGTCCAACCGGGCCACCGGGTCCAATCCGCGGCCCATCGCGATTTGACATCGCTCGTCCACGCCAGCGCGTAGCCGAGCCCCACCCGCCATCGTGCCAGGATGGGATCGTCGTGATCGGGATTGACCAAGATCTCCTGCGCCGGAGGCGGCTTCATCTTGGTCGCCGTGTACCCCGCCAAGAGCGGCGCGGTGCCAATGTCGACGCCGCGCAGAAAGTCGGCGGGACCTGTCTGGCGAACCGGAAAGTAGTCGAGGGTCACCGAGCTTTTCGCGATGAGCTCCGCTTCGCGCGTGAAGATCTTGGGTAGGCTGTTGGGATCGGGAACTTTGTGATAGCGGCCGCCGCCGAAGTCCTTGATCATCGAAAGCAGCTGATCGTCCACTTCGTTGCCGAGCCCGACCGTGGTGACCGTGATCGACTCGGCCGCCATCGACTGTACCAAATCGCGGATGCCGCTCGAGGATGCGCGCCCGTCGGTGAGCAGAATCACGTGCTTCTTGCGGGCTTGCACGACGCTGAGATCCTGGTTGGCGGCATCGAGCGCCGAGAAGATCTCGGTACCCCCGCCCGCTTGGATGCGCGCAATGTCGTTTTCGATGCGCGAGCGGTTGCGGGCGGGCTGCATCTTGACGGCGCGGGTGGGGGTCGAATCGAAGGCGACGACCTCGATGAGGTCGTCGGACGAGAGCGTGTCGACCGTGGCCTTTGCCGCTTGCTTGGCCATCTCCAAGGGAAGGCCGGTCATCGAGCCGGATCGATCGATGACCAGCGACATCGCGACGCTCGGCATGTCCTTGCGCCGCTCGGCATCCATGCGAACCGGTAAAATCCGCTCGACGGTGGTGTGGTACCATCCCCCTGGGCCGTAGCCATTGGGACCGCCGGCGAAGAGAAATCCGCCGCCCAGATCGCGCAGGTACGACTCGATCAGCTCCTGGGAAGAAAGCGAGACCTGCTCGGCCGGCGTGTCGGACAGGATCAAGAAATCGTAGCGCTCGAGCTCCCGTAGCGAACCGGGAAATGCCGAGGGGGCGCGCACGTCGACGTCGAAGCCTTGCCGCTCCAGGGCCGAAGCGAGGGGCGTCGCCTTGCTCGGCTCTGCGTCCACATAGAGCACGGCCGGGCGCCCAGGCACGTCGACGGTGACCGCTACTCGGTTGTTCTCCCGGAACTTGTCGTCGCTCTGCGGCTCGAGCTCGAGCCGATAGGTGACTTCGCCGCCCACGCGCACGACGGACTTGAAGGTAATGTCGTTCACGCCCGGCGTGAGAGTGAGCGGCCGTGCGCCCTCGAGCCCGTTGAGTGCCTCGCCCTGATACAGGAGCGCGTTGGCCTGACCCGCGCGGCTCGCGTAAATATCCGCGTGCACCTCGAAGGGTTCGCCGACCTTGACCCTATCGGGCACGCGCAAGCGCTGTATCGCGATCTCGCCCGGAACCGGGCGGCGGTAGGGGATCGTGAAAACTTTGACGTCGAACTTCTGCGCGCCGTTCGCTTCCGAAAGCAAGTCGCCATCGGTCTCGACTCCATCGGAAAAAAGCACGGCATGTCGCAAGTAGCCGGGCGGAAAGAGGCCGTATGACAGCTGCAGCGCAGCCTGTAGGTTCGTGCCGGCACCGAGGTGCGTCGAAGCGTCTGCGTCGTGGCGGCTGAGAGCGGGCGCGCTCTTCGCCCCCTCATCCATCTCCACGAGGCGGGGGCGGCGCGCGAAGGTGACCACGCGCGCGATGTCGTCCTTACGGCGGGCGGCGAGGGCTTGATCGATCGCCTTGCGGGCGTCGTCGATCGCTTCGTTGGTGATCGAGTCGGACACGTCGACCAGAAAGACGGTGCACACCTTCTCCGTTTTCTCCGTCCGCGCCACCCGCGCGAGCGACAGCGCGAGCGCGGCGACGAACGCGAGACGCAAGCCCAGCGACAAGAGCTGCTGCTGCCAGGGTAGATCCGCCAACGAACGCGGCAGGATCAGGAGAAACAGGGGCGCCAGAAGAAGCAGCCCAAGAAGCTTGGGCGAACGAAGCACGTACGTCGTTCCGCCTCGGATCCAGGTCATCGTCGCGTCGGGGGAACTCCACACGTAGCGCCGGTAGATGGCGACCAGGACGAGCGTGAGCCCGACAATCGCGACGCCGAACAGGACCTGTTTGAGCCGCGGGTTCATACCGTGATTCTCCGGTGGTACGTGGCCCACTCGACCGTGGTGATGGCCATCGCCAGGAGCAAGAGCGTGATCCACCACTCGCTGCGAACGCCGATGTGAAAGCCCGCCACTGGACCTGCGGTTTTGCCATCCACGACCACACTCGTTTTCGGTTCGATCGAGCTCTCTTCGGGATCGGCGAGGTTCGCCGCGAATTCGGATTTGATCGCACCGCCCTGGGGGCCCACTTCGAGCGTATAGAATCCCGCCTCGAGTCCCAGGTAGACGGCGCGCCCATCCTGCACGGGAGCCCTGTGTCGAACCTGCGATCCGGGGCTCGTCACCCATACTTCGTCGGAAAGCGTCGGGATCGGGACGTGCCACACCTCGCCGGTGCGAAAGCTCGACAGATACGAGATATCTTCGGCCACGAACTCGGTGAGCACGTTGAGCACGAAGAGCGGCCAGGCAATACGCAGCACGAGGTCGCTCTCCCGGGGATCGAAACCGAGCGCAACGAAGCGTTCCCCCTCACGGCGGCCAGTGACCAGCAGCGCCCCCTTTTCGCTCGCCCCAATCACCTTGTCTCCCGGCTGCGGCGTCAGCTTGTGCGCATTACCGATGTAGACGTCGTCGATCGCCGTCCACTTGAGGAAAGGGCTCTTCTTGTCGATGGTATCGAACCCCACATTGACGAGCGGCGCCGGGTCCACTTTGACCGGCGAGCCATCGCCGCTGGGATCCAGATAAAGAAGGCTCCCCGATCCTGGCGCAGGACGAGGGGCCACCCCATCGAAAATCGTGACGTCGAACGACTGGCCAGAAGGCGGCGGGTACTCGCCCGGCGCCAGATAAGTGACGTCGAGATACGTCGTCAACAGCAAGGCGGCCTCGAGGTACGTATTGCCTGCGGTCACGCAGAGCACGCGAATGCGTCGCTGATCGGGCAGAAGAGCGTAGGCGCGGTCGTCGGCGGGCAGATCGTCGTGACCGCCCCCGGCGAGCTTGATCACCGCTTCCAATGTGCGCCGCGCTCCCGAAAGGTTCGGATAGAAGCGGGGCAGCCGCTCGCCCGCGTTGAGCCGGAGCTTCGTCATGTCGACCAAGTTGCCGTCCCCAATGAGGTCGAGCTCGATCTCCTCGGGTTGCGTCGACGTGTTGTAAAGTTCGAGCATCACCTCGTAGCGGTCGCGATCGAGCGGATATCTCCGCACCGAGAACTCGGTGATCGCGACATTGCGATGGCCGCTGCCCACCGGCACGAAGCTGAGCGAGGCGGCTCCGAGGTGGACCTCACCGGCGGAATCGCGCGGCTCGCCCAAATTGCCGTCGGAAATCACGATGATCTCCGGCGATGACAGCCCGCGCAAGACATCGGTCGCGAAACGGAGCGAGCGCGCGAAGTCGGCGCGGGTATCGGTCGCGCGCAGAACGGCGACGCTCGCCTCCAGATCGGCGACCTCCCCGGTCATCGTCGAGAGCGGCGTCACTGCGGCATCCATTTGCGCGAGCAGCATGCGATCGGCGCCGCCGAGACCGCGAATGATCTTCTTGGCCTCGTCCTTGGCGGCCTCCATGCGGGTGCGATTCGGTTCCAACGTGGTGGCGACATCGACAGCCTTCATCGACGCGCTGCCGTCGACCAGCACCACGACATTGCGTGCCGAGCGGCTGGCAAATCCCCTCGGATCGCCGAGCGCGAGCACGAGAAGCGCGAGCAAGAGAAGCTGCAGCAAGAGAGAGAGGATGCGCTTCAGCTGCGAAAAAAGACTCGTTGCGTCCTGATCGCGCAGGATTCGTTGCCAGATGTTGGAGAAGGGCACCGGCACCGGTCGGCGCCGGAGCTTCAGAATGTAGAGGCCGACGATGATGGCTCCCGCCGCGATTCCGATCGCCAGGAGCGTGCTGGAAGGCAGGCCGAGGAAGTGCACGCGCCGCCTTTAAGCCAAAAAACCGCCGCGCCGCAGCACGCGCAGCACCAGATCGTCGAACGGCACTTCGACGTCGGCTGGTACGTACGGAACCTGGCGCTCGGTGCAAAATTTCTTGATCTCCGACAGGTAGGCTTGGTACGCCTGCCGGTATTGAGCGAGCACCTTGGGCGTGACCGTGACTTCGCGCTCGTCTCCCGTCTCGCAGTCGTAGATGCGAACGTCGCCCGAAAGCTTGAGGGCCGCGTCGCTCGCATCGACGATGTGGATCACGAATGGCTCGAACTTGTTATAGCGGACGACGTTGATCCCCTTCTCGAAGCCGTGAGGATCGTAGAGGTCGGAAAGCAGGATGACCAGGCCGCGACGCTTGTGCTGCGCGACGAACGTCTTCATGGCGTCGCCGAGGTCGGTCGTGCCCGACGGCTCGAGCCCCCGTAAGAACTGAAGCACCTTGAAGATGCGCGCCTTGCCTCGAGCGGTGGGCAGACGCTCCTCGATGCGGTCGGTGGTGGCGACGATGGTGATTCGATCGAGGTTGGCGAGACCCACGTAGGCGAGCGCGGCGCAGAGCCGCTGCGCGTAGCGGAACTTCCGCTTCGAAGAAAACCCCATCGACGACGACGCGTCGATGACGAGGTAGATCGAAAGGTCCTCTTCTTCCTCGTAGAGGCGCACCAAGAGCCGGCCGAAACGCCGGTAGACGTTCCAATCGAGGTAGCGAAAGTCGTCGCCCGGCACGTAATCGCGGTGGTCGGCGAACTCGACGCCGCTTCCGCTCTTTTTGGTGCGGCGCTCGGCCCGAACTCGTCCCGCGAAAACACGGCGGCTCACGATGGCCAGGTACTCGAGCTTGCGCTGAAAATCGTCGTCGAAGAGCTCCTCGGCGGCCGGCGGAGGCGGCCTCTTCGACATCCGAGCAATCGGCGCGGACACTCGCTTGAAAATGTCGAGAAGGCTCACTATCACGCCTTGGCTTCAGGGGTCCTGGCGAGGATCTCCTGGATGACCTGATCGGTTTTGACGCCTTCGGCTTCGCCTTCGAAGTTGAGAAGAATGCGGTGGCGGAGCGCCGGGAAGCAGACGTGGCGAACGTCGTCGATCGAAGCGGCGAACCGACCCTCGAAGAGCGCTCGAATCTTGGCGGCCAAGAGCACGCTCTGCGCTCCGCGCGGCGATGCGCCGAAACGGACGAACCGTCGTGTGAGCTCGGGAGCCTCGCTGTTGCCTGGGTGCGTGGCCTCGAGCACGCGGATCACGAAATCTTGCACGTGGCGTGCGACGGGCACCTCGCGGACGAGCTTTTGCATTTCCAGCACTTCCATGCGCGAGAGCACGGGGTGGAGCAGCGATTCGGCGCTGCCGGTGGTGCGATCGAGAATCATGTGCAACTCGTCGCGGGTGGGAAAGGGAACGTGCAGCTTGAAGAAGAACCGATCGAGCTGCGCTTCCGGCAACGGATAAGTCCCCTCCATCTCGAGCGGGTTCTGCGTGGCGAGAACGAAGAAGGGCTCCTCGATGGGGTACGTCGTTTTGGCGACGGTGACCCGGTGCTCCTGCATCGCCTCGAGCAGCGCGCTTTGCGTCTTCGGGGTGGCGCGGTTGATCTCGTCGGCGAGCACGATGTGCGCGAAGATGGGCCCTCTTCGGAACTCGAAGACTTTGCCCCCCTTGGCGTCTTCGTCGATGACCGTCGTGCCGATGATGTCCGCCGGCATCAGATCGGGGGTGAATTGGACGCGAGAAAAGGTGAGCGCGAGCGCTTCGGCCATCGTCTTGACGAGCACGGTCTTGCCGAGACCGGGGACTCCCTCGAGCAACGCATGAGAACCGGCGAGCATGCAGGTGAGTGCACCATCGACGACCTCGCGGTTGCCGACCATGACTTTGCCAATCTCTTCCCGCAGCACGCCGATGCGCCGCTGGAACAGCTCCACCTCTACCCTTGCCGCCACCTTTACGCTGTCATCCATGGTTCTTTGATTTCCCTCTCTCGAAAAGATGCCGTCATTCTCGCGGACGGATGAGATCGAAGTAGCGGCGGATGTGATCGTTGGTGCCGGGAGGGATCTTGTCCTGATGGATCTGCTCTTCCGCGCTGGTGCGGTATTCGGAGTAGACCTTCTTGTAGGCGCCCCCGCGAAACCCCTTCTCGGCGGCTCCGAGAATGACTTCGCTCCGGCTGGCGCCCTGCCCGGTATCGATGCCGGCCGCCTGCACGTCCAACGTCCCCATTTTCGGGTCGCTGCCTTCCCGGCCCATCACGTTGGGGTTGTGCCCCTGCCCCCAGGAGTGGCTCTTGTCCCCCTTGTCGCCCCCACCGCCCGGCTGATCTCCTTTTTGACCTTGCCCCTGGCCCTGGCCCTGCCCCTGCCCGCGCGACATCTGCAAGATGCGCTGCCCACCGGGCCCGATCGTGAACGACTCGCCCTGTTTGTGCCCTTGGCCCTGCCCCTGACCTTCGCCTTCGTTGCCGTCCTCGTCTTCTTTGCAGTTCGGATCGTCCTTAGGGTTGCAGGCCTGCCTCTGCCCGCCTCCGCCTTGTCCCTCTCCGCGCGCCTGGCGGACGAAGCGACGGAGCCTCGCCATCCGTTGCGCGCCCCCCTGCCCTTGTTGCCGAAGTTGCTCGCGGAGATCCTCGAGCCGCTGGCGCAGTTCCTCCCGCTCCTGGTCGGTCATTTTCTCTTCGGCCATGCGGTTGATGTCTTCGGCTCCCTGGTCGAGGTCGTTGGCCGTGAGCCCCAGCTGACGCATGATGTCTTCGGCCGCTTGCGCGAGGTCGCGATCCAACCGATCGAGCTGGCGGCCCGCCCGCTCCTGCGTTTCGTGCTCGCGCTCGAGCCTTTCGAGCTCCCGCTGTTTGTTGTGAAGGAGGGTCTGCTGCTGCTCGTCGAGGCCGCCGTCTCCTTTCTGCTGCTTTTGCTGAAGGAGCTGCTCGCGCAATTCCTCGCGGCGCTGCTCGAGGGCGGCGAGTCGCTCTTTCTGGCCTTCAGCGGCCTTCTTCATCGCGTCGCGCAGCTTCTCGAGCTGCGCTTTGGCGAGCGCGTCCGGCTTCTCGCGTAGTTTTTTGGCGAGCTCACGCAGCTCGCGCTCGGCTTTTTCGAAATCCATCTTTTCGAGCGCCTCGGCCGCAGGGCGCGACAGCTCGCTCTTCTTGAGTGCGGCGGCCCGCTGCTTCAGCTGCTCTTCGAGCTCCTTGGCGTCGAGCGCCCGTCCTTCCATGAGATGCGACTCGATTTCCTGCATTCGCCGGAACGCTTCGGTCCGGTCGAGCCGCTTTTGAGCCAGGTCCTCGACGAGCTGATTGTAGGCCTCCAGCGCGGCGCGCACTTCTGGGCTCTTCTCCGTTTCGGCGAGCTTCTTGCCAACCTCGCGAAACAGATCGATGTCGTCCGCGGAAAGTACGGCGGGCTCGATCGTGTGGGCCTGGGCAAGCGTGCGATCGGCGCGCACCCGCAGAACGGCGATGAGAAAGACGCTGCAGGCGAGCCCCACCGCGGCGGCGAGGTCGCGCGGCCACACGAACGGCACCGCTTTGCGCGGTGAGAGCCGCCCGGCGTGCTCGAACGCGTCTTCGATGGCGATCTCCATGAGGGGGGTGCGTTGCTCGGGTGGGAGGCTCGCGAACGACAGCGCATTAGTCAGCCGATCGGCGAGCCCGTGATGTACGTCGAGGGCCAGCGCTCCTACGAACTTCGGAAGTCGGCGACTGGCGGCGTAGGCCGTTCTGCCGATGGTCGCGATGAGTGCGCCCGCCGCAACATCCCTCACCCAGCGCAGCGGAAACCCGGGCACGATCTTGGCCAAGGTGAGCGCCACGGCCAACGCCAGAAGGGAAAGCGCACTCATCGTGACGAGCGCGTCGATGCCGGCCCGCATCCGCATCCGGAGCTCGGTGCGGCGAGCCGCGCGAGCGATGCGGTTCAAAAGGGCTGTCCGGCTCGCGTTGTCAGACAAGAGGGTGCCTCAGCGTCGTTCCTTGCGTGAGATTCAACTTTGTTGACGTTCACAGCGGTTGGAATGTTCCGATCCCTCGAGGGACCAAGCCCGATTTTCACGGCTCGTAGTGCTGTGTAGGTAGAAGTGGCACAGCTGCCGTCGCGCTCGAGCAAAAGCCCTTTTCTGACCTACCTCTCGTTGGGCGTTTCGGCAGCCTCTACTAGACGTTAGCGCGCTCTCGGAGCACGTCCACCCTGGCTTCGGTTGAATTTTTGCCCCCGCCGGACTGCTGATCACGGTAACGGTTGACCTGTTCCCGGCTGACGTACTCCAATCACTGTACACACTGAAGCCTCCACCGAATGGTCACCGAAATGACAAGCGAAGCCACTCCGGTCGTTCTGGTCGCAGACGACGAGCCCAGCATGCTCGCCCTCGTCGGCCAACACATCAAAACCATGGGTTACAGAGTCCTCGAAGCGTCGGACGGCGAGCAGGCTTGGGCGCTTGCCCAGGAGCACCTGCCCGACCTCGTGATTCTCGACGTGATGATGCCGGGCATGAGCGGGTGGGAAGTCTGCCGCAAGATTCGTGAGGACGTGGCTTTGGCGCACACGGCCATCATCATGCTCACTGGAATCGGCGAGAACTTGAACGAGCTGACGTCGCCTCTTTATGGTGCCGATTCCTACATCGACAAGCCGTTCGCGTTCCCCGAGCTCGATGACAAGGTTCGCGGTGCCTTGACCAAGCGCCGCGGCTCGCGCCCGGGGCTCGCTCGCACCGAACCCGAGGACAAGGAGACGAACGGCAATGGCGGCCAAGAGCGCAGCCTCCTGTCCGCCTCCGAACAGACCGAGGAATCGGAAGCCTCGCAAGCCAAAGCCGTCGACGAGGCATGGACCGAAGAGCGATCCGAAGTCACCAACGGTGCCGACGAAACGATCCTCCTCGTGCAAACGGGCAGTCCCGGACAGAGACGAAGGGCCGCATCGACCAAGCCCCAAGCCAGAGCCAAGGCATCGAGCCGTGCTCCGAAGCCGAAGGCCAAAGCCAAGCCGAAGGCCAAGGCCAAGGCGAAGGCGAAGGCCGCGAAGCCCAAGCTCAAGACGAGTCCTAAGGCGAAAAAACCGGCAGCGAAGCGACCCGCGGCCAAGAAAGCCGCGCCGAAGCGCGCGGCGAAGAAGGCGAAGAAGAAGTCTCGCCGCTAACTACCGCCGCAGATTTTCCGCTACCAGATCGATCGTCGGAGCTGCCATAAGCCCACGTGAACTGACCGAACAGGCGGATTTCTCGGTGTTGCGGAGCGAGGCTGGCCACGGCGTCGCGGCTCGTTTCGCATATTGGGGTGGATTCCGACGGCCTCGCCGTAGTTTGCGTTGGGTCGGCGCCGAATCTGCAGATCGTGATCTGCCGATGCCAAGACTGCGGCAGTCATGCTATTTCGTACGACTACGCCAGTTCAGAACCACATCGTGCCGGCGATCGAGAAGACGTTCGCGTCGAGCGGGCGCGCGGGGTTGTCCGACTGGTAGCGGGGATTGAAGTAGAGGAGGTCGGCCTTCGGGTTTTGCGGAACGCCGCGCGCGCCGTAGCCCGGATAAAAATAGTGCGAGTACTGCAGTTCGACGGTCTCGTGCGCGACGAAGCTCGAACGGAAGATCACCCTCGGCGACAGAACCGTGAATTGCTGACCAGGAGCACGCATGCGGTTGTCGGGATCGGTCTCAGGGTCGACGTTGGGATCGGTGTTCAGGTTGGGGACGACGTGATCGACGCGAGTCGATACCGCCAGCCAATCGATGGGCGAATAGGTGATGCGCGCGCCGAATTTGAGCTTGGCTACGTTGTTGAAACGTTCGTCGGCGCTGGCCACCTTCGTGTACATCCCGAAGAGCGTCGCCTTGAGATCGGGGCCATTGCCCCAAAACGCTTCTGGATATCGAGCGAGCGTTCCGAAGCTGTAGTCGTATTGGAAGAGAACGTTCTTCAGCGATCCGGTGCCGTGATTGTTGTTCGACGGGCTGCCGGTGGCATCGGGACCGAGAAAGTTATCCATCATCCCCTGCCCGCCCGCGACGTGCACGACTTGGATCGCACCATCGACATGCTGCGCGTGCGTCATCTTGACGTACGACCCACCCAAGAAAACCTCTCCGTAGATGCCGCCGTTGAATCGAGCATCGGCGCCGTAGATACGAATGCTTCCGTCCGGATCGCCCTGCTCCGCGCGCTCGTCCTGTGTCCAGCTCGTCATGTAATGGAGGCCGCCCTTGACGACGTCCTTGAAATTGGCAAGCGCATGAACGTGCCCGAGCAGCGTGGTGCCTCGCGGATCGGTCGGGGGATGACCATTACCTCCGAAGCCCTGCTCCAAGCGTAACGTAAGATCGCCGAAGGCCCTCTCGAGGCCCGCCGTGTAACCCGTGGCCACCGTCGCGCCGATGACCACTGCGCCATACGCTCCGTAATCCCACTTTCCCGACCCACCGTACCGATCGCGCACGCCACCGACGACCACGTCCAATCGCGTCTTGCTTCTGAACAGATCCTCCACGAGGAAGGTGAGCGAAGGCATGAACGAAAGCGTGAGCTGACTATGCGTCGCGCTCTGCGGTGTCATCTGACCTTGATTGAAATCCCACGACCCCATGAACAGGGTGCCGTACACCTGCCTCGTGCCAATGCTGAAGTTGACGTGAGCCCATGAACCTGGCTGCGAATTGGTGCGCAGCCAAGTGTTGTACGTGTAGTCGGGCAGACTCAGGGTGAGGCTGTGGATCGGCGTCGAGGAGTGGAGCGGATTCTCATCGCCGGGGTTTTTGCTGCCGAGCGCCGCCAACATCGCCGCGCTGAGATAGCCGTGATAAGTGAGCGCGAACTCGTCGGTGATGCCTTGGCCGTATGCAGGTCCATGCACCGGCGGCGGAGCGACCGTCAGCGGTCCAGGCGCGAGCGGATCGGCCGTCAGCTTGGAGGGATTGGAACCTGGACCGCCTTGCGTGCTCGAGTTCTGTGCCGCGGCGGGCCAAGAAAGCAAGAGTCCACCGAGGAGAAGGGACGTGGTGACGGAGCGCATGGACGGGGCCTACTTTCGACATGGGCAGCGAACGTTGTCAACGAGTTTGAGACGACCATTTTCGGTTGTTCGCGTCGTCTGCAGCGCACTGGAGTCACATGCGTGCGCGAGCCTTGGCGGGAATCGATCGTAACGAAGAGCGCGTCGATGCTACGTGCGGATGGGCGCCTTGCACGAATGTCGACGTTGATGGGATGCGCCATGGCCGACCTCGGGACGGGCCGAGGTTACGCAATTCTCCGCGGCTGGCCAAGCACTCGTTCACACTCTCGAATTCCGTCCAGCTAGTCTCCATTCCGGCCAAGAAGCACGGCGTGCGTGATGCACTTGGCGACAGGTCCGCTTTTCCGTTTTGGGCGTGGGAATGTGGCACCCGCCTGATTCACCCAACGAACGAAGGCCGGCGAACGAAAACTCGACAGCGTGCGATATGGACACAAGCCGAGTGAGGCCGGCGCGGTGTCGTCAATCTACGCGTTCGGTCTGTCGGCCAGGGAGCCCAATAGAACGCCGCGCTCCAGCAGGTCCGCCAGGAGCACGCTCAGCGCCTCGATGAAAGCGAGATCGACAGGCAAACGCGCGGCATCGGCGGCGCTTCGGACGACCTGATCGAGCGCGGTCGTTTGCTGCTCGATGAGCACGAACAGACGGGCCGCGACCGGGGTCAGCTCCAGCGTTTCGACGTCGTGCGTCTTGGAATCGCGATAGAGACATAGCGATATGGGTTCGCGCCCCAACGCACCACCCTCTTGATCCGTTCCCAGCCGATGAACCGGATACTCCAGATCGAGCAGGCGATGCGCCGGCGCCAAGACCGCCACGCGGTGCATCTCGAGAGGAACCACGTCGGGTGTCGGCCCTTCCTCATACGCGTACGCCGTCTCGAGCTCCGCCCACTCGTAGCGGGCGAGATCCAAAACGTAGGCGGCAAGCCCGTGCTCTCGAGAGATCGGTTCCCAGTGACGTTCCAGGAACTGCAAGAACTCTCCGGGAATGTCCCGCAGGTAGATCGATCGCGGGCGTTCGATCGCCAGGAACCGATCGACCAGAAGGTGGAAACGTTCGCTGCCCACGATGTTCTTCAGCCGCTCGAAGCCGTGGTCGATGGTTTCGTAAAATCGGGAGCGAACCATGCGCCGGTACGCTTTCCAGCGGGAAGGTTCATGTCCCAAGTTCGCGAAGTCGGCCGCCGGCGCATCCTCGGCGAGAATCAGGTCGCACAAGCTTTTCTGATAGCCGATCCAGCTCACGGTGCGTGCTCGTGCGGGACGATGGTGTCGAGCCTCGCGAGCTCGGCGCAGAGATCGGCCCAGTCGGGAAAGTTGTCGTCTCGCTCGAGAAGAACCGGAACGTCACGACCGATCTTGGAAAGGGCAAATGCCAAGAGATCGTAGACCTCGTTCTTCAGGGGCTCGGCATGCGTATCGACGACGAGCTCGGGATCGGAGTCGTCGTGGCCTGCCACGTGGATCTGCACGACGCGGTCGAGCGGCATCTTCGCGATCATGGCGCGCGCGTCGAATCCGTGGTTCTTCGAGTTGACGTAAACGTTGTTGACGTCGAGAAGCAACGAGCATCCCGCCTTCTCGACGACCCGCGCGGCGAAGTCGCTCTCGTCCATTTCCGCTTGCCCGGGATGCGCGTAGTACGAGATGTTTTCCACGGCCATGGGGAGACCGAGCACGTCTTGCGCTTGCCGGACGCGTGCTGCCACGTGATCGGCTGCTTCCTCGGTGAACGGGAGCGGCAAAAGATCGTGCATGGCCACGCCATCGACGATCCCGAAACAGAGGTGGTCGCTGTGCCAGGGAGTGCCTACGTCGTGCGCGAATTCGGCGAGTGTGCGAAGGTACTCGGGGGAAAGCGGGTCGCCGCCGCCGAGCGACATCGTGAGACCATGCGTCACGATCGGCCAGCGGGCGGCGCACGCCGCGAGTGCCGCCGGAAAGCGGCCCCCGCGCCGCATGAAATTCTCGGGTGCGATCTCGATCCAAGCGAGCTCGGGCGGAGGGCGCTGAAGAATGTCGTCGATCAGCGCCCACCTTAGCCCGAGCCCGACGCCACGGACCGCCATGAACGTGTACTACTTCTTGGCGCCGCAGGAGCCGGCGCCGCAGCTGCCTTCGCCGGCCGGCTTCTTCTTTTTCGTCGAGGCTGCTGCGGGCTTCGCGGCGGGGGCAGTGGTCGTCGTGGCTGCCGCTGCAGGAGATCCGGCGGACGGATTGGAGCCCGTTGTAGGGGCAGTGGGTGCCGGTGCGGACCCACCGCACGCCGCCACGCCGAGCGCCGTCACAGCCAAGCCGAAGATCCTGTTTCGCAGTGTAATATCCATCGCTTTGCCTCCATGAGAGTTGGGCCTTGATGCCCCCGCGCGATCCGACGCGCCGGGCCAAACGTATCAGACATCGAACAATACGTCTGCGGGCCGGCGTGGTTTTGCGCAGCGCACACGAATGGCAGCGCCTGCTTGGATCGAACGGTGTGGTAGCTACGACATGCGAGGATGCATCCGGTGACGATCACGCTTTTGTACTTCGCGGCCATCCGAGATCTGGCGGGGCGGAGCGAAGAACAAATCGAACTGCCGCCAGAGATAACGACGGTCGGCGCCCTGGCGGCGCACCTCGCCACGATCATCCCCGGTCTACGAGCGCGGCTCGATTCGGTGCGCTGGGCGCAGAACGAGACGTTCGTGGATTTCGGAGCGCCCCTCGGCGACGGCGACGTCATCGCGCTGATCCCTCCGGTCGCGGGAGGGTGAGTGACCCACACCTCTGCTTCTCGCGGGCGAGCTGATCTGGTACGAGGGCACAACTCCTCGCACCATGGCGGACCGCTTCCGAATTGGCATCGACGAGAACGGGCTCGGACCGCGGCTCGGGCCTCTCGTCGTGACCGCGGTCGTCGCGCGCGTCACGGCCGATGGGCACATCGTCGCCGCACGCAAACCTCGAGGCGCGCTGGCCAAGCGTTTGGGCGACTCGAAAGCGATGGTCTCCCATGGCGACGTCGCGCTCGGCGAGGCGTGGGCGCGCGCGCTCGCTTTGCGCATCGGGCTCGACGCCGTCGATCCCGATGCGCTCATCCACGCGCTGGTGCTCGACCCCCGCTCCGAGTTGCGCCGGATCTGTCCGGCGCACGTGGAAGCGCAATGCTGGAACACCGATCGCGAAGCTTTCGAAGCCGAACCCGCGCTCGTCGACCAGATCGCCGGCGATCTGGATCGCCTGGCCGCGCGCGGGGTCGAAATCGTTGGCCTGCGCTCGAAGGTCGTGTGCACCAAGCGCCTGAACGAGGCGCGCGCCGCGGGGCGGTCGCGCTTCGACGTCGATTTGCACACGATGGAAGGGATCGTGCTCGACGCGCGCGAACGCATCGAGGGGGAGCTCGAAGTGGTTTGCGGCAAGGTGGGAGGATACGCCCGGTACTCGAGTGCGTTCGGGCCGCTCGGCGGCCGGCTGCACGCGATCATCGAAGAGGGGGCGAAGCGAAGCGCTTACAGCTTCCCGGGGCTCGGCACCATCGCCTTCGTCCGTGATGCCGACGCGAGCCACATGCTCGTCGCGATGGCTTCGATGGTGGGCAAGTGGGTACGCGAAGTCATGATGGGACGCATCGTGCGGTTCTACGGGCATGACGGCGACGTGAGTCTTTCGGCCAGCGGCTACCACGACCCGGTGACCGACCGCTTCGTCAAAGCAACCGCGCTCGTCCGGCGCACGGGGAACGTACCGGACACCTGCTTCGAACGGGCGGGCGATGTGGGCGTGAGGTCATGAGCAACTCGCGCCTGGGGTTGAGTAGCTCACCCTCGCCCTGGGCTTATGTGCCCGCAGCATGAACAGCCTGACTCACCGTGCTCCCGCGTCGGCGGCCCACGCCGGCCACGGGGCGTCGTCCGGCATTCCATGGCCTGGACCCAAGATGAGCTGCTTCGCTTTCGCGGGATCGAAAGCTTCGACGTGCGGGGGATGATGACAAGAACTGACGCAGGTCTCCGGCCGCGGCTCGCGTAAGACGAGTCCTTTTTTCTTGGGCGCCTTGGCGTGCGCTTGCCCCGCGCCGTGACATTCCTCGCATTGCACATCACGCAGCGACTCGTTCATCGTGACCGTCGAACCGCCCGGCCTCTCGTAGCCGGTGACGTGGCAGCTGACGCAGTCGAGATTGAACTCCTTGAACTGTCGCGACAGGGTTGCATAGGCGCGCGCGTGCGCCGTGCGATCCCACACCTTGCGTTCTTCTTCGTGACACGATGAGCAAACCTCGGCCCCCACGTAGCCACTGGTGCCGCGGGGCACCTCTGGAGGCTTGCGACCGGCAAATGCCACTCGGTTGTGCTCGTTGACGCGCCGATAGAAAGAGCCCATCCGTTCGCCGACTTTCGGATCGCTGCCGAGCTTTTCGCGAACTTCGACCAACCCATAGCGAAAGAAGCTTCCGCTTTTGGGAGCGGGAGCGTTCGAGAGGCGTTCCTTTTCTTCTTTCAGCTTGGTGAGGTCGGCCCGGCGGGCGGCGACGTCCTCCGGCCGCACCGATGGATCGTGCTCCCAAGCGGCGACTCGGTTTTCGAGCTCGCGAATGCGCTTCGCGAGAGAGGACGTGGCCTCGGCGTTGGCAACGCCCGTTGCGTCCTGGAACTTGTAGTCATCGCCGTGAACGAAAAAGTCGATGACACCCACGGTTTGAAGATGGTTCGAAGTCTGGACGACCAGCGTCGACCCGATGAGCGCGGGAGGAGGGGGCGCGTCGTTGGCCTCGCCACGGTCGAGTGGCTTGCCAACGACGAGCACGTTGAGCTCCGCTACCGCTTCGGCGGCGCGAAGCGCTTCACCGCGGGGGAGCGCCGCGAGCGCGATCAGGAGCTTCGCTCCCCGGGACCGAAGTTCCGCCACGTTCGCCTTGAGCGCGGGAACGGCGTCCTTGAGGCGGACGCCTTCCGGTGGCCCTCCGTTCGACGAGGGCGCGCTCACACCGACGATGCCGACCTTCACACCGCCGACGTCGCGTAAGGCGCTCTTGGTCGCGCCGTCGACATCGGCTTCGAGATTGGCCGCGAGCAGGGGACCTTGAGCCTGTTTGGCGAGCGACCCGAGCAACGCACCGCCACCGGCCCAATCGTTGTAGCCCGGCGTCCACGCCGCGAGACCCATGTCTCCGAGCGAAGCGCTGATAGCTTCGGCCTTCCAACGATCTTGCGTGCCTCGGTTTTCGTCGAGCTTCGGATCGAGAAAGAGGGTGGGGCCGACCGCGACCAGAAGCGAGCCGCGAGCGAGTCCGCGATCCTTGGCCAAGAACGCGGCCAAATGATCGACCCCCCCCAACTGGTCCTTCGTGCAGCCGCACGGCTCGAGCGCGCCGGCGAGGTTCGAGACCACGTAAAGGCGAACCGTCGGAGAACCGAAGCCCGGCGAGGCGGACGGCGCGGCCCCCGGTTGCGGCGTGCTCCGACAGCCGTGGCACGCAGCCAGACCGAGTGCGGCAGAGACCACCGTCCATCCAAGGCTTCTCGGGACTTTGCTCATCAAAGCGCCGCGACTCCCAAGAGCGCCGAATACAAAATGACGCTGCCGATCCAGATGCCCCCCCGCACCTTCATGCCGCCTCGCAGCGCCCAGTAGGGAGCGAGCGGCGGAACGAAGAAAGCGACCGCGGCGCGCCAGCGCGGTTGTTCCTTGGCGAGGCCAAAAACGATCGCGACGTGCACGGTCACGAGCGTTGCGAACGCGAGGACGAGTCCACCGACGAGCAGCACGTCTCTCATGCGGGCGCGGGCTCGGCCATCGTTCGCCGCGCCCGCCAGAGCGCCACCCACCGCGCCGCGCTCCCGATCAGAATGGCAATGACGCCGAGCAACAGCACCGCGGTCAGCGTCGCGTCGATCAAGCCGACGCTGTGGGCCTTCGGATCGGGAGAATTGAGCATGGGCAGATACATCGTCTGGATCGCCTGCACGCCGGCCGTGATCGTGGTTGTACCCACGAAAACGAGCGGCGCCATCGTCAAAAGCGCGTACGTGGGCTTGGGCGCTTCGCGCATGAGAACGGTCGTGCCGACAGCCAGCGCGGTCGCCGCGAGCAACTGATTGGCGATCCCGAACATCGGCCAGATGGTGGAGATGGACCCCGTCAGGATGAAATAGCTCCAGCCACCGACGATCGCGGCCGACGCGATGGCCGCTCCCGGTGCCCACGAAGTTTCGCCGAAGCGCGTCCAAACTTTCCCGACGAACTCCTGCAGGAGAAAACGTCCGACGCGGGTGCCGGTATCGATCGTGGTGAGGACGAAGAGCGCCTCGAACATGATCGCGAAGTGGTACCAGTAGGCAATAAGCGTCTTCATGCCTGGCAACCCGGAAAAGACGCGCGACATGCCGATCGCCAGCGACACCGCGCCTCCGGTGCGGGCCGCGATGATCTCGCGACTGTCGCGGGCCATCATCGGAAGGTCCGTCACCCGGATGCCGAGGCGCAGAAAATCCCCATCGGTGAGCTCAGTCGCCGTTTCCTGCGTCGGATCGACATGGTACCCGAGCGCCGCCAGCGAGCGGTTGGAGAGGTGCAAAAGCTCGCTCGCCTTCACGCTTTTGCCGGCGAGAGACGAAGACGAGTCCCCCTCCGAAAGGCCGAGGTGCTTTCGATCCTGCGGCGTCAAAAGGGGACCGACCGCGGCGAGGTCCTCCGCGCTTCGCGCGAGACCGTGTCCGCCAGGAGCGGCTACCAACGGTATCGCCGGATCGGTATTGATGGCGAAGTAGTCACTCGGCGGCATCGCGGTCGCCGCGAGAAGCGCGGTAATGCCGACGAGGCCCTCCATCAGCATGGCGCCATAACCGATGCCCCGGCAGTCCGTCTCCTTGTCGATCATCTTCGGCGTCGTTCCGCTCGATACGAGCGCGTGAAAGCCGCTGATCGCGCCGCACGCAATGGTGATGAAGACGAAGGGAAAGAGCTGCCCCTTCACGATCGGGGTGAACGTCTCGTTGCCGACGACGACCGCCTTCGAGCTGACCGCGTTGATGAGCGGCATCTCGATGAGTGGATTGACCAAGACGATGCCGATCACCAGGAGCGCGATCGTGCCGATCTTGAGGTAGCTGGACAGGTAATCGCGGGGGCAGAGGAGCATCCACACCGGCAGCACGCTGGCGGCAAAGCCGTAGATCGCAATCGAATACGTGAGGGCGTCCTGCGAGAGCTTCAGGTGTTCGCCGATGGGCCCGTCCTGGATGGGCTTGCCCAGCACGAGCGCCAGCATCAACAGCACGACGCCGAAGATGGTCGCCTCGCGGATTCCGCGGATCGAGCCTCCGCGCACCTTGTAGATGTAAAGGCCCATCCCGAGCGCAATGGGAATGGAAAGCCCGATCGTGAACACGCCCCACGCCGACTCTGCGAGCGCGCCCACCACGACCTTGCCGAGCCCGGCCAGCGCGATGATGACGATGAACAGAATGGCCAGCCCGGTCACGACACCGAGCACCGGGCCGAGCTCTTCGCGCGCGATCTCGGCGAGCGAACGCCCGCGTCGCCGCACCGAAGCGACGAGGATCACGAAATCGTGGACGGCTCCGCCGAAGACGACTCCAAAAAGGATCCAGGTGTACCCGGGCAGGAAACCGAATTGCGCGGCCAGGACCGGCCCGATGAGCGGACCGGCGCCGGTAATGGCGGCGAAGTGGTGTCCGAAGAGGACCCACCGGTTGGTCGGGTGGAAGTTGTGCCCGTCCCGCAGCGTGTGGGCTGGCGTCGCCCGTAGATCGGACAGCCCCAAGACTTTGGCCGCAATGAAGGCCGAATAATAGCGGTAGGCAATCGCCAATACCGCCAGCGCCGTGAGCATGAACCAGATAGCGTGCATGGCTGCCGGAGTATGCCGGGCGCCGGCGTCCGGGGCAAAATCTACCGTTTCGACACGGCCGCGCGCCTGCGACCGTAAAGGCCACGCAGTTCGTTCTTGGCGCGCTCGAGCACGCGCTTGCGCGAGGGGCTGAGGTTTCGACCGCCCCGATTGATATAGAAGTTCAGCATCGACATCGCCGAACGGAAGGGCTCGGCCTTGCGCCGCCGGCTCCGCTCCGCCGAGCGCTTGAGAGACGCGGCGATGTCGCGTGAACTTCCCTTGAAAACGCCCTGCTCGAGGTCGAGCGCATCGCTCGTTTCCATGACGCGGCGTGACCATCGCCCGCGCCGCGGTCGAGTTCGATTGGACGGCTGTGACATCGGATCGCGCCCCTTTGGCTGTGAGCTCCCCCGAAGCAAAGCGCGCACCAACCATTTATGAGGTAAGTATACTTACCTCGGTCGGCCGTGCGGAGAGAGCCGCACCCACCTCGCGCTCGTCGCTTTCTCGACGGCGACGCGCGATCCGCCCAGAACCTGCGTCCTCGGCGTGGATCCGCTATCGTAATTGGGCTTGCGTCATCTCTCCCTCATCCCCCTCGCCGCTTCGGTCGGATTGCTGGCATCGATCCCGCTAACGCTCCACATGGCCGAGGCGGTCGCCGCGACGACCGACACGGTGATGCCGGTTTCCGAAATCAAGACCGGCATGAAGGGGTATGGCCTCACGGTTTTTCGGGGGACCGAGCCGGAGCGGTTCGACGTCGAGGTCCTCGGGGTCATCCGGCAGTTTCGACCGCACCAAGACCTCGTGCTCATCAAGACTTCCCACCCCCGGCTCGAGATAGCGAAGGTGGTCGCCGGGATGAGCGGAAGCCCCGTTTTCCTCAACAACAAGATGATTGGGGCCTATGCGTACGGATGGCAGTTCGGCTCGGAGCCCATTGCGGGGGTCACGCCGATTCAGTCGATGCTGGATGAGTTGGCGCGCCCTCTGCCGATCATGAGCCCCATCCCGGCGCTGCCCACCCCCGCCCGCCGAGAAGGAGCGTCGCTCGGCTCGCAGGGTGACGGGGCCGCGCAGGGCACCGCTTTCACGACGGACGCGGGCACCTACGATCTTCGCGCGCACGCGCAGCGGCTGGCCGCGCGCGCCAACCCCGGCGGCGAGACGCACGGAAGCAAGCTTCTGCCCGTCGCGACACCCATTCTTCTGGGCGGCATGGGGGACGGCGCGGCCAAACTCGCGCGCGATTTGCTCGAGCCGCTCGGCCTCGAACCGGTGCAGGGGGGAGGCGCGGGAAACGCAGTAGACGCCGACGCTCCCACGCGATTCGTCAACGGAGGGGCCATCGGCGTGCAGCTCGTCAGCGGCGATATCTCCGCCATGGGCCTCGGCACCGTGACTCGTGTCGAAGGCGACAAGCTCGTCGCGTTCGGACATCCCATGATGAACGGCGGCGTGACGGCCATGCCGACCGCCATCGGTCGCGTGCATTGGGTACTCGCCAGTCAGATGAGAAGCTTCAAGCTCGGTGAAGCCGTGCGGCCGCTCGGCGCCCTCGTGAACGATCGTCAGGCGGCGATCGTGGTCGACTCGAAGAGCGTCGCTCCGCGCTTTCCGGCCACCGTCGAGATCGAGGGCGTTCCCGGCGCACCTCACAAGAGCTGGTCGTTCACCATCGCGCACGAGAAGTTCATGTCCCCGTCGTTCGTCGCCATCGCCGTGGGCAGCGCGATCGAAGCGACCACTTCCGAGCGACGCGACGTCACCTGGCGTGCGACCACGGAAATCGTCGTCGCGGGGTACGGCACGATCAGGCTCGAAGACGGAGGCGTCGCGGTGGGCGGCACGCCCGACGCGGACGAGTGGGTCCGCTCGCGCGCCGTGCGCGCCATCGGCGCTATTCTCAATAATCCCTGGCAAACCGCGCGCGTCGAGAAGCTGACCACCAAGCTCAGCGTGCGATTCGCGCGCGACAGCTATCGGCTTCGAGGAGCGGACGCACTCGCCGACGTGATCGACGCCGGCCAGCCCGCGCGCATTCGGCTCCACCTGCTTCCCTTCGCGGGAGCCGAGGAGCAGAAGGTGATCGAGGTGCCCATCCCCCGCGAGCTCGCCGGTAAAGATGTCGACATCGAGCTCGCGCCTGGCTACACGGAAACGCCGGAGCTCCCCTCACCCGAGCGATTGGCCGACTTGATCAGCAACCTTCCGCGTCAGAACTATCCCCTCGACAGTATCGTCGCGTCGATCAAACTCGGCGAGCACGGCGTCGCATTTCGTGGCCAGGTCGCCGGCCGGCTTCCTCCGGGCGCGCTCGACTTGCTGCGGCCTGGGAGCGACACCGCCGCGCCCGAACCCTTCGTATCGTATGTTCGCACCGCCGTTCCGATTCATCGGATGATCGAAGGCAAAGACCGCGTGCGCGTGCACGTACGGCCCGTCCTTCGATAAGTTCTTCCCTTCCCCGCTCATGAAACTCTCCTCCCGGTTCGTCGCCCTCGTGCTTTCCATCGGACTTGCTGTCGCGCCCGCTGCGCGCGCCGTGGGAACACGCACATTCGAGCTCAACAGCATCGACGAGCTTTCCGGCGGAGATCTCAAAGGCACGACCGTCGACTCGCTCGGACGGGTGCGCGCCGGCTTCGATTTGGGATCGCTGCCGGTCGGCGAAGCTACGTCGATCTGGAGTGCCCTCCCGCAGGCCGATGGCAGCGTACTTCTCGGCACCGGCAACAGCGGCCGGATTTTCCGGGTGGCCGGCGGACAGGTCACGCCCTACGGCGAGACCGGCCAGCTCGCGGTCACCGCGCTCGTCGTGGGGTTCAACAAGGCGGTGTTCGCCGCTACGATCCCCAATGGGCGCGTCCTGCGCCTCGACGGGAACAAGGCCGCCAAGTTCGTCGATCTCGAGGGGGCCGATCACGTTTGGGCCCTGGCGTTCGACGCCAAGCAGAACGCGCTTTTCGCCGCAACGGGGCCGCAAGGAAAGCTCTTTCGGATCGACGGCTCTGGCAACGCGCAGGTCTATTTCGACAGCGACGAGCCGCACCTGGTTTCGCTCGCGCTCGCCGATGGAACGCTCTACGCGGGTTCGAGCGGAAAGGCATTGCTCTACAAGATCACCGGGCCCGGTCGGGCCACCGTCCTTTACGATTTCCCGGGCGAGGACGTGAAAGGGGTGGCGGTCGGTCCGAAGGGGGTCGTCTATGCCATTTCCAACGAATACAGCGATCTTCCCGACATTCCGAAGCGCGGCAGCTCGGGGCAAACGCCGGCGGCGCCGGTAACGGCGGCGCGCCCCAAACCCGGCAAGGGGACCCTCACCCGAGTGGACGACGGAGGTCGCCCGGAACGGCTGCTGCGCCGCGAAGATACGCACTTCGCGTCGGTCGCCGTGGGCGACGATGGCCGCCCCTACGTCGGCACCGGCGTCGAGGGACGCGTGTACTCGGTCGACGATGCGCACACCTCGACGCTGGTGGCCGACACGGATGAGCGCCAAATCGCGGTCCTCATTCTCGCCGGCGGCAAGCGCTTCATCGCAGGCAGCGATCCGGCGGTCCTGCACGAGGTACGCGGCATGGCGGGGCCGAACGCCGTCTGGACCAGCAAGGTCCTCGATGCCGGGCTCCGGGCGCACTTCGGTCGGCTCGTGTGGCGTGCGACCGGCACCGTCGAGATGTCGACCCGCAGCGGTAATACCCAGGTTCCGGACAAGACGTGGAGCGACTGGAGCGCGCCGCTTCCCTCGCCGGGCAAAGTGGCGAGCCCCGCGGCACGCTTCGCGCAGGTGCGAGCACGCTTCTCGCGGGACCCCAACGCCGTCGTCTCGCAGGTCGTTCTGCCTTTCGTCACCGACAACCTGCGTGCCGTGGTGACCAGCGTGGACGCGCAACCCAAAAACACACCGCCGGCCGTAAAAGAAAAAGAAAACGTCTTTCCGAGCTCGGGTGGCGAGCCCGAGCGCCATGCGACCGTCATCAAGCTCACCTGGAAGGTGGACAATCCCGATTCCGATGCTCTGCGCTATCGGCTGTCGTATCGGCTCGACGGGCAGAACGTCTATCGCGAGATCACCCGCCCCGACGAGTCTCTCACCAAGACCGAATACGAATGGGAGACGGCGTCGCTGCCCGAAGGTCCCTACCGCGTGCGCGTCGAAGCGACGGACGAAACGGTGAATCCACCCGACCGATCCTTCAAGCATGCGCTGGAATCGCCGGTGATCATCGTCGACAACACGCCGCCGGTGTTCCGGACCCTTGCCGCTCAAGGCCGGCGCATCCGCGGCGACGCCGTCGACGGAGTCGGGCCCATCGCACGGATCGACGTCGCCGTCGACGGGCGCACCGAGTGGCGACCGTTCTTGCCGGCCGACGGAGTGTTCGACGAAACGGTGGAAGCCTTCGATTTCGATGTGTCGACGTTCGTGGGCGCGGGCAACCACCTGGTGGCCGTCCGCGTCTTCGATCAAGCGGGCAACTTCGTCGTGCGCAATGTCGAAGTTCGATAACGAGACTTAACGGATGGGTCGGTCCGGATGGCCTCGAAACGACAAAAGGGGCGATGTGCTAGTCTTTTCGTGAAGCAGTTCCATCGACGTCGTCCTCCTTATGCATCGAATGTCTTTCGCCAAAACCATGACAGCGCGGCTCGCGGGAGTGGGATCCGCTGTGCTCGCGCTCGCCTGCGGCGCCAGTGGCGACGAACTCGTGTCGGACTGCACCAACGGGGCCTGCATTTTCGATAGCGGCGTCGATCGCAGCAAGGACGACAGCCCGGTCTCTCCCCCGTTCGACGACGCCCCCCCCGACGTGGAGCTAACACGAAGTCCGCTCTGCGGAAGTGCCGGCTGCTTTCCTGGCAATCTCAGCGCTTGCGGGCCTCCTCCCGCGGTAGACGGCTCCTACTACCCGCCGGTCCAGCAGCAGGTCGATGCCGGCGAGGAAGGCAACGCCGCCGACGCC